>Ga0310695_10000032_pt1 | contig 334485 bp, 293 predicted proteins | sample RumenRJG_04DNA_FD_203882 | JGI IMG/M metagenome (GOLD analysis project Ga0310695, IMG submission 203882) | Bovine rumen microbial communities from Lethbridge, Alberta, Canada - RJG_04 (v2) (version 2) | ecosystem: Host-associated > Mammals > Digestive system > Stomach > Rumen | place: Canada...
CTTGTTTATTTTTGCAACACTAAGATAAGTGAATTCTTCGACATGGCAAAATCCTGGGCAACTTTTTGTTGCTCAGGTACTTAAAAAGTTATATTTGTAATAGTGTTGCGGAATTAAGGATAATAAGATGCAACTCTCCCAACACTTTCAGTTGGGGGAGTTTACGAAGAGTAATTACCCTGAAGTGTATAACATTCCAAGTCATGTAGCGATAGAGAATATGAGGAGGGTTTGTGTGTGGTTGGAGGCCCTTCGGCAGGCTCAGGGGCCCATCGTTATTAACTCAGGCTATAGAAGCCCGCAACTCAACAAGAAAGTAGGGGGTGTTCCCACCTCGAACCACGTTACGGGTTGTGCCGTAGATATTCGGTGTAGTGGGGCAGAGCAGGCTATTGATTATGCGTATATCTTGAAATTGTATGCGAAAGAGAGCCAGCAAGATTTCGATGAGCTCTTTATCGAGAAGAACAAATACGGACGCTATTGGGTGCATTTCGCCGTTCGCCCCAAAGATAATCGTCGAAAAATCGCTTTTCTGAATGGCTAATTCATTTTTTTGTTGTATCTTTGCAGAAAATATCAATAATATGATGAAGAAGGAATATCAGCGAAAGAACGACTTGCGTCAGATTGAGATAGGCCTAACGAACGATGAAGACACCTATATCTATTATATTAAGGTCTTCGACAATGGCAGCTCGTCGATCGATGTCCAGTCTCGCCAGCGTGAGTCTATCTCATACTCCGGCGAAATGATTTGGCCATGATGGAAAAGCGAAGATTATTTTCTAAATTATTTGGTTTTGTCGAAAATAAATCATATATTTGCACCAAAAAAGGTATGAAAAGAGTTATATTATTATTGGCGCTGGTGGCTGGAATGCTGCAGGTTATGGCGCAGGATGCTTTCATTGGTAAGCAGTTTATAGACCTGGAAGCAGCCGATGAGAATGGGGAATCCCATGCGTTGAGTGAGTATGCCGGTAAGGGCAAATGGGTGTTGCTGGACTTCTGGGCTTCGTGGTGTGGACCTTGTCGTGCAGAGATGCCTAACGTGAAAACGGCCTATCGTAAGTATCATGACAAGGGGTTTGAAATCGTCGGCTTCTCTTTTGATGAGAAGAAGAAAGCCTGGTTGAAGGCCATCAATGACATGAACCTGACGTGGATTCATCTCTCAGACCTCAAGGGCTGGGGATCGATCGCTGCCGAAGTTTACGAAATAGAAGGCATTCCCGACAACCTGCTGATTGACCCGAAAGGCAAAATCGTGGCCCACGACCTCCGCGGAGAGGAACTCCAACAAGCATTGGCTAAGTATATAGGGGAATGATATGATGAGAAAAGTTGTATCTTTATTGCTTTTTTTCTATGCCGTCTCGATGGCTGCACAGGAGGAGATCCATTATTACAAAGGTAAACTGAATGGAAAGATCGCCTTTGAACTGGTGTATGGTTATTATGGCGAGCGTTGTGCGGGTTATATGTACTATCCCAACGCCAAGAATCCTGCGCCTATCCTTGTGGTGGGACAGAAGCTGAAGGCTGATCCTAAGGATCCGAATGCCAAAAACCTTTGTCACGAGGGGTTTAAGGAGTACCAGCCCAATGGCGAGATGACGGGCAAGATGGATATACAGTATTACGAGGTGGAAAGCGACTACACGTTTAAGAAAGGTTTCTGGCAAAACCCCAATACGGGTAAAAGACTGCCGATGACAGAAGTGAAGGCCCAATATGGTATGCCTGCGTGGTGGCCTGGTACACCCAAGACGTTGACGGCGCCTAAGCGTGAGGACTATAGCTTCAAGGTGAGGTATGAGAAGGACGAGAACGGTCTATATGACGTGATCGTAGAAAGCTATGTGAACGGCCAAAAGACGGAACCGGAGATCAGGGAGTATATGAACTATACGCTCGACGGAGAGAATCTGGATCAATTCGGTTTTATAACAGAGGAGGATATCAACTTCGACGGCATCCCCGACCTGGTCGTGAATACTGGTATCACGACACATGCGCAGAATACGCAGGTGGCTTATGTGTGGAATCCCGTCACGCTGCAGTTCTACCGCGTGGACGGGTTTGAGAATATCGTGGAGCCGACTTTCGACAAGGAGAATAAGGAGATTTTTACAGCGGTGCGCTCTGGCTATGAGTACGTGTATTACGAGACGTACAAATGGAAGAACGGCGTGCTGAAACAGGTATCGTCGAGAAAAGAGAAACTTTTCGACGATGAAGAATAAAAAATAATCCCTCGCAAATCTGCGGGGGATTATTATTTGAGGATTATCTTGCTGATACGTATTTGTGGAGGGTAGCACGAACGGCTCCAGGACCAGCGAAGAGCTCTTTAACGTAGCCTTCGATCTGTTCGCCAAGACCTGCCTCATACAGGTCGAGACCAAATACATCCTTACGGCTATAGAGCTTTTTCAGACAGCTGTAGTCTTGATCGGCCTTACCAATCTCGAGTGGAGCTACGATAGCCTGCATCTCTTCGAGCATGGGGTCGGGTGAGCAGTCGAACGGTGTGCCATCATCTTTAATACCCTTCAAATAGCGGGCATAGCCAGCGAGGGTCAGTGGGATGAGCACGAGGTTGCTCTTATCGAGACCACGGGCGAGATACTTCTTAATCGTCTCACCGAAGCGGATAGGCAACTTCTGAGAAGTATCCATGGCGATACGCTGTGGTGCATCGGGCATGAATGGGTTAGGCAAACGACGATTGATGACAGCGCCAATAAACTCATAAGGATTGAGCACGCCTGGATCGACTACGACAGGCATGGCCTCGATATAACCGAGTTTCTGTACAAACGGACGCAGGTCTTCATCAGCCATCTCGGCAGAGATGAGGGTGTAGCCCAGCATGCAGCCGTAGATACTCATAGCGGTATGGAGCGGATTGAGACAGGTGGTTACCTTCATGGTTTCTACCTTATCGACCGTCTCGCGTGTGGTATAGAGGGCGCCGCCAAGATCGAGTGGGGGACGACCATTGGTATAGTTGTCCTCAATCACCAGATACTGCACTTCTTCTGCATTCACGAAGGGCGCCGTAAAGGTGTGCTTCTCTGTCTCGATATAGTTATTGTCGTCGAAACCATCGGCAGCCAGCATCTCTTTTACCTTCTCGTGAGGACGTGGGGTAATCTTATCGATCATAGACCATGGGAAGGTGATCTTCTTTTCGTCCTTCAGATAGTCGAGGAAGGCAGCAGGTACAAGTCCGTCGTTTACCCAGCGCTCTGCATAAGCGAATACACCAGCCTTAACCTTGTCGCCATTGTGAGAGCAGTTGTCCATCGACTGAACGGTCAATGGCAACTGACCAGCCTGCCAGCGCTCGTAAAGCAGGGCGCAAACCTTACCCATGGCAAAGAGTGGCTTCAGGCCTCTGGCGAGGTCGGCTTCATTGTAGCTATAGCCTTTCTCTGTGATGGTGAAAGAAATCATCTGGAGAGAAGGGTTCTTGAAGATCTCTACAAGACGATTCCAGTCGGGGAACTGAGGATCGGCCTTGAGGGCTTCAGTAACAGAGGCAATCACCTTCTTCTCGATGGTGCCAGTAGACTGGAGGCTGACGAGCAGAGAGAGATTGTTATAAGGGGCGTAGGCCTTGTCGACAACTTCGAAATCGAAGGTCTCGGCAACAATCACACCACGATCGTACTTGCCGGTATTGAGGGCATCGTTCAGAATAGCGGCTGGGAAAGCACGGAAGATGTTTCCACCACCGAAGTGAACCCATGTTGGCTCCTTGGCGGTCTTCTCACGAACGGCCTTTATATCAAACTTTGGAAGCTGGTAGCCTTTGGCTTCCCATTCTGCGGCATTATACTGTCCGCTAATAATATCATTGAGTTTCATTAAACGTTAAACATTAAAGATTAAACATTAATCATAGAAGCCTGGTTGCTTGTAGGGGATGCCTAATTCGCGATCGACAGTGGCGAGGATACCCTGAACCTGTCCGAGAGCGAACATACGGCCCAAGAGGGTGTAACCAGAATTGTGGCCATGACTGCTCTCGTCGAAGATACCACCAGGCTCATCGGTGAAGGTCATACCATGGTCTACACGCATAGGCAGCTCGGGATTCTCCTTCTCGAAGATACGGCAGAGCTCGATGAGGTCGGCACGTCCACCAAGGTGAGAGGCCTCTGTAAAGTCGCCATTGGGGAAGATATGGCATGAGCGCAGATGAACGAAGTGGGTACGCGAAGCAAACTTCTTTGCGAGCTCTACCACATTATTATAGGCGCCAGCTGAGAGCGAACCAGCACAGAAGGTCAGGCCATTGTGCTTATTGGGCACAGCATTGAGGAACCACTGGATATCTTCCTCGGTACGAACGATACGTGGCAAGCCGAGTACCTCGATAGGGGGATCGTCGGGGTGAACACACATGTTCATGCCGCACTCCTCACAGGTAGGCATAATAGCCTCGAGGAAGTACTTCATATTCGCACGCAACTGAGCCTTGTCGATACCCTTATAGAGATCGAGGAAGTCGCGGAACTTCTGGATAGGTGCCTCGTCGTTCTCACTGAAGTTACCTGATACGAAGCCCTGGGTCTTGATGATGATATTCTCTACAAGCTTGTGGTCTTTCTCGGGAGTCATAGTCTTAGCGAGCTCATCGCACTCTGCCAAAACATTACGGCCTTCGCCAACACCCTCGGGGAACTTGAATTTTGCCCACTCCTCGCGCGCACCTTCGCGCTTTAAGATATAAATGTCGAAGTAAGCAAACTCGGCATAATTGAAGTAGAGGTTAGAGGCACCATTGGGGTTATCGTGCATCAAATCGGTACGGGCCCAGTCGAGTACAGGCATGAAGTTATAGCAGATACAGTGAATTCCCTCGGCAGAAAGATTGCGGAGGCTCTCCTTGTACACCTCAATCTGATGGTCGCGATCAGGACCGCCATATTTGATGGTCTCTACAACAGGGAGTGATTCTACCACACTCCAGCGCATGCCGTAACTCTCGATATACTCACGCAGGTCGCGAATCTTCTCGCGCGTCCAAACCTCACCAAGAGGCACATCATGAAGGGCTGTTACAATGCCTTCTACTCCAATTTGCTTAAGTTGGGCAAGGGTAATCTTGTCTTTCTTGCCGAACCATCTCCAAGTTCTTTCCATATAGTTTGTTTTAATTAAAATTAGAATGCTGCAAAGATAGCAAATAATATCGATATATAATTGCTTTTATGACTCAAATATTTGTCTATTTGTACTTTTTTAGCGATTTACCGAGGATGAGTTCACGGAAATTATAGGGCTTACGCACCTTTCCTACAGGATTGAGGGAGAAAAGTGGTTTGCTCTCATTGCCATAGCGATCGGTAGCCGTAACGGCGTAATGGAGCGTTTTGCCCTTATGAGGAACGTTCAGACTACAAGTCCTCTGACGAATGGCTATCAGGTTAGCTCCATTCGTTACATCGACAGGATAGGTTTCAGAGGCGTATATATTATATAATAGGTAGTCGGCTCCTGAGCGATCGCGTGCAGGATACCACGATAACTTATCGAACTGGGCACCTCGTCGTAACTGGAGTGAACCGATGGTCTCCGGGGCTGGCTTACCCATCCACGACATCGGCGGTATGAGGGCAGGGGATAGGTTAAAGTGACAAGTGAAGTCGTAGATACCTTTCGTATTGTCTGTCAGGAACTTACTGCGAAAGAAGGTGTAGCCCATACCAAGTTCTCTGAGTACGCCCAGTTCACGGGTAACTACCTCTAAGTCCCAATTTCTTTCGCGAGGATGGAGCATATAAACAGCGAGGCCTGGTGCCACGATACGTCCATAGCTATGCTGTTTCCAATCGACGGCGAAGGGATAGAAATTGTTGCCCTGGAAATACATCATGGGGAAAAGGGCATCCATCAGTCCGTCGCGCAACCAGCCCTGGGCATCTTGACAAACGGCGGTATAAGCATTCCAACCACCACTACGATAACGACTGAGGTCGTCGAACTTGCCTATAGGGGAGCATGAGAGCATGACCCAAGGCTTTTCGCTCTTGACAGCAGCATTGATCTTTCTGACGATATCAGTAATATATCGGCGTCCTTGTTCGCGAGAAACAGCGAGTTTCCATGTTTCGGGGTAACGGATATAGTCGAGATGGATACCATCGACATCGTAACGACGGGTCACCTCGCGACAGAACTGGGCCAGATAATCGCCTGTTTGCGACATCTCGGGATTCATGTAGCCTTCATCACCTATCTTCTTAATCAGCGAGGGGTACTTCTGGCGCAACAGTTTACAACCCTGATTGTTCCATTTGCCCACAGGAATCGTCACAATCCAGGCATGGAGCTGCATGCCGCGTTTATGACACTCGTCGATACAGAACTGCAGAGGGTCGTAGCCGGGATGCTGACCAGGGGTTCCCGTCAGACAGACATCCCATGGTTCTGACGCATGGGGAAAAACGGTCGTAGACCTGACACGCGCCTGGAAAAACACGGTATTTATATTGGCCTGCTGTAACTGGTCGAGAATCTTTATCAACTCCTGGCGTTGTTGAGAAGCACCTCTGGTATAAGGCCAGTCGATACCACCGATGGTAGTAAGCCATACAGCACGAATTTCATGTTTAGGGGTTTGTGAGAATGCGTTAGCAACAGCGCCTAAACAGAGGCAGAAAAGCAGTAAAAAATGTATAATTGTCTTCAAAATGTGGCTATTTTAGATAAATTTGGTGCAAAGTTACTCTATTTTTTCCATTTTTCAAATAAAAACACTACTTTTGCACAAAAATAATTCAAAAATAAACAACTAAAGAAAGATGATTTCGTTTTTATTAAGTCTTGTGGCTCTTGTATGTGGTTACTTGTTCTACGGTCGACTCGTAGAGCGAGTATTTGGTCCTGATGACCGTGTTACCCCAGCTGTGGCCAAGGCTGATGGTCTTGACTACATCGTCATGCCTTCGTGGAAGATCTTTATGATCCAGTTCCTCAACATTGCTGGTACTGGTCCTATCTTCGGTGCCATCATGGGTGCCAAGTTTGGTCCTGTGGCTTATCTGTGGATCGTGCTTGGTTGTATCTTTGCCGGTGCAACTCACGACTACTTCTGTGGTATGCTGTCGATGCGCCACGATGGAGCCAGTCTGCCAGAGATTATAGGCGTGTATCTGGGCAAGACATCCAAGGTTATTATGCTGGTGTTTACCGTACTGCTACTGATTTTGGTTGGAACGGTGTTTGTATTCAGTCCGGCCGAGATTTTGCATACGATGGGCGGCGATACACTGATGTGGGTAGCTATCATCTTCTGCTACTACATCATCGCCACCATGCTGCCTATCGATAAAATTATCGGTAAAATCTATCCGCTATTTGCCTTCTCGCTGCTGTTTATGGCAGGTGCGCTGATGGTGTGGCTGTTCCTACACTGGCCCACCATACCAGAGCTTTGGACGAACTTCTATAACATGGGTGCTGCTACAGAGCCTGAGACTTGGAAAGATAATATCTTCCCAGCCCTGTTTATCACCATTGCCTGTGGTGCGATCTCAGGTTTCCACGCTACCCAGAGTCCGCTGATGGCTCGTTGCGTAAAGAGCGAAAAGATGGGTCGCCCCATCTTCTACGGTGCCATGATTACCGAGGGTATCGTCGCACTCATCTGGGCTACTGTAGCTTCGTGGTTCTTCTATGGTAATCCTGCACCTGGCTATACTCTGATAGAACAGGCTACAGCCGGATTCCATACTTCGGCTCCAGCAGTTGTAAATTTTGTATGTAATGAATGGCTTGGTGTAGTTGGTGCCATCCTCGCTATGCTTGGTGTGGTAGCTGCGCCTATTACTTCGGGTGATACAGCTTTCCGTTCTGCCAGACTGATTGTGGCTGAGTGGTTGAAGATGAATCAGCGCCCAATCCCCAAGCGATTGCTTATCTGTATTCCTCTGTTTGCAATATCTATCGCTATGTTGGTTTGGCAGATTGAGAATCCTGATGGTTTCAACACCATCTGGCAGTACTTTGGCTTCTCAAACCAGGCTCTTACCGTGTTTACACTCTGGACGATGACAGTCTATCTGGTACGCAACAGGAAGTGCTTCTGGATTACGTTGATTCCTGCCCTGTTTATGACCACTGTCTGCTCTTCCTACATCTTCGTATCGAAGCAGATGCTGGGTCTGGGTAATGATGGCTATCCTTACGGTGTGGCTTGCTTGGTAGCAGCTATCGTGTGGTTTGCAATATGGTATAAAAAACATCATAAAATCGAAGAATAATATGAAAAAGTTAATGATGGCAGCCATCGGCCTGATGATGGCAATGAGTGCTAATGCACAGTATCTGAACGAGTCTGGAAAAGTGTTCTCTCAGGACAAGTGGTATTTAGGTGTTTCTACCTCTGGTCTCGACCTTAACTGGAACAAGATTTCCAAGTGGAGTCTGAACCTTCAGGCCAAGGGTGGTTATCTGTTTGCCGACGACTGGATGGTATTAGGTAATATAGGTTGGGAGACACAAGCCGATGCACCTAACTTCTTTAAGGCTGGTGCTGGTATTCGTTACTACTTCGAGAGCTGTGGCATCTATGCTGGTCTGATTGGTAACTATATGCACTACGATGAGTGGAACGAGTTCCGCCCAGAGGTACATGTAGGTTATGCTTACTTCCTGACAGGTAAACTGACCATCGAGCCAGAGATTTACTACCAGCAGACCACAAAGAGTGGTGGCAGCTCAGGCGTTGGACTTCGTGTAGGATTTGGCGTGTTCTTCTAAACATTAAAGATATATGTTGAGTGTTGAAGAACTTGTAGACAGACTGATTGATCTGTCGTTTGCAGAAGATATCGGCGATGGCGACCATACTACGCTATGCTGTATTCCTGAGGATGCGATGGGCAAGAGCCATCTGCTGATAAAGGAAGACGGTATTCTGGCTGGTGTAGAAATCGCAAAGGAAGTGTTCCGTCGTTTCGATCCTGACATGAAAGTGGAGGTATTGATGGGTGATGGTACACGTGTAAAGAAGGGTGATATCGCCATGATCGTCAGTGGTAAGATTCGTTCGCTGCTACAGACGGAGCGTCTGATGCTGAATATCATGCAGAGAATGAGTGGTATCGCCACGATGACGGACAAGTATGTAGAGCGTCTGAAGGGCACACATACCCGTGTGCTCGATACCCGCAAGACTACCCCAGGCATGCGTATGCTCGAAAAGCAGGCTGTAAAGATAGGTGGCGGCTGTAACCATCGTATTGGTCTTTTCGATATGATTCTGCTCAAGGATAATCATGTAGACTTTGCCGGTGGTATCACGAATGCCATCGACCGTTGTCATGCGTATCTGAAAGAGAAAGGTCTCGACCTGAAGATAGAAATCGAAGTGAGGAATTTCGACGAACTTCAGCAGGTACTGGATCATGGAGGCGTAAATCGTATCATGCTGGATAATTTCAGTGTGCCTGACACCAAGAAGGCTGTAGATATCATCGCTGGACGTTTTGAAACAGAGTCGAGTGGAGGTATCACCTTCGAGACCATTCGCGACTATGCTGAGCAGGGTGTAGACTTTATCAGCGTAGGTGCGCTGACACACTCTGTAAAAGGATTAGACATGTCATTTAAAGCTTGCGACTAATATGAAAAGACAATTAATTTTAGCTATTTCGCTGATGGCCGTTATGGGCGCATCGGCTTGCACAAACTTTATCGTAGGAAAGAAGGCGAGTGCCGATGGTTCCGTCTTCGTAACCTATAATGCCGATTCTTATGGTGCTTTCATGCCCCTATACCATTATCCTGCCGCCAAGCATCAGCCTGGCGACATGCGTCAGGTTTTCGAGTGGGATACGAACAAGTATCTTGGCGATATCGCCGAGGCTCCTGAAACTTATAATGTAATAGGTAACAGCAATGAGTGGCAAGTAACCATCGGTGAGACAACCTTTGGCGGTCGCGAGGAAATGGCCGATTCTACGGGCGTTATCGACTATGGCTCACTGATTTATATTGCCCTGCAGCGTTCTAAGACAGCTCGTGAGGCCCTGCAAATCATGACTTCGCTGGTAGAGGAGTATGGTTACTATTCTGAGGGTGAAACCTTCTCTGTTGCTGATAAGGACGAGGCTTGGATCATGGAGATGATGGGTTGCGGTTCTGATCGCACCAAGTCGAAGGAGCGCACAGTATGGGTAGCAATCCGCATTCCTGATGATGCCATTGCTGCGCATGCCAACCAGAGTCGTATCACGCAATTCCTCGATGGTCGCTATACCAGAATTAAGGTAAAGGATTTGTTTAACAAGAAGTATGCACTCGATGCAAAGAAGCCTGTTACCAACCTGATGATTTGCTCGGATAACGTTGTAAGTTATGCGCGCACCATGGGATGGTTTAGCGGTAAGGATGCAGACTTTAGCTATAATGCAGCATATGCAGAGCCAGACTTCTCAGGACGTCGTTATTGTGAGGCTCGCGTTTGGAGCTTCTTCAACCGCTTCAGCGATGATTTCTCTGAGTATATTCCTTATGCTGCCGGTTTCGAGAAGGATGCCAAGCCAATGCCACTTTGGATTATCCCTAACAAGAAGGTAACCCTTCAGGACATTCGTGAGGCTATGCGCGATCACTATGAGGGTACGCCTTTCTCACTGGATAAGGATATGGGTGGCGGTATCTATCAGATGCCTTATCGTCCATCACCTCTTTCTTATAAGCTGGACGGTAAAGAACTCTTTAACGAACGTCCTATCTCTACCCAACAGACTGCCTGGAGCTTTATCTCACAGATGCGTAGCACAATGCCTCGCGAGGTAGGTGCATGTTTCTGGTTTGGTAATGATGATGGCAACATGGTTGCCTATACGCCCATGTACTCATGTATCACCCGTAGACCAAAGTGCTTTACCGAAGAGGGTGCTGACGATGTGACTTTCAATATCGACAATGCTTTCTGGGTATGCAACTGGGTGAGCAATATGGTTTATCCTCGCTACTCTATGATGTTCCCAACACTTCAGACCGTACGCGACTCACTCGATGCTTCATACGACAAGTTGCAGCCTGAGATTGAGGCCAAGGCTTTAGCTATGACTACAGCTGAGGAGCGCATTAAGTTATTGACAGATTACAGTTGTCAGAAGGGTGACGAGATGATAGCCCGTTGGAAGCAATTGGCTTACTTCCTGATTGTGAAGTATAACGATATCGCTGTAAAGCCTACGGATGATAACGGTACATTCTTGCGTAGTCAGTATGGCAAAGGCAAACGTGTCACACGTCCAGGATTCCCTGAGCCTTACGCTCGAGAACTTCTAAAGCAAACAGGAGATAAATTGTTAGTTCCTGGTAAGTAAAAAAATAAGCCTCACCAAAGCGGTGAGGCTTTATTTTTTATTTGCAAGGAATCTTGTCAACACGCTTTTGATGGCGTCCACCTTCAAAAGTAGCTGTAAAGAACTCATCCATAATCTTACGAGCTGTGTTGTTATCGATAAAGCGACCTGGCATTACCAATACATTGGCATCGTTATGCTGACGAATGAGATGTGCAATCTCTGGAATCCAGCACAAGCCAGCGCGAACCTTCTGGTGCTTATTCAGGGTAATAGAAATACCCTCGCCACTACCACAGATAGCAATACCGGGATAAACCTCACCACTCTCGATACCTTCAGCCAAAGCATGACCAAAGTCGGGATAATCTACACTCGCATCGCTCCATGTACCATAGTCTTTATAAGGATAGCCTTTTTCTTCGAGGTACTCGAGCACGAACTTCTTTAAAGCGAAGCCTGCATGATCGCAGGCTACGCCAACTGTCTTAACTTCCATTAGGCCAACAGTTTTTTAACTTGTTCGTAAACATTCTGACCAGTGAAGCCGAGCTTCTCGTCGAGCACTTTGTAAGGCGCAGAGAAACCGAAGCTCTCGAGACCCCATACAGTACCATCGGCACCAACCAGACCTTCGAGGTTTACAGGCAGACCAGCGGTCAGACCGAACTTCTTCTTTCCAGCGGGCAGAACGCTCTGCTGATACTCCTTCGGCTGACTGCGGAACAGACCCTCAGAAGGAACGCTGACAATACGTGTCTTGATACCATCGGCAGCGAGCAGCTTAGCACCAGCCTCAAGGGTAGAAACCTCAGAACCAGAAGCGAGCAAGATGACATCGTAGTTCTCATCGGAACCAGCAACGATGTAAGCACCCTTGGTAGCCTGGTTGTAGTCGTTGCCCTCGGGCAGCATCTCGATGTTCTGACGAGAGAAAATAAGTGCTGTTGGGGTATCAACATTCTCCATAGCCATGCGCCAGCAAACGGTGGTCTCCTCAGCATCGGCAGGACGAACTACCAATACAGAGTTCTTACCATGGTGGTTCTTCAGTTTCTCCATCAGACGGATCTGTGCCTCCTGCTCAACAGGCTCGTGGGTAGGACCATCCTCACCTACACGGAAAGCATCGTGCGTCCAGATGAACTTCACTGGCAGCTCCATCAGGGCAGCCATACGTACGGCTGGCTTCATGTAGTCAGAGAATACAAAGAAGGTACCGCAAGCGGGGATCACTCCACCGTGAAGTGCCATACCGATACAGCAGCAAGCCATGGTGAGCTCAGCTACACCAGCCTCGAAGAATGCACCAGAGAAGTCGCCACGAACAAGGTCCTTCGTCTTCTTCAGGAAGCCGTTTGTATTATCAGAGTTAGAAAGGTCGGCAGAAGCACAGATCATGTTGGGCACCTGCTCAGCCAGCTGACCAAGAACAGCAGCACTAGCGCTACGGGTAGCACTACCAGCCTTCTGCTCTACCTTGCTCCAGTCAATCTTTGGAGCCTTGCCACTGAACCACTCCTCAAGTTGCTTAGCCTGCTCGGGATGACCCTTAGCCCACTCAGCCTTCTCAGCGTAGCGCTCAGCAACAATCTTCTTCAACTCCTCAGCACGCTTTGCGTACAACTCCTTCACCTCTGGGAAAATCTGGAATGGATTCTCAGGATCAGCACCCAGGTTCTTCATGGTGTTGATATAAGCATCGCCACCAAGAGGAGCACCGTGAGTAGCGCAGTTGCTCTCGTAAGAGCTGTTATCAGCTTTACGTGCACCCTTACCCATTACACAATGACCGATAATCAAACTTGGACGCTCCTTCTCAGCCTGAGCCTTCTTGATAGCCTCACGGATCTGATCAACGTTGTTTCCATCGATTTTCTGTACAAACCAGCCCCAAGCCTCATACTTCTTAGCAGTATCCTCGCAAGTAACTACCTCTGTACGGGTAGAGAGCTGAATATCGTTAGCGTCGTAGAACATAATGAGGTTGTCGAGACCCAGATTACCGGCGATACGACCAGCACCCTGTGAAATCTCCTCCTGCACACCACCGTCAGAGATGTATGCATAGATGGTCTGATTCATTACGTTGCCCAGACGAGCCTTCAGGAACTTAGCGGCGATAGCAGCACCAACAGCGAAGCAGTGACCCTGACCCAGAGGACCAGAGGTATTCTCGATGCCGCGCTCAATCTCACGCTCAGGGTGACCTGGAGTTACTGAACCCCACTGACGCAGATTCTTCAAATCTTCAAGTGTGTATTTTCCAATCAGACAGAGCTGGCTATAGAGCATTGGAGCCATGTGACCAGGGTCGAGGAAGAAACGATCGCGACCCTCCCATGCAGGATTCTCAGGATCGTAAACCAAGAACTCACTGTAAAGGGTGTTAATAAAATCAGCACCGCCCATAGCACCACCTGGATGACCAGATTTTGCCTTTTCAACCATTGAAGCAGCAAGGATACGGATATTATCCGCTGCCATGTTCATAACTTTGTTGTCGTTCATAATGAATAATTAATTTGGTATATATGTTAATTGTGGGGCAAAGATACAAAAATATTCCGAAACAATCAACAGTTTCGGAATATTTTTAAGTTCTTTATGATAGTCTACTTAATATTGAGCACTACAATTGATTTTGCAGGGACTTTTACAGTAAGAATGCCCTTCTTTATCTTAGCATCCTTATAATCCTTAGGTGCTACTACATTTGGCGATTTGAAATCGTTATAGTCGGCTACATTCTTAGAGGTAAGGATACGACCAGATACCTGCTTAGCAGCATAGCCCTGAATATCGAAATCGATCGTCTGATCTTTATCGAGACTCACATTGGTAACAGCCAGTACGAGACTGCCATCTACTGTCTTAGCAGCTGAAGCTGAAAGCAGTGGGCATGGGCGGGTAGTATTATCGGAAGTCTTTGCCTTTTCCTTGAAGTATTCCTTGCTGCACTGGACAGTTTCACTTTCAAGATCGAGTGGGAGATAGGTAGCCTCCTGGAATGGGGTGTACATCTCGAAGACATGATAGGTGGGGGTAAGTACCATGTGGCCAGTTCCCTCCTGATCTGTCAAAATCATAGACTGTAGCACATTGACAATCTGTGCGATATTAGCCATCTTTACACGATCGGTGTACTTGTGGAATACGTTGAGTGAGAGGGCGGCTACGAAGGCATCGCGAAGGGCGTTCTGCTGATACAGATGACCAGGAATCGTACCTGGCTCTTCGTCCCACCATGTGCCCCATTCGTCAACAAGCAAGCCAATGGTGTTCTTAGGATCTTTCTCGTCCATGATGGCTTTGTGCTTCTTGATAACTTCTTCAATCTCCAAGCACTTGCCAAGGGCCCAGTAATACTGGTCGGTATTGAAATTGGTAGCAGAGCCCTTAGGGCCATCCCATCCTGTACATGTATAATAATGTAAAGAGATACCCTGCATCTGGCGACCAATCTTATCCATCAGAACTTCTGTCCATTTATAGTCGTAATCGCTAGCACCAGAGGCAATACGATAAAGACGGTTATCGCCCTGATTACGCAGATAGGTATTAAACTTACGATACTCATCGGAATAATACTCTGGTCGCATATTACCGCCACAACCCCAAGCCTCGTTACCAATTCCGAAGTACTTTACATGCCAAGCCTTGTCGCGACCATTGGCACGACGCAGACGAGCCATAGGGGTATCGCCATCACTCGTCATATACTCTACCCACTGAGCCATCTCCTTGACTGTACCAGAACCTACATTACCAGAGATATAAGGCTCACAGTCGAGCATCTCGCAGAGGTTGAGGAACTCGTGGGTACCAAAGGAGTTATCCTCGATAGTACCACCCCAGTTATTGTTACGCAGCGAGGGACGCTGGCTCTTGGGACCAATACCGTCCATCCAGTGATAATCATCGGCAAAGCAACCTCCAGGCCAGCGAAGTACGGGTACTTTCAAGGCTTTCAAAGCCTCGAATACATCTTTACGATAGCCATTGATGTTAGGAATCTGAGAGTTTTCACCTACCCAAAGACCACCATAGATACAAGAACCAAGGTGCTCTGAAAACTGACCGTAAATCTCTTTGTTGATTTTGGCTCCAGCCTGATCAGCATGGATGGTAGCTTTTACATTATCAGCGGCTGATGCTGAAAATGCAAAAGACAAAGCAACAGTTGCAATAAATAATTTCTTCATATTTGTTTTTGATTTATGATTTTGTGATATGGCTACAAAGTTACGTAAAAAATGCTAATAGAGCAAACTTTTGATAGACGAAATGAATTTTTTTTCGATAAAAGTGATACATTTTAAAAATTATTTATTATCTTTGTGGCCAATAACGGAATATTTTAACTAAAAACTAAAGCTTATGGTATTGATGATTCTTCAACTCCTCATTGTTTTAGGAGCGTTATGGGTAGGTTCGCGTTATGGTTCGCTTGCCCTTGGAGCTATTTCGGGTATCGGACTAGCGCTACTCGTATTTGGATTTGGTTTGAAACCTGGCACGCCTCCCACTGATGTGATTTATATCATCATCGCAGCAGTGACCTGTGCAGGTATCATGCAGGCATCGGGTGGTATGGACTGGTTGATTCAGATTGCTGAGAAAATGTTACGTAAGCATCCTGATCGTATTACTTTCCTGGCTCCCCTTACCACTTTCTTCTTAACCGTATTAGTAGGTACTGGTCACGTGGTTTACACGCTGATGCCTATTATCTGCGATATTGCGCTGAAGAAAGGTATTCGTCCGGAACGTCCTTGTGGTGTTGCTTCTATTGCTTCGCAGGTAGGTATTACTTGTTCGCCTATTGCAGCTGCAGTTGTATCGTTTGTGACGATTTCGAACGCCAACCACTTTGACATCACGATTCCACGTGTGTTGATGGTTTCCATCCCAGCTTGTGTATGCGGACTGTTGGCAGCAGCAGCTGCTTCTTATCGTCGTGGACTCGACCTTGACAAAGATCCTGCTTTCCAGAAAAAAATAGCTGACCCTGTACAGCGTGAGTATATCTATGGTGGTGGTGCTACGACACTCGATAAAGAGATTCCACAATCAGCAAAGAATGCTGTATTTATTTTCTTGGGTGCACTTGCCGTAATCGTATTCTTTGCTGCTATGCCTGATTTGCTGCCTTCTTATTCTACGATTAAAGCCGTTAAAGGTGCTGAAGGCATTGTAATGGCCGACGGTACAAAGGTGACAGCTGCAGCACTTGCAAAAGCAGGCGTTCTAGCTGAAGGCGTAACAGAGAAAGTAATGACAGGCTTAAAGATGAACATCGTCATTCAGATTGTGATGATTTCTGCAGCAGCCCTGATGATTATCTTCTGTAAAGCTCAACCAAAGAAGGCTGTGGCAGGACCAGTATGGCAATCAGGTATGGTAGCCGTTGTAGCCATTTATGGTATCGCTTGGCTGGCAGACACCTATTTCTCAAACTATATGACTGAGATGCAAGCAGGACTAGAGGATATCGTATCAAAATATCCATGGTCGATCGCATTGGCTTTCTTTGCAGTATCAGTGCTGATCAACTCTCAGGGTGCTGTGGTAGTAGCTATGTTGCCACTGGCTTATAAGCTGGGTATCCCTGGACCAGTATTGCTGGGTGTATTACCATCGGTTTACGGTTACTTCTTTATTCCTAACTATCCATCGGATATTGCTACTGTGAACTTCGACCGCTCTGGTACAACGGTGATTGGTAAGTATCTGCTGAACCACTCTTTCATGATGCCAGGTTTGATTTCGGTTATCGTATCAACCATCGTCGCTTACACGCTTACAACTATCTTTTACTAATAACTAAGAAGAATCCCCAAGGCTCGAAAATGAACCTTGGGGATTCGATTTTTATGCGATAGCTGCAGGGTTACTGCTTGTTATCGACAGCTGCTTGCTCGATAGGCAGACAGCGCTTGTAATTCTCGATATACTTTTCGAAACCAGCTACATCTTCAGCGGTAGGAGCGATACTAACACCAGTATTGCCCGCAAAGACAACTTTCTCAAGATAGTCGGCAAGGCTGAGCTTGTTGGGGTTATTAACTACATAACCAGCCAACAGTGCGATACCCCAAGCACCACCTTCACCAGCAGTCTCCATCACTGAGATAGGAGAGTTGAGGGCAGCAGCCAGCATACGCTGACCTACACCAGCAGTCTTGAAGTAACCACCATGACCCGTGATACGGTCTACACGAATCATCTCTTCCTTAAACAGAATATCATTACCTATCTTCAGCACACCAATGGCGCCATAAAGGTGGGCACGCATAAAGTTGGCCAAATTGAACTTATCGCCAGCAGAACGCACGAACATGGGGCGACCCTCTGACAAACCTGTTACAGGCTCACCAGATACATAGTTGTAGGCCATTAATCCACCGCAATCAGCATCGCCCTCGAGAGCCTTATTGAACAGTTTGCCGTAGAGTTCGTTCATATCAACCTTGATACCAAGCAACTGCTGGTATTCTTTGAAGAGACCTACCCAGGCATTGATATCGCTTGTACAGTTATTGCAATGAACCATTGCTACGAGCGAGCCATCAGGTGTGGTTACCATATCGATCATCTCGTAAGGTTTGCTCAGCGGCTTCTCCAGTACAATCATTGAGAAAGAAGATGTACCTGCAGAAACGTTACCTGTACGCTGCTTAACAGCGTTGGTAGCTACCATACCTGTACCAGCATCGCCTTCTGGAGGACAAACAGGAATACCAGCCTTCAGGTGTCCGCTAACATCAAGTTTCTTAGCGCCCTCTGGGGTAAGGAATCCTGCATTCTCACCAGCATTGAGCGATTTTGGCAGAATGTCGAGAAGTTTCCAAGAGAAACCACGAGGAGCAATCAGTTCGTCGAACTTCTTTACCATCGTAGCATCGTAGGTCTTGGTAGCGGAATCAACAGGAATCATACCTGAAGCATCGCCTACACCAAGCACAAACTGACCTGTAACCTGCCAATGAACATAACCTGCGAGGGTCGTAAGGTACTTGATATCGCTAACATGCTCCTCATTGTCGAGGATTGCCTCATAGAGGTGTGAGATTGACCAACGCAGAGGAATGTTGTAGTTGAAGAGCTTTGAGAGTTCAGCAGCTGCTTTACCTGTATTGGTGTTGCGCCAGGTACGGAAAGGTACCAAGATTTCCTGCTTCTCGTTGAAAGCCATATAACCGTGCATCATGGCAGAGAAGCCGATGGCAGCAAGGCTTTCGATTTCACAATCATACTGTTTCTGAACGTCCTTACGGAGCTCAGCATAGCAATCCTGCAAACCATACCAGATAGCTTCGATAGAGTAGGTCCAAAGACCATCTACCAACTGATTTTCCCACTCGTGTGAGCCCTGTGCAATGGGCTTATTGTCCTCGTCGATGAGAACAGCCTTAATGCGGGTAGAGCCAAACTCGATACCGAGGATGGCCTTACCTGCTTCGATTGTCTGTTTTGCTGTCATAATTACTTGAGTGCTTTATTCAACATGTAGTAAACCTCGTTGTTGCGGAGGGTCTGCTTAAATTCAGCGATGTTGGTCTGCTTGTTGATGCGAACATACTCGATGCCAGTCATTTCAGCGAAATCCTCCCAGTATTCCTCGTTGATGTCATAAGAGAAAGCGCTATGGTGAGTACCACCAGCCAGAATCCATGCTGCAGCACCAATCTCGAAAGTAGGTTGTGGAACCCAAAGTGCAGAAGCTACAGGAAGCTTAGGCATTGGCTGTGGCTCGATACACTCTACCTCCTGAGAAATCAGGCGGAAGCGGTTGCCAAGATCTACAACAGTAGCCTTGATACCAGCGCCGGTCTTTGATGTGAACACGAGGCGAGCAGTCTGCTGCTTACGGATACCAATACCGAGGAAATGAACCTCGAGCTTTGGCTTATCGGTAGCAATCAGCGGACAAATCTCGAGCATATGGCTCTGGAGACAAGATGAGCGGTCGCCAGCAAAGTTGAGGGTGTAGTCCTCGAGGAATGAGCAACCAGTAGGCATACCCTGCTGAATCACCCAAAGCGTGCGATAGAGACAAGCTGTTTTCCAGTCACCCTCAGCACCGAAACCATAACCTTCTTCCATCAGACGCTGAGAAGCAAGACCAGGAATCTGGTCGAAACCACAGAAGTCTGGGGCATCGATATTGGCATCGCCAAGGTCGTCGAAGTTAGTGGTGAAAGCAGTAGCGCCCTCATCCTTCAGTACGCGACGAAGGGCAATCTCTGCCTTAGCAGCATTCTTCACTTTCTCCCAATAAACAGTTTCACCACTCTCGTCTATCTTAATGGTATACAGCTTCTTATACTCCTCTACAAGCGCGTCTGCCTCGGCATCAGTAACATTCTTAAAGTACTCCATTAAAGAAGATACAGGATAGTAATCTACATGGTAACCCAAACGCTGTTCGAACTCAACACGGTCGCCATCAGTAACGGCAACATTGTTCATGTTCATACCAAACATCAGGCAACGTACGTTGTGAGCATCGGCTACACCAGCAGCAACGCGTGCCCATACAGCAATCTGCTTCTGAGCCTTCTCGTCTTTCCAGTAACCACAAACCACTTTACGAGCTACACGCATACGAGTGCAGATATGTCCGAACTCGATATCGCCATGAGCACTCTGATTGAGGTTCATGAAGTCCATGTCGATCTCACTCCAGGGGATTTCAGCATTGTACTGTGTATGGAAATGGAGTAGGGGCTTCTGCAACTGCTGCAGACCCTTGATCCACATTTTCGCAGGAGAGAAAGTGTGCATCCAAGTAATGATACCTACACACTTCTCATCGTTATTAGCGGCAAGCATCACCTGCTCAACTTCTTTAGAGCTGTTAGCTGTACCTTTATACACAATCTTCACAGGGATATTGCCGCTCTTGTTCAGACCGTCAACCATCTCCTTAGAGTGTCCGTCAACTGCAACTACTGCATCACCTCCGTACAGAAGCTGTGCACCTGTTACCCACCAAATCTCGTAATTCTTAAATGCTTCCATTTTTATTTGATATTTTTAGTTATTAATGTTTCTGACCTTTTTGACCGTAATAGGCATTAGGACCGTGCTTACGCATATAGTGCTTCTCAATAAGCAATGGGTTCATCGTAAGATTGGGGTTCACTGAGAAAGCAACAAACGCCATCTTTGCGCACTGCTCCATGACCTTGGCATTGTAAACGGCATTATCGGGTGATGTTCCCCAAGAGAAAGGTCCATGGTTCTTTACCAGTACAGCTGGTGTATGATCAGGATTAATCTTGCGGATGTTCAGAATCTCATCGACAATGACATTACCGGTCTCCAACTCATAATTACCCTTTACTTCTGCTTCTGTCATATCGCGTGTGCAAGGGATATCCTTGTAAAAATAGTCAGCATGTGTAGTGCCGATGTTGGGGATATCACGGCCTGCTTGTGCAAAAGCAGTGGCATAAGTAGAGTGGGTATGAACAACCCCCTGAATGTTAGGGAATGCCTTATATAAAACAAGGTGGGTAGGTGTATCAGATGATGGATTAAGCTCACCATCAACGACCTCGCCAGTATTGAGGTCGACAACTACCATATCAGAAGCCTTCATCACATCGTAATCTACGCCTGAAGGTTTGATGACTACAAGACCTCTTTCCCGATCGATACCCGACACATTTCCCCATGTGAAGATAACGAGATTCTGCTTAACAAGGTCGAGATTTGCCTTGAATACTTTTTCTTTTAACTCATCTAACATAATTTGATAATTTTAAAGTTTGAAGTTGGGATCATCATTATAGATTCGCTTGTTAAAGCGATAAAGCGATGCACCACGTTTAGAACCTGTCTTGTCGATAAGTTCCGTCTTTTCGATATAAGCAATTTCTTTAATGCGCTTCCGGAAATTACGCTTATCGAGCTCTTCACCATTTACAGCTTCGTAAAGTTTCTGAAGTTGTGTAAGGGTAAACAGGTTTGGCAACAAGCGGAATCCTATAGGCTCATGAGCTATTTTCTGTTGCATCATCTTACGCGCTTTACGCACCATCTCATTATGATCAGAATAAAGCTTGGGAACTTGTTCTACATCCACCCACTCTAAACCATGCTCCAAACGGAGGTGCTCATCATAATCAGCAACGTTTATCAGTGCATAATACGCAATAGAAACCACTCGTTCGCCTGGGTCTCTGTCTACATTTCCAAAGGCACCAACTTGGCGCATATAGAGATTCCGCAGACCAGTTAACTCGTAAAGCGTACGAGCGGCAGCATCATCAACCCCTTCGTCGGCGGCAACGAAGCCTCCGTAGAGGCTCCATTCACCACGACCTGGCTCCATTTTCCGTTTACCTATCAGTATCTTCAACTTACCATTCTCGAAACCGAAAATGATGCAGTCTACTGACAACCAGACTTTGGAATATTCACCATAAAATTTAGTCATCTTATCTTAATAATTTACCAGAAATATGCATAGAAAGTAGCGCAAAGACCAATAACAATCAGTGTGCCAACAACATCGAATAAGCCCCAACTCTCTTTGATAGACTGTTTGAAATCGGATGAGAAGGTAATGGCATCAACCTGTTCCTTAGATGGTGCGGGTGTAACGAAACTTACAGCTACCATCAACAGGATGATGAATAACAGGAGCCAGCACTCGAATATGAGCCAGTTAGTCTGCCAGAACCATGCGGTAGCATCCCAGAAACCTCCATCCATCACTGCCTTACCAGAATCGGTTACAACATTAGTAATCAGGCGAACCATACCAATAAGGAAACCGCCAATCAGACCATACTCACCAGCTTTTGGTGTAATCTTCTTAGAGAAGATACCAAGCGTAAATACAGCTACCATTGCAGGTGCAATGAGCGACTGGATATCCTGCAAATAAGAATAGAGGTTACCCATGTTCATCATGATAGGCATCCAAGCTAGACCAAGCAATACAACAACTACAGTAGCGGTACGACCTACGAATACATAATGAGCCTCGCTCTTACCTTTCTTCATAGGCTTATAGAAGTCTTCTGTAAACAGTGTAGCACAGCTATTGAAGAAGGCTGCCAATGAAGCTACGAGGGCGCAAACGAAACCAATGGTTACAATACCCTTGATACCTGCAGGCAGGATATTTTTTACCATCATAGCAAAAGCACCATCGGTACTCTCATGGTTCATGATATCCATCTCGATACCACTACCACTCTTCAGTGAGAGGGCATAGGCAATCATACCAGGAATCAAGAACATGAAGCAAGGAAGGATCTTAAAGAATCCTGCAGCAATCGTACCACGACGAGCGCGCTTCATAACTTCTTTGTTATCTTCACCAGGAACCTGTCCAAGCACACGCTGAACGATATGCTGGTCAGTACACCAGTACCAGAAACCAATAATAGAAGCACCAAGGAATACCACATAGCCAGGGAACTGAGGATACATAGGATCGGCAGGATCTGGGTGGAACATGTGAGTGGTTCCGAAACCATCATGGGCTGCATTACATACGCGCATCATCTCGCTCCATCCAGCTGTGATGCTACCATCGCCAAGCATGTTCAAACCTAAGAACAGTACGAGGAAAGAACCTACAATAAGAATAGGGGTCTGAATGGTAGACAAGGTCATCACACCCTTCATACCACCGAATACGGTGAATACAGCAGTGATGGCAATCAGACCAATAGCACCATACCAGAAAGGTATACCAAGCAGGAACTTGAAGAAGATACCACCCGTGAAAGCAGTAACAGATACCTTAGTAAGCACATAGGCTACGAGCGTAATAATGCTCAGCCATGAACCTGTACGCTGGGTGTAACGGAACTTCAAGAAGTCAGGCATGGTGATAATCTTTCCCATCTTATTGATGAGCAACTGATAGAAAGGTACAAATAACCATCCCAGAATGAGGATCATCCATCCCTGCATCTCCCAGTGGGCCATTCCTACACCATCTTTCGCACCAGTACCGGCGAGACCAACAAGGTGCTCTGATCCAATGTTGGCAGCAAAGATAGCCATACCAATTACATACCAAGGCTCACCCTTACCAAAGAGGTAAGCTGAAGAGTCTTCACCCTGCTGGGCTTTCTTGTCTTTCCAGATAGCATACCATACAGCTGCAACTACACCTAAAAGGCCTACGATCAACACCAGCCAATCGAGCCAAATGAATTCATGTGAACTCCAGTTCATAATGTTATTTACAATTTATAAATTTACGATTTATTACTTAATTGAGAATTTATAAGCAGCGTGGCTAAAATATTTCTCACCTGAATTAAGGGTAGGCTGTACCCAGTCTGGATGATTAGGAGAATCAGGATACTTCTGGCTCTCCAAGCATACGCTCACGTGCTTGGGGTAGGTGATACCATGCTTGCGAGCAATGTCTTTATCGGCACCTACACCTTGGAAATTTCCACTATAAACCTGAACACCGGGCTCATTGGTAAACATCTCCATAAAGATACCTGTCTTTGGAGAATACAGGCTAGCACAAACCTGTGTATCATCGCCCTTACCATCCTTAAATGTATTCAGACAGAAATTGTGATCATAACCTGTCGCATTCTGAATCTGGTCGAACTCTGACTGAATGCTATCACCAATAGCGTGTGGCGTACGGAAATCCATTGGTGTTCCTTCTACAGACTTGATTTCACCTGTAGGAATATACAACTTGTCGCTAGGTGTAAAGTTGTCAGCGTTTACATAGAGTACCTGATCATAGCCTGGCTGTGTAAAGTCGCCACTCAGATTATAATAATTGTGATTGGTCTGATTAATGATGGTTGGTTTATCAGCTTCAGCCTCCCAAGTCATATCGAGGGTATTATCAGCAGTAACCTTATAAGTGGTAACAGCCATTACCTTGCCAGGGAATCCGTTTTCACCATCAGAAGCAACAATAGTCAGTCGCAAGATAGAATCTCCTATCTGCTCTGCTTCGTAAACCTGGTGCATCCATCCTGTGTTACCACCGCCATGCAAACAGTTAGGACCATCATTCTTCTTCAACTGGATGGTGTCCTCACCAAGAATAAACTGGCCGTTCTTGATACGATTTGCATATCGGCCTACGCTAGAACCATAGTCTGATGGGGTGTTAATGGTATCGGCATACTGAGCGATGTTATCGAAACCAAGCACTACATCAGTAGGGTTACCGTCTTTATCAGGCACGACAAGTGATACGATACGACCACCATAATTGGTGATACAAACTTCCATACCATTCTGATTTTTCAGCGTGTAGAGCTTTACAGGCTTGTTCTGAATGGTTGTGTCGAACTTGGCTACATCTAAACCAGAAGCCGTTAATTGTGGAGCCTGCTGCTTTTCAGCACAGGCAGATAGCATCAGTGCAACGGCACCAATACCCATCATAAATCCTTTTAATGCTTTCATCATTAATTGTTTAAGTTGTTAGAATTTTAATAAATTGTATTTTGGGTGTAAAATTACAATTATTTTTCTAACCAACAAAGAAAATACAGAAAAAAATAGCGGTAGAGTGTTTATTTTACACTCCACCGCACATATTTAACTTTTATAAACACAAATGGACGTGTTTATAACAAGTTTCTATTAGCAAATCTTGCGTGAACCATCACCGATAACAACATCGTAAACTTTTGGCTCATGACCATATTTTGCATTGAACTTCTGTTTTGCGTCTTCTATAAACTTCTTATAGAGATCGTTTCTAACCAAGTTGATGGTACAGCCACCAAAGCCGCCACCCATGATACGGCTACCCGTTACGCCATTTTCCTTAGCGATATCGTTCAGATAGTCGAGTTCTTCACAAGATACCTCATAATCCTTTGACAGGCCTTCATGTGTCTGATACATCAACTCGCCAACTTTCTCATAATCACCTTCGTTCAGAGCATCACAAACAGCAAGCACGCGATCTTTCTCGCCAAGTACAAACTTTGCACGCTTGTAGTCTTCTTCACCTACTTCGGCACGAACCTCGTCAAGCTGCTCCCATGTGCAATCGCGAAGTGTTTCAAACTTACCCTCTGGATGTTTTGCCTGAATGTGCTTTACAACATTCTCACAAGAGTTACGACGATCGTTATAAGGAGAACCTGCAAGCTGGTGCTTTACAACTGAGTCGAGCAGTACCAAGCGATAGCCATCGGGTTTGAATGGGAAATATTCAAACTCACGACTACGACAATCAAGACGCATCAGACAACCTGCCTTGCCGAATACAGAAGCAAACTGGTCCATAATACCACAGTTTACACCACAGTAATTATGCTCTGTAGCTTGTCCAGCCAGAACCATATCCCACTGAGAAACTTTGTTCTCGCCAAAGATATCATTCAAACCGCAAGCAAAGCAACTCTCCATAGCTGCAGAAGAAGACATACCTGCACCCAGAGGAACATCACCAGAAAAAGCAATATTAAAACCTTTAACAGGAACACCTAACTTCTTCATTTCTAATGCAATACCATAGATATAACGAGCCCAGCTAGCACGAGGACCAGCAGGATCGCTCAACTTGAAATCTACACGATCTTTCAAGTCGATAGCATAAGCCATTACAGTATCTTCTGTACCATTGGCACGCATTTCTGCCATGACGCCTTTATCTACTGCACCAGGGAATACGAAGCCACCATTATAATCAGTGTGCTCACCTATCAGGTTGATACGTCCTGGAGAAGCATATACATTACCAGTCTTACCATCAAAGTGCTTGATGAAACGACTTCTTACAAATTCAACATCCATCATAATGATTTACGATTTAATAATTTACAATTTACTGATTTTAGTCGACCTTAATATCAGTATTAACATTCTTACTTCCGATGAGGGCATAGAACAGGATATATGCCAACATAGCGATGACAAGCCAGTAACTGAAGATCTCGCCGCCAGAATTAGCCATTGCCTCCTGGATAAGTGGCATCACACCACCACCTACAACCATCGTCATGAAGATACCTGATGCAGCCTCAGTGTATTTGCCAAGTCCTTCAACTGAGAGGTTAAAGATACCTCCCCACATAACAGATGTGCAGAGACCACAGGCAGGAATCAAGAATGCCTTTGCAGGAACATCATGTCCATTAAAGTCGATGGTGACACTTTCTGGCATAAAGATGGCAATAAGAAGCAGGATAATAGCTACAGCACTTGCTGCAGACAACTGCAACTTGGTAGAAACCTTACCAGAGATAGCACTTGAGCAAGCACGGCCAATCATCATCAAGAGCCAGTAAGCAGCTGCTAATGATCCACCGATAGCGGCAGCACCCTCAAAAGGCAACTTCGTAACATAGAAGTTCAACTCCATTGGGATACCAATCTCGATACCTACATAGAAGAAGATGGCAATAACGCCCAACATACAGTGGCGGAAAGCCAAAGGACTGCGTTCGTATTTTGGCTCAACTTTTCCAAGTGTAGGCTCAGGAATAGATACACGGCTGATGATAACAAACGAAATGGCAAATACTGCCATACCGATGAAGAGCAGGGGAGCGACATCGCTCATACTGGTGTCCTTTGTAACAGTTCCTACGAGGATACCTGCTAACAATGGGGTCAGTGTACCAGTAAGAGAGTTCAGTGTACCACCTACTTGAATCAGCTGGTTTCCTTTATTACCACCACCTCCAAGAAGGTTCAACATTGGGTTCACAACGGTATTCAGCATACAAACACAGAAACCACAGATGAATGCACCCAGCAGGTAGATAATCAAATTGAGGGCAACAGGAATACTGTCGTAAGTAAATACATATGAACCTGCGCCTACAAGACTTGACAAATACTGGAAGCAAAGACCAACGATACCTACGATAAGGGCAATCAAAGCAGTCTTCTTGTATCCATATTTAGTCAACATCTTACCTGCAGGAATACCCATAAAGAGGTATGCTGCAAAGTTCATCAGGTTACCCCAAGCTTTGGCAAAGGGATATTCAAACCCCCAAATATTGCCAAAGGGGGCGCCCATGTTGGTTACAAAGCTGATCATCGCGAAGATGAAGCACATTGTAATAATGGCAATCAGTTTGCCATTTTTATTTGTTTCAGTCATACGTTCGTTTAAATATAGTAATGTTACTTATTCTACTACACCAAAGCGATAAATCGTCTTCTGCTTATAGCGCTGACCTGGATTCAGCACAACGCTTGGGAAATAAGGACGATTAGGTGTGTCGGGGAAGTGCTGAGCCTCGAAGCAAACTGCTGAACGACAGGGGAATGTACAACCATTAGCGCCTTTGTAGCCGTTTAGGAAGTTACCTGTATAAAGCTGCATACCTGGCTCAGTGGTGTAAACTTCCATCGTACGTCCGCTCTTTGGCTCTGTTACCTTAGCAGCAAAGCTCAATTCGCCTTCTTCGCGCTTATTCAGAACGTAGTTGTGATCGAAGCCGTGACCAAACTTAATCTGCTCATTATCAGCATTAATGTCCTGTCCGAAAGGCTTTGGCTTGCGGAAGTCGAATGGTGTACCTTCTACCTTCAGGATTTCACCTGTTGGAATTGCTGTAGCATCTGTAGGCAGATAGAAATCGGCATTGATTTCACAAATCTGATCCTCAATAGTTGGTGTAGGATCAGCAGTACCAGCCAGACTAAAGAAAGCATGATGAGTCAAGTTCACGATGGTCTTCTTGTTGGTGGTAGCCAGATACTCAATGACCAGTTCGTTCAAGTCTGTAAATGTAAACTCTACAGTTACATCGAGCTCACCAGTAAAGCCTTCTTCACCGTAAGATGATACGCGATGCAAAGCCAATGAGCGAGGACCCATCTGACGAGCGTCCCATACTTTTGCGTGGAAGCCAGTAGGACCACCATGCAAATGGTTAGGACCATCGTTAAGAGCCAGCTGATAATCTTTGCCGTTCAGTGTAAACTGACCTTTGCAGATACGATTACCCCAACGACCAATCAGCGTTGACAAGAAAGGCTCGTTGCCGCTTGTAAGCTGCTTGATGCTGTCGTGTCCTTGAATAACGTTACTTACTTTACCGTCTTTGTCAGGTACCATAATGGCACAAATAGCACCGCCATAATTAGAGATAGCTACTTCAAAACCTTTACGGTTTCTGAGAATGTACAAATCGGTTTTCTTACCATTAATTGTGGCCTGGAAGTTCTCTCTCTTCAAGCCACACAGATTCACTGTTTCTGTTGTGTTTGCCATATTGCTTGTTTTTAGTTACAATATTTAAAATTATATTTTTTGCAAAGTAACAAAAAATAAATCAAACAGCACAACAAAACAACGAAAAAAATGTTTCTGATGTATTAAAAAAGCCTAAATGCGGTTTTTTAGGAAGTCTGCTACCACGTAACTGCTACCTCCGATGAACACCAAGTCGTTATTTTCTGCCATATCACGAGCTATTTTATAAGCTGACATCACGTCAGGATAAGCCTCGCCTTTAAGGCCCAAACCGTCAGCATAAAGTTTCAAAACATTCTCGCTCATAGCACGATGGTTATCGGCTTTGGTGAAATAATAAGTAGCGTCCTTGGGTAAAATGGCCAGCACACCTTCTACATCTTTATCGTCAACCATACCAAATACGATATGCAGGTGGCCGCACTCCATGGATTGTAGTTGTTTAGTAAGATATTCCCAACCTGGTACGTTATGTCCTGTATCACAGATGGTAAGAGGCACATCATCAACCTTCATCCATCGTCCCATCAGTCCAGTCAAACCACATACGTTCTTAAAACCCTCTTTTACTTCACGATTGTTACAAGCGCTCTTTTCATCGCATGGGATAGACTCCATGTAGCCAAGTTTCTCCAATTGCTTAACAGCACAGAGAATTGTATTGGTATTCTTTTCCTGATAATTTCCACATAGATCGCCACGAATAATACCAAAATGCTTGGTAACATATTCCTGAGATTTTGAAACCTGGCGCACAGAGATAATCTCTTGTTCATCCTCTGCAAAGGTGATAGGAGATTGGGCCTCTTCAGCCATCGCTTCAAAAATCATACGTGTTTCAGGCACTGTCTCGCCAATCACCACAGGTACACCAGGCTTGATAATACCAGCCTTCTCAAAAGCAATTTGTTCAAGAGAGCTGCCAAGGTACTGCTGGTGATCAAGTCCGATATTCGTAATCACCGATAGAATAGGGGTGATAATGTTAGTGCAATCCAATCTTCCTCCCATACCCACTTCAATCACAGCAATATCTACCTCTTTGTCTGCAAAGTATTTAAATGCCATTGCCGTTGTTACCTCAAAAAAGGTGGGATACAGTGGTTCAAAGAATTGTTTCTCGTTAGCCACAAAGTCAACTACATATTCTTCAGAGATCGGTCTGCCATTCACACGAATGCGCTCACTGAAGTCTATGAGATGGGGTGAGGTATAAAGACCTACGCGATAGCCGCACATCTGTAAGATGGCCGACAACGTGTGTGCACAAGAGCCTTTACCATTTGTACCTGCGACGTGAATCGTACGATACTTGGTATGAGGATGTCCGAAATGCTCATCCAGAGCCAAACTGTTATCAAGCCCTTCTTTATAACCGATAGAGCCCTGTGTTTCAAACATAGGCATCTGGTTATACAGATATTCACACGTCTCCTGGTAAGTCATACCTTACTTATATATTAGTTGAAATAGTTCTTAAAACGCTGGAAGATAGAATCGCGCGTCTGTTTATCTCCCTTAAAGTTGTCGCTACCCTTAAATTGTTCAATGGCCTGTTTTTCTTCACGGCTCAAGGTTTTGGGTACATAAACGCTGATGTTTACTACCAAATCACCCTTACCATTACCATAGCCCTGAACAGCAGGCAAGCCCTTACCTCTCAAGCGAAGTGTTTTGCCAGGCTGCGTACCATTCTCCAGTTTAACCTTCAACTTAGTGCCTTCAATCGTTGGAATTTCGATTTCTCCTCCCAGTGCTGCTGTTGGGAAATCGAGTAGCAGATTGTAAATCAAGTCGTTGCCATCGCGAACAAAGGTATCGTGTGGTTCCTCTTCGATAAACACTTGAATATCACCATTGAGACCATTGTGCTTACCTGCATTACCTTTGCCTGGTACGTTTACCACCATACCTTCAGCCACGCCAGCAGGGATATTGATTTCCACGACTTCCTCGCCTTTCTGTACGCCAGTGCCGCCACACTCTTTACATTTGTTTTTGATCACTTCACCTTCTCCGCCACAAACAGGACATACGCTCTGTTGCTGCATCATACCGAAGATACTCTGAGTCGTGTGGGTGATGACACCTGATCCATGACAGGTCTGACAAGTTTCCTTGCCACTACCTGCTTCAGCACCAGAACCATTACAATGAGGACAATGGATATCTTTGCGTACCTTAAACTTCTTGGTAACACCCGAATTGATTTCCTCCAGTGTCAACTTAACCTTCAGGCGCAGGTCGCTACCTCTATGCTGTTGCGGGCGGCGTGAACCACCACCAAAGCCACCGAAGCCATGACCACCGAAGATATCACCAAACATAGAGAAGATATCATCCATGTTCATTGAAGTACCACCGAAGCCTCCGAAGCCACCAAATCCGCCGCCCATACTTGGACCGTCGAATCCAAACTGGTCGTATTGCTGACGAGTCTTGGGGTCATGAAGTACATTGTATGCTTCAGCTGCCTCCTTAAATTTCTCCTCAGCCTCTTTATCACCTGGATTACGGTCTGGGTGATACTTGATGGCTATCTTACGATACGCCTTTTTAATCTCGTCTTCTGTAGCGCCTTTCTGAACGCCCAGCACCTCGTAATAGTCTCTTTTTTGTGCCATTATTTATTGTCCTACGGCCACTTTAGCGTGGCGGATTACTTTGTCGTTTAGTTTATATCCCTCCTGCAGACAGTCGATAACCTTACCTTTCTTATCGTCACCCATACCAGGAACCATTGCTACGGCCTCGTGTAAGTCTGTATCAAAGTCGGCATCTTTTGTCTCAATCTTGCTCACGCCCTGCGACTCCAATGTCTTCATGAACTTCTGATGAATCAGGGTCATGCCTTCACGCAATACTTCTGGATCATCTGTCTTAGCACCGTTTTCGATAGCACGCTCCATATCATCGAGGATAGGCAGGATGGCGGTAATCACCTTCTCACCACCATTCAGAATCAACTCAGCACGTTCTTTCAGAGTGCGTTTGCGATAATTCTCAAATTCTGCCACTGAACGTAACCACTTATCTTTCAAATCGGCTATTTCGTCCTGAGCTTTCTCAAGAGGGTCTTTTTCCTCAACTTCTTCAGTTGTTTCTTCTGTTGCGTTTTCCTCGGTAGCTGACGCTTTGTCAGTATCTTCGGCAGGAGCCTCGTTCAAAGTCTCCTCGTCTTGAATTTCGATATCTTTTTCTGTCATAATTGCGGTTGTTTAAATGTTCTGCTTTCAATCATGCAAAATCTGTGCCATCATGCATACAACTCAGCCTTCTTCTCCTTGATGGCTTCATCGTAGATATAATCGTCGTAGGTCATCAGTTTATCGATGGTGCCTTTTGGTGTCAGTTCGATGATACGATCGGCCACAGTATTGATAAACTCATGGTCGTGCGAAGCAAACAAAATATTACCCTTAAACTGAATCAAGTTATTGTTGAAGGCCTGAATACTCTCAAGGTCCAGATGGTTCGTAGGTGTATCCAGAATCAGACAGTTGGCATTCTTCAATTGCATACGGGCAATCATACAGCGCATCTTCTCACCTCCACTGAGTACGTTTACATGCTTGAGCACATCTTCCTCTTTGAAAAGCATACGACCTAAGAACGATTTCATGGTTACTTCGTTACCTGGTCCCCATTGCGAGAGCCAGTCTACGAGATTCATCTCGCTCTGGAAGAATTCGGTATTGTCGAGTGGGAGATAGGCTGTTGTGATGGTCACACCCCACTTGAAAGTACCAGCCTGTGCCTCACGATTACCATTGATAATCTCAAACAGGGCAGTCATAGCCTTGGGATTGTGACTCAAGAATACCGTCTTCTGACCCTTTTCGATGGTAAAGTTCACATTGTCGAAAAGTACTGTTCCATCGGCATCTACAGCTTTCAGACCTTCCACTTCCAAAATCTGTGTGCCAGGCTCGCGCTCCATCGAGAAGATGATACCTGGATACTTACGTGTAGAGGGCGTAATCTCTTCTACATTCAGTTTCTCCAGCATCTTCTTACGCGAGGTGGTCTGCTTCGATTTTGCTACATTGGCACTGAATCGACGGATAAACTCCTCCAACTGCTTCTTCTTCTCCTCAGCCTTCATCTTCTGGTTCTGAGCCTGACGCAGCGCTAACTGTGAACTCTCGTACCAGAACGAATAGTTACCTGAGAAGAGTGTGACCTTACCAAAGTCAATATCTACCGTCTGTGTCGATACGGCATCAAGGAAGTGACGGTCGTGAGAAACAACCAGCACACACTGTTCCAAATTCGAGAGATATTCCTCCAACCACTGTACCGTATCGAGGTCGAGGTCGTTGGTAGGCTCGTCGAGCAGGAGGTTGTCGGGGTGACCAAACAGCGCCTTTGCCAGCATCACGCGTACCTTTTCATTATTAGAGATCTCCGCCATCTGCTTGTAGTGCTCCGTCTCTTTTACACCCAGGTTCTGCAACAACTGGGCAGCTTCGCTCTCAGCCTCGTAGCCGTTCATCTCGGCAAAGGCCATCTCGAGTTCTGCGGCACGATTGCCGTCTTCCTCACTCATCTCAGGCTTAGAATAGAGGGCCTCGCGCTCTTTCATATTCTCCCACATGGGCTTATGACCCATTAGCACGGTATCCATTACCGTAAAAGCATCATATTTAAAGTGGTCCTGCTCCAGCACACTCATGCGCTCACCAGGCAACATCTCTATCGATCCTTTATTAGGCTCCAGTTCTCCACTGATGGCACGGAGCAGGGTAGACTTACCAGCACCATTGGCACCGATAATACCATAAATGTTTCCACTTGTAAACTTCAGGTTCACATCCTTGTAGAGAACCTTCTTACCAAACTGTATCTGCAGATTTGTAACTGTTATCATCTCTTCCTTATACCTATTTATAATAATTGGGGTGCAAAGTTACGAATAAAATCTGATATGGCCAAATTTTCACTTAAAAAGCTACAACATTCCTTTCGTAGAGGGCAATTCGTAGTGATAAATGTCGCGTCTTACAGCCATTTTCAGCGAACGAGCCAATGCTTTGAAGATCCCCTCTATCTTGTGGTGCTCATTCTGTCCTTCTGCCTTGATGTTCAGATTCATTTTGGCGGCATCACTCAGACTCTTAAAGAAGTGTAAGAACATTTCCGTCGGCATCTCACCAATCTTCTCACGCTTAAAATCCGCATCCCATACCAGCCAAGGTCTTCCACCAAAATCGAGGGCCACACTGCACAGACAATCGTCCATCGGCAAGCAATAGCCATAGCGCTCAATGCCGCGCTTATCGCCAAGGGCAGATAAGATACACTCACCCAGTGCGATGGCAGTATCCTCGATAGTATGGTGCTCATCTACCTCTAAATCACCCTTCGTATGTATCATCAAGTCCATCATGCCGTGTTTGCCTATCTGCTCCAACATGTGGTCGAAGAATCCTAATCCGGTGGAGATATCGCACTTGCCCGTACCGTCAAGATTCACCTTAATATGTATATCCGTTTCCTTGGTCTTACGACTCACCTCTGCGATTCTTTCACCCGCAAACAGCAATTCTGCAATCTTATTCCAAGTAATGCCTTCATCATTTAGAATCATAGATTTACAACCAATGTTTCGAGCAAAGGTTCTATCTGTTTCGCGATCGCCAATCACGTAAGAATTGGCTATATCGTACTCAGGATTATTCATATACTTCTCTACCAGTCCTGTATTAGGCTTACGGGTAGGGGCATTATCCTCTGGGAAATGAGGGTCAATCAGTATCTCGTCGAAAGTGATGCCTTCGCCCTCGAGTGTCTGCAGAATAAAGTTATGAACAGGCCAGAACGTATCCTCTGGAAAGGCCTCTGTACCCAGACCATCCTGGTTACTCACCATCACAAATTCAAAATCCAGTTTCTCGCGAATAAACGCCAAATTACGAAATACGCCAGGCACGAACTGCAATTTCTCGAAAGCGTCAATCTGCTCGTCGGCCGGTTCTTTTATCAGTGTTCCGTCACGATCTATAAATAGTATTCTTTTCATGATTTTTCGTTGTAAAGTGCTTTACGTTCTTGTTCTTGTAATACGATGCTGGTCTTGGTAAGATACATCGGACAGATGGTGGTTAGCCACACGTAGGCCTGTAAGAACCCTGCCAATAGAAAGGCACCTATCGAAAGCCACATCACGTAGCTGGGCATGCCCAGAGGGTCGCCGTTAATGACACCCATCTGCGATTCCCAGTTGGCCGCCATCATAATGATCGATGGCAACGAGGTAAACAGCGTCAGGATAGCCACGATAAACAGGCAGACGATTCCTACCAGCAACACCATGCCCAAATGTCGCATCCATCCACCCACATTGGCTTTTTCTGTTTTCTCCAAGAAACCGCGCTTATGCATGATGCGGTTCGACAGATAGAGGTAAACGATGACAGCCAGCGTCTCTAGTGCCATAGCTGGCCATACAAGGGTAGGGGAAAGCAATACTGGGAGTGCTGATGCGATGGCCGAAACTACAGCAAAACCGATGGCTACAGGCCATGTCATACGAAATAGCTTACGGAAGTTACCAGTAAACAATTGATAGCCGTCGCGAATACAGGCTCTACTGCTACGAATCTTTTTTAGGATATCTTTTTCTTCTTTTTCCATTGTCTTGTTCATTTTCGCTTGCAAAGTTACTATTTTTAATTTATAATTCGTATCTTTGCAGCAAAATTTTGTGTTATGAAGCAATTAAAGTGGGGATTCATCGGCTGTGGTGAAGTAACAGAAAAGAAAAGCGGTCCAGCCTTTAGCGAGGTAGAAGGTTCTAGTGTAGTGGCTGTGATGAGTCGTACGGAGCAACACGCGCGCACCTACGCTGTCACGCATGGTATCAAGAAATGGTATACCGATGCGCAGGAACTCATTGACGATCCCGATGTGAATGCTGTTTATATCTGTACGCCGCCCTCCAGCCACGCTACTTATGCCATTATGGCCATGAAGGCAGGCAAACCCATTTATGTCGAAAAGCCATTAGCCGCCAGTTACGACGATTGCGCCCGCATCAATCGTATCTCCGAACAGACAGGCATTCCCTGCTTCGTAGCTTATTATCGACGCTATCTGCCTTATTTCCAAAAGGTGAAGGACATCGTGAATAGCGGTCAGATAGGTAAAATCCTCAATGTGCAGATACGCTATACTGAACCCTTGCGCACCGCTGATGCCGAAGCCATCAAGAATGGTACACCTCTGCCTTGGCGATTACAGCCAGAGATTGCGGGTGGTGGCTATTTCTACGACATGGCCCCTCATCAGCTCGATTTGTTGCAGGATATGTTTGGTGTCATCCTTGAGGCACGCGGTATCTGTGCCAATCGTGGTGGTCTTTATACGGCTGAGGATTCTGTCAGTGCCTGCTTCCGATTCGAGAATGGTCTGCCCGGCTCTGGTTCTTGGTGTTATGTAGCTCATGAGAGTGCCCGCGAGGATTGTATTGAAATCATAGGTACTGAGGGCCAAGTCAGTTTCAGTGTCTTCGATTATAACCCTATCCGACTACAAACCAGTCAAGGCGACGAGCTCATTACTGTTCCTAATCCGCCCTATGTGCAATATCCGCTCATCAAGTTGGTTATCGAACATTTGCAGGGCCTAAACATCTGCACTTGCACTAGCGTTTCGGCTACACCTGTTAACTGGGCGATGGACCGTATCTTAGGAAAATTCTAAAAGCCAACGATGAAAAGAGGAGCCCTTCTGTTTGTTCTGTTGCTGTCGTGCACAATGCTATTTGCGCAGGATTCGCTTCATACTGACACGCTGAAGAAGGCTCGCGAGATTGGTGTGATTCGAGAGACCATCCGTGGTTTCGACCGTTTGGAGGATGACTATATCGAGCCTAACCACTACGAGTTTACGGTAATGGCTCAGGTGACGCGTACCTTCGAGAACTTCATCCTCAGTAGCAACGGACAGTCTATCCGTCTGGCGCCCGATAGTCAAACCAAGATAGGTCCGTATTTCGGTTGGCGATGGTTCTTCTTCGGCTACACCTTTGATATCAAGAATATCGGTTTCAACCAGAACGGACTTCGCAAGGAATTTGATATCAGTATCTATTCCTCACAGATAGGTGTCGATTTGTTCTACCGTCGCACGGGCAACGATTATAAGATACGCGATGTGAAGCTGGGTTATGGCATCGATGGCAGTTTGTTCGAAGGCTTGCCTTTTGCCGGTGTGAATGTGGGCATCACAGGCGTCAGCGCCTATTATATCTTCAACCACGGACGCTTCTCTTATCCAGCCGCCTTCGCGCAATCCACTTGTCAGAAAATCAGTTGTGGCTCTTGGCTTGCAGGTGCTGGCTACACCCACAACACGCTCGATATGGACTACGATGAACTCGAGCGCACCCTTAGCGAACGCATGGGAAAAGGTGCTACCGTCGACCTCGATAGCGGTATGATGTTCAAGGACATCAAGTACAACGACTTCATCATCTCAGGCGGTTATGCCTACAACTGGGTGTTTGCAAAGAATTGGCTTTTCTGTGCCAGCGGACAATTGGCAGCATGTTATAAGACCAGCTATGGCAAGGTGGCAGACGAGAAGCACGGCTTCGATTTCGGCAAGTTTTCCCTCGATGGCATCGGTCGTTTCGGACTCGTTTACAACAACACCCGCTGGTATTTTGGCGCCAGTGCCATTGTGCGTACCAACCATTACCACACGTCGCGCTTCTCTGCCAATAATATCTTTGGTTCGTTTAATGCCTACATAGGCTACAATTTCGTACTAAAAAAGAAATACAGAAAACAAAAATCATGATTCGACATTTATCATACATAACACTAGCCCTTCTGTTTGCTACGGCTCAGGTAGCCAAGAGTCAGGTTAAGCAACAAGCGGCTGATAGCATTACGATCTGCCAATTACTGCAAGAGGGCGCACGCCAACCTGAAGGAACCTGTCTGCCGCTATTCTTTGCCAATAAGTTTATAGGTCGCCCATACGTGGCCCATACCCTCGAAGGCAACGAGACAGAACAACTGGTAATCAATACCCGTCAACTGGATTGTACCACACTCGTAGAGAATGTGGTAGCGCTTACGCTCTGTATCCAGCGTCGCCAACTTACTTACTATGCTTTTCAGCACGCCCTCGTCGATATGCGTTATCGTCGTGGTATCATCAAAGATTACACGAGTCGCATCCATTACTTTACTGAGTGGATTACAGAAAACACACAAGCAGGCATCGTGAGCGAGTTGCAATCGCCCGTGCCGCCTTTCTCTGCCATTCAGAAGGTCAGCGTAGGGTATATGAGCAAACACCCGCAGAGTTACGATGCTTTGAAGCGCCACCCTGAATATGTTGATGCCATCCGCGAGATGGAACAGCGTGTGAGTGGCCAACAGTTTCGCTATATCCCCAAGGCCGAGGTCAAGAACACTAAACTCTTGCGCCAAACGATAAAAGATGGTGATATCATAGCGATTACTTGCAAAAAGGCTGGTCTCGACATCGCCCACTTGGGTTTTGCCGTGTGGCAAAAAGACGGCCTCCATCTGCTCAACGCTTCAATGATCCATAAAAAGGTAGTGCTCGAACCCATGACGCTCTACCAATACCTTCAAAAGCATCCTTCCCATACCGGCATACGAATTATCAGGATTAAATAAGCGTCATGTGGCAGTATTGGATAGTGGTAGCCGTTTTGGCGATAGCCATAGGATATGCAGGATATCGCGTTTATCTGGCGCTGACAGATGTAAATGAGGCGTGTAAAGGCTGCGCTTTGGCGAAAAATTGCACGAAGAAGCGAAAAAAACGCAAAAACATTTGGCAGTGTCGAAAATAATGCCTACCTTTGCACCCGCATTTGCAGAAATGGTGCCTTGACCTTCGGTCGAGCCACCAATCGCTCGAAAGAGCTGATGCAAGCATCGCTCTTTTCTCGCTTAAGGTGCCTTGGATGAGTGGCTTAGTCTACGGTCTGCAAAACCGTCCACGGCGGTTCGAATCCGCCAGGCACCTCAGCAAATAAGAAAGCTGAAGGATTACTCCTCCAGCTTTTTTTGTTTTCAAATATTGGTGATTTCTTATTCCTCACCATCGAAAAGATTACCTATTTCGGCTATCTCATCATCATCGAACCACTTAGAGAGACGGCTCTTGGCCTGCTCTACGATTTCGGGGTCGATGCCTGTCCACACCTTTTTGAGCACATAAAGCAACACAGCCAGATCGTCAGAAAGGCCTGCGATGGGAATCGCATCAGGCACTACATCGAGCGGACTGATCATATAGCCCAGGGCACCAATAATGATAGCCTTGTCGGTCTTGCTTACCTTGTCGCTCTGCAAAGTGTAATACAGAATGAGTGCAGCATAAACCAGTTTGGCACCAGCTCGCTTTGCGATACGTGTAATCTTGTCAGCAAAATCCTTTTGAGAGAATTTGCTCGCATAGTTCATAAAATCGGGTAATTCCATAATCAGTTATGTTGGGTTAATGGTTATACACTACAGTTTTGTGAGTTTCCTCAACAAGACCTTGTTAACTCTCTGTATACGCTTGCCTCGCTTCTCGATGTCCTCGCGTACATTATTTATATTATTAAAGAGATCGCTGAAGGCGTTGAGTACCGGATTCGGTTGTCCACCATCCTCAGCAGCTTCAGGGTTCGTTACGATGCGTATGCCATCGTGCTCTATACGCACGTCAATGTCTGTGCCCGTCATGATAGGGTCGCCATCGTAATGTATAGCCCCAGCCTGCTTGCGATGTATGCGTAACTGCTTGGTGCGGAAGGTCTTAATCTTCGAATTGTTACCCAGTGTTTTCATAAACAGGTCGGCAGCGATCTGTGGCGCATCGAGCACGTCGAATGGCTCCATGATGATCACGTCCATCTCGCCGTCCTTCATGGTAGCCCCCGGGGCGATATAGGCATTATTACCATATTGCGAAGCGTTGGCACATGCGATCAGAAACGCTTTATAACGCTTGGCGCCCGATTCATCCTCTACCTCGTAAGTCTCCGGCTTGTATTTCAGACCCTCTTTCAGCACGTTTTCTACGTAGGTGATCGGTCCGCGCTTGCCTGCTTCGGCAAATTTCAGCGAAATAAACGCATCGAAGCCCATACCGCAGGTACAGAAGAAAGGCATGTCGTTAATCACGCCATAGTCGAAAGCCTCTATCTTACAGCTGTTTATCACCTCGATAGCCTTCTTTACGTCGAGCGGCAAACATAAGTGGCGCGCCAGTCCGTTGCCAGAGCCACAAGGGATGATGGCCAGCGCTGTAGCAGTGTGAACCAGCGAACGGGCCACCTCGTTGACGGTGCCATCGCCACCCACAGCCACCACCACGTCGGTACCTGCCTTGCTCTCCTCACGGGCTATCTCAGCCGCATGGCCAGCATACTCTGTAAACACGATGCGAGGCTCATACAGGTCATGGTCGAGTGTCTTTTCGATCAGTTCAGGGATTTCCTCCTTAGAGTGCGTCCCCGATATCGGGTTTAATATGAATGTGATTTTCTTCATTATCCTCATAATTCGAGTGCAAATTTACAAAAATCCATCGAATTTTGCGTTCTTTCATACTTAAAAAAAGAAAATTCTATCATTTCTTATAATTTTCTTGCACGTTTTACTAAAAAATGTGTAACTTTGCAGCCTGAATATAATTAAAGTAGAAAACTATACCAAAATTAGAATGGGACAGTTACAAGAAAAATACAAGCTTTATCGTGAGCCACAGAAGTACATGGAGGCTGACGTGTACCCCTATTTCCGTGCCATTGAGGGCAAGCAGGGTACTGAAGTTGAAATGGGCGGCCACAAGGTGCTGATGTTTGGTTCTAATGCCTACACAGGTCTTACCGGCGATCAGCGTATTATCGATGCCGCCAAGGCCGCACTCGACAAGTACGGCTCAGGCTGCGCAGGTAGCCGCTTCCTTAACGGAACGCTCGATCTGCACGTAAAACTCGAAAAAGAACTTGCTGAGTATATTGGAAAAGAAGAAGCCCTTTGCTTCTCTACAGGTTTCTCAGTTAACCAGGGTGTGCTGGCTGTTATCTGCGGCAAGGACGACTATATCATCTGCGACGATCGCGATCATGCTTCGATTGTAGACGGACGTCGTCTGTCGTTTGCCAAGCAGCTCCATTACAAGCACAACGACATGGAGGATCTTGAGCGTGTGCTTCAGAAACTCCCACAGGAGGCTATCAAGCTCATCGTAGTTGATGGCGTCTTCTCAATGGAGGGCGATTTGGCTAAGTTGCCTGAGATTGTAGAGCTCAAGCACAAGTATAATTGCTCCATCATGGTCGACGAGGCCCACGGTATCGGCGTCTTCGGTCGTCAGGGTAGGGGTGTTTGCGATCACTTCGGATTGACCGACGAGGTTGACCTGATTATGGGAACCTTCTCTAAGTCGCTCGCTTCTATTGGTGGCTTCATCGCTTCCGACTGGGATACCATCAACTACCTGCGTCATACGTGCCGCTCTTATATCTTCTCGGCTTCTAACACGCCAGCAGCTACTGCAGCTGCCATGGAGGCGCTCCATATCATTCAGAACGAGCCCCAGCGTATTCAGGCCCTTTGGGATGTCACCAATTACGCCCTGAATCGTTTCCGCGAGGAAGGTTTCGAGATTGGCGAGACCGAGAGTCCTATCATTCCTCTCTACGTGCGCGATTCAATAAAGACCTTCCTGATTACTGCATTGGCCTTCAAGGCAGGTGTGTTTATCAACCCGGTTATTCCTCCTGCTTGCGCACCTCAGGATACCCTCGTACGCTATGCACTGATGGCTACGCATACTAAGGATCAGGTGGATCGCTCGGTAGCAATACTGAAGAAAATCTTCGTAGAACAGGGCATTATTAAGTAAAAACGAAGATTTTTCAAAAATAATTGCGGAAAAATTTGCAAGGGTCAGAAAAAAGCAGTACCTTTGCAGCGCTTTTCGAAAAAGCATCCGCAAAATCGAGGTGTAGCGCAGTTGGTAGCGTTCCTGGTTTGGGACCAGGCTGTCGCAGGTTCGAGTCCTGTCACCTCGACCACCCTAAAAATTTTTGCCGCTGACTTTCAATAAGTTAGCGGCTTTTTTATATCGGAGATAAATTCGTAATTTTGTGCCTGATTTTATGATGATTTAGGAATAGCATGAGTGAGTTTCGTGAAATGAGGCGCAAACGCCAACAGCTCTCAGAGGAAGAGAGCATTGGTATATTGCAGAAAGCAACGGCAGGTACACTGGCATTGCTTGGTGATGATGACTATCCTTATGCCGTTCCCATCAGCTATGTCTATCATGAAGGGCAGTTATACTTCCACAGCGCTTTGGCAGGTCACAAGGTGGATGCTATCCGCAAGTGTGACAAAGCTTCCTTCTGTGTCATCGAGCAGGATGATGTTCAGCCGAAGAAGTACACAACCTTCTTCCGCAGCGTGATAGCCTTTGGCAGAATCCATATCATTGAGGGTAAGCAGGAGAAGTTGGAAGCAGCCCGTATGCTTGGCAACCGATACAATCCAAATGACGATGAGAGTCTGCAAAAGGAACTGGAGAGTGGTTTCTCTCGTATGCTGATGATACGCTTTAACATTGAGCATCTGACAGGCAAGGAAGCTATTGAGTTAGTAAAACAAAGACAATGACACTTCGAGACCTGTATTCATAAGAACGGGAAACCTCATTCTTGCGTCTCTTCGGTAGCAAGCGAGCAGAGCTCGAGCGGCTGAGATTCCCCGTGAGTCCTTTTGCAAGGCATATAGAGATTTTATGGAACAGTTTACCTGCGTCCAAAGTGGCCACCATTGCCACGATTCGTATTCATTGCCATGTGACGATCCGGTGCCTTACGGACATTAGGCGCTGGTGCAGGCTTTCCGTGATGCGGAGTCGGTGCTGGAGCCTTATGATGCACTGGAGGTGCAGGATGGTGTACAGCGGGCTTCGGCATGTGACGGTCAGCGTAGAAGCGAGGGTCACGATGGCTGTTTCCGCCCTTATAGGTAACGAATACCTTCGGGTGTGCGTTGAAGAAACGGCCTCTGTCATAGTGAGAGTACACTGCGAATGTCCAGCTACCGGCCTTCCAAGCCACAGGACGATAGAAGTGGGAGAGTGCCACAAACCTGTCATACTGCCAGCTGTTCAGAACGAAGCGGAGGTCTGCGTTGCGGCGATCCCACCAGATGCCGAAGACATCACCGTGTCCGTTCAGGCTCATCAGGTAGTCGAGGTTGATCTCATAGACTGCCTCATACTGTGCAGCGGTGAGGTTCAGCTCGTAAGCCATCTTGTCCGAGAGGAAAAGTGCCTCGTGCTTTGCTGCGTTATAGCTCATGGAGTTGGCCGAGATAGTCATGACCATCATCATTGCCAGAATCATCGTCTTCTTCATATCTTTATCTCCTATACTTTAAAGAGTTAAACATTTATTATCTTAATCACGGTGCAAAGATCGGAATAAAGCAGTAGTTTTGCAAGGGATAAACTCTAAAACGATAGGGGTAAAGTCCTAAAGATTCGGGGGATTTCCCCCTCTTTAGTTGTTTTTAAACATGAGGTATCTATTCTTCCCAGTCTATTTCCTGGAAGCGTGAGAAGCGTTTACCGTTCCGTTCTATCTGCTCAAAGAACATCTTTTCCGGACGTACCCGGTCTTCTGCGATGGGATGATTAAGCAGCAGTTTCTCGATAAGCGGACAGTACCAGGTCTTGAACTGTTCTGCTGTAGGGGTGTGGCCACCTGGGAAGTGATAGCTGTTAAGATAGTGCTCCAGAAACAACGGCTCGAAGTGGGCGAGTGTGTCCTCTTCACCGAAGAGTCCCCACACGCGATCCTTATTATATATATTACAGCAGTCAAACTGATGTGCCTCCAGTTCCTCGAACTCGCGGATGAGGTATTCGCCAATAGTGAAGTCCTGCTTGCCATCAGCCCTTGGTGACTTGTATTGATGGCTGCCGATACGTTCACGGAGGAAGTCTGACATCTTGAAGTGCGGGTTGCCGAGTAGGGCAGGGATGCCGACAATCGGCGAGATCATCTGCGCATAGAACGACCCGCAGCTGTTGCCCACGAGCACATCAGGCTTCTCTTTGTCACAGATGTCGCGGATAAGCCTGATGGCATCATGAGGGTGGAGTGGGAGGTCGGGAGTCAGCACATGGGCTTTTCCCTCAAAAGCCTCCCTCAGTGCCACAGCAGGCACACACTGGCCGCTGGCATAGAATCCGTGAAGGAACAATATCGTCTTTTCTTTCTGCATATATAAAGAATACCTTACGCATATCACTTAAAATGTTTCTTCGTGGTCATATCGTGGCGTGTAGCGTATCAGTTTGTGGGCAGCCGCCTGCGCCATCGCCTCGTAAGCACGCTCACTGGGGTGCAGATGGTCGCCGCTGTCAAAGCCCTCGGCAAACGCCTTCGGATTCGTCACACTCCGTACGGCCGCATCGAAATCGATACATCCGTCGAAGATAGGCGATGTACGTAGCCACTCGTTATACTGCTGACGCATCCGCTCGCGATCCTCGTTATACGTACGCCAGCCGAAGATAGGCAACAGCGTACCGCTCCATACCTTCAGTCCCAGCGCCTTAGCCGGTTTTACGTAAATATCCTCTACGCCGCGCGCCATTTCCTCTACAGTAGGCAGGTCGCTCCAAGGACGGAAGGGGTTTACGTCGGTGCCTACAGGGTGAATAATATCGTTGATACCGTGCTGTATAATCACATCCGTAGCCCCAGCCACATTGATCTCTATGGGAAAGCGCGTCGCACCCTTCAGGCCGTAAGCCTGATAGGTGATGCAGTCGTACTGACGCAGAATACGCGTACCACTCACCGCGCGACGAACGATCGCCGCATTCGAGCCAAAGGCCTGTTGCGCCATATAGTCGGGCCACGATTGCGCCGTGATCGAATCGCCGTAACATACGATGGCATGATTCTCTGCCGATGTCAGCACGTCGATAGTGTTCAGGAAGTAGAACCAGTTAGTATGGCGACTGAGGTCTAGCGGCAACTCGTCAGCCTCCGCATAATCACCGTAGGCATAGGAACCCTTCGAGAGCGGACCCGTTATCAGCGTACCGCTGTTCATCTGCGTAAAGCCCGCCATGTAGAAACTTACCTCTATCGTATCGCCACGATTGACGGGATAGCTAATCGCGTCGCTCTCCGTTTCCTTGCCAGGCTGTAACGTCACACCTATCTCTCCGCCAAAGGTAATGGGCGTGTGGCCAACGAAAACCTTCGTCAGCGTAACGGGTTCCGTACCGGTAAGGTTAGAGAAACGAAAGCGCAGCATACTGCCGCTAAACGCCATTCTTACGGGATAACGCAGTGTGAGGTCTTTCGCGTAGATAGCCTCACGTCGGTTTGTAATCGAGGTAGCATTGCCCCAGCAAGCTACCCACTTGTTTTGGTCTGTTACTGATTTCATGTTGCAAAGATAATCAAAAAAAGTCAACTTTCAAATGTTTTTTAAAAAAACAGCAAAAAGCCCCGTAGAAATCACTCTACGAGGCCTTTGCTTTTTGCATTTCTTTGGGTTTAATAGCCCATGCAACTCGTTGTGCCAAGGGCAGTAAGGATAGCAGTAGCTACAGAAGCAATAATCTGCACAATCCACTTAAAAGTTTCCTTTTTAGTCATAATTTTCTAGGTTTTAATGTTTAATAAAATCAAGCGTTCTTTGTGAACGTCTTCGAAGCGACTTCACTCGAAACCCCATTCAGAATGGCAATCGATTTCACCGTAGCCGAATCCGTCAATTCGAACTCCTCACTGTACATCGTGCTCTCACTCGTTGGCGTGCTGCCGTCGAGGGTGTAGTAGATATCTGCGCCGTCAGGACCGCTCAAGCTCACCGTGGTCGAATCCGAGAACGAGGTCTTACCGCTGATCGTGGGGGCTGCCGGGGGTTCAGACTGAGCGCCGCCGTTCTGGTTGCCACCTTGCTCACCGCTCTGTGAGCCGCCGTTGCCACCACCATTCTGGTTCTCGCCTCCCTCGGTGCCTGAACCGTTGTTGTTCTCAGGATCCTCTACGTTACCACTGTCGCCAGAGGTGACGCGCTTCAACACGTTGCCATCCTCATCGAGACAGGTTATCTGGATAGAGGTATTCTTCAGCTCGTCCTTTACCTCGATGTTAGGTGTGAACACGATGCGGCGAGTTGTGATCAGACCAGTCTTCACGTCCTCCAGATTCTCTACTGACTTCGAACGTACGCCGAAGCGCATCGTTCCCAGTCCGGGCAGAGGTACAGAGTGACCCTCAGTGGCCCACGTACGGATAACTTCACCTGCTGCATCCCAAGCAGCCTTGATGATGCCTGAGGAAATACCACTATGGGTAGCTGCCTCTGCGAATACCTTCTTTTCAGCGATGGGTACGTACAGGTCAGGACGCATCACGAAACGCTTACCAGGTTTGTTGCCGATTTTAAGCTCTCGGCGCTGAGCAATTACTTTAATAGCCATAATTCAATCTAATTTAGTTTTTGTTTGTTAAATAATTTATTAGTTCTCTCGATGTCGCCTGTTTAGGGGCTATAGGGCAGCTATTAATGCTCACAATTGCTACTATTAATGCGCGCAATTTCTAGAATTAATTCTCGCAATTTTTACATTTAATCACCGCTGTCACCACCTTTATCATTTGACACTGCAAAGGTACGAAAAATATCAATGCAAAACAAGCATTTATCTGTTTTATCTCAGATTTATTTGAAATGTTAAAAAATGGATTTTCCAAAACGCGGCATGCGGCAGTGCGGCAGCGCGGCATTAGGAAAATCGATTTTGCGGCATGTAGAGCTATTATATTATATATAATTATTATATATTATAATATATAATAATTTAAAAATAGATATATATGCCACACTTATGCGAATACGAAAAACCAAATGCCGCGCTGCCGCACTGCCGCAATGCCGCGTCATTTGTCTTTTACTGTTTTTGGTTGACAGTTTTTTGCTAATTTCCTGATGTGGTTGACAGTCGTTTTACTGACCATGGCCGAGGCTTACTTTGACAATAAGTTGAAAGGTGCCAGCGTGAACCTCCAGCGCAAGCAGAAAACCTTTGAGGCTTTCGAGCGACTGCCTGAAGAATTCACGAGCGAAGACGTCATGCGATGCTTTCATCTTGGCAGTAATGCCTCTGCTCGTAAGAAGGTAACGCGCCTGTATCGCGACCATCTCATAGAGAAGGTGGAGGATAGCAAGAAGGCTCTATTCCGTAAAACGGGTGCGCAGATGCTATAAGTTTTCCCTAATGCCGCGGCATGCGGCACTGCGGCAGCGCGGCATTAGGATTTTCAATTATAAAATGTAAAATTATGTGTGAAGTAACAACAAATGGTAAGATGAGTTTATCGCCTCACTTTTTGCTCGGGGAGTTTACGAAGAGTAGTTATCCTGAAGTGTATAACATTCCAAGTCATGTAGCGATAGAGAATATGAGGAGGGTTTGTGTGTGGTTGGAGGCCCTTCGGCAGGCTCAGGGGCCCATCGTTATTAACTCTGGCTACCGTAGTCCCCAACTCAACAAGAAAGTAGGGGGCGTGGCAACCTCGAACCACGTTACAGGTTGTGCCGTAGACATTCGGTGTAGTGGGGCAGAGCAGGCTATCACTTTCGCTTATATCCTGCTCGATTACGCGAAGGAGTCGCAATCGGAATTCGACGAACTCTTTATCGAAAAGAACAAGTACGGGCGCTACTGGGTCCATTTTGCCGTTCGCCCTAAAGACAATCGCCGAAAAGTGAGTTTTTTGAATGGTTAGCTGAAAAAAATAGATTAATTACAGATTAATTCGAAAATAAATTGTAAATTTGCAGCATGATGCTATAGATCGTGATGAAATGATCAGAAATGACACTATATTTTATTGTTTAACAATTTAAAAATTAACAGGTATGAAAAAATTGATGATGATTGCTGTAATGGCTATTTTTGCTATGACAGCCAGTGCACAGAACACTAATCGTGAAGTTGGTGCTTTCACCTTGCAGCCTAAAGTAGGTCTTGCATTAGGTTCGTTCTCTGGAGATTATATCAAGCCAGTTGGTAGTGACGCAAAGCCTAAGACACGTGTAGGTTTCATTGCCGGTGTTGAGGGTGAGTATTACATCGCCGATTGGTTCGGTGCAGCCCTTGGTCTCAACTATGCCCAGCAGGGATGGAAGTTTGAAGACACAAAGACTAAGCTCGACTATCTGAACGTTCCCATTGTAGCTAATTTCTATGTAGCTCGCGGTCTGGCCCTGAAGACAGGTGCACAGTTTGGTTTCCTGTTGAATTCAAAGGTAGACGGTGTGGATAGGAAGGATGACTGCAAGAAGATGAACTTCTCTATCCCCATTGGTATCTCATACGAGATCAGCAACATTGTGCTCGATATTCGTTACAACGTCGCTCTGACAAAGGTTAACAAATACGATGGTCCCAATAACGAGAAGAGCCGTAGCGACATGGTTCAGTTCACACTTGGTTACAAGTTCGAACTCTAAAAGCGCCCGGGGCGCTTAAACGCTAACCCCTTAAGCCGTCGAGGGTTCGACTCCCTCGGCGGTTACAATAAAAAAAGTATTACTACAATATGGAGGACAAGAATTTCACAATTGAAAAAGAAGGAACGGATTTAAATATCTACCTTGGTTTTGAACTGTCGATAGCCAACTCCACAGAATTACGGGAATTGTTAAGCGCGTATCGGGGACAGGACATCAGCAGGATTGTTTATGATGCTACCGATTTGGTTTTTCTTTCCAGTAGTGGCATTCGCACTATCTTATACTCTGTTCAGGAAATAGGTCATGGGCCGGAAATCGTGTTTGTGAACTGCGCAAAGGAGATTTACAACACGCTTAAGATGACTGGGCTTGTTAAGTTTTTCAAGTTTATTGAAGACAAGAGCAAAACTGGCGAAGCTGGCGGGGCTGTAGACAACGAATGGGAGAAAGAATACAGCGAACTCCGACAGAAGAAGCTTGATAAATTTGCCGCCAATAATGATGTGGTGTGCTATCAGATGAAATTAGGAGAGAATGAAGATTAATATAGACTAACTTAATAAACACTATCAATATGGCAAAATTTGAGTTAAAGATTCATGACATAACCACTGAAGCTAAGGCAACAGAGAAGACATCCATGACTCTCATAAGGGAAACATCGGCAGTTAAGGTCGCTACGATTGGTGGTTATACCTACTTACTTGTAGGATTAAGCATGGACAAACAGATGTATCAGCCGACATCGATTATTGCTGATATCAGAATAACCATGTTAAGGGATGAACCCGTAAAAGTAGTAAATAATATAGCCAATAAAATAGATTGGATTCCCATCGACAGGGATGTTATTGTATATATGTTCTTATTTCGACAGGTCACACTTGTTGGCGATAATGGTGAGATCGGAAATGACTTCTATGTGCATGAGGTGATTCCTGAATATTTGGCCGAATGCATGACCATACAGCTGCGTATTTTTAGTCCTGACAAGATGCTGACACTGAAGCAGGCCTGCCGCGCATTTGTAGGGAGAAAACTTGGAAGCGACATTCTGAAAACCGAGTTGAAAAAGTATGGCTTGCCTTACAATAGCTCCAAGATGCTTGAGTGCAATATTGACTTCATGCAGAGGCTGAAGTACACAAATAAAGACGGTAATCTAGTGGAACATATCTTCCCCTATCTGGTACAATATAACGAGAGTTTCTACGACCTGTTGGCCCGCACCACCAACCGTTGGGGCGAATTCATGTACTATGAGGACGGCAAGTTACAGTTAGGCTATAATAAAGACAAGGATCAAATTAAAAACGTCGGCAAATACTTTAAGATCACCTATTCTCATCAGGATACAAGCACAATACTTCTGGAGAAAGCTGCCGAAGGCAAAGGCGAAGCAACTGATGGTTACTACGAGGCGGAGGCGGCCTACGATAAGTCAATGTACGACAGACCGGTGCAGAAGTCACCCCGCCTTGTCCGTGGTGAGCTGGGTAAGTTTAACGGTCAGGGCGACAAGTACGCCATGAAAAAGTTCTCATCTTTCTTCAATACTGACAAGAATATCGTCTCTTGGATTATCAACACATTGGTCGATGACGGCGTGAGTGTGCTCCAGGCGATTTCAAATATCGGTAAGCAGAATGATAAGCATGACGAAAAGTACTTCCCCGGTAAAGGCACAAAAGAGCAGTATGGTACATACAAATTCACCTTATATGGCGAAGAGAAGAAGGTAAAAGATGCCTTCAACCAGTTTACAGAAATCACTTCACAATACGCAAACAAGGATGAAATTTACGACGCCATACGATATGGCACGACTCTCGAGTGTGAACAGAAAGCCGGCAGGAACATGGTCATTATCGACTATGACAGCTCTTGGCCAGACCTCAAACTGGGCGATATCATCAATGTGAACAATGAGAATTTTATCGTGGTGAATATCTCCGCAGCGTACAAAGACAAATTGACGTTCCAGGTACAGGCCAGCGGGGCAAATCAACCTATAGTTAAGGATAAGAAGAATGACGATAAGAAGACTGACGACGAGAAGACTGACGACGAGAAGAAAGAAGAGAAGAAGAAGAATATTGACTTCTATCCTGCCGTGATTCCTTCAGGCCACGTCAGGTATTCTGGTCCGCAGATAGCAACAATCAAAGATACCGAGGATCCTGATTTCAAACACCGCGTGAGAGTGCTATTCTCCTGGCAGAAAGATGCTGATGTGAAAGATGCAACGCCATGGGTGACTTTTGCTTCCAAAGGTGAAGGAAGAATATCAACAGGTAAACATAATAAGGATGACGAGGTGATAGTGGGATTCATCAACGGCAATATTGAGCGCCCGTATGTGTTAGGAGGTACACAGACAAAGGCGCCCGGTGACCCAACCGTCAACGTGGATTTAGACACCCCAGGAAGTCACTACTTGCGACTGACCGACGGTACCGGTCTCGGAATAGCAAAGTTTATATCTGGGGCCTTCTCGCCACTTGCGGAACAGATATTCAAATTCATACCTGCTGATAAGCTTGGGCTTGGTGATGTAATCAGTAAATCCTTTAGCGAAAACAAATACTTCGAGGGTGGCGTCACGATGAGCGACTATTACGGCATCTATAAGATTTCCGCCTCAACAGATCAGCGTAACGTCACGATCAGCTCGCCTTGGGGCGATGTGAAGATGGATGCCTTCACAGGTATTACGATCTCTGCCCCCAATGGTGATGTAAAGATCAAGGGTAAGAACGTGACGATTGAGGCGGGTAACAACCTGAAGCTTGAGTCGGGCACGAACGTTGGCTGGAAACTGGGCAACGACAAGAAGTTCGGTGACTTCTCTCTTGCAACGTTAGGACTGACTGTGGCCGGCGCCATTGCCAACAAGGTGGCTGAAAAGTTTAAGCCGATTGACTTAAAGATTGTAAGGTCGGTCGTTGAGGTTGTGATGCGACCGGTAGAGGGTGCGCTGACCGTGAAGTCTCACCGTTACATGATGCTGGAGGCTGGTAAGAACGAGTGTGAATATCCCAAGTATGCATTCAATGAGGAGAAAAAGAAGAAACTGGTTGGAAAAGAGGACAACAAAAAGAATGAAAAAACTCTTTACGTGCCAGACGGTTTTGTGGAGGTCTTTGATAAAGCAGCAAAATTAGTTGAAGCGATGCATATGGATTGGGGAATTCTTTACAATAGTTGTTTAACTAAGAAACTTGCATTTGAAAAGGCTGTGAAGGAACTTCAAAGCTGGTCAAACGACGACAAAGAAAGACCTTGTAAAACAATAGAAGAATTAAAAGATAAGCTTTGGGATCCCGACACTAAAAAAGTTGAAATAAAAGAGGATGATTTAGGATTCAAAGAGAATGTTAAAGAAGAAGAAGATAAAGTCGACAAATCACTTGAAAGCAAAGGGACTGCTGAGGAAGTTGTTAATGCAAGAATTTCTCAGAAAAGTTTAGTTCAGGGTGCTGCTAAAGCTCTCAGGGCTGCTATTATACAGGTTCTTGCATTTAAATGGACTCAGGAAAAAGTCAACGAAGCTGTGGGGGGCTTCAAATCCACCCTACTGCCTGGTGAACCTGCTAAAATCAAGGAAGCAATGTTTAAAGCGATCACTAATGAGTCATGTAAGGATTTCTTCATTTGCAAACCCAATGATGATGTAAAGGCACTAAAGGAAGAAGTCAAATTAGGATTATTTATGTATTCATCGGTGTATAAGAGATTGGTTTGCTTGAGCTTGATAAAAGAACTCAAGCTTGATAAGAACCGTGATACTAAAGTCGAAGAACCAACAAAAGACAATATTGCGGACGACACTAAATGGAGTCCTTATGTCAATAGCCTCAGGTTTGATGTGCCCGAAAAGAAAAAAGAAAAGCCTTCTCTGGGAAGTACCCTGGGAAGTACCCTTGGAACGCCATTCAAAAAATGGTTAACGGATGAAATAGATAATTTGAATTTCAAGAAGTCGTATAATGAGATGTACGCGTGGGCTGATGGTAATAATGGCGATATCCTGATTGGCACAAACGAAAATACTTATGCAATTAAGGGTGAAGGTCGTAGTGCTACTTTTGATAAGGTTACATCATTTAACCATGAGGCGCAACTCAATAAGATCAAGGAAAAGTTATTAAAAATTTAAGACATTATTGAATTATGGCATATATATTTGAAGAATGGAAGACGATGCTGGAGAAATTCCAGCAATGCGTAGATAAAGGTATCGAGGAGATGCACCAGCAGAAGTCTGAAGTGCAACAGATAAAGACGGATATCTTTAACCGCCTGGATCGTGGTGCCTATTATCAAGATGATGAGCGTATCGTGATCTCTGCCCCGGAGATTGTGATAGGCAATGTGGACAAGAGTGGCACCCTAAAAGGTGACTATATGGGTACTGTGGTCATCAAGGGCAGCAATGTGTCCTTAGAGGGTGTCGGAGAGGCAGGTCGTATTGAGAGCCGCGCCCCCATCATCCATCAGAAGGCTGTGAATCCGGGTATCGACGGGCGCGAGAACGTGGTCTGCAACATGTCGGAGATCGTATCGCAGGCCAGCGACATCGTGCTCCACAGTAGTGATGCCAAGGACGAGTTCTCGCAAGTACCTGTCCCTGCCGGACGTGGCGGTATCAGCCTGCATGCCGACAAGCAATTCTACATCGAGGCAGCTGTTTCTGCTGAGAAGCGCAAAAAGCAGATTGAGGATACTATCAAGGGACTGGATAAGCAGAGCAAGGACCTGAAGAAGAGAGTGGATGATCAGAAGAAGTCGGTGGACAAATTCCTGGAGGACATGATTAAGTTGGCACAGAAGGAGGAAAAACTGAATGACTCGGAAGATCACAGCACCTTCACCAACCTTACCGACATCAGTGAACTGCATGAGCAGATGAACGCCTTGCTGCCCTCGATCTATCGCTCTACCCAGAACTTTATCGACCTCGTGGCGGAGCTGGCAGAGGTGAACCGCCGCAAGAAGGCGCTGGAGAAGGAGAAGGGCGCTATCAAGACCGGCGACGACTTCAAGAAAAAGCGCACGGGTGCTTCGATGTCGGTAGTGGCAGAGAATATCAGTGTAGCGACGACCGACGGCGACGGCAATCTGCATACGAACCTTGGTGCCGGCATCAGTGTCAGAACCCCGCGCATGGGAGTGAACATGCACGATGATGAAGGCAACCTCGCCAAGGACGGTTACTTCTCCGTCAGTGCACAGAACATTACGCTCGACACCGTAAATCCGAAAGACAAGGGTAAAGAGTGGTCTATGGAAGGTAAGGTGAAGATCCAGTCGAAGGATATCAACCTCGAGGCTGTCGACTATAAGATGAACGATAAGCACCAGCTCTGGGAGAAGGAACTCACCAAGGAGGGTAAGATTACCATGAGTGCCAAGACCGTAGAGGTATCGACCGCCAATCCGAAAGACATCGAACGCGACGAGAAGGGCAAGCTCACCAAGGGTGAATACAAGGGTGAGGGCGATGTGATTATCCGCTCGAAGACCGTTACCGTAGAGAGTCTCGACTATGAGGTGAAAGACGGCAAACTGAAGACCAAGGCGCTGACGAAGGACGGCAAGCTGAACATCCGCACCGAGAAGACGGCTGTTATCGCTGCCGATGCTGAGGGCAAGGCTACGGGTAGCATCAACCTCAACGCCAAGGCTGTCAGCATGAAGTCGATGGATGTGGATAAGGAGAAGCTTACCGACGACAAGCTGGCCGCTGGCAGCACGATGACCCTCGTATCAGAAAAGATGTACGTGGGCGCGAAGTCGAAGGACATCAAGAGCAAGAAGCTACAGGCCGTTTCAGAAGAAATCGGTGCCTTTGCCGACAAGACGCTGGAGATTCAGCAGGGCGACGGCAAGGCTGCGGTTCAGCTCGACGGTGGCAATGCCGCTTTGGGTGGTAGCAAGACCCAGGTCTATGGCGAAACCACCATCAACGGCAAGACCGAGGTAAAGGACGAACTGAAAGCGCCGAAAGTCGTTGGCGACAGCGTCGAGGCCAAGAGTGCCTTCAAGTCGCCTAACATCAAGGACGGCATGGGCGGCGGCCCCGGCGGTGGCGGCGGCAAGCTGAGCACCAAGCTGAAGACGGAGGATGCACCGAAAGAGTAAAATGGTAAAAAGGTAAAAAGTAAAAAGATGAAGATATGAGAAGAGACATCATCAAAGAGTTTGATATGCTGGGCGATGCGCTGAGCACGCTGAGTGCCCAGTTTGCCTATCGCCTGATGAATCTGTGCGTGAAGGCAGAGCCCGTGTCGCTGTTGTCGATAGAGGCCAACATAGAAGGCGAGTTTCAGAAGCTGGAAGATTGTGCACAAATAGGAAAGGAAGACGATTACAGCTTCCAGATAGTTCCTAACTATGACGACGATCTCCCCACACTGGCTCAGGCCGTTTTCAGGGAGCATCCCGAATTCAAACAAGAGTTCAAGAAGCTTCAGGTGGATATTTCCGAAGATCCAAACAATCCTGACGTACACGACGTCTATTATCTCCAGCTGACGATGCCCGAGGTGGATGACGAGCGCTATGATGTGCTGAAGAACGGTGTGAAAGCATACTATGAGGAGAACAAGGCTCAGATGGAAGCTGTTTCCGCCAAGTATGACGCGAAGTTGGCGAAGCTCCTGGATGGTGAGAGCGACGACGACATCAAGAAGGTGAAGCAGGCCCGTGACAAACAGACTGAAACCTGGTACGAGCATCGCGACAGAACCTACAATGACAAGCTCAAGGAGATAGAGGAAGCTCATGAGAAGTGGAAGTATCAACAGAAGAAGGATAAGATCAATCGCCTGAAAGATATCAATGAGTAATCAGTAAATGACTCCGTTTAAGATGGCAGCAATCAAAATATTAAGTGTCGATGACGAAGATGAGATCGAATTCCTGATGAAGCAATTTTTCAGGAGGAAGATACGTAGTGGCGAATATGAGTTTTTCTTTGCCCATAACGGTGTGGAGGGCCTCAATGTATTGCACGATCATCCTGACATCGATATTATTCTCTGCGACATCAATATGCCCGAGATGGACGGTCTGGAGATGCTGGCCAAAGTGAACGAGATGCAGAACCCTGCGCTACGCGTCATCATGGTGAGTGCTTACGGTGACATGGAGAACATCCGCCTGGCTATGAACGATGGTGCTTTCGACTTTGCCACCAAGCCTATTGATATGGACGATCTGGAACGCACCGTCGAGAAAGCTATCAAGCAGATAGACTTCGTACATGAATCGCAGAAGGAGCACAAGAAGCTGGAGGGGCTGGAGAAAGACCTGGCTGCGGCCAACCAGATTCAGCAGTTTATCCTGCCACGCGAATTCCCGCCCTTCCCGGATATCAGTGACAAACTGGATATCAGTGCCTCGATGGAGGCGGCAAAGGATATCGGTGGCGACTTCTACGACTTCTTCCGCATCGACGATGACCACATCGCACTGGTTATTGGCGATGTCTGCGGCAAGGGTATCCCAGCAGCCCTGTTTATGGCTGTGAGCCGCACCATTATACGCTCCGTTGGTACGCAGTTTGAGCATGTAGGCGAGTGTATAACGAATGCCAACCGACTCTTGGCGTCATCTTCTGTGCAATATATGTTCGTGACCGTGTTCTACGCCATTTACAACATCAAGACAGGTCTCCTCACGTATTGTAACGGTGGCCATAACCCTCCTTGCCTGTTGCGTGCCAACGGCACAACCGAACAATTGCCTATATCTGATAATCTGATTGTCGGCGCTATAAAAGGCATCGAGTTCAAAGAACACACGTTGCAGCTGGAACATGGCGACACGTTGGTGATGTTCACCGATGGTGTGACCGAGGCGATGAATTCTGCACATAAGATGTTTGGTGACGAGCGCCTCGACCAAATTCTCAGAGAGCAGGCCGACAAGAGTTGTCAGCAGATCATCGACAGCGTTAAGGCAGGTCTCTCCGATTTCGTGGGCGATGAAGAACAGAGTGATGACATCACGATGTTAGTATTGAAAAGAAAGTGAAGAAGAACATTGTCATAATATGTTTAGTCGGTCTGTTGCTGGCATTGGGAGTGGTGGCCTTCCATTCACGTCATAGCGACAATGAACGCATCAATGAGTTGGAAGCGCAAGTCAAAACACTCCAACAGCAAGGAGAGAACTCGGAACTGGACCGTAGTGTGAGCGAACAGATGGAGTTTATCGCCCATGGTCAGCAGGCACTCTCTGAGGAGCGCAGCGAGGAAGCCATCCGACAGTCGGAGATTGCACAGGCCGCCACCCTGCGTTCAGAAGCAGAGCGCCAGAAAGCCCAGAGAGCCCAGGCGGTGGCAGAAACAGCAGCAGAAGAAGCGTTGGCGTCTTACCAATTGGCGGAACAACAGCGACAAAGAGCAGAATACGCCAAGACGGTGGCCGATACACTGAGCTATATCTCATTAGGCAGGACACTCGGTTCTCAGTCATATTCTATCTACCAAACCGGCGACACAGAGTTGGGTAACATGCTGGCCTACGCCTCCTACCTCTATACCCACGACTACGGCGGCGACCTTTATTCTCCCGCCGTGTTTCAGGCGCTGACGCAATCGGCCGAGGGCCACCGCAGTTGGAACATCCACAATGGAAACATTACTTGTATAGACATTTCACCGAAGGACGGCCGTCTGTTGACGCTCAGCACCTTTGGTGAGATCTTCAGTCACCAGATAAAGGGAGAACAGATACAGACCAGCCGGCTTTTGAACGAGAAGCAATACTGGTTCTGCGATGTGTTCGCTGCCCAAAACGGGATGGTCTATGCCATCAGTAAGACAGGGCATTTGGTGATTGCCAACAGCCATCAGGCACATAGCGTTTTTGTGGAAAACGTCAATAAGCCCTTCAGCCTGCAAAACCTGAACGGCGGTAAATCGTTGTTAATCGTCGGTGAGAATAGTGTCGCCCTGTTCGATATCGCCTCCGACAAAGTGGTCGCCACGCGTAGCCTCGACTTCCATGTCATCAGTACCGGCAAAATAGGGAAGACCCCAATACTCTTTGATGACCGTGGACACATGCATCTCGTCAAGACACTGGACGATATGACGAACGAGAAGATTCCGGTAGCAGGCAAGGTTACAGCCTATGCCCGTAGCAGCAAAGACCATTTTACAGCTTACGGTATGGCCGACGGCACCATCTGGCTGATTGACGGCAACGGTAAGGCTTACAAACTGATTGAACATCTCTCGCGAGTGACAATGATGAAGTTTATCGGTAAACGTCTTTATTCCTCCAGCTATGACGGTAAACTCTTGTTCTGGCCTATCGAAAGCAACAGCCAGTTCAAAGCTGTCACGCTGTATCAGTCTGCTCATTGGCTGACCGGCTTCACCTTCAGCAACGATATGGACTATATCCTGATGAGTGAGTATAACGGCACCGTCACCCAATACCTCATCTCCCTGCCGAAGATTGCCCAGCGACTCCGTCAGAACGTCAAGCGCAACTTCACCCGGGAAGAATGGAACTACTATGTGGGGAAGGGGATTCCGTATAGGAAATTGAAAATTGGAAATTGAGAATTGAAAGTGATGATGAGGACCATATTACATACCATATTCAAATACAGGTTGCTGCGTATATTGCTGTGCGCAGCCACTTTCCACTTTCAACTGTCCACTTTCAACTGTCTTGCCCAGGGTTTGCCCCTGATCCGGAACTATACGGCGGCGGAGTATGGGGGGCACAATATCAACTACGACATTGAAATAGGGGAGGAGGGTACGGTATACGTAGCCAACTTTGACGGACTACTTTACTACGACCGAACCCGGTGGCGTATCATCCATACGCCAGAACTCAGACGCGTTACCGTGGTTTATCGCGACGATCATAACACGATCTGGGTGGGTGGCTTCAATTTCTTTGCGCGTTTGGAAAAGCGCCCTAACGGAGAACTGTTCATCCATCAGATTGGTCACCAAGGCCAGTTCGAAGGTGAGGTGATGGAAATCTTTGAGGAAGGTGAATCGTTGCAGTTCTTAGTCAGCGACAATAATATCTACGAAGTACGTGATACCACCTTTTCGCTAAAGAAGCGTACCAATGCCCATCTCAGGTCTGGCGTAGAGTCCGATATCATCTCCTTGGACGCTCTGCGGAAATCTGCCGAAGATGTCGTTTTAAAGGATATCATCCAGACATTGGATCTGGATGGTGGGCTTCAGGTAAAGGTGAAAAGAAATGAAGGTCTGATCGTAGCCGACAGCAAGGGCCATGACCTCTATGCCATCACCGAAGCCAATGGTCTTTGTTCCAACCAGGTAGCATATGTGGCCTATGACGATCACGGCATGCTGTGGGGTGCTACGGCAAATGGTATCTTCGCCATTGAATTGCCGTCGGTCTACAGTTACTTCCTTCCCAAGGACGGACTGACGGGACAAGTTCAGGCCATTACCGCCTTTAACGGAAAAATCTATGTTGGTGATACCAATGGACTTTACGTGGTTGACGCCCGACAGTATAAACGCGTTGCCGAGATCAATAATATCTGTTGGGCGCTGTGTCCGAGTCCTATCGGATTGTTGGCAGCTACCTCCAGCGGCATCTACAGTATCACTGCTGATGGCAAGGTAAGCAGACTGACCTCTAATTCCACCACCGCGCTGTCGGTCGATGGCGACAAGGTCTATGCCGGTGAGCCTGATAACGTCCAACTCTATGTGATGAATCATGGACGATGGGAAAAGGCTGATGGAAAGGAGGTTGTTGCTCTGCCGCTGGTGACGGAGATACGAAAGGACGCACAAGGCCATCTGTGGTTCAAGAATGTCTATGGCAAAACCGCTAATATAGGAAATTACAAGGCTCCCGCAGACACGTCGCGCAACTTGTCGCCTCTGTTGACACCTCTTAAGGGCATGAAGGTCAAGGCTCAGTACCTTCATGGTGACCATCTGTGGATGGGAAGTGACGGGATACTCGCCGTCGTTGATATGGGACAAAAAGAACTTGCAAAACTCACAGAGAGTCGTCATGTGCGTTTCTGTTCCATTGTGATGGGTAACGATAGCGTGCTCTGGGGCGGATACGGTGACATGCCCAAGGAATTGAAGCCGTTAGATAGCGACGAAGGTAACCTGCATTTCTTCTATGCGCTCGATTATGCACCGTTGACTGGAAAAACACTCTATCGCTACAAACTGAGCAACAAGAGCATTTTGGGCACGCAAGGCCAGTGGAGCGCCTGGAGCGAAAAGAAGAGTGTTGACTTCCTGAATCTGCCATACGGCTCGTTTACATTCTCCGTACAGGCACAATTGCCTAATGGGGAACTGTCGGAGGTGGCTACTATTGATTTCAGCATTGCCTATCCGCTGTTGATGCGTTGGTATATGTTGGCCGTCTACCTCCTCATCTTTGCCTACATGATCTATCTGCTGTTCCGCTATCGCCTGAAGCGGCTGGAGAAGGACAAGATCAAGCTGGAGCGCATTGTCGAGGAACGAACCGCCGATCTTCGCAATGCACAAGACGAGCTCATCCGTCAGGAAAAGATGGCCTCAGTAGGTAAACTGACCAAAGGTCTCGTCGACCGCATTCTGAACCCGATGAATTATATCATCAACTATTCCAAGATGTCGAACGATCTGTTGGGAGACCTCAAGGAGAACATTGGCAACAATAAGGAACAGATTAACGAAGATGACTATGAAGATACGTTGGACGTTCTTGATATGCTGACCAAGAACCTGGCATCGGTTCATAAATTCGGCCAGAACACCAGCCATATTCTCAAAGCGATGGAGGAGGTGCTGAAAGACCGTACAGGCGGCTATGGCGATATCAAATTATTGCCCGTGCTGCAACAGGTTGAGAAGTATTTTGCGAAACACCACGCCGAGGAGCTGGAACAGTATGGTATCCAGTCGCGCTTCGACCTGCCTGACGACCAGATGCCTTTGCACGGCAATCCAGACATGATCATCAAGGCCGTCATGAATATCTTGGATAATGCTGTTTATGCTTTTGTGAAGAAAGCGCAGAAGGAACCGAAATTTGTCCCCGAGGTGTCACTTGTTGTCACCGTCGCCGATGAGAAATATGTCCTGAAAATCCACGATAACGGCACTGGTATTGAGGAGAAGAACGTCAGCACTATCTACGACCCCTTCTTCACCACCAAGCCTACAAGCGAGGCAGCGGGCGTTGGTCTCTACCTGAGCCGTGAGATCGTCCAGAACCACGGTGGTGATATCAGCGTGGTATCGGTGAAGGACGAATATACAGAGTTTACCATCACGCTACCAAAAGTAAAAAAGTAAAAAGGTAAAAAAGTAAAAGGATTATAGTATGAAACAGATAATACATCAATGGGTCATAGGTATGTTGAAATGGTTTTTACCTTTTTACCTTTTTACCCTTTTACCTTTATGCGCTTCAGCGCAGAACGATGCGAGGATGCGCGAGGTTTATGGTCAGGCAGAGAACGCCTATAGGATAGGGCGAATAGAACAAGCGCGTGAAGTGCTGTTGCAAAACCTCAGTATCTTTCAAGGCAATTTGCGCCAGGATGCGCTCCACCTGATTGCCCTCACTTATTTAGTTGAATACGACATTCCACAGACAGAACAGTACATCGGACGCCTACTGGAGCTGAACCCGTATTACACGCCATCGTCGCAAGACCCGGCGACCTTTGTGGAAATCATGAACAACATCAAGGGTGGCATGACCTCCACCATCACTACCGCCTCCAGTCAGGCTGAGACTTTGGCGGAGGTACCTGTGCCCACCACGCTGATTACTGAGGAGATGATACGTAATAGCGGTGCCCGCAACCTACAGGAGGTGTTGGCCACTTACGTGCCTGGCATGAACCTTATCGACTGTAATGATGACATCAACATCGCCATGCGTGGCATCTTCAGCAGCACGCAGGAAAAAATCCTGTTAATGCTCAACGGCCACCGTCTGAACAGCTACGCCACCAATACCGCCGCTCCCGACTTCAGTATCTCGCTCGAGAAGGTGAAGCAGATAGAAGTGCTGCGAGGTCCGGCTTCGTCGCTCTATGGCGGCGTGGCCCTGACAGGCGTGGTGAACATCATCACCAAACAGGGTGCCGATGTGGATGGGTTTCAGGCGAAGGCAGCAGCCGGCAATTATGGCCAGATTAAGGCCGATGCAATTTTCGGCAAACGTTTCTTTGATCTCGATATGCTTGTCTGGGGCAGTGTCTATCGTAATAGCGGGGAGAAATACGATGATACCCGTCTGGGACGCATCGGTAATCATCCTTCCTACGACTTCGGCCTTCAAGTCAGATACAAGGGCTTACAGTTTATGTACGATTCTCATTTCTCACAGGTCATTGCTCCCTTCACCATATCGACGCTGGCCCTGAGTTTTGACCATGATCGCTATCCTACGTATAATAGCCTACAACCCAGCTTTGCCACCAGTTCGCACCATGCTGACTTGAGCTACAGCCACCAGATAGGTCATCTCAATCTCAAATATGCCGCTACATACGACAAGATAGATTTCACGCGTTACCAGGTTATCAACGACAATCCGATGCCAAATGCAGCCTTGGCTTTCAATCTGTCCACCGAACTGGATTCGGTGTTTACCGACTATGGTGGCCTCTCGCGATACATCAATGGTCAGGAGCAGAACTATGGCTTCCAGGTGAAAGGAAACTACGCTTACACCATAGGCGACAATCATAAAGGGAGCATCGGTTTCGGCGCAGAGTATAACCATTTCCAACTTGACGACATGCGCTATCAGTTTGGCTATGATTTCGAAAAGATTTTCCCCGTAGATTCCGAGATACGTAAAGCAGGGAAGGGTAGCGAGAACAGCGGTGATGCCTATTTGCAACTGAAACACCAGTGGCACTCGTTCATCCTCAATGCAGGCGTGCGCTACGATTATAAGAAGCGTTACGATGGCAGAGAGCTCCACGAACTGTCGCCCCGTGTGGCCCTCATCTTGCTGCGCCCCAAATGGAATCTGAAACTCAGCTATTCCAAATCGTTCGTCGATGCGCCATACCTCTACCGCAAATCCAACGACATAGCGATGCTGATGGTCGGGGGTAAAGTTGAGTTTGTTGAAGGCCTCTCGCCAGAGCGTGTCCACTCCTTCCAACTCTCCTTCGGTAGCAATAAATGGGTGAAGGGACTGGACTTTGGGATAAACGGTTTCTATAACCGTGCCAGCGACCTTATCATGACTCACATCACGGAATACAAGAATGCGGGTAAGAACAAAACTTGTGGCGTAGAGCTGACGGCCAACTATAAGCTGCCGAAGTTCACCGCCGACTTCAACCTCACCTGGATGCACACCTTCGAAGCCAATTTGATGAGTCTGAGCTTAGGCGACCTGATTGATGAAGGCAATAAAACTGACATTGATGCCAACAACAACACGCCCGCCATTATGTCGAACCTTGTGTTAGGATGGCAGGTCACACCCCGTCTGAAACTCCATACACACCTTCTCTTCGAGGGCAAGCAGACAAGCTACAACACCGACCTCTACAAAGTTGTTCAGATATATGAAGGAATGAGTAGAATGGTTGATTACAGAATAGAGGGGGAATACGAAAAAGCCCTTGCTGTACAAGAGGAATTACAGGCTCTCGCCCCCCTTGTCACCATGCGTAAAGAGATGCCCGCACGCGCCATCCTCAACCTCGGTGGCGAATATACGATAGGACCCGCTACGATCGGCCTGAATATCCACAACCTTCTGGGCACCCGTTACAACCGTAGCGGCATGAACACCAATCTCATCCCCCAGCAAGGCCGCTGGTTTTTGGTCAGCCTCGGCATCAAGATTTAAAGGTCAACAGGTTTACGCCCTCAGGACTTCGACACTTGCATTTTCGCATAGCTCCCCGAGATTGGGGAGCTTATTTTGTGATTACTGAATACCGTCTTTGCGGAGCTTTTCCTGCCAACGCCAAGCGCTCTTCAGAACCTCTTCGGTTGGTGTGTCGGCCTTCCAGCCAAGTACCTTGTTGGCCTTGTCGACATTACCCCAAACCTGTTCGATATCGCCTTCGCGACGGGGTGCATATTCCCAGTTTACCTTTACGCCAGTAGCCTTCTCAAAGCCCTCAACAACTTCGAGGGTAGAGAGGCCCTTACCTGTACCGATATTGAAGATCTCTACGGCATCGGTTTCGGGCTGGTCGAGCACGCGCTCCATAGCCTTTACATGAGCCTTGGCAAGGTCGACTACATAGATATAGTCGCGAATACAGGTCTTGTCGGGAGTATTGTAATCGTGGCCGAAAATCTTCAGTTGCTTGCGGATACCCATTGCGGTCTGGGTAACGAAAGGAATGAGGTTCATGGGCACACCATTAGGCAACTCGCCGATGAGGGCAGAGGGGTGGGCACCGATAGGATTGAAGTAACGCAGGATGATACTCTTGATAGGTGCACCAGAGTGGATATAATCGTGGATAATCTCCTCGTTGATCTGCTTGGTGTTACCATAAGGGCTCATGGCCTTCTGGATAGGTGCATTCTCGGTTACAGGGAGATTCTCCTGTGAGGGCTGGCCGTAAACGGTACAGCTCGATGAGAAGATGATACCCTTTACATCATACTTTGGCATGAGCTCGAGCAGATTAATGAGGCTGGTAAGATTATTGCGATAGTAGAGTAAGGGCTTTTCTACACTCTCGCCTACAGCCTTAGAGGCAGCGAAGTGGATAATTCCCTCAATCTTAGGATACTTCTTGAATACGCCTTCGAGGGCCTCGAAATCGCAACAATCCACCTTTTCGAAGGCTGGACGAATGCCGGTAATCTTCTCGATACCGTCGACCACGTTTGCATTTGAATTCGAGAGATTGTCGATAATCACTACCTCATAGCCTGCTTCCTGCAGCTCAACGGTAGTATGGCTTCCGATAAAGCCAGTTCCGCCAGTTACCAAAATTGTTTGTTTCATATTCGTATGTAGTTTTAATTTATAATTCTGAGATTGCAAAGATAGTAAAAATAAGCGATATGAACAAGATTTTTATGAAAAATCTCGATTTTAGAGTTTAATCAGCGTTTTGAACGTGCCTGGTGCATCGAACTCATCGAGGCTGACGGGCTGACGGAATAGTCCGAAAAGTGAGGAACCGGAGCCAGACATAGCGGCATAAGTGGCCCCCAGATCGTAAAGGCGCTGCTTGATAGCGGCTATCTCGGGATGGAGGGCAAACACACTACGCTCGAAATCGTTGGTAAGTTCTTCGCGCCACGATTCTACGGGCTGCATCACGATGTCGCGACAGTTCTTCGGTGGGCGCTGTGGGGTAATCAGCGAGAAGGCCTCTTTAGTAGGCACAGGTATATCGGGGCGAACCACGGCGAGATACCAACCACTGAGATCGAGCTCGATAGGCTGCAACTTCTCGCCAATGCCCTCGGCATAGCAGGGCTTGTTGAGGATGAAGAAGGCGCAATCGGCTCCCAGACGGGCGGCATACGCGATCATCTGTTCGTCGGTAAGGCCCAACTGGAACTGACGATTAAGTAGGGTTATCATAAAGCCGCAATCGCTGGAGCCACCACCCATACCAGCCTGGGTAGGTATACCTTTATATAAATGTGCGTGCACGCGAGGCAATTTTGGGAAATCGGCCTTCAACAGATGATAAGCCCTCACCACGAGGTTACGCTGTTCGTCACCCTCAATATGGATGTTGGTTACCTTAAGGTCGCAATCTACGGCACTGAGAAACTGCTCGTCCATGGGGAACACCTCGAGGGCATCGCAGATGGGGACGGGATAGAACACGGTTTCGAGATTGTGGTAACCGTCGGGGCGACGCTCTACGACGTTGAGACCAAGATTGATTTTGGCTATTGGAAATGTTAACATTAAAGATTAAACATTAAAAATTAAACATTAGTTTTGGGGCCTTTGCGGTGATTGTTCTTGCCGTTGCCTTTAGAGTGCCAGCGACCGTGGCGACGGGTGTTAGAACGCTTCTTTTCACGTTTGGTATACTCGGGTGCCTCACCCAAGCCTTCGGGCAGGGGTATCTTCTCAACCTCCTTGCCCAAGAAGTGTTCTATCTGCTGGAACTTATAGATGTCGGAATCGCTGATAAAGGTAATCGCCTCACCATCGCGATCAGCACGGGCTGTACGACCGATACGATGTACGTAATCCTCGGCATCGTGGGGCACATCGAAATTAATCACGGTGCGGATATCGTCGATATCGATACCTCGCGCCACGATATCGGTAGCGACAAGCACATCGACCTTGCCTGATTTGAAGCGATACATCACCTCGTCGCGCTCTTGTTGCGAGAGGTCGCTATGCATCTGGTCGCAATTGATATGCATCGACTTCAGCGAACGGGTAATCTCCTTGACGCGCTCTTTCTTACCAGAGAAGATAATGACGCGCTGAAGGTCGCCCTGCTTGAAGATGTGGTTGATAATCTTGAGCTTCTGAGGGTCGTAGCACACATAGGCGCTCTGACGAATCTTCTCGGCTGGTTTCGACACGGCAATCTTTACCTCTACGGGATCGTGGAGCAGATTAACGGCCAACTCGCGGATTTTAGGCGGCATCGTAGCCGAGAACATGATACGCTGACAATGGGCTGGCAATTGCTGGACGATACTCATGATATCCTCGATAAAACCCATATCGAGCATACGGTCGGCCTCATCGAGTACGAAGAACGAGCAGCGCGAGAGGTCGAGATTACCCACCTTCAAGTGGCTGAGCAATCGGCCTGGGGTAGCGATGAGTATATCGGCACCAAGGCGCATGCCGCGCAACTCTTGTTCGTAACGGCCTGCATCGTTGCCACCATAGACGGCCACCGACGATACGCCATCGAGGTAATAGCCAAAGCCCTGCATGGCCTGGTCGATCTGTTGGGCGAGTTCACGAGTAGGTGACATGATGATACAGTTGATGGCATCCTTGGGGTAGTCACCGTCATCGAGCTGCGAAAGGATGGGCAGGAGATAGGCGGCCGTCTTGCCGGTTCCCGTCTGGGCCACACCCAACACATCGTAGCCATCGAGAATCTCGGGGATACAACGCTCCTGGATAGGGGTCATCTCGTCGAAACGCATATCGTAAAGCGCATCGAGGATGTTATCATTGAGATATGTTTCTTCGAACTTCATTAATTAGGGGCTTGTCGATAACAGAAATAGGCGATGAACGCATAAATGATATTGGGCAACCAAGCTGCTAACAGCGCAGGGGTGCCTGCATTGATGGCAAACGTGGCGCTGACGGTTTGCAACAGGATGTAAGAGAACGAGAGCGCCAAACCGATACCAAGGTAAAGACCCATGCCGCCCTTGCGCTTGCGGCTGGAAAGCGACACACCTATGAGGGTAAGGATAAACGAGGCAAACGAGGTGGCTATGCGCTTATGATACTCTACCTCGTACTGCACCACATTCACCGAACCGCGCTCCACCTGCTTAGAGATGTAATCATTGAGCTCGGGCGAGGTAAGCGTTTCTTGCTGGCCGTAGTTGAAAATCAAGTCCATCGGCTCCATCATAATCATCGTGTCGAGCATCTCGCCCGACTTAATCTCCTCGCGCAAGCCTTTCAGCGTACGAATCTTATAATTCTGTACCTTCCAGTGATAACGGGCTTCACTGATAGAGTCGTAGCGGATGATAGGGGCCGTCATGTGGCTTACCAACTTCTTATTCTCGAACTTATCGAGCGAGAAACCGTAACCCGTCTTAGTGGGGTCGTCGTACTGTTGCAGATAGGCAATCGTGCCCGGCGCCACCATCAGTTGGACATTAATGGCAGAGTTGACACGATCCTTATCCTTATACTTTACCTCGAAATCCTGTCGTACCACATTGCCGTGAGGAATGATGTAAGCACCGAGATAGTAATTTACCACTGCGATAAGGGCAGCCGAAATCATATAGGGGCGCAAGAGGCGCTTGAAGCTGACACCTGCCGACAGCATAGCGATAATCTCGCTGTTGCCCGCCATCTTAGAGGTGAAGAAGATAACAGCGATGAATACAAACAGCGGTGAGAACAGATTAGAGAAATAGGGCACGAAGTTGGCATAGTAATCGAACACGATGGCCTTCAGCGGCGCACCAAATGTTGAGAACTTCGCCAGATTCTCGTTGATATCGAAGACGATAGAGATAGAGATGATCAGGATGATCGAATAGATATAGGTACCAATAAACTTGGCGATAATATACCGGTCGAGTCTTGATATGTATTTGAAGAAATTCTTCATGCGGCTATGTTATCTTCTTTGTCCTAATTGATCTATAACACTACGTTTCCACTGAGAGAAGTCGCCCGCTACGATATGTTGACGGGCATCGGTAACCAGACGGAGATAGAAGGCAAGATTGTGGATAGACGCAATCTGCATGGCCAGCAACTCCTGTGCCTTAAAGAGGTGGTGGAGATAGGCCTTAGAGTGAATACGGTCAATATCGCAACCATCGGGGTCGATGGGCGAGAAGTCGTCTTCCCACTTCTTATTACGCATGTTCATCGTACCTTCGTAGGTAAAGAGCATGGCATTACGGCCATTGCGGGTAGGCATGACGCAATCGAACATATCGACACCACGTTCGATGGCTTCGAGAATATTCTGAGGGGTACCGACACCCATCAGATAACGAGGACGATCCTTAGGCAGGATATCGTTTACCACCTCGATCATCTCGTACATGACCTCGGTAGGCTCACCCACAGCCAGACCACCGATAGAGGCACCACCGCCATCATTAAGTTGGCCCAGCACATCGCAGACATGCTTGGCGGCATCTTGGCGTAAATCCTTATAGGTACAACCCTGAACGATAGGGAACAGCGTCTGCTTATAGCCATAAAGCGGTTCCGTTTCATTGAATCGCTTCACACAACGGTTGAGCCAGCGCTGGGTAAGACGGAGGCTCTTTTCAGCATACTGGTAATCGCTCTGTCCTGGCGGACATTCGTCGAAAGCCATCATGATATCGGCTCCAATCACACGCTCGGTATCCATCACATTCTCAGGGGTGAAGATATGGCGAGAACCGTCGATATGACTCTGGAACTCGCAACCCTCTTCACGGAGTTTGCGGATGCCTGTAAGCGAGAACACCTGAAAACCGCCTGAATCGGTAAGGATAGGGCGATCCCAGGTATTGAACTTATGCAGGCCACCAGCCTTGCGGAGAATGTCGAGACCCGGACGAAGGTAGAGGTGATACGTATTGCCAAGGATGATTTGGGCCTTAACCTGCTCACGCAATTCGCTGAAATGCACACCCTTTACACTACCCACCGTGCCTACTGGCATGAAAATGGGCGTTTGTATCTGTCCGTGGTCGGTAGTAATCAGTCCGGCACGGGCATTGCTGGAGGGGTCGTTATGTTGTACTTCGAACGTCATTTCTTATCCTTTTTATCTTCTTCCTCTGGGATGGTGAAGTCGAGTGGATGGTCTACAATCTCCTTAGTGAGGGCGAAATTCCACACATCTTGTACATTCTCTACATAGTGGAAGGTAACGCCCTTGAGGTACATGTCGGGAATTTCGAGGATATCTTTCTCGTTTTCCTGACACATCACGATATCAGTAATACCGGCACGCTTGGCAGCGAGAATTTTCTCCTTGATACCACCCACGGGAAGCACCTTACCACGCAGGGTAATCTCACCCGTCATCGCCGTATTCTTACGAACCTTGCGCTGAGTGAGAGCAGAGGCGATAGAGGTGGCGATAGTGATACCAGCCGAAGGACCATCCTTAGGCGTAGCGCCCTCGGGCACATGGATGTGGATATTCCAATTATCGAAGATGCGGTAGTCGATGTTCAGCGTTTCGGCATGGGCCTTGACGTATTCAAGGGCAAGGATAGCAGACTCTTTCATCACATCGCCCAGATTTCCCGTAAGGGTAAGCTTAGAGCCTTTGCCCTTAGAGAGTGAGGTTTCGATAAAGAGAATCTCACCGCCAACGGAAGTCCAAGCCAAGCCTGTAACCACACCAGCATAGTTATTACCCTGATAAATATCACGATAGAAAGGTGGTTTGCCCAACAGATCTTCAATCTCAGCGGGGGTAATCTTCTTGTAATCGATGGTCTCGTCCATCTGGCGCTTGAAAGCTATCTTACGCAGCGCCTTATTAATCTGCTTTTCGAGTTGGCGCACACCACTCTCACGGGTATAGCGTTCGATAATCATCTCGATGGCAGCCTTATTGAATGTAGGCTTCAGTCCCTTTACATTCTGACCGGTATTCTCGAGTTCACGAGGTATCAAGTGACGCTTTGCAATTTCTATCTTTTCCTCTGTGATATAACCACTTACCTCGATAATTTCCATACGGTCGAGTAGGGGACGGGGAATGGTAGAGAGATTGTTGGCCGTTGCGATGAACAGTACCTTAGAAAGGTCGTAATCCACATCGAGATAATTGTCGTGGAAGGCATTGTTCTGCTCAGGGTCGAGCACTTCGAGCAGGGCAGAAGCAGGGTCACCATTATGGGTCATCTGCGTCACTTTATCAATCTCGTCGAGAATGAAGACGGGGTTGCTAGAACCAGCTTTCTGGATAGACTTGATGATTCGACCTGGCATCGCTCCGATATAGGTACGACGGTGTCCGCGAATCTCTGCTTCATCGTGAAGACCGCCCAGAGACACACGTACATACTTACGTTTCATAGCAGCAGCAATCGACTTACCCAGAGAGGTTTTACCCACACCTGGAGGGCCATAGAGGCAAATGATAGGCGACTTCAGATCACCACGCAAAGCCAGCACGGCCATGTATTCGAGGATACGTTCCTTTACCTTCTCCATCCCATAGTGATCCTGGTCGAGAATCTTTTGGGCACGCTTCAGGTTGAGGTCGTCTTCAGTATATTCGCCCCAAGGCAGACCGACAAACGTCTGAAGATATGTAAGTTGCACGTTATACTCAGGGCTCTGAGGATTCAGATTGTCGAGTTTATCGGCTTCTTTATAAAAGGTACGTTCGATATCGTGGGGCCAAATCTTGGTGGAGGCCTTACGCAGCAAGTCGCGCTTTTCAATCGATTCGCCATTGCCCATCTCGGCCTGCATGTTCTTAATCTGTTGCTGCAAGAAGTAATTCCTCTGTTGCTCATCGATATCCTCGCGTGTTTTATTGCGGATATCAGCCTTCAGATTCTGCAGGTTGATTTCGCGATTAAGGATTTTGAGCAGTCCGAAGAGGCGCTCTTTAATCGTTTCGGTTACCAGCAACTTCATCTTCTCCTTCAGCGAGAATGGCATATTAGAGCAAACGAAATTGAGTGCCATAATATTGTTTGAGATATTCTTGATGGCGAAAGTGGCCTCGTCAGGTATCTCATCGCTAACACTGATATATTCGCTCACCTGTGTGCGCAGATCGTCCATCGCAGTCTTGAACTCGCGGTCTCTCGGCTCTGGATCAATCTCGGGCATTGGTTCCATCTCACCCTCTAAATAAGGAGAGGTACTGATGACCCGCTTTAATCTGACGCGGCCCAAACCCTGCACAATAGTCGTAATATTACCATTGGGCAACGTCAGGAGTTTCATCACTTTGGCATAAACACCATATTCATAAAGATCTTCCTGCTGAGGATCATCGATATCGGGGTCGCGTTGTGGTATCACGCAGATAATAGTGCCTTGTTTTTCAGCTTTCTGAACCAACGTCTTGCTGGAAGAACGGCCAATTAATATTGGGCTAACAACACCCGGAAAAAGCACCAGATTTCGAACGGGTAGGATAGGGGCTGTTTCTGGTTGTTGATCATCGAAGAGATTTTTGATATCGCCATCGATATCAGCTATCATTTGGAATGATGTATTCTTATCAAATTTCATATTACTAATTCGTATATTTTTGCAAATTGGCTGCAAAGTTACTAATAATTCTCAAGAAAGTAGCAGGATAAGGTAAAGAATTAACAAATAATTAGTATCTTTGCACCAGAAATGTCGAATAAGTACTTTGAATTTAAAAAATTCACCATTCATCAGGACCGTTGTGCCATGAAGGTGGGCACCGACGGAACACTGCTTGGCGCATGGGCTTCTGCACCTGCTCAAAGCCGATATATTTTGGATATCGGTACGGGTACAGGACTGATTGCACTGATGATGGCACAACGTTATCCAGAAGCGCAAATAGTAGGTATTGACATCGATGATGCGGCTGTTGCTCAAGCTATAGAAAATGTTGCAGCATCGCCTTTTACTGAAAGAATCTCTATTCTGAAACAGGATGTAACAACTTACAAACCCGAGATGCAGTTTGATGCCATTGTGAGTAATCCACCATATTTTGTAGATTCGCTAACGTGTCCGGATGAGCAACGGAGTATAGCCAGACATGCTGTGACACTTACTTTTGAGGCATTGATAAAAAGCGCCTATCGATTACTGAAAACAGAAGGCACTTTTTCAGTAGTTATTCCCACAGAAATGCGCTCAAAATTAGAGGCTTATGCACGATTGGAAGGTTTCTTTATAAGTAAAGTTTGTTGTATAAAAACAACGCCGAAGAAGCCGTCAAAGCGACAATTGATAGAATTTACAAAAAATACTGTAAATGAACTATTTACTTGTGAAGGCATATTAGAAACTTCGCCAAATACAAGGAGTGATTGGTATAAAGAATTAACAAACGATTTTTACATAAGATGAAGGCTACGATTATTCAGTTAGATATTGCATGGGGCAATCCACAAAAAAATATCGAAAATGTAGAACGACTGATGCAGGATGAACCCAATAGCGACCTTTATGTATTACCCGAAATGTGGAGCACGGGTTTTGCAACAGAACCTCAAGGCATTGCTGAAAATGAAGATGACAGCATAGCTTTAAAATGGATGAAATCGAAGGCCAAAGCTTTACAATGTGCTATTTGTGGCAGTCTGGCCATCAAAACAGCACAAGGAATCTATAAAAATCGCCATTATTTTGTGAACGGCAAGAATGGGAGCGTTTCATATTATGATAAACACCATTTATTTAAATATGGTCATGAGGACCAGTATTATGAGCCAGGAACCTCCCATACAATCGTAGAGTATGAAGGCATTAGATTTTTACTTTTAACCTGCTATGACTTACGTTTTCCTGTATGGAGCCGATATGCTGATGCATTGCAATACGATGCCATTATCGTAGTTGCCAATTGGCCAGAAAGCAGACAGAATGCATGGCAAATATTGACGCGAGCCAGAGCCATCGAAAATCAGGCTTACCTGATTGGTTGTAATCGTGTTGGTAAGGATAAGTATTCACATTATATCGGTCAGAGTGCTATTATCAACGCTATTGGAGAAACGGAAGCCAGTTGTCCGATTAATGAAGCATCAACCGCTTCATTTCTTCTAAATTTGGAAGATATCAAGCATAAACGCTCAAAATTTAAAGTTTTGGACGATCGTGATATTATATAAATATCATCTTTTAATTCTTTAAGTCTTATTTTACGAGAATCGACATTATGATAAATACAAACAACGACTAATCTAATACCTTATTTATTAGTTACAAAAAAGCCTCCATAAGTTTGGAGGCTAATAAGATTTCTATTTTGAGAATTTTAGAATGGAAGGTCATCTGTTGAACCACCACCCTCAGAAGTAACTTCCGGAGCTGGAGGAAATGGTGCTGTAGCACCACCAGCTGGTGGGAATGGCGTAGCTTGAGGTGCTGTAGCCTGTGGTACCTGACCACGAACTACATTATAAGCTCTAATATCATTGAACCAACGTCCCTGGTATTCGCGCGCATCAATGTCGAACTGAACTGTCAGTTCGTCTCCATTCTGAATATTGAACTGTTTGATACGATCCTCACCAAAAATGTTAAACACACAACGCTTTGGGTACTGACCTGGTACTTCAAGAACATACTCCTGGGTCATCCAAGCATTTCCCGTACGGGCTGAAACACCACTTCTGGGTTCCATAACGGCAATAATTCTACCTGTTAATTCCATTACTTAATTGTTTTTATTTGTTGATTTTTTCGTTTTCACGTCGCGAAATTACTAAAAATAGTTTGAATAGAACAAATTTTTGCCGAATATTTTGTTCATTACAACGTTTTTTTGTAATTTTGTACTCAATTATTAAATATGTAATCAAGAACAAAATAACTATAAAACTATGCGATTTACATTATCAAGCACCGCTCTGAGCTCAAAGCTCTCCGCACTATCAAAAGTGATAAACAGCAAAAACGCCCTTCCTATTTTGGGTGATTTCGTTTTTGAAATCAATGACAACATCCTGTATCTAACAGCTTCTGACAGCGAGAATGTGATGAAGTCTCAGTTAGAATTGACAGAAAGTGACGGGTCATGTCGTTTTGCAATTTCCAACAATTTTCTGCTTGAGGCTGTAAAAGGTCTCTCTGAACAACCCATCACCTTCGACGTGAATCAAGAAGGAAATCTCGTAAAGATCTCCTATCAGAATGGTCTGTTCAATCTGCCTATTGAAAATGCAGATGAATTCCCTATGGCTCAGCCAATTGGCGATGATGCCTATACAATGTCTATTCCCAACGCCATTTTAGCAGAGAATATCGTACGTACCATCTTCGCGACAGCTCAGGATGAACTTCGCCCGGTAATGAACGGTATTTTCTTCGATTTAACCGCTGACTGCTTATCAATCGTTGCCAGCGATGGTCACAAGTTGGTACGTAATAAGTTGTTCTCTATCAGAAGTGAGCAGCCTGCATCCTTCATCTTACCCAAAAAACCAGCTAATTTGCTGAAGAATCTGCTTGGTAAAGATGGTGGTGATGTATTAATTCGTTTTGATGGACGTAATGCTGAAATCAATTATGGTGACGGAACACTTCAGTGTCGCCTGATAGAAGGTAGATTCCCCAACTATAATTCAGTAATTCCACAGAACAATCCTAATGAAATTCGTGTGGATCGCCTACAGCTATTGGCTGCATTACGTCGTGTACAGCCATTTGCAAATGACTCCAGCAATCTGATTCGATTCCATGTGGACGGCTCTACCCTGCAACTTGATGCTGAGGACTACGATTTCTCAAAGACCGCAACAGAGCGTATGACATGTGAGTACAACGGAAATCCAATGAGCATTGGCTTTAAAGGCTCCGCATTTATAGAGGTATTAAACAATTTCGATTGTGCAGATGTGCTGATTCTGTTGGCAGATCCCAGCCGTGCAGGACTTGTAATTCCATCAGAACAGCCAGAGAATCAGGATGTATTGATGTTGTTGATGCCAATGCTTATCAATGGCTAGAATAGATAAAAATGAAACTGAATCTAACAAAGCCGTTGGTCATTTTTGATTTGGAGACAACGGGTCTTGATTTAGTCAAAGACCGTATCATTCAAATCTCATATATTAAGGTATGTCCTAATGGAGAGGAAATTCGGGGTAATGAAATCATTAACCCCGAAATTCCTATTCCCCCATTTATAACCCAACTTACCGGTATATCGAACGAAGATGTGAAAGGTAAGCCCACTTTCAAACAAATTGCATCCCATCTAAATCAACTATTTATAGGGTGCGATTTTGGCGGTTATAATTCAAACCATTTTGATATCCCTCTCTTAGCTGAAGAATTCTTGCGTGCTGGTATCGATTTCGACTTCTCGAAATGCAAACTGATAGATGCATGTACGATCTTCAAGAAGATGGAGGGTCGTAATTTGGCTGCTGCTTACAAGTTCTATTGTGGCCGCAAGATGGAGGAAGACTTTGAGGCTCACCGAGCTGATCAGGATACCGAAGCGACCTATCGTGTGCTGATGGGTGAACTGGATAAGTATGCCCCTGGTGCTAACGAGGACAAGGAGAAAGTTCTGGAGAATAATATGGAAAAGTTGGCTGAATTCTCAAAAACCAACAACAACGTAGACTTTGCCGGACGTATCGTATGGGCTGAGATGAAAGACAGTAAGGGTAATCCCCTACTCGATCCGGACGGTAATCCTCGAATGGTTGAAGTTTTCAATTTCGGTAAACATAAAGGTGTACCTGTATCAGATGTACTCCATATCGACCCAGGTTACTACAGTTGGATTCTTGCAGGCGACTTTACTTATAATACAAAACAAGTTTTGACGCGTATACGTCTGCGTGAAGCAAAATTAAACGGATGAGATTTCTGCCATTACTTTTCGTCTTTTACTGCTCTTTATTTTCTTCATCAGCTCAGGAATTGCAGATGAAGGTAAACATTAACCATAGTCAGATACAAGGTACGGATGTGAGCGTATTCGAAAATCTGCAGCAGACCATTGAGCAATTTGTAAACGACAGACAATGGACAGAGTATCAGTTTCAGAAAAACGAAAGGATTCAATGCAGTCTAAATATTACCGTCAATAAGTATATCCGCGAAGATAACCGTTTTGAGTGTACGGCTTTGATACAAGCCAATCGCCCTATATATAATTCGGCCTATACTTCCACCTTATTTAATAATAGAGATGCCAGTTTCGATTTTGTATATCAACAATTCGATCAGCTGAATTATACTGATGAACATATTGTTGATCAATTGACTGCCCTACTCGCCTACTACGCTTATCTCATCATCGGACTGAATCTTGATAGTTTCTCACCGATGGGTGGTACAGATATCCTTGAGCGGTGTATGTATTTGGTGAATAATACGCAGAATTTGAGTTTTTCTGGTTGGAAGGCATTTGAAGATACCCGTAATCGCTATGCGATCATTAATGATTATCTGGACGAAGCAATGAAACCGCTACGCCAATTGCAGTATGACTACTATCGTAAGGGCCTGGACGAAATGGCAAATAACGCAGAACGTGGAAGGACAGAAATATCAGATGCTCTTGAAAACAATTTAAAGAAGGCTCACGAGAACAAGCCATTAAGTTTGCTACCACAGATCTGGACAGACTTTAAGCGTGACGAACTGACAAATATATATAAAGGTAAAGGGACTCAAAAAGAGAAAGAACACATCTATGAATTGTTAATGGGGATTAACGCATCGCAAAGCAATTCATGGGACACAATTAAACAATAGTATGCTTAAACATTTATATATCAAGAACTTTACACTGATTGACGAACTGGATATCGCATTTAATTCCGGGTTCTCTGTCATCACAGGAGAAACTGGTGCCGGCAAGAGCATCATCCTTGGTGCGATTGCGCTGCTTTTAGGTCAGCGTGCCGACTCGAAGGCTATTAAGCAAGGTGCGGAGAAATGTGTGATAGAAGCAGAATTCGACCTCTCGAAATACAGTATGGAGGATTTTTTCACAGAGAATGATATTGAGTTTGATCATACAGAGTGTATCATTCGACGTGAGTTGACGGCTACAGGTAAAAGTCGTGCCTTCATAAACGACACACCCGTACAGCTTTCAATGTTGAAAGAACTTGGCGAACGATTAGTAGATGTTCATTCTCAACATCAAAATCTTCTGTTAAACAAGCAGGATTTCCAACTTAGTGTGGTAGATATTCTGGCAGATGACAATAAAGAACTTAGTCAGTATCAGTCTACTTTCGCTCAATACCATGCCACACAAAAAGCGTTAACTGCTTTGGAAGAAGAGATAGAACGTAATCGTCAGAATAGTGATTTTCTAAAATTCCAATTTGATGAACTTACCAATGCTCATCTAACAGAAGGCGAGCAGGAAGCACTTGAACAAAAGAGCGAGACAATGACGCATGCTGAGGACATTAAAAGTGCCCTTTACGAAGCCGATAATGCACTGAATGCTGAAGGTTATGGCGTGGTACAGTCGCTCCGTAATGCACTCTCAGCACTAAAGGGCATCGAAAATGTACTTCCAGTTGCTAAAGAATTGATTGAACGCATCGACAGCAGCTATATCGAATTGAAAGACCTTGCTCAGGAGATTAGTCATCAGATGGAAAATATCGACTTTGATCCTGCAGAATTGGACTCCATCAATAATCGACTTGATAAGTTATATGATCTCGAAAAGAAATACCACGTAGAGACTGTTGAAGAACTTATCGAAAAGCGAGAATCACTCCATCATCAGATTAACAATATTGAAAACAGTGATGAAGCACTGTCAGAGCTTCAGAAAAAACTTGAGAAGCTTAAGGTTCAAGCACAAAAAGAAGCAGATACCTTAACGAAACTTCGCAAAAAATCTGCTAGTCAAATAGAAAAGGAAATGCTATCCCGCTTGATACCATTGGGTATGCCAAACGTGAGATTTAGTATTCAGATAGAGAAAGAGGCGCTTGGTCACAATGGACAAGATAAGGTATCATTCCTTTTTAGCGCAAATACCTCTACCCCACTCCAACCTATTAGCCAGGTTGCATCTGGTGGAGAGATTGCCCGAGTCATGCTTTCATTAAAAGCCATGATTAGTGGTGCTGTAAAACTACCTACGATTATCTTCGATGAGATTGATACAGGTGTAAGCGGTAAAATAGCAGAGAAGATGGCACAGATTATGCAGGAGATGGGAATGCATGAACGTCAAGTAATCAGTATTACCCATTTACCGCAGATTGCAGCCCTCGGCTCAATACATTATAAAGTTGAAAAAGAAGAAACAGCAAAGGGTACCTCAAGTCGGATGCGTCAGCTTTCATCTGACGAACGTGTGACAGAGATAGCCCAGATGCTTAGCGGTAGTGATATTACCAATGCCGCCATACAGAATGCAAAAGAATTACTTAAACTTAAATAAAGATGAAACGTATTTTATTAATATTAATCACATTTCAATTTGCACTGGTCACATCATTTTCCCAACCCTCTTGGGTAAAAAAGACCACGAAATCAGTTTTTACTCTAAAAACATTCGATGCTAATGGTTCTCTCATAGCCAGCAGCAATGGATTCTTTACAGGTTCTAACGGCGAAGCAGTGAGTAACTATACACCTTTCAAGGGTGCAACACGCGCTTTAATCATTGATGCCCAAGGAAAGGAAATGCAAGTAAAGAGTATTATTGGAGTTAACGACATGTATGACGTTGTAAAATTCCGTGTTGACGGCAAGTCGCAGCCTTTAGCTATCAGCTCATCGATTGCTTCTGAAGGTACTAATACATGGTTGCTCCCTTATCATGAGGTAAAGAACTTGAAGAAAGGAGTTATTCGTAAAGCAGAGACCTTTCAAAGCGAATATGCCTATTATACGGTAGCAATGAATATGCCAGAGAATGCTGTTGGCTGTCCACTTCTAAATGATGCTGGTGAGGTTATTGGACTCATGCAACAACCCGCAACATCACAAGATACGTTAAGTTATGCTGTCAGTGCCCTTTTCGCAGATTCTCTGAAGATTTCAGCCTTTGGTATGAACGAGGCATCACTCCAGCTTACACAGATCAAGAAAGAATTGCCTGACAATATTAAAGATGCTACTTTGGCACTTTATCTTGCAAGTAGCCAGCAAGATTCTATAACTTATGCTACGATGGTGAACGACTTTATTCAGAAATTCCCACAAGCACCTGATGGCTATACATATCGTGCGCAATTAGCATCAAATGGCGGTGACTTTGCCGCTGCAGATAATGATATGAAGAAGGCACTTCTATTAGCTGAAAAAAAAGATGAAGCCCACTACTCTTTTGCGAATCTGATTTACCATAAAGAGATCTTCCAGAGTGCTCAGCCTTTCGATGCTTGGAATTTGGATAAAGCACTTTCAGAAGTACGCGAAGCTATCAAAGTAAATCCATTAGCGGTCTATCGTCAACTCGAGGCTCATGTGTTATTCGCCCAACAAAAGTATGATCAGGCATATGATATCTACAACAATCTGACGACTTCAGAACTAAGAAGTGCTGAGGTGTTCTTCAGTGCTGCAAGATGTAAAGAGATGCTAAGAGATACCACTACCATGCTGGCATTGATGGATAGCACAATTAATATGTTTTCAAAACCCTATTTGAAAGAAGCAGCCCCTTATTTATGGGCAAGAGCTCAAGCTCGAAGTAATGCTGGAAAATACCGTGATGCAGTAAGTGATATGAATGAGTACGAGGAACTGATGAAAGCTACCATTAATGATAACTTCTATTATGTACGTCATCAGACAGAAATCCAAGGACGTCTTTTCCAGCAGGCTCTCAACGATATTAATCGTGCGATACAGATGAATCCACAAGAAACATTATACTATGCTGAAAAGGCTTCACTTGAAGTAAGAGTAGGACTCTATGACGATGCTATTACGACAGCAAAAGAAAGTATCAGCATCAATCCTAAAAATAGTGATGGGTATCTGTTCCTTGGTTTAGCACAATGTTTGAACGGAAATAAGAAAGAAGGTATTCCAAACCTAAAGAAGGCTAAAGACATGGGGAACACCCAAGCTGAAACGCTTATAGAGAAATACAAATAAAAAGAATCCGCCTAGCTAATGAAGTTAGGCGGATTTCTTTTATGATGTATAATGTAATCTTAATCCAGACCAAATAGAATCTTCAGTCCACCATCTACACCAGAGAAGCCCATGAATGCGAGACTTAACAATCCTGCAGAGAGCATCACAATGGCCATACCCTGCATACCTTTAGGAATCTTTACCAATTCCAATTGCTCACGCATGCCTGCAAATACGGTCAATGCCAATCCAAAACCAATGGCTGTAGAGAAAGCATAAACCACACTCTGCAACAGGTTATAGTCTTTCTGAATACAGAGGATGGCAACACCCAGCACAGCACAGTTAGTTGTAATAAGTGGCAGGAAGATACCCAAGGCCTGATAAAGAGCTGGCGATACCTTCTTGAGAACAATCTCTACCATCTGCACTAACGATGCAATAACAAGGATAAAAGCAATGGTTTGCAGATACTGCAGTCCAAAGGCATCGAGTACATATTTCTGAACAAGCCAGGTTACAATAGTTGCAAGTGTCAGCACAAAGGCAACGGCAGCTGACATACCTAGCGAGGTATCAATCTTCTTGGATACGCCAAGGAACGGACAAATGCCGAGGAACTGTGACAACACAATGTTGTTCACGAAAATGGCGGATATAAATATCAGAATGTATTCCATAACTTAAGCATTTCTGAGTTTATTAACAATAGCAATCAAGAAGCCCAATGTGATAAAAGCACCTGGAGGCAAAACGAAGAGCAGGATGTTATAAGTTTCTGGCAACAGAGTAAATCCGAAAACAGAACCGTTACCCAGCAATTCACGACAAATACCTAAGAGCGTTAGTCCGAGCGTAAATCCAAGACCTATACCAATACCATCAAAGAGAGAAGCCAATGGCGACTGTTTGGCAGCAAATGCTTCTGCACGTCCAAGGATGATACAGTTTACTACAATCAAAGGGATAAAGAGTCCTAAAGCCGCATCGATATCAGGCAGAAATGCCTTGATGACGAGTTGCAGCATCGTTACGAATGCAGCAATCACAACGATGAACACAGGAATACGTACTTTATCAGGTGTTATCGACTTCAGACAACTGATTACAACATTTGTACAGATGAGCACAGCCATTGTGGCGAGTCCCATCGACATACCATTCATGGCAGAGGTGGTAGTGGCCAGTGTAGGACACATACCGAGCATCAGGACGAACGTAGGATTCTCCTTGACGATGCCATTCTTAATAATCTGTATTGCATTCATAGCTTATTCCTCCTTCTTTTCTTGATTTGTGGCACCAGTCTCTGCGTCGACAGGTGTTGCCTTATAGGCACTATAAGCATTATTCACAGCAAGCAGGAAAGCACGACTTGTAATCGTTGAGGCCGTGATGGCATCTACCTGACCACCATCTTTAGATACAGTGAGAGGCTCTTTCGGATCCTTTCCGATGATGTCCCCCTTCTCGCCCTGTTGGAACCATTTGTCTGCTTTGGCACCAAGTCCTGGTGTCTCAGCATGTTCCAATAAGGTGTAGCCTAAGATCTTTCCTTCAGGATCGAAACCTACCAGTACTTTCAGATCACCTCCGAAACCACCAGTAGTGCTCTCAACGGCTGCACCAAGATCCTTGCCCTGAGCATCCTGTGTCTGATAGATAATATAGGTTAGCTCTTTGCCCTTGGCATCATTCTGCTTGACAGTATCGGTCTTTGCTACCTTAATGTCGCTCACACACATCACACTCTTGATACCATCTGCAAGTGCTTTAGCTTTCTGGTCGTTGATAGGACCTTCTGTCAAGTGGTTCACATAAGCTAGAATACCACCCATAATGACTGCTACTCCTGTGAGTACCAGTACCATATTCGTTAAAGATGATTCAAATTTCTTCATACGTCTGGTCCTCCTTTAATTTTTAGCAGGCACTTCACCGAAGCGCTTGGGTTTCACATAATTGTTAATAAGAGGCGTGAACGCATTCATGATGAGAATGGCGAACGACATACCCTCGGGATAAGCACCCCAGTTACGGATCACGACTGTCAGGAATCCAATGGCCACACCATAGACAATCTGTCCCTTTGGCGTCATTGGACTCGTGACGTAATCCGTAGCCATGAAGATGGCACCCAGCATCAGACCACCAGTGAGAATCACAGAGATGGGATCTGCATAAGCAGGATTTGCCAAATGGAGCAGACCTGCAAAGATGAACACTGTTGCGATAATCGATACAGGGATATGCCAGGTAATAATCTTCTTCCAAAGCATGTATGACAAACCAATTAGCAAAGCTACTGCACAGATTTCACCCATCGCACCAGCACCATCAGGATGATTACCGATAAAGAGGTCAAGTGATGAAGGCAGTTGATCAAGCACAGAAGCATCACCACTTTTAATTGCCTCTTTCATGATAGAAAGTGGTGTGGCACCTGTTTCTGCATCCAAATAGCTACCCATCTGTCCTACTTTTGGCCAAGTAGTCATTTGTGCAGGGAAAGCCACCAACAAAGCGGCACGGCCTACAAGTGCAGGATTGAAGAGATTGTTACCCAAACCTCCGAATGTCATCTTGGCTACACCGATAGCAAACAGTGCACCGATGATAATAATCCAGATAGGGAGGTTTGAAGGGAGATTGAAAGCTAAGAGCAAACCCGTAAGGACAGCAGAACCATCGAGTACGGTATTGCGCGCTTGCTTCAAAATATACTTGCTAATAGCCCACTCAAAGAAGACGCAGGCTGCCACACTCGTTGCTGTAACGATAACAGAACCCAAGCCGAAGAAATAGAACGACACAAGCAGTGCAGGCATCAGGGCGATGATTACACCATACATGTTACGCTCTACAGTATCGGTTCCGTGTGCGTGTGGCGATAATGATACAATTAATTTTCCCATTGTATATTTACCTTTTTACTTTTTAACCTTATTATTTTTTCGCAGCTCGAGCACGAATAATACCCATAACAGTACTCTTTCCCTGACGGATATTATCGAGCAGAGGACGATGGGCAGGACAAGTGAACTGGCATGAACCACACTCTATACAGCTAACAATATCCTCTTGTTCTGCGCGTTCCCAGTTCTTCACATCGGAAAGCTTAGCGAGTAAGTAGGGCTCAAGACCCATCGGACAAACCCCAACGCACTTGGCACATCGGATACAAGGCTGAGGTTCTTTTCTGCGGGCTTCATCATCAGAAATAATCGTCACAGAGTTAGTTCCTTTACAGATAGGCACCTCTGTAGAAGTCAATGCCTTACCCATCATCGGTCCACCAGCCAGTAATTTGTTATCGCCTTCAGGCATTCCACCACAAGCATCAATCAATTCCTGCATTGGAGTTCCCATACGTACGAGGAAGTTACCCGGATTGGCAAGGCGCTTTCCTGTCACTGTCGTATAACGTTCAAAAAGAGGCTTTCGTTTCATGACTGCCTCATACACAGCAAAAGCAGTCCCTACATTCTGAACGATAGCACCTACATTAACAGGAATTGCAGGAGGTGCAGGCACCTGGCGACGGATCACAGCATCGACAAGTTGTTTTTCACCACCCTGAGGATAACGTTGCTGCAGAGGCACTACTTCTACTTGGTACTTTGAACCATTAAACTTCTCAGCGCACTTCTTGGTGAGTAGCTCGATGGCTGCAGGCTTGTTGGTCTCGATACCAATATAACCTGTTGTTACCTTTGCTCCCATCATCAGAAGCTCTAAACCAATCAAAATCTCGTTGGCATGTTCCATCATCAGACGGTAGTCAGCTGTGATATAGGGCTCACATTCTACAGCGTTGATAATCACACACTCTGCCTTTGCCGTTGGTGGTGGGGTAAGTTTTATAAATGTGGGGAAACAGGCTCCACCCATACCAACGACTCCTGCGTTCTTAATGCGGTTCACAATCTCTTCAGGCGTCAGCTCTGGATGAGCCTCTACTGTCTCCAATTTGTCAGAACGGTCAATCTTTTCCTCCCATTCATCACCATTTACTGTGATATAGATAGCGGGTTTGCGATAGCCTGTGGCATCTATGGCCGTATCAATCTTGGCTACAGTTCCACTGACTGATGAGAAAATAGGTGCTGATACGAATCCACCAGCCTCGGCAATCATCGTACCAACTTTTACTCCATCACCCTTCTGAACGACGGGCTTAGCAGGAGCGCCAATGTGCTGACTTAGGGGGAAGATAGCTTGCTTGGGCAATGCTGCCTTCTTTGTAGCCACTTCGTGGGTCAACTTATTCTCTTCTGGGTGTATTCCACCAATTCTAAATGTTCTTGCATTCATAACTACTGTCTCCTTTCTTATTTGATGGAAATACTAGAATCTGTGTCAAGGAAAGCACCACGAGAAGGTTTATCTGAAACAGGCTTTTTCTCCTCGGGTTTTGGAGCCTCTACAGGTTTCTCAGCTGGCTTTGGAGCTTCTGCCTTAGGAGCTTCTGCCTTAGGAGTTGCGGGCTTTGCTGCAGGAGCATCGGCTTTAGGTGCAGCTGGCTCTTTAGGCTTTGGAACTGGTGGAGGTGTCGGGAAGTTAACGTCACGAATGGCGTGCTTTGGACAAACAGTGACACACTTGCGACACAAACGACATTTCTCGAAATCGATGTATGCCAAATTGTTCTCAACAGTAATAGCACCAAAGTTACATTCTTTCTCGCATTTTCCACAACCAATACAACTAACAGTACATGCCTTCATTGCTACAGGACCTTTATCTTTGTTCACACAACTTACGAACACTCTCCTATTCTTTGGTCCTTTCTTACGGAGCTCGATAATGTTACGTGGACAAGCCTTCACACAGGCGCCACAAGAAGTACACTTGTCATCGTCTACCTCAGGAATACCCGTTTCTGGGTTTACCTTGATAGCTCCAAATTGACAAGCAGCCTCACAGTCGCCACAACCCAGACAGCCAAAGCCACATGCCGTCTCGCCAGCGCCACAGGCATGCATCGCAGCACAGGTGCGAAGACCTGCATACTCAGCAATGCGAGGTCGATGCTCGCATGTGCCATTACATCTCACAACAGCCACCATCGGCTCAGTATTGGCTATTGCCATACCAAGCAAATCGGCCACCTTCCCCATGGTCTCGGCACCTCCTACAGGACAAAGAAGTCCGTCAAGGCTCCCTGCATCAGCACCTTTTACGAGGGCATCAGCCATACCACTACAACCAGGGAATCCACATCCTCCGCAATTCGCACCAGGCAGCAATTCACTCACCTGAGCGATACGAGGATCCTCATACACAGCAAACTTCTTGGAGGCGGCAAACAGCACAATAGCAGCTATCAAACCAATGGCTCCCAAGACAATCACTGCAATTAAGATGAAATCCATAAATTTAATTTGTTTTAGTTATAACTTAAATGATTTAATTACCTATATGAAAAGCTATCTGGCGCTGGATTTTCTGTCTCAGCAACCAAAGTACTAAATAATATGGAACGAGTGATACAAGCGCTATTAAAGCAGCAATCCCTTCCTCAGTAGTGAATCTTAAAGCTATAAGGAGCACACAAATCAATAGCAAAAAGGGAATACCAAACCCTAATAAAAGTGCTTTGTTTGCCACATCCTTCGATGCCCATACCACAACTTCCTGTCCTACTTGATAAGTAGAGTTGTCGCTACAAAAAACGTCAACGATCTTAACCTTCGATTCTGATGCATTACAATGAGATGCCACCTTGCAGGCAGCACAAGCCGAAGTCTGGACGATGCGTACTTTAATGCAATCATCCAGAATATGCTCAATAATTCCAGAATGCGAGATCTTATTACTCATTGATTTGCTATGTAGACTTTACATTTTGCAAAGGTACAGAAATCTAATGAAAAAAACAAGCGAAATTACGTATTTTTTACAAAAACATTCGTAATCGTTTGCGGTTATTAATTTGTAGATTCACTCTCTTGTAAGACAAAATGACGAGAGGAGTCTAAATAATAAACCTCTTCTGTACATGTTTTACGAGCAGTTTTTGAGTAATCCAAAAGGTGTATTTCATAATCACTGGTGATAGAGAAATATTGTATAAACTCTTCAGGATCGATATCAATTAGATCTTCTTCATCTTCAAGTGCATAAAGACATAGTTTGTCTACAGGAATATAATCTTCATCCAGAGAATAAAGCCAAAGCGAGTATTTATGCTCGTCTTTTTCATTTTCATCGGCGGCTAGAAGAATCATTCTTGCTCCCAAGCTCTCTGGCAATGAAATAGCTTTAGGATGATGTCCCTCAAAGTTCAGATAACTTGCCAATTCTTCTGGTACCTTACGAAAGCCAGGAAGATAAGTAACATAATCTTCTGTATAACTGATAGGGAGCGGCTGAATTTCAAGGCTGTCAAAGAATTGCTTTATTAGATTATTTGCGTCCTCAAGATTAATACCTTGAGCTTCTAATTTTTCCCTAACTTCTAATTGCTTAATGCTGTCGAGTTTATGTTCTAATTCTGCAGGTGATAGCCGTCTGCTTCCACAAGAAAACAGAACGGCTAATATAATAAGAAGTGGTACGATAAACGCAACCTTCCTCATAGTTTTATCTTCTTTTTTACAGCTTTACTTTCATTCTGCAAACGGTCAAGAGCTGTTACTACATAAGTAAATTTCTCCTGACCATTCTGATATGGCAGTTTATAATAGGTTTGTTCTGTGATACAACAAATCTTTGAGGGGTCATCGATATTAACCTTCTCCCCTGCAGCAAAACGATATACCACATACTTTACCGCCTCGTCATCCCAACTCTTACTCTTTGGTGCTGTCCAGAAAAGAATATAACCATCTTCTGTCCATACAGGCTTTACTTTCTTCACTTTTTGAGGCGCTTTTCCATCGATGAAAGGCATTGAAGGCTGAAGGGCTGGATACTTCCAATAAGTCTGACGAAGTGATGTACCATAATTACCCACATTATCTACAGCTGCTTTGGCATACCATAATACAGATCCTTTTACAGCAGGCAACTGGCGATGTAATTCCATTTTTGCAGCCAACTGATGTCTATTGGGATTCTTGGGGTCTGCATTTTTAACCGTACGCTCTACATCCTCACCTATTACGAGCGGACGAGCAGAAGCATACTGACTCCACCACTTTATCAATGTGTCGTAATCAGCTGCTCTATTACCTATTTCCCAATATATCTGAGGTACACAGTAATCGAGCCAACCATTATTCACCCATAGAAGGATATCGGCATAAAGATCATCATAATTCTGAAGACCATTTGTATTACTTCCTACTGGAGAGCTTTTCTTGTTGCGATAAATACCGAATGGCGAGATACCAACTTTTACCCATGGTTTTGTTTCATGTACAGTTTTATAAAATTGCTCGATGAAGAGATTCACATTATAGCGACGCCAATCATTATGATCCTTAATACCATTCGAATAATCTTGGAAGAGTTCATCATCTGGAATGGTCTCACCCTTTGCAGGATAGGGATAGAAATAGTCATCCATATGAATACCATCTACATCATAGCGGCTCACGATATCTTTTACAACTTCACAGATATAGTTGCGATTTTCAGGTATTCCCGGGTTCAAGATAAACTGATTGTCATATGCAAAACAACTCATAGGCTGGCGAACGGCAATATGATTCTGTGCCAGTTTCTGCGTACCTTTTGTTTTGGCACGATATGGATTAATCCATGCATGGAGTTCCATATGACGCTTATGACACTCATTGATCATCCACTTCAGTGGATCCCAGTACGGACTTGGTGCTACACCCTGTTGCCCAGTAAGGAATCTGCTCCACGGTTCGATCTTACTCTCATAAAGAGCATCACACTCAGGACGTACTTGGAAGATAATCACATTTACACCATCTTTCTGCAACTCATCGAGCTGATATGTCAATGTTTGCTGCATTTTCTTGGTTCCCATACCTTGGAACTGTCCGTTTACACACTGAATCCACGCACCACGCATTTCCCTTTTCATCTGAGCACTTGCTGTCATAGTGAGCAACAGCGTCATTACAAATAAGATTATTTTCTTCATCATTCGAATAAATTTTGCTTATGTTTTCTGGCTTCCTCAAGGGATACCAATGATTCTTGTTGCTGCTGATAATCTTCACGCAGCTGCTGATATTTCTCTGTAAGTTCTTGTTCTACCTGCAGTTCTTCATTCATGAGTCGAGCTGCAACAATAGCATTCTGCGAAGCATCCTTCATCCATACCACAGGCCCACCATAGACTGGGGCAATCTTTAAGGCTACATGGAGTTCGCTCGTGGTAGCACCTCCTATCATAATGGGGATGTTCATTCCAGCGCGTTGAAGCTCCTTCGCCACATTTACCATCTCCTCCAAACTAGGTGTTATCAAACCACTCAGTCCGATGATGTCAACATGCTCTTCGATAGCTTTACGTACGATTTGTTCTGCCGGTACCATCACACCCATATCGATAATCTCGTAATTGTTGCAGGCCATGACCACACTTACGATATTCTTTCCGATATCATGTACATCGCCTTTTACCGTAGCCAGAAGAACTTTTCCTGCATGCTTGTTATTATCTGTCTTTTCAGCTTCTATATAGGGTTGCAGAATAGTTACAGCTTGTTTCATCGTACGTGCGGTCTTCACCACCTGAGGCAAAAACATCTTTCCCTGACCAAACAATTCACCCACGGTATTCATGCCTGCCATTAATGGTCCCTCGATAATGTTCACAGCATGAGGATATTTCTCGAGAGCTTCATGCAAATAGGCCTCTAAATGATCGCCTATGCCTTTGATGAGCGATTGCGACAGTTTTTCTTCAACACTCAAAGACGATGGAATCTCTTCTTTACTGGCAGGATTTGTCCCTACACTACCTTCCATTTTATTCGATTCCATCAACTTGTTTGCCAAGTCAATAAGATGCTCTGATGCATGCTCATGTCGATTCAGAATCACATCTTCTATAATATCCAGCTGCTCTTTAGGAATATCATTGTAAGTTACTTTTGTTGAAGGGTTTACAATTCCGAAATCCATGCCTTTCTGTATGGCATGATAAAGGAATACCGCATGCATCGCCTCGCGGATGAAATTATTGCCTCTGAACGAAAACGACAAATTACTGACACCACCGCTAATATGTGCACCAGGTAAGTTTTGATGTATCCATTCTACGGACTTTATATAGTCAGCGGCATAGGCATCATGTTCTGCCATGCCTGTAGCTACGGCCAATATATTTGGATCGAAGATGATATCCAGCGGATTCATGCCCACCTTGTCTACAAGTAGTCTATAGGCTCTTTCAGCTATTTCAATCCTGCGTTCATAACTTGTAGCCTGCCCTTGCTCGTCGAAACACATTACTACCACTGCAGCCCCATAGCGCTTTACGTCAAGTGCATGTTCGATAAACTTCTCCTCACCTTCTTTTAGTGAAATAGAATTGACGATGCTCTTTCCCTGTACACATTTCAATCCTGCACGAATCACCTCCCAATCCGAAGAGTCGATCATAACAGGTACGCGGGCGATATCTGGTTCTGCTGCCAACATATTCAAGAAGTTTACCATCTCTGCTTTGGCATCCAGCAAACCATCGTCCATATTGATATCTATCACCAATGCACCATCAGATACCTGTTTGCGAGCGATTTCAAGTGCCTCATCATAGTTCTTTTCTTTAATGAGTCTGAGAAATTTCCTTGAACCTGCCACGTTACATCGCTCACCTACATTCACGAATTGTACTTCGGGTGTTACATTAAGCAGTTCCAAACCACTCAGCCACATCGTCTGTGGTTTCTCCACAGGTACGTGGGGCTTTTTACCTTTTACAAGTGGACAATAGGCAGCGATAAAAGTCTCGTCTGTACCACAACAGCCTCCAATAATATTTACCAGTCCCTCATCTACCAGTTCTCCCATCTTGGGAGCCATTGTCTCGGCTGTCTCATCATAGAGTCCCATCGAATTAGGCAAACCTGCATTGGGATAGGCACTAATATAATAAGGTGCAATCCGACTCAAATCACGCAAGAAGGGCTTCATCTGTGTTGCACCAAACGAACAATTCAGTCCCACCGAAAAGATGGGATATGTACTGATACTGGCAAGGAAAGCCTCCAGCGTCTGACCACTCAAAGTACGCCCCGCCAAATCGCTGATGGTTACAGAGAGCATGATGGGTAATGCCTTATCCAGTTGTTCCATTACCTGCATAGCGGCATCAATGGCCACCTTCGCATTCAGCGTATCGAAGATGGTCTCTATTAGAATAGCATCTACCCCACCCTTAATGAGTCCTTCCATCTGCTCTTTATAAGCCAGCAACAACTCGTCGTAAGTCATATCTCTCTGGGCAGGATTACTTACATCAGGCGACATCGAACATGTCTTATTGGTAGGACCTACAGAACCTGCTACAAATCGAGGTCTGTCATCTGTAGAAAACTCATCAGCTGCTTTCCTGGCTAACTTTGCACCTTCAAACGCCATTTCGTAGGCATAATCTTCCAAATGATAATCAGCTTGCGATATGCGCTGACTACTGAAGGTATTTGTAGCGATAATATCCGCACCAGCCTGTAAATACAGACGGTGTATATCCAATATCACATCTGGTCGTGTCAGCGATAGGATATCATTATTACCTTTCAATTGTCCCTCCAGATTTGTGAAGCGATTACCACGGAAATCTTCTTCCGTAAGATGATAAGTCTGTATTTTCGTACCCATCGCTCCATCGAGGATGAGTATTCTTTCTTTGATAATATCGTTAAGTCTGCTTCCCACAATCCTTCTACTTATAAACCTTCATTGCACGATCCATCTCTCTGCGGTCTTCCTTCTCTTTCAGTGTCTGACGCTTATCAAACTCTTTCTTACCTTTACACAGAGCAATATCCATCTTAGCACGACCCTTGTCATCAATAAATACCAAAAGCGGTACGATGGTGTAACCCGTCTGTTTGGTAGCACTGGCCAAACTCCTAATTTCCTTCTTCGTAAGCAGCAGCTTGCGATCGCGCTTCATTTCGTGATTGTTGTATGAGCCGTAGAAATAAGGACTAACACTCATACCCTTTACCCATAGCTCGCCATTGATAATGGTACAATAGGTGTCCACCAAACTGGCCTTGCCCAGACGGATAGATTTTATCTCCGTTCCCGTCAGCACAATACCAGCTGTATAAGTCTCAATGAAGAAATACTCAAATGAGGCTTTCTTGTTTTTTATCTGTATCGGGCTCTTTTTCCTGAGCTGTTCCTCTGCTTTATTCATTTTATAACTGCGAATTTCTCCAGATGGTCGTCGATATAATGTGCAATATCTTCAGTCCAGACTTCTTCATTCTCAATAAACTTATCGTCAAGATCTTCAAAATCAGGAAATTGCTCAAAGAGAGCCATAAACTCCTCATCACTCATTTCCTTCTCGATTTTCTCGCGATGTTTCAGCCAAAGGGTATGGGCATCGTATATCAGTTTTGAGGGTTCTCGCATCTCCCACTGACGCAGGGCTTTAGCGAATGGATTCTTGAAAATGAATGGTCCATAGCCGTTATATATCAGTTGCACGAAGCCGCCATCCATTACCTCATCATGAAGTATTTCCCATGATAGCAGGGTTATTTGGTCAGCATTCAACTCACCCATGTTTTCTGCTGTGAGGTCACCTCCAATGGCACCGTGAATAGCTTTAGTAAATACGCCAATGAAAGCATCCATTCCTTCCATCGCTGCCTTCTGCAGGTCAGCATCTTTTACGATTACCTCAATCATACTTCTTCATTATGTTAATTCATACATACCTGTTGGTATTTGGCGCTTCAGCACTTCAAGTTGCAGATCTTTGCCAGGTATCACGCCATGATCTCTCAAGATGGTCTCTACTGTTTTACGAGCCAATTCAGGATGATTATTTTCCTCGCTAAGATGGCATAACCATACATGCTTCAACTTTTCCGTCATATTCTCAACCAGAGCCGTTCCACATGCTACATTCGACAGATGACCAGTACCACTTAAAATACGCTCCTTAAGATATACAGGATATGGTCCGTTCTTTAGCATTTCAATATCGTGGTTCGCCTCTATCACAAGATAATTGGCGCGATAGATGGCAGCTTTAATTTCATCGGTAATAGAGCCAACATCTGTTAGAATAGTAAAGGTGCAGCCCTCAGCATGAACTTCATAACCCACATTCTCACTGGCATCATGAGGCACAGGGATCGGTGTTACCAAGAAATCACCCAGTTGTACAGGTTTTAGAGGCTCTATGATTTTCTTCATCTCATCGGCCACTTTCCGCGTCACACAATAGTTATGTTCAATACCCTTATGCACCAATCTGGTAGCATATACAGGCACCTTATAATCATGACTAAACGATCCTACTGACTTGATATGGTCTGCATGATCGTGTGTAATCAGCACGTGTTTTACACTATTCAGCTGTACGCCATAGTCTTTGCAGTGCTTCTTAAGAGTGCGTATTCCTACGCCAATATCTATAATTAATGCGTCTGTCGCAGTGCTTAAGTAATAGCAATTACCGCTGCTACTGCTACCAAACGATATGAATTTCAGCATGTCTTTTTTATATTTTCGTGCAAAGGTACAAAAAAGAAATGAAAAGAGATAAGTGCATAGTAAAAAATTAACTATCACTAACAATACGCTTACCTATTTAGAATGGCAGACCTACGGCAAAATGGAATGCCAAATCTCTGCTCAGTCGCGGATGTATCACTGGGAAATGTTCCTCCCCTTCATTTTTATAAGCAGGATTTATGGCTTTCATACCTAAATCGAATCGTAAGATAAAGTAATCAAAGTTCAGGCGGAGCCCCAGTCCATAACTTACCGCCATCTCGTCTATCAGACTCTTGATGGTAAATTGACCACCTGGTTGCTCCTCATAATCTCTAATCGTCCATATATTACCAGCATCAATGAATAAGGCGCCACCAAATTTCCAAAAGAGATGTGCTCGGTATTCCAGATTCAAGTCCAACTTTATATCTCCCGTTTGTGTAATAAAGTTTATTTTATTGTCCTTATCCTTATAGCTGCCAGGGCCCAAACTCCTTACGCTCCAACCTCTCACGCTGTTGGCGCCTCCTGAGAAGTATCTTTTCTCGAAAGGTAATACTTTGCTGTTGCCATAAGGGTATGCAATGCCGATACCGATATGTGCCACCAACTGACTATTCTTCTTTCTAATCAGTTGATAGGATAATTCGAAATCACCTTTCACATACTGGGCATAGGCAATATTAAACACGCGATAAAAATCACTATCCTGTTTTGCCTCACTAAACGATTTATTCCATAGATACAACAAATTACCTGCAGTTTCGAAATGAGTTTTCAGCGCAATCAGACCGTTATTGTAAGTATAACCAAAGCCTGTACGCATGATAAACAAATCCTCGTAATTATACTTTAGAATTACGTTTGAATTTGACGTATCATCCAGGTACTCATGCTTAAAGGTTTCGCTGATCCAAGGCATAAACACGTAGTTGATGTCCAACAAATCTAATCGATAGCTATCACAGTGATGCTGATTCTTCCATAGATAGCGCCAGCCTGCAGAAAGAACACGACGGTGGAACTCAGGACGATCCTGTGAATCAAACGAAACAGAAACCTCACTAGTAGAGATGATTTTACGTCGCATATCCTGATTCAAGAAAGGAAAAATGAATCTTGGAAACGACAATCTGCTTTCTATACTGTATTCAAAAAAGTCTTGATTCTTGTAACCCTCCAGTCCACGAATCGCCTCATAAGCGCCACGTAGCTGTACGCTAAACGTTTCCGACCCTCTGAATAAGTTCTTATTCTGATAGGTCAACGATACTGCCGCGCCAAGATCTCCTGAAGTATTCGTACCTTCAGGCTGGAAAATGATACTTGATGGTTTATTGGTTTGAATCGTTATTTTGGCATCAAGTTCATTTGTATTTGGTACAGGCTGAAAGGCGATATTGGTATATTTTACAGCACCTAATCTTCCAAAATGATTATAAGTATTCTGCAGTGCTGAGGCTGAATATGGAGCTCCCTCCGTTAAGAAGGTGTTTTCTTCAAGTACGTGTTTTCTCAGATGAATCACCGAGTCGTCGGGCATACTGCTTTCATAAATAATATTGCGGATGTTATAAGAAGAGTGGAGTGTATCTGGACGATCTTGGCGCTGATATGGATATAATACCAATGTAAGGTCTACAAGCTTGTTTTGCGCATCTTTTTGAGCCCGGAAGGTTATAAATTCTTTGTGGAATCTAAAGTAACCATTGTCTTGAAGATAATCCGTGATCCTGGAACGCTCATTGTTCAGTGCCTCTACACTAAATTTATCACCAGCATGTATATATGGCTTTTTCTCTGCCAGCATCCCGGCAATAACTGAGTCCTGGATATCGATGTTAAAATTATGAATAAAATACGGTTTACCAGGATGAAGCACGTAAATGGCATCCAGTTTCTTTTTTTTCTGATTTGTAAACAACTCCACTTGAGCATCCAAATAGCCTAGATTCTGTAAAGCTTGTTGCAAATCTACACAAGTGTTCTGCGCCAAGAGACTATCATATACCACAGGAGGTTCACCCATCGACCACAATATTTTATTTATCCATGTGCTGTCTTTTCCTGCCATTGCCCATACGCCTAAGGGTATCTTAAAGGTAGAAAACCAGCGTGCATTGCCTTTCTGTCTTACATAGCTTTTTAGTTGCAACGTATTGATGTCCTTATACTTACCGTCGGCTACTACCCTCACCTTGTCCAGCATATAGTTATCCTCTGGCAAGTCGCGCGAAGCCGAGCAACTGTACAAGGATAGTACACCAGCTAAAAGGGGTATATAGAGCCAAAAGCGGAGTTTCATCTTAACATTCTTTCTTATTAGTTGCAAAATTACGAATAAATTCTTAACTTTGCACATGAATTAACGACTTTTTTGAAAATGATTAGTAAAAACCAGTTGAAATATGTTCGTCAACTCGAACAAAAGAAGTATCGCAAGCGCGAAGGCTTGTTTGTTGCCGAAGGTGTTAAGGTAGTAAACGATTTGTTGCTTCGCTATCAACCCAAGATGCTCTTTGCAACGCATGAGTATCTCGAAACTCATCCACTTCATAATGCTACCTTCGAAACGATTGAGGTTTCTCCCGATGAACTAACACGACTCAGTTTTCAGCAGCACCCCCAACAAGTGCTTGCCCTCTTCCCTATCCCAACTATCAACTATAATTTATCAAGTATAAACAATAACCTCTCCCTTGCTCTCGATGGTGTACAAGATCCTGGCAATCTGGGAACAATTATCCGCATAGCCGACTGGTTTGGTATTGAGAACATCTACTGTAGCGAGGATTCTGTCGATGCCTGGAATCCTAAAGTCGTTCAGGCAACAATGGGTAGCATCTCTCGCGTGAACCTTATTTATATAGACTTACCCCAGATGCTCGATAACCTCCCGCCCGATTTTCCTGTGTATGGCACTTTCCTTGATGGCAAGAATATCTATGAAGAATCGCTTTCACAAGAAGGTTTGGTGATTATGGGTAATGAGGGGAATGGTATTTCTGATGCCGTACGCTCACGTGTGAATCGCCGTTTGTTGATACCCGATTTTCATCAGGGTGAAACCGCTGACAGTCTGAATGTGGCTATAGCAACTGCCATTACCTGTTCAGAGTTCCGCCGCCGAAAATAGATGATTATTGTTCGCTGTAAGCTTTTTCGCCAATAGTTTCCTGAGAGCCTATTGTCATCTGTCGCAAATCGTAATACGACCCATTGTAGATATTAAAGTCTACATTCCCCTTGATACCAGGCAAGCGTCCTACATCGGTATGTTGCCAGAATTTCCATTCTCCCTGATATTCTAATGAATCTACATAGTAATGAGCTATCCAGTAGGGATATTGGTTGAAAATAGAATCGTTCAGATAGCGCATTTTAAATTTAAAATAGGTATAGATAATAGGCTTTACATTATAATGCTTCTCAACCATATCGAGCCAGAGGTGTACAGAACTTTTAAATTCGTCGTCAGTCTGGTTCTTTGGCTTATGCTCTACATCGAGTACTGGTGGCAAGTCACCATTTTCCAACTTTACTGTCTTCATAAAATGTGTAGCCTGTTGGTAGGCGGGTGTATGAACACTATAAAAGTGGTATGCGCCACGTGTAAACCCATGTTCGCGAGCTTGATAAAAATTGTCTTTGAAGTTACGGTCTGTCTGCGTAGAACCTTCCGTAGCCTTGATCATCACAAAACGGATAGGACAATCGTCGATAGAACCGTTATCTTTCAACTCATCCCAGTCGATACGTCCCTGATGGTGCGAAATGTCGATACCGTGAATTTCATAGCCATCAGGATAGCTTACGTCGCCATAGAGCGCTCGCCATCTGAATCCAAAGGGTCCTACAAAGAAATAATAGAAGAACCAGATGTAGCCTGCAACAACTGTAGCACCTCCTATCCACCATGCCCACGAAGGTAACTTCTGTAAAAGCCGTATCACGACTCCGGGACGCTTTTTTCGTCCAGGGCCGTGATACGTATGAGTGGTTTCGATGCCCTTGCGGGTAACGGTTCTTCGCTTTTTTGCCATTTAATTACTTAGCCTGCTCGAGTGCCAGCGTCCTGGTAGGCTGATCGCATACCTCTGCTGGACCCCAGTACTGGATAGGACCAGGATATACGTATGCAGTCTTGCGAGCCCACTCGTCGCGATGAGCAGCAAACTCCTTGAATGGTGCGCCGTCCAACTCTACCAGAGCCTTACGGATAACTGGCTTCATTTCACCAGCACGCTTCTCCATATTCATCATCATGGTGATGGGCACACCACCGGCAATCCACTGATCTGCAGGAGCAGTTGTGTTCTTTACGATAGCCATGTAACCGGTCTTGCCATTTGCAATCAACTGAGCAGCTGATGTACCAAGAGCGTAGCAGTAGTCGGCATCGAAGTTAGAAGGAGCAGCGCAGCGTCCCTCGTAACCGAAGAAGTGGTGCAGAGCTGAGAACTTGCCAGCGTACTTGCCTTCCTTCTTCATCTTCTCGAGCTTCTGGGCTACCATAGTGCTGAGCAGCTTCTCGGTCTCGATGAGTGATACCTGTACGTTTCCGTGTGGGTCGCGGTCGAGAGCCAGCTGACGGGCAACACCAGTAGGCAGGCTGTTGAATACAGCCAGGTTGGCATCGGTGAGGTGAGCCTTAACGAAGTCGATTGACTCGTGACGATCGAGGTTCTTAGCCTCTGGCATAGCCAGCACGTCGTTGAGCTGAGCGATGAGCTTCTTGATGGCAGGGATGAACTCGATAACACCCTCTGGGATGATAACGGTACCGAAGTTGTTGCCATCGGCTGCACGCTGGCAAACAGCGTTAGCGATGTAGTCGACGATATCGTCGAGGCTCATACCCTTCTGCTCGATCTCCTCAGACACGAGGCAGATGTTAGGCTGAGTCTGCAGAGCGCACTCAAGGGCGATGTGAGAAGCCGAACGACCCATCACCTTGATGAAGTGCCAGTACTTGCGGGCTGAGTTACAGTCGCGCTCAATGTTACCAATCAGCTCTGAGTAGGTTTTACAAGCGGTATCGAAACCGAATGAAGTCTCGATCTGAGCGTTCTTCAGGTCGCCGTCGATAGTCTTAGGACAACCGATAACCTGTACGCCATAGTTCTTGGCAGCGTAGTACTCGGCCAGAACACAAGCGTTGGTGTTAGAGTCGTCGCCACCGATGATAACGATAGCCTTGATGTCGAGCTCGCGGATAATCTCGAGACCCTTCTCGAACTGGTCTACCTTCTCGAGCTTGGTACGACCAGAACCAATCATATCGAAACCACCAGTGTTGCGATACTCGTCGATGATATCGGCTGTGAGCTCCATATAGTTGTGGTCTACCAGACCGCCAGGACCCAGGATGAAACCGAACAGACGGTTCTCGGGGTTGAGCTTCTTGATCTGGTCGAACAGACCTGTGATAACATTGTGACCGCCAGGAGCCTGACCTCCAGAGAGGATGATACCTACGTTCATCTTAGTATTGTTAGCCTCGGTGGCTGGCTCAAACTCTACGATAGGCATACCGTAGGTGTTAGGGAAGAGCTTCTGGATCTCCTCCTGGTCGCCAACACTCTGAGTGGCTGCACCCTCCTTGATTTTTACTGCACCCTGAAGCGCCTTAGGCAACTTAGGCTGATAAGCGGCTCTCGCCAACTGCAATGCACTTTTTTCCATATTTCTTTCTTATGTTTAAAATGAGTTATTTCCTTAAAGACGGATGCAAAATTAGTGTTTTTTTGTCAGAAATACGAAAGAAAAGATAGTAAATTCCACATTTTAATATTTTTTTGGTCTCAAAAACTTGCCTTCTCAGAAAAAATTCCTATCTTTGCTTACTGAATATAACAAAATAAACAAAAAAGGAGGATTTTTTATTATGGCAAACAAAAGAAGTATTAAGAATGGTATTCATGTAATTTGCGAATCTGTATTCGCTGAGTGTATCGCTGTAGCACTCTATGGTCCTGAAAAGCACGCTAAGGCAGCAGAAGACTGTGCAAACGCTGTTATTAAGCTCGAAGACCACTATCTACGTCGTGTTTCTCATCCTGAGCCTGGTATGAAACCAAAGGCTTATTACAAGGATTTGCGCGTACAATTTACAAAAGAGGTCAACGAACTCCTTGATCATCTTTCTTCGTAATTATGATTTGGAAAAAGTTTTGTAACTGGCTGCTATACAAGCAGATGGGATGGACGATTCAAGTAACAGAGAAGCATCCTGACAAGTATATTATCTGCTTGGCTCCCCATACCAGTAATTGGGATTTCCTGCTTGGTCAGTTGTATAGTGGCGCCGAGGGCATCAAGAGCAACTTCCTTATGAAGAAGGAGTGGTTCTTCTGGCCCTTGGGTCCTTTCTTCAAGCGCATTGGTGGCATTCCTGTTTACCGTCAAAAGAAAACCAGTATGACCGACGCCATGGCAGAAACCGCCAAAGCAGCCCCTACATTCCATCTCTGTATTACACCCGAAGGCACTCGCAGTCTGAACCCCGACTGGAAGAAAGGCTTCTATTTCATCGCACTCAAGGCGGGTATTCCTATCCTGCTCTATGGTGTCGATTATGAAAAGAAATTGATAGAGTGTACCAAAACGATTGTACCTTCTGGCGATTTGGAAAACGACATGCGCGAAATCAAACTTTATTTTAGAAAATTCAAGGGCAAAAAGCCCGAAAACTTCACTATCGGCAACGTATAATCATGAAACAGCTTGTAATTCTCGTTCTTTCCCTCATATTGTCAGGTTCTTCCGATGCCCTTATGGCAGCCCGAAGAGTAAAGGTAAAGACACCGCCCGACCCTCAGAAAGAACTGAAAGATAAGCTAAACCGCTATTTTGTCAACTTTTACAAACCTGGGCAGGTGCTCCGTTCACCAGCCCATTTACAGAGTCTGGCCATCAACGACTCACTCCATACTGTCGAGATCAATGCAGATACTTATTTCGGTGAGCAAGTGTTCTCGCCTGTTTCTGCCGATCAAATATATCATGATGTGCAGGACATCCTGCCCGATACACTCAAGCCTTATCAGCTCTCTATTAAAACCGGTGGCTGGGATATCCGCCAGCTCGTACCTAATCGTTTGTTGCCAGAACTAGACAAGAGTCGTCTCTGGGGTGATATCGACTACGAGGGCGAACCTTGGGTAGAGAATGTTTCGATACCATATAAGATTACCGATGGTCTCGACAATCGCCATCTGTGTATATGGGCTAGTCATGGTCGCTACTATGATATCAAGGCCGATATCTGGAAATGGCAGCGTCCGCCACTTTTCGGTACGCGTGAGGATCTCTTTACGCAGACTATCGTTATACCTTATTTAATACCGATGCTCGAGAAGGCTGGCGCCGTAGTTTTCACCCCGCGTGAGCGTGACTGGCAGCGCCAGGAAGTGATTGTCGACAACGATACACCTTTGGGCTATAACGAAATCAGTAGCCGCCATCACCCTTGGACGCAGACCGATTCTGCTGGCTTTGCCTATCATCCTCAGCCCTATGTAGACCACGAGAATCCCTTTAAGGCCGGAACAGCCCGACAGGCGCATGTGGGTGGAAATGGTAGTCAACTTAGTCAGATATCCTATCAGCCCAATATTCCCGAAAAAGGTCGCTATGCTGTCTATGTAAGCTATCAGACTGTAGAGGGCAGTATCGATGATGCCCATTATACCGTATGGCATCAGGGCGTTCCTACCGAGTTTCATGTTAATCAGCAGATGGGCGGTTCTACGTGGGTGTATCTGGGCACCTTCGATTTCGACGAGGGCACCAGTGCGCGCAATTGCGTCGTACTCAGCAATAAGAGCCGACATCATAAAGGTGTGGTTACTGCCGATGCTGTGCGCTTTGGTGGTGGCATGGGTAATATCGAGCGCGGCTCTCATACCAGTCATCTGCCCCGTTGTTTGGAAGGTTCACGTTATTATGCCCAGTGGGCAGGCATGCCTTGGGAGGTATATAGCACCAAGAATGGCGAGGATGATTATGGCGATGATATCAATGCCCGTAGCTATATGGCCAATTATCTGGCTGGCGGTTCTGTCTATATGCCTGATACCACAGGCTTGAAGGTACCCCTCGAACTCTCGTTGGCCGTTCATAGCGATGCTGGCTTCAGCCGTAATGGCGGTATCACGGGCACACTGTCTATCTGTACAACCTATCTGAATGATAGTATCCTTGGCACGGGTATGACCCGCCTCGCCTCACGCGACCTTGCCGACGAACTCCTTACCTCGGTATCTGCCGATATGCAACGACGCTACGATTATTGGACCATGCGCGAACTTTACGATCGCAATTATTCCGAAAGCCGTTGCCCTTACGTACCTAGCGCCATCATCGAAACCATGTCTCATCAGAACTTCAATGATATGCGCTATGGGCAAGACCCTCATTTCCGTTTCGACTTCGCGCGTAGTATATATAAGGTATTACTGCGCTATATCGCCCGTATGCACGAAACGACCTATACCGTTACCCCACTCGCCCCCAGTCATCTGCGCGCTGAGATTGTAGCAGAAGGCAAGGCCTGCATCAGCTGGCGCCCTGTACTCGATCCTGATGAGCCCACTGCCAAACCCGAAGGCTATGTGGTTTACACCGCTGTAGGCAAGGCCGGCTTCGATAATGGTACATATATAAAAGGTGGTAAGACCAGCTTTACCCTCAGTGTTGAACCTGGCATGGTTTACAGTTTCCGTGTGGCAGCTGTGAATGCTGGTGGTGAGAGTTTCCCCAGTGAGTTGGTATCCGTTTGCGACGTACCTGGTGCTCAGAAGTCTGTGTTGATTGTAAATGGCTTCCAGCGTTTGGCATCACCAAAGGTGATTAACAACGAAAAGCAGCAGGGCTTCGATCTCGAAGCCGATCCTGGTGTTACCTATGGTCGTACGGCAGGTTGGCTGGGTTACCAGACTAATTTCAATAAGAGTGCCATGGGTAAAAGTCTGGGGCATACTAACGATTCGCTCATGGGTCAGTTTATAGCCGGCAACGATTTCAACTATATCCGCACCCACGCCGATGCCATTGCTACCGCCCAGCGATATGCGATATCCAGCTGTTCTAAGCAGGCCCTGATGGATGGCGATGTCAATGTAGAGGATTACAGTATGATCGATCTTATCTTAGGTCTCGAGTGTAACGATGGCTATTCGCTGCGTCGCGGCGAGGCCTTCCCTACACTGCTGAGAACCCAACTGCAGAAGCTTACAGCCAAAGGCGGTTCGCTACTGGTAAGCGGTTCTTACGTAGGTCGCGATATGCCCCTTATCAACGATAGTATCTGGTTGGCCGATGTGCTGAAGTGCGACTTTGGCGGTACGAACGCTGATAGTCTACAGCGCGATTCTATTCGCGGCATGGGTACCGAATTCCAGTTCTATCGCCACCTTAACGAACAGCATTATGCGGCTATCCATCCCGACAATCTATTGCCCGTAGGTTCTGCCTATAGTGCCATGCTCTATGCCGACGACTATAGCGCCTGTGTAGCCTACGATGGTACTGATTACAGGGCATTAACCATGGGTTTCCCCTTTGAGTGCATCCAGTCTGAGCGCAAACGCAGCAGCATCATGCGAGGTATACTGAACTTTCTTTTAAAAATCAATAAACACTAAGATTACCATTATGAAGATTCAAGCAAATGCAACGGGTACAAGAAGTATCGAAGTAACAGATGACCATCTGGCCACCATCGACAAGTATCAGCTTTTCCGTAATCTGATTGATTCTACAGGCTATGTAGACGAGCAGGTACTCGACAAGCTGAAGTTCAACATCCGTGGACTTCTCGAGTCGCAGGAGGGTGTCGACAAAGATTTGCTCAACCTCTGTCTCGATGTCATTTACCATCCCAATATGAAGGCTTTCGGACTGCAGCAGCTCGTATTGCTTTTCATTAATTGGAAGAACCAAGTAGATGGAGTACAGGCTGACTGATTTTCTGCCAACCACAAAGAAGGAGTTGGAGCTGCGAGGCTGGGATGAACTCGATGTCATTCTGTTCTCGGGCGATGCCTATGTAGACCATCCTGCCTTTGGTGCTGCCGTCATCGGTCGCACGCTTGAGGCAGCAGGCTATCGTGTGGCTATCGTGCCGCAACCCGACTGGCACGGCGATTACCGCGACTTCAAGAAGCTGGGTCGCCCCCGTCTTTTCTTCGGCATCGCCCCTGGTTGCATGGATTCAATGGTAAATAAATACACCGCTGCCCGTCGTCTGCGCTCCGAGGATGCCTATAGTCCCGATGGTCGCCACGACATGCGCCCCGAGTATCCTACCATCGTTTATACCAAGATACTCAAGCAGCTCTATCCCGATGTGCCAGTCGTACTGGGTGGTATCGAGGCCTCCTTGCGCCGCGTTACCCATTACGACTATTGGCAAGATCAGTTGCGCCCCTGTATCCTATTCGATTCCGGGGCCGATATGATTACCTACGGCATGGGCGAAAAGACCACGATTGCCTTGGCCCAGCGACTCAGCGATGGTGTACCCATCAGTCAGATTCGAGACATCCCGCAGACCGTTTATCTCTCTACGAAAGCAGATATCCCCGGTGGTATTACCGATCGCGACATCGTGCTCCACAGCCACGAGGAGTGCATGAAGAACAAGCGTTCGCAGGCCGAGAACTTCCGCCATATCGAAGAACAGTCTAACATGATGCACGCCCAGCGACTCATTCAAGGCCTTGCTGGGCGCTACGTCGTCGTGAATCCGCCCTACCCTCCGATGACCACGCAAGAGCTTGATGCCTCGTTCGACCTGCCATACACGCGATTGCCCCACCCTAAATACAAGGGTAAGCGTATCCCCGCTTTCGACATGATTAAGTTCAGTGTCAACATCCATCGCGGCTGTTTTGGCGGTTGTGCTTTCTGTACCATCTCGGCCCATCAGGGTAAGTTTATTACTTGTCGCTCTAAGGAGAGTATATTAAAAGAGGTGAAGCAGGTTATCGAGATGCCCGACTTCAAGGGCTATCTCTCCGACCTTGGCGGTCCTTCTGCCAATATGTATGGCATGCACGGACGCAACCTCAATGCCTGCGAAAAGTGTCGCCGCCCCAGTTGTATCCATCCGCAGATATGCCCTAACCTCGACACGAACCATCAGCCCCTGCTCGACATCTATCATGCGGTAGATGCCCTGCCTGGCATTAAGAAGAGCTTTATCGGCAGTGGTGTTCGCTACGACCTGCTGCTCCATCGCAGTAAGGACGAAGCCTCCAACCAAGCCGCCCAACAATACACCCGCGAACTCATTTGCAATCACGTCAGTGGTCGCCTCAAGGTAGCCCCCGAGCATACCAGCGACCGCGTACTCATGCTCATGCGCAAACCCTCGTTTAAGCAGTTCTACGAGTTTAAGCGTATCTTCGACCGCATCAATCGCGAGGAGAACCTGCGCCAGCAGATTATCCCTTACTTCATCAGCAGCCACCCAGGCTGCCAGGAAGAAGATATGGCCGAGCTGGCAGTGATTACCAAGCAACTCGATTTCCACCTCGAACAAGTACAGGACTTTACCCCTACGCCCATGACCGTTTCCACCGAAGCTTGGTACACGGGCTACGATCCCTATACCCTCGAACACGTCTTCTCGGCTAAGAACCCACGCGAAAAGTTGGCCCAGCGTCAGTATTTCTTCTGGTACAAGCCCGAAGAACGTCGCGGTATCGAACAGAGTCTGCGCCGCATAGGTCGCCCTGATCTTATTTCGCGCCTTTACGACGCCCCCTCAAAACCCCATTATCAAAATGAAAATCATCGAGCAAAACCTCATACCGAAGAGCCCCGCAAAGAAAAGCGAAGACGGCCTGGTCATCACAAATGATTTCATCGCCGTTATCGACGGTAGCACCTCGAAGACCCAGCGCCACCATTGCCCAGGTATCAGCAATGGCCGCTACGCCATGATGCTCATCAGTCGCTATATCCGTAAGATGCCCGCCAACACATCGTGCCATCAGTTCTGCGTAAGCGCTACCAAGGCTTTGCGCCGCCACTACTGGCTGCGCTTTCCTGTAGAGCGTATGCAGCAGCACCCTGAAGAACGCCTTTGTGCGTCGGTCGTTCTTTATAGCAGACTGCGTCGCGAAGTGTGGCTCGTTGGCGACTGCCACTGTCTCATCGGTGGCGAATATGTCAATAATCCCAAGCCCTACGAACAGCCACTTGCCGAGATGCGAGCCGCAAAGGTCAGAAAGTTGCTGGCAGAAGGCATGAGCCAGAACGATCTCTTGCAGCCTCACGATCCTGCCCGCGAGGTCATGATTCCTACCATGCTCGAAGTCATGCATAACCAGAATATTACCTATTCTGTAATCGATGGGTTCCCCATTCCAGAAGCCAAAGTGCGTGTTATTCAGTTAGGCTTCGAACCTATGGAGCTGGTGTTCGCCTCCGATGGCTACCCCTTCCTCTGCCCTACGCTCAAGGAGAGCGAGGAGCGCCTGGCACAGCAGCGACAGAACGACCCACTGAATATTGGCGAATTTAAGGCCACAAAAGCTTTCGTAGCAGGCAATAATTCGTTCGATGACCGCACATACATAAGATTTTCGGTTTAATTTTTGGTAGATTGCAAAAAAATGCCTACCTTTGCAGCCGATTTTTCGGTCTGGTAGCTCAGCTGGATAGAGCAACTGCCTTCTAAGCAGTAGGTCTTGGGTTCGAGTCCCAACCGGATCACTTAGGAAAATCGTCTCATTAAAATAATCCCCCGCTTCAAATGAGCGAGGGATTTTTCATTTTCAGAAGTTCTTTCTTACGCCCTGCCATTCAGGGAACTTCATTTTCAGATACTCATCGTCAAGGAAGAGTGCCGATTGTCCTACACAGCCTTTCAGTTGCCAGTCGAGCCACTTGATGACAGCCTTGGCATAGTTGCCGCCGTACTTCTCGTAATAAGTACCGCTGTGCCCGTCTTTCGAGTTCAGCATCACCACAGGAATGTTGTCGGCTATGCGCTCGTAATCCTTCTGGGCGTTGGCATAGGCAATGTCAGCAGGACCGCCAATCATATAGAACATCGGCGTGTGCAGGTTCTTCAGACACTCCTTCGTTGCTCCCATCATCTCCATGTCGCCAATACCCGTATTCAGCATCACGCAGGTTTTGATGCGAGGATCGTAGGCCACGGCAAGCACCTGAGCACCGCCACATGATTGTCCCATGGCAGCCACTTTATCCATCGCCAGGCAATGATAGTACTCCGAACCCTGAGCCGCATTCTGCTCCGTCAGCCAGTCAAGCACCTCCAACAGCATCTTCGGATAAGTACTGAAGTGTGGCACTGCGGGCTGTGGTTTCTTAGCCTTCTTAGCGGCCTTTGCAGCCTGTTCGCGCTGCTTGGCTTCCTGCTCCGCTCTCGCCTTTTTCTCCTCTGCCGTCAGTGGCAGAATCTTTTCGCCATTCGCCATCACTACCTCACCCTTCGTTTCGGGATAAGCAGCCTTCAGAACACCGCGCCATTGCGCCATCACGTCAGCCTCGTCGTAAGGACCGATGGCAGCAGCCACATAGCCATGCGAAGCCACCTCACTCAACAACAGGCGCATCTCTACATTATTGTTAAAGCATGCACCGTTGGCATAAACGATAACGGGCAGAGCCCCCTGTTTAGCCACCACCTCTTTCAGGTTCTGGGGGCGATACACTGTAAAGCCCGGGCACGAGGCATCGCCTACCACCTCCGACTTAAACGGTCCTGTACCACCGTCTTCTACTACTTGTCTCTTTTCCGTCTGAGCATCCATCAGCCCAGTACTCATAGCGATCATCATCGCCGTCATTAATACTTTCTTCATGCTTATAGGTTTAAATAATAAGTTGGTCAGTTAATCAAAACGTCTGCAAAGGTACAGAGTTTATCTGAAACTTCCAAAAATTTAGGCGCTTTTAACTTGAGTTATGCTCAGCCGTTCAGAAAGCTAATTTTCCTGCGATTCTCTTTGGGGCGCACGGCGAAATGGACCCAATAGCGTCCGTATTTGTTCTTTTCAATAAAGAGCTCATCAAAATCTTGCTGGCTCTCTTTCGCATACAATTTCAAGATATACGCATAATCAATAGCCTGCTCTGCCCCACTACACCGAATATCTACGGCACAACCCGTAACGTGGTTCGAGGTGGAAACACCCCCTACCCGCTTATTCAATTGCGGGCTACGGTAGCCGGAGTTGATGATGATAGGTTGGCCGTACCGATCTCTCAGAACTTCCAGCCATCCACAAATTCTTTTCATGTTCTCAATCGCTACATGACTAGGAATGTTATACACTTCCGGATAATTACTCTTCGTAAACTCCCCCAACAAAAAATGTTGGGAGAGTTGCATCTTACTATTTGTTGTTACTTCGTTCATTAAATGTAAATTGTTGAATTTCTAAATGTCTAAAGTGAGTAAGTTGTAAGTGAGTAACTTACGGCAACTCACCCACAACTTTCCTATACAGCCCGTACTTCACCACCTCAATCACCCCGTCGTTACGGAAACGGGTGATGGCACGTGAAGCGGCTTGCTGAGAGCATCCGAAGCAGTCCATAAACTGCTGCGTCTTAAACTCCTCGGGCAACTTGCGGAAACACTCGCTGTAGCGGGTGCTGCGTTTCCTTACCACAAACTCCTTGTTCTGGTCGGCAAAGTAGTTAAAAGCCATCTCGCCAAAGAAGAAGTGCTGACAGCGGTACTGAATTTCCATCGCCAGGCGACACAGGCGCCTATCTGTGTCATCCATCGTCAGCGTGCGAGACTCCTGCCACTCATCCCAATGACGCATCACAATGAAAGGCAATGAGATGCCGATGCCATAGTATGGAATACGCTTCAAGAGGGTGCGGTCTGCCTTATCGCCGTTGAATTCTGCGATCTCCAAATGAGAGGACTGCCAGTCATAGGTCTCGTCGTTGAGTGGTTCGATAGGGATTTCTCCCTCTACCTTATCCAGACGATAAGCCCATGTTTTCAGTATCTCGTTGGAGTCGGCATCTACCTGCTGATGTCGCTGCGCCAAACCCTTATCAGGCAAAGGGATTACAGCCAGTCGGGTGCTCATACCTGTACCGAAATTCCTTTGGTTCACCTTGCGGTGCAGGGCGTAGGGCGTGCCGGTATAGATAAAGTTCCAAAACACGTTGAACATACCCGTCACCGATTCCTGGTTGGCATACATCTGTCCGTCTTCCTCATTGTGAAAAGCCTTCAATTCAAGGATTTCTCGGTCTTTCCAGTCACCACCTTTATTATTCTTGGTGACGTTATCCAACTCGGCATCAAACGAGAACATGTGCAGATTCAGCGGCCTGCCTTGGATGTTTTCTACGGCAGCCTGCATGTGGCGGATAAACTCACCCGTAGCCGTTCTCGCAGGGTGAACACGGATACCCACCACGGGACGCTTCAGCGCCTCACCCTTCTGAGCCTTCGTCGAGGTAGTGCGTTCCGTCCTGCCCTCCTTGTAGCGGTTCACCGCATCTATCAGACACGAATCAGCCTGTATCATCGGGTCGGCTATCTTCTTGTAGAACTTCTCGATAACGTTCTTACCGGCACCCGGATCACCGATAATAAAGATGCTGTAGTTCAGTCTTCTAATGAGTTCCGGCTCATACCAGAAGTGATACCATGCCCTCGTCATCAGGGTGCCGAACAAAGCTGCACTCGAAAACAGCACCGCAGGCAGTTTATGCGGATGCACATTCAGAAACAGCTCCTTCATGCAAGGATAGAATTCTGCCATTTTCTGCAATTCCTCAGCCCACCTATCCAGCGGCAGCATGGCGTAGATATCATCTGCTGCGTCAGCAGAAACAGATACTTTCTGCTCCAAAGCCCCCACCTTCTCCAAAGCCTCTCTCATCTTCTTCGGCATCCGCTCATAGTACTTAAACTCAATCACCGAATTGATCGTCGAACTGACATTCTCTCCTTCTGCCACCAAGTCCTGAACCCAAGGCAGCTGCATCACCACCTTTTCTATCTGGGTAGCATTCTTGCCACAAAGGTATCTCAGATGGTTCGCCAACTCTACTAAGGTGTTATGGCGGTTATTGGTGAGGTCCTTTCCATCCAACCAAGCCTCGATAATTTTGGTGTATGATACACCATTATACATCAGAGACTCAGCATCCCGCACGTTTCCTCCATTGCTTCCTGATAAGCCCTGTTGGTTTTCTCCAGTACCTTGAACAGCGGCCATATCAGCATTATCAGCAGCAATCTTAGCAACGTCAATAGTAGGCTGGCTATGACCAGCGTGGTATTCCTCGTTATACTTTTTACCAAAATCTTCGCTTTCATACGTAATCAGTTTTTCTTCATCAATAAAAATAATATCATCACTCGTAGTCAGAAACGCACCCCTTGAGGCATCCTTACAGGCCTCGTCGGGGTTCAGCCCCAACTTCTTAGAGAACACGATCTGGTTGTCAATCAGGTTGCCGATAGTAGCGTCTGCTATAAAGACCACCTTCAATCCATGCCCAGAGGGTGTAACGAACACAAAGAGGATGCGAGCTTTATCTTCATCAGATAACTTAGCGTAAGCCTCTTCCCATACTTTGCGGACATCGCCCTCAACATGGTCAAAGTCGATGACGCACAAGCCGTTCAGGCGGCAGTATTTCTGATTCCTCCAATGCCCCATTTTCTTCGATTTGGCACTCTCAGACTCATCGTAGGTGGCAATGAAAATCACAAACGGCAACGACTTCTTCAGGTAGTCGCAATAGCCCTGCAAACGCTGTGGCAACGTCATAGCCTTGAAGGCCTGAGCCCGTGTTACCCCCTTGCGCACAAAGCGGTTGTCGTTCTCCTGGTCAATACACCATTTCTGATACTCCTCGTCCTTAGCCCATTGTTCCTGCAACTCGGCATCCGCAAGGATGGAGGGCATGTTTTCCCTCCACCTGCGATGCTCTTTTGTAAGCCAACGGGTCTGTGGGCTACCCACCAACTGGCGAAGCAGCTGCTGCGTCACTGTCTCTGTGGGCAGACGGAACTCTCGTTGATAACTAAACATTTGTCAATCTCACTTGTTAGACTGTACAGCTCTCTCCTTACTTCCAACAATCCTTTAGCCTCGAATGTCAGGTAAGCCTTTACCTTCCGTTCGTCTTTAACAAAGCACACCTTCAGGCATTCCTTGTTTAACAGATACTCACCCTCCGGCATCTGCGGTTCTTCTATCTGAATGTCCTTCGTCAGTTTAGCCAGCTCCCTGTGGAAGAAGGCCGCCTTGTCAGCCACATCCTCCGGACATTTCAGTTCAATACAAGTCAGTGGGTTCTTACCCGTCGTAGCGTAACGCTTCGACCTGCCGACCTTCTTCACATCTGTCTGTGTAGGCTGACCCTTTTCTTGTGGGGTCACCTCGATAGAGTCATCGTCGAAAACACGAGTATTCGACTTGAAACTTCTCACACACTTACGTTTCTTTACGTCTTCCATAATTTCAAGATACTCTAAAGTCATCCTACATCATGTTAATCTTGTCGATGTAAATCGTCGTGGCCTGCATCGACTCGCCAGTCTGCTGAGAGTTCCACTCACGTACTACCATCGAGCACTGTACCTTATAGATGTACTGCGGGTCGTACTTGGGACAATTCACAGCCCTTTCACCCGTAATCTCACCTAGGAAGGTGTCGGTGCCGTCGGTCATCTTCAGCATCACCGAGTTAATCACTTTCTGGTCGCCTGACTTGCGATCCATGTACTGGCGGGTCTGCAATCCGCTCTGATTCAGAATTCTAACAATTCTTTCCATAAATTTTCAATTATCAATTTTCATTTTACAATTGTCTAATATCCTTATATCTTATTCCTTATTCATCTAAACACTCCGGAGGTTTGCGAGCACAAAGTTACATCGGATAATTTTAGTAGAAAAGGAAAAAACAAAGAAAAACCCCTCATTTTCTTTCGAGAATGAAGGGAATGAAATAGAATGAAGCAGAATGAAATTACAGAATGAAAAGAATGAAACAATTATTGACCCGATTTTCGCGCATACGGCATCGTCGGTCCCAATTTTATACCGATATTAGCGCATTCTTTCTTGTCATTTACAAAGTCGTTTTCACACCATTCCTTATAACCGTCAGTTGGCAAGGCTTTCATCTTTCCAGCCATGCTATTCGCGATCTTCGAAATGGCCTCTTCGTCCATATCAGACAAAGCGCCCCACCCGATCAGTGCTTTCACAAATGCCCTGTGGCTATTACGCTTCAATAGCAGATTGTGGTCGTAGAACGCCGTTTCTATCAAAGCCAAGTTAGCCGCTGAGCCCAGATAGAAAGATTCCACGATATCGCAAACAGTCGATTTTACAAAATCATTGTTAAAACGGAAGCAACCGGTATTAGAGGTGGGTGGCACCTTCACTTCAGTTTTTTCTTGTGAAATCTGTTCCATGTCTTCATGTATCAGTTCGAAGTAAACGAGGAGTTCGTAAAGAGCCAACTTCTGTCTTTCGGAAAATTTAGAGAGGTTCGTATATATGTATCTTCCGTATTTTTTCAGGTTGATGATAATTATACCTCTTTGTCGTTTTGCCATCTGCATTATCTGAGTATAAGCCGTCTGATAATCTTTATTGTCGTTAAAGTTGCAAGCCAAGAAATCTTTATGGAAATCATAGTCCACACGCTTTACTTTGTTTGTCGATGGCACATCTGCGAAACTCATGATACCCTGATCAATATATCTTTGTAGCACCTGTTCCTGCTTTTCTATGAGCATTTCCATGGTTATTTCATCATGGCAGTTCTTCCAGTTTTGATATTCTTCCTTTAAATAATCCCAATTTCCACCCTTGATATGCATGCTGACGTATTTCTCAAACAGGGCTGAGTCGGCATTATTCAAACCTTTTCGAGCCTTAGCCACTTGCTCCGTCATCAACTTTACATTATCGAAAAGAAAGCCATACGCCTCCATGCCAGTCATATCTAACAGAGGTCCGAAAGTATCTTCCAGATTTTGCCTGATGGTTGTAGAGCCATATGCCACCATATCGTCTTTCAGTCTTTTACTCATAATATTATATGGACTCGAAAGCAGATTGTAGTTGATATCCGGCAACTCTTGACACACATGGCGCTTTAAATCCTCAAGAAATATTTTCAACTGATCATTGATAGTTTTGATCGTCACGATGAAATTCAACATAAATGGAATGTGAATAGCCTTCTCATCATCAAGGAGGGTATCGTATATTTGCATCCCCCCACAAAACTTCTTTATCTTGCTGCTAAAATGCATAATAGTTGTATTTTTACATTAATTAGAAAACGGGTGCAAAGGTAATAAAAAAGTTGATCTACAAAGATAATTGGATTCAAGACAAAGCTATTTTTGATCTTTATTAACTATTTCAATGCAATTCTAGTATTTCAGCATAGTTTCATGTATTGGATACTATAAGAGGTCATTCAAACGGCTAAGAAACCGAATTCGCGGGTTAAAGGCAGCATAAAGCCCCTGTAATGCTTGACGGGGTAAGGGGGGAGCTGGGCATGACCCATGCATAATCACGTCGGTACTGGCAAGACTATCGTCAGATGGAGAAGAAAACTGCAAAATTTGTCAGCATCATTATTAGTTGCGGATTTTAGGTTTATCACTTTTCACTCTTCACTTTTCACTTCTTAAAATCCAAATACAGCACTTTCTTCCCTCGCTTCAATGATGGCCTTGAACATAAAGTAGTCAGCAGGTGTCGTAATCTTGATATTCTCAGCCGTTCCCATAATCGTATGCAACTCATAACCATAATGGTTCATCATTGAACAGGTATCTACGAAATCATGCCTACCCTCCGCCAATGCCTTCTGATGAGCCTCCAACACATCCTTCAGCACAAAACATTGTGGCGCTCTGACCATTTGGATGGTATCGCGATCAGGCACCTCAAGCGAACCGTCAGCATTCTTCATGATAATAGTCTCCATTGCTGGCACACAAACGATACTGTTTCCCTTCTCCTTGGCTACTTCAATACATTCAATAATAGTTTTCTCCATCGCCAAGGGGCGCACGCCGTCGTGTATCAGCACCACCGAATCCTCTGGGAAATGTTGCTTGGCGGATACCAGTCCATTATAGATGGAGTCCTGCCCTTTCCTGCCACCAGGTACGATGTCTACCACTTTGGACAAATCGTATTTCTTTACCTGACGACGCAGATAAGGAATCCAATCTTCTAGACAAGCCACCACGATGGCATCAACTTCCTGGATATGCTGAAACACCTCGATGGTATAGACTACGATAGGTTTCCCTCGAAACTCAAAAAACTGCTTGGGCCGACTATGACTATGGAGTCTGTCCCCTCGCCCTCCTGCAAAAATCACAGCTATGTTCATAACTATTTTGTTTTTATATTGGATAATCATTTTGCCATTCCACCTTTTTGCCATCAAGGTAGTCTGCCATCTTCTGTGCGATGTCCCTTGCCGCATGCCCAGTCTCGTTCAGTCCCATCCTCACCGTAAAGGCATCCCACTTCTTCAGATAGTCCTCCATGTTGAAAACCTTTACGTTCTGTTCTAGTTCGTCATTGTTCTTAGCGTATGGGAACGGGAGTTCCTCCATTTCATAGTACACGCCACGCTCTTCATACTTATACTGCTCGAAGTCTGTAGCATACGTAAAACAGGGAATCCTTCTCAGGGCAGCATCGAAGATACAGCTCGAATAGTCACTGATCATTACGTCCGTCGCCATCAGCAGCCGCTGCATATCCTGATAGTCCGTCACATCCATCACCTCTGGATGTGTCTCCTGATAGCCCTTGGCATAGAGGCGCAGCGATGGGTGGAACCTGATCAGCATCGTCCATTCGCCTCCAAATTTATTCGTCAGCGTCTTTTTTAAACGCTGTATATCCAAATCATATACATTCATGTCGATGTGCATTTCCTGAGTAAAACGAAGTCGCCATGTAGGCGCATAGAGCAACACTTTATGATCAGAAGGAATGCCTAAGTCCTTACGAGCCTTCATACCATCCTTAGGATTGTTCTGCACCAGCATATCGTTCTTCGGATAGCCGCATTTCCAGATTGGCCCATGATATTTGAACGCCCTGCGATAGATAATCGATAGATGGTCAGAATTCGAAATATACACATCTGCCATATCCGATGCATTCTTCAGGAAGAGTGTCTTTGTCCTGCCTGCAGCATATTCGCCTATGATATCGCCAGACACCTTCTTGATGCCCAGTCCACCATGCCAGGTTTCCACGTATAACTGTCCCTTTCGCTTCACAAAGTAATCAGGTTCGCAGCAGTTGTTCGTCCAGATCTTAGCCGTCGCATACTCATACAGCCATTGCCAACTGCGCCATTTAACTGGTCGCATCCATGTTGGCAGTTCGTATTCATATTTGGGATCCTTCACCCAGACGATATCCAAATCAGGAATGAGCTTATGAAGCTCTTCCATGATAAACTTCTGGTTGTCATCATAGCGCCTGCCAGCTGAAACACAAGCCAAGACTTTATTCTTCTTTATCGGGAATATGCGCAACAGGTAGAACAAACAAACTATTGTCACTGCTCCCACAGGCCTCAGTACTGGCCTCACGAGTTTCCAGATCTTCTGCTTCATCATATACGATTCACATTATACAATATCGACATCCACTTGTCGAGCCAGCCTACTAAGGGGGCTGGACTGCTTAACAAGCCCTCATTATACTGGAGGTTTAACATAGAAAAGCGCATGCGGTAATGGGGGGCATAGGTCTTGAAATAGACAGAGAGACTGCTACCACTGATATTTTCTTCAGCCTTCACTTCAATAGGAATAATCTCATCGCCCCACTGTATGACAAACTCAACTTCGGCCGTTCCGGGCGAGGTCCAATAATATGGTTTCTGAGCGCCCTTCAATGACATAATGGATTGCAAAACAGCATTTTCAGCCATAGCTCCCTTAAACTCTGTATAATTGGCTATAGGGTCAGTCACAACCGTTGCAGGCAGATGCGCCAATCTACGTAGCAAGCCACAATCGCAGGCATAAACCTTGAATGCATCTGTCTCTTCATAAGCAGAAAGAGGTATGCCTGGTTTGCTGATATTGTACACTCGATAAATCATTCCTGCATCCTCAAGCCACATCAGGGCATCTTCGTAGTCCTTCGAGCGAGCCCCCGTCTTAATGACTTTATAGATAAACTTGCGATTCTCCTTAGATAGCTGGGCTGGTAATGAATGCCAGATGGCATGAATACGTGGAATCTCGCGCGGCTCAGCATATTTTGAGAAATCCAGTTCGTAAAGGTCGAGAATATCCTGGAGGGCTGATTCCACCTCACTTATACCCTGATTATCCAATAAAGCCACAACTGCTTCAGGCATTCCACCAGAAACCTGATAACGACGATATTCTGTTCGCAACTTATTCAAAACAATCTCTGGCAGATGACTGATCTCTTCCAGTGACTCTATATATTCATAGGTACGCGCATCGCTTGCAAGAAGAAATTCCTTGAAGGATATGGGATACATGCCGATGATTTTCACCTTACCAACAGGTACCGTCATCTTTCGCTTCTTGACAGCAACACCCAAAAGCGATCCTGCTGCAATGATATGATACTCTGGCGCTTCTTCGCAGAAGTATTTCAGACTGTTAAGTGCTTCCTCACACTCTTGTATCTCGTCGAAAATCATCAACGTCTCACCAGCTATGATAGGCTGATCCTGATATAATGCCAGCTCTTTGACAAGTCGCTTGGGATCTTTGGTTACCTGAAAAACTGACTTCAGTTCCGGTTGTCTGTCGAAGTCAAACTTCACACAATACTTGAAGCACTCCTTACCAAATGTCTCCATCGCCCACGTCTTGCCAATCTGACGAGCGCCTTTCAGCAGAATCGGCTTCCTATTAGGAGCGTCTTTCCATGCTTTGAACTGATTGATGATTTCTCTTTCTATTCTCATAATTTACATTAGAAAGTTCGTTTTTATGTATATTTACCACACTTTTTCTAACTTTCTGGTGCAAAAATACAAATTAGTTAGCGAATATCCAAGAAAAAAACGCTTTTTTTTGCTATATTCCTGAAATATGCGCAACAGGTAGAACAAACAAACTATTGTCACTGCTCCCATAGGCCTCAGTACTGGCCTAATCCATCTCCATATGTTTTGATTCACCATAGCAAACTAACAATAAATCTTCTTGAAATGGGTAATCAAGAATGGAATATTCATGATCCTCCCATATAATGATCGAGCATTAATCAATTTTTCTTTAAATAACTTGATTTGTTCTACATATTTATCAGAAAAAACAAATCTACCAGAGAGTAATTCATTAATAATATCCATACGATAATCTGAATATACATTTATGAGTAGGGTATAACAGAAATGCTTATATCGGTTGGTACCTTTTTCGCTTGAATTCGAGTAATTATTCCCATGTTGCCTATACTCATTAACGATTTCTGAGGTAAAAGCGATACCGCCATACATACAACTCAAAATGGAAAACCACACATCATGGTATTTTGCAACTTCAGGTATAGGCAATGCTACTTCTAGAAATTTCCTATTAATAAGCATCGAGGCTCCTTGAAATGAATTACGGTAAAAGAAAAGTCGATAAAGTAGATCTGTTCCAGACTTTAAGGGCATAACCAAATAATCACGATCTATTATTGTTGAATGAAGGTCGTTTCCATATCTATCAATAAATCGAGCATTTCCACAAGCTATAGGTTTATCCCCGATTATGTTTAATAATATAGATAGATGTTCAGGCACCCATCGGTCATCTTGATCGCATAAGGCAATATACTCTCCATTGCAATACCTTATTGCCTTTTCAAAATTCTTGATAAATCCTAAATTACAATCATTCTGATAAACCCTAATACGTGCATCCAGTTGCTTGTACTCTTCCAAAATTGCCAAAGTATGATCCGTGGAACAGTCATCGCAGACAATTATTTCAAAGTCCTGAAAGGTTTGATTCAGAACTGAGTCCAATTGTTCACGAAGGAACTCCTCTCCATTATATGTTGCAAGGGCAATTGAAATCATATTTATAGGTTTAGAACAAATCCCAGACAGAGAGTAGGAATCTTGCAAAGTTTTTGGCACAGATATACAATCTTCCTAGTCTATTCTTGTCCCATATATTCAAGACTTTCCTTCTTATCGCTCTTGAGCCATATCTATCACCAATACAAAAACTTAGGAATCTCACTCTCTCTTTCCAAATATTGGAGTGCTCAATATAGCCATATTTTACAAGATAGTCAAATACTATCTTATGTTCTATATGAGATATACCTCTATATCTAAGCGACTTTGTCGTATTGATTTGATGTGACCTGAAATAATTCAATTCTTCCTTACAGAAAAATACATTTCCCAATTGCATGAGTTCTATCCAAAACAACCAGTCCCCCTCTCCTTGCATAGACATATACTTCCTATCTACAGAAAGGGCTGCGTGACGATTGAAAATAGCAGAACTGGCATTGGCCACGATATTTCTTTGAATCATATGTTCTTTTATAAAATTATGGCCGGTCATAGAGAAACTATTGACCAGTTTGTCGTGAGGCATATAGCAAGATCTATTTCCATCAACATCGTACTTACATGACTTACAAAATGCCAATACAGCATTGCTTTCCAAATACCCATGAACTAGGACCTCCAGTAACTTTGTGTCACAAGAATCATCGCTCTCGGCAATCCAGACAATATCCCCTTTCGCTAGTTCAAAGCCCTTGTGCCATTGTTTGAAGGTTGAGCCACTATTCTCCTCATTAACTACAATTTCGGATACATGCGAATCATCCTTGTACTTATTGATAACTTCCATACTGTTATCGGTTGACTTATCATCCAAAATGATCAGTTCAAAATTCTGGTAAGTCTGGTTGAGCACTGTTTGAATGCGCTCATCCAGAAATTGCGCATGATTATAATTGGGTATTATAACAGAAACTAATGGATTATTCATTTTAACTCGTCTTTTAAAATATGTTCTGCATACTTTAATTTCTCCTCCGTCTTTTTATTGTATCTGAAAAAGAAATCCAAATTTAGGCGTTTTTTCCAGCATTCGTCCGTTTTATCAGGATAACCACGTTTCATTTTGTTCTTCACCCACTCACCAATTGTTTTTGTACTATAATGGCGAATAAAAGCAACACTAAAATCATAATCAAGAAAAGGTGAATTTGCACTAACAGGCTCTCCTAAGGGATTACAGCAATGATAGCCTACGCTCGTTGGCGTGTGGGGATTCTTCTTCCATTTAACATATGAAAGCCCTCCACGGACTATACTCTTTATTTGATTATCTTCAGGAATATCTATATATAGCATCTTTGTATCATACGAAAGTGGTTCTACAAATCTATCTATCACATTGCCTCCGTAATTGTCTAACATTTCGTTATCACCATATACCTTCCAATTGATATGCATTAACTGGTAAGGCAGGAACTTCTCTTGATTAAGAAAATCGTGGATATCATCACTCCCATCAGAGAAAGTCAAGAACTCATCAACATCAAAAAAGGCTATCCAATCATATTGTTTATTAAATCTGTCATAGCAATTCTGATAAGCCGACAACTGAACAACCTTTCTGCCTCTAAAATCAACAATCTCTACAAAGCCACTCTGAATATAATCATTTATAACATCTTCAAATTTTTCTCCGTCGATGTCATTATTATCATAAATGATTATCTTGTCAAAATGGAGTGCTTTATAATATTCCACAAAGAAACGAATATAGTCATTCTCCATTTTGGCAATGCAACATAATGCTATTTTGCCTGTTTTTGTATAGTTCGACTTTCTACTATCATATCGCTGCAAAACATACAGTCTGCAATGATACAACCATATTTTTAACGACAAATACAAATTAATAAACAACTTCTTATTCATAACTCATCCATCTTCGTTCTGTTATTAGGACTATCCAGTAGAGATGAAGCTTCAGTAAGATGGCATTCTTGAGTCCAATCCTATACTTTGCTTCCCTGAAAGGAGTCTTTTTGATATATTTCCGCATGATTGGTGTAGACAAGAAATCATCCATCTCACGTTTCAGTTCCCAAAACGACTTCTCATTCCGAGCATGCATGAAATAAATATACGTTGCACTCGTTATTGTACATAATGTACGAAAACAAATATCGGCAATGAAGTCTGCGTTATTAGGGTAGAGTGTCTTGGCTTGATTATCCAGCATAGTTAGAAGAGGTTCAGAAATCTTGATGACATAATTTGAAAACTTATGTATGGCAGATTTTTCATGTATCACATAATGATAGACAAGCGTGTTATCCACATAGAAAGATGACAGATTACTAAGCAGACATAAATTAAAAAAACCATCTTCATTCGGAGCAATATCCTGAATAAAAGAAACATGGTTCTGAAGGATAGCACTCCGCTTATAAAGTTTTGCCCAAACAGCAGCAAGATTCAAGCCATATTTGTACCATTTGGACATATCATTACGAAAAAGCGTATGCATGACTTCTTCATTGACTTCTACTCGCTGTCTTAATGTTTCTCTTTCTATAAGATCATTATCTTCACAAAAGCCAAACATCGCTACATCCGCCTTCTCTTTCTTGGTCGTTTCCAACATATACTGAAGGGCATTAGGTTCAAAATAGTCATCAGCATCTACAAATGCGATATACTCTCCTTGAGATAATTCAATTCCCATATTGCGTGTGTTTGAAACACCGGAATTTGGCTTGTCAATATATCGGAAACGGCAATCTACTTGTGCTTTTTCTTGAAGTAGAGGGACTATATAAGGTTCGGTTGAACCATCATTAATCATCAGCACCTCAACATCCTTCATATCCTTTATGTTGTTGTGGATACTTGTCAGACAATGCTCTAACAGATGCTTCGGGGTATTAAATATAGGAATTACAACTGATAAACTAATCATCGCAATTGAGAATTATTCCATCTTTATTATTCTGTTACAACTAAATTCGATGCAAATTTATAAAATATAATTTAATAAAACAAGAAAAAAGGTGTTTTTTAGCCTTGCTAATATCCTCTAAATTGTGAAGAAGCATTTATATCAAGTTTAAGAATACCAGGTAAAGATCTTCCCAGATACGGATCCTCATATAAGAATTCTTCGACCCTAAATGGATGGGTATAAGGATTACATATACTATATTTATTATTCTCCCCAAACCAAATATTCATATAATACTTACCTCGATTGAGCCAAAATGGTGGCAAGGAAAAGTCCACAACATATTCACCAATCTTAGAATCGTGTTGAGGACTAACAACTTTACCACTATGAAAGATAGTTACATCATCAGCTGTGCGTAATTCAAAAGCTGCGTCCAAATGGATATTCGGAACGTAATTCATAAATGTCAGACGGAAATGGATGCCTGAGGCGACACTCACCACATCGCCTTTTACTGGCAATACCTCGAATGACTTGATTCTCACTTTGTCATTACCTGGAGCAGTTGTCAAATCATCGAAAAATACGCTTTGTGAAGGTATGGTGCCATCATCAATGTACATTCGGATGGTGTCATCAATACTTCCCGAATATTTCACTTGACCGTTTTCAAGGAGGATACCACTTTTGCATAGTTTCTTAACTGCAGCCATATTATGACTCACGAACAGAACAGTCCTTCCTTGCCCTTTCGATACATCCTGCATCTTGCCAATGGCCTTCTTCTGAAATTCTGCATCGCCTACAGCCAGTACCTCATCGACAACCAGAATCTCTGGCTCCAGATGAGCGGCTACGGCAAAGCCTAGACGAACCTTCATGCCAGATGAATAGCGTTTGACAGGCGTGTCGATATAGCGCTCGCAACCAGAGAAATCGATAATTTCGTCGAGTTTACGGGTGACCTCTGCCTTCGTCATACCCATAATGGCACCATTCATATAGATATTCTCACGACCAGTCATCTCTGGGTGGAAACCTGTACCAACCTCGAGCAATGAGGCGATGCGCCCACAGACATTAATCTCACCAACCGTAGGGGCTGTTACTCGCGAAAGAAGCTTCAGCAAAGTGCTCTTTCCTGCTCCATTCTTGCCAATAATGCCCACCACATCGCCTTGTTCCACACTGAAATTGATATCCTTTAATGCCCATACAAAATCGCTCTCGCCCTTTGTAGAACGTATGTTGGTATCACCAATCTTCAGGAAGGGATCTTCCTTGCCTAGCACATTCATGGTCCACCAACGGTTCAGATCGTGACTGAACGTACCTGTTGAGACTACTCCCAAGCGATACTGCTTACCTACGTGATTAAACTCAATAGCCTTCATACAGTATCCATGAAATTACGTTGTACCTTATTAAATATAGCAACGCTGAATAGCAACAGCACGCTCATAAACAGGAAGCTATAGCCTAAGGCGAACCAAGAGAAATAGCCCTGTCCAAGGGTAGCATATTTGAACGCCTCGATGATGGAGGTCATCGGGTTGGTCATAATTAGTGTTCGTAAAGTTCCATCTTCCACCATACTTAAGGGATAAACGATTGGAGTCGCGTACATCCAGAGTTGGACGATGAAAGTGAAGAGGATGGTAAAGTCGCGATACTTGGTGGTGAGCGAGGAGATCAGAATGCCAAAGCCAAGACCAAGGCCAGCCAACATCACAACCAAAAGGGGCATAAGCAGAATGGCCCAATTGAGGGCTATAGGAGCGCCTGCCATAAAGAAATAGAGATAGAGTACGACAAAGAGTCCTATCTGTATGACAAAACGCAACAGATTGGAAATCACCACAGCGATGGGCACCACCAGACGAGGGAAATAGACCTTGCCAAACATATTCTGATTGGCAGTGAATGTATTTGACGTCTGGTTCAGACAGTCAGAGAAATAGAACCAGCAGATGTTGCCAGCCATATAAAACAGAGCTTGGGGCATACCGTCTGTGCTCATCTTTGCGATATTTCCAAACACCACCATATTCATGATGACGGTTAAAATGGGCTGTATCAGATACCAAAGCGGGCCAAGGATTGTCTGCTTATACTGCACCACGATATTGCGCCTGACGAATAATTCTATCAGGTCTCGATAACGCCAGATCTCGCCCAGATCGATATGCCACAGCTTTTCGTGTGGGCGGATCCGCATGGTCCAATATTGGTTTGAGATTTCTTCTGTCATTACAATTTTTGAAATGGATGGCGCAAAATTACAAAAAAGAAATGAATTGAAAACACTTTTATGCGCTAAAATAATCTAAAGCTTCACATAAAAGTGAATTTTCTATATAGAAAATCACTATCGTCCACAAAAATCCATTAACCCGCATTGCAGTTGCAAAAAAACCAAAGTTAAACTATGTTATAGAATTGACTTTAAATGGCAGCTTCCGGCTAATTTTCTGCCCGCTATTAGCTAAAATAATCACAAAACGCCCAGCTCCGTCTGAGAAACAAGCAAAAAGGTACACCCCAAAGCACCACTTTTGCAAAATCCTCTTTTAGTGCAAATAATTATTTTGATATGGCAAGACAACATCGACAATTTCCTCAAGGTAAGTACATTTTACGTTCGTCAAGAAACTCACAAAACACCGATTTGCGTTTTTATAAAAGTACGGGTTAACCCTTCCTTAAGACTTATATGGGGGCTCCATCCTAGAGCCTCTGATTTTCTGGTATCAAGGGCAATTCGTTTATAGGTGCAGTAACCCTTAGTATTGTCTTGCTGCCGCGTATCATAAACTAATTTCAAGTCGATGTCTTTCCTGAATGAGGTTAGCAAAAGAGCTAAATCCTTGATGGAGATCGGCTCTGTTTCGTTGGCAAGATTATAGGCCGTTGATGGTTCACCAAGGAAGAGTACCGTAAACATTCCAATAACGGCATCAGTTACATAAAGAAAAGCGCGAACAGCGGTGCCAGTACTTTTCAGTACAATGCTTCTGCCAGCTACCACGTCTGAAATCAAATCTGCCATCACTCGCCCGTCATTCTCCAGATTCATAGTTGGTCCATAAGAATGGGCAATTCTAACGGTATTAAACAGTACACCATATTGCAGAGCATAACTCTTCAGAAGCGATTCTGCAGCCCGCTTGCTTTCAGGATAGCACGACCTGTCGTCCAAAGGATCGAGAGTGCCAAAAGCCGACTCATTGAGCTGCTCTGCATCCTCATTCTTTCCATAAACTTCTCGTGTCGATGCAAACAAAACCCGTTTAACATCATGATGCCGAGCCAGTTCCAGCACATTGATAGTCCCCTGCAGATTACACTTCATAATACCAACAGGATCCGTATTAATAAAATGAGGACTGGCGTTCCCTGCCAGATGGAATACATAGTCCACCTGTCCCTCATAGGCGATAGGCTCGCAGACATCCTGTATCAGCAGACGGAAATAAGACTTCCCTACATACGAGCCAAAATATTGTTCTGCTTTCTGGCGATTCCTGCAAAGTGCCACTACAGAGACGTTGATGCCTGCATGCTCATGTAGATAGAGCAACAGCCAGGTGACATACGAGGCCAGCATACCTGTAGCTCCAGTAACGAAGACGGTCTTTCCGTGAAGTTCTCGCCAGGGCAGCTTGGCCTCGCTCATCCTCTGTAAATCCTCTTGGATAATATCTTTACTCACAGCGGTAGCAAATTTATCCTAAATTCCGCAGCACTTTAGTTTAACAATCTTTATAAGTTCCTGAGCAACAAAAAGTTCTTGCTGGGGCAAGCGGCAAAGCCGAGCGGCCCAGGATTTTGCCATGTCAGATTTTTCACTTACCTTAGTGCTGCAAATCAAGACAAGCAAATTCATCAATGGCATGGCAAAGGTAAGCATAAAATCTGAGAAAATCACTCCTTTTGGAGGAATTTTTCAAGTGAGAGAGGAATTTTCCCGTTTTGTAGGTCCAGTTATCGACAAAGTACTGGGTCTCCGATGTACGTCATTCGGCTACCAGTACAGCGAGATTGCAGGTTTGCTGGTAAAGGCTCTCCTGAACACAGGGCAGCTCATGGCAGGAGAGTCGTACGACCTTGACTTCGACCATCAGTTCATAGAGACGGAGAAGAAGGCATATCGCCTCGTCATATAGCGGCAGCGTCGATTGGACATATATGGATAAGAAATAGTTACTCACTTACAACTTACTCACTTCGGACATTTGTGTTTTTCAAATTGAAGAGGTGAGTAGCGCCACAAGGGGACGAGTAAGAGAAACAGATAGGAAGAGATAATTAATAATATTATAGTTACTATATATAATATATATATTATATATATAGTAAAATTTCTATTTAAAGAAAATCTCAGAATATAGATGTCCGAAGTGAGTAAGTTGTAAGTGAGTAACCTCAAGGCAAATTGTCTAATTGAAAATTGATAATTAAAAATGAAAAAAGTTGCTTAAAAATTTGGCTATATGCAAAAATTTTCGTACCTTTGCATCATAGATGCAAAAAGAACAAAAGCGTCTATAATTTGCGGCATGGCTATGGAGTAAATTTTTCTTAGTGCACGAGGAAGTTCCGCATGGCTTAGCAGCAAAAAACAAGGAAAAAGGAATAGGTTTTAAGGAAAAGGAATTATTTTTACACACCCTTAAAATTTATAATTTTATGGCACTTAAAGTAAAAGCAGTAGAAAGACTGCTGAAGTTTGACAAGGAATCGGCGGGCAAGTACCGCTATGTGATGAAGCCAGAGATGTACTCTACGCTGACCCAGACAAAGGTGATCCGCGAGGCTGCCCTGCGCAGTGGCGTGAACCAAGGCGTGATGAAGGCCTGCTGGGATGCAGCCGGTGAGGTCATCAAGGCGTGGGCTACTGAAGGTCACAGCGTGGCTCTGCCCGGATTGGGAAGCATGCGATTCGGACTGCGCTCGAAGGCTGTGGAGAACGTAAACGACGTGAAGGCTGGTCTGATTTCGAGCCGTCGCATCATCTTCACTCCAAGCACTGACCTGAAGGATGAGTTGGCCAACACCGCCATCCAAATCACCTGTATCGACCGCAACGGCAAGGAGGTGAAGCGTGTAACCTCTACCTCTGGCGATGTGGAAGATCCTGAGCAGGAGAACGGATCTACGGAGAACGGCGGCTCGCAGAGCGGCGAGCAAGGTGGCAACCAGAACGGCGGCTCTCAGTCTGAACCCCCGGCAGCCCCCACGATCAGCGGCAAGACCTCGTTCTCGGATTCGACCACGGTGAGCATGAGCGGTCCTGACGGCGCAGATATCTACTACACCCTCGACGGCAGCACACCAACGAGTGAGAGTACGATGTACAGTGAGGAGTTCGGCCTGAGCGAGACCACGACCGTAAAATCGATTGCCATTCTGAATGGAGTTTCAAGTGAAGTCGCTTCGAAGACATTCACAAAGAACGCTTGATTTCAGAGGGAGAAAGGTAAGCGGTAGGGGCCTTGTGCCCCACCCCGCTTAATACATTCTTTTAGTCGCTAAAGCTTTGTAAAAGCGAGCAGAGCTCGAGCGAAACGTTAAACATTAAATTTTATAGAACTATGACGAAAAAGGAAACTTTTAAGTGGATTGTGCAGATCATTGCATCAGTAGCAACTGCGATTTTGACTGCCCTGGGCGCAACCAGTTGTATGGGCTATTAGACCCAAAAGTAAAAAGGCCTCGTAGAGTGATTTCTACGGGGCCTTCATATTTTGGGGAACAGCTATTCTATGAGAAAGCGACTGTTAAGCCTGCCATCACGATACTTACCATCGACATGAGCTTGATGAGGATGTTGAGCGACGGGCCAGAGGTATCCTTGAAAGGATCACCTACGGTATCGCCTACGATACAAGCCTTGTGGGCAAACGAGCCCTTACCGCCGAAATTACCTTCCTCGATATTCTTCTTAGCGTTATCCCAAGCACCACCGGCATTGGCCATAAATACAGCCAGTGTGAAGCCGCCAGCCAGTCCGCCTACGAGCAGACCCATAACACCAGCCACACCAAGGATGATACCTACGAGGATAGGAATGAGAATAGCAAGGATAGAAGGTACGATCATCTCGTGCTGAGCGGCTTTGGTAGAGATTTCCACACAACGACCGTAGTCGGGTGTGCCTGTACCTTCGAGGATACCGGCTATCTCGCGGAACTGGCGACGAACCTCCTGTACCATCTTCTCAGCTGCACGACCTACAGCCTCCATCGTCATACCACAGAACAGGAAGGCAGCCATGGCACCGATAAAGGCACCGACGATGACGCGCGGGTTCATGAGGTTGATCTGGAAGTAGTTCATGAAATCGGGGATGGTGGCATTAGAAGCATCAATCACATCGCCTGCCACATTCGTCAGCGTCTGACCAGCACGGGCCATCGCAATCTTAATCTCCTCGATGTAAGAAGCCAAGAGCGCAAGGGCTGTGAGGGCTGCAGAACCGATGGCGAAGCCCTTACCTGTAGCAGCAGTGGTGTTGCCCAGGGCATCGAGGGCATCGGTACGATGACGAACCTCTTCACCCAGAGAACACATTTCGGCATTACCACCAGCATTATCGGCGATAGGTCCGTAAGCATCGGTAGCCAGGGTGATACCCAGTGTAGACAGCATACCTACGGCAGCGATACCAATACCATAAAGACCATGAGACAGCGACTCGGAAGAAAGCGAAAGGTCGAAGCCGTTGGCACAGAGGTAGCTGAGCATGATAGCCACACCTATCGTAATCACTGGGATGCAGGTAGAAATCATACCTGTACCTATACCTTTAATAATAACAGTAGCGGCACCCGTCTGTCCGGCCTCTGAAATTTTCTGGGTTGGTGTATAAGAATGTGAGGTATAATACTCGGTAGCCTGTCCGATAATCACACCAGCAGCCAAACCTGAGATCACTGAGAACGAAAGGCCAAGCCAGTTCTCGATACCCAGCAGATAAAGAATGGCAAACGATGCACATGCTATCAGCACAGCACTGACGTTAGTTCCTACAGAGAGTGAACGGAGCAGATCCTTCATGGTAGCGCCCTCCTTGGTACGAACCAGGAAGATACCGAGCAATGAGAGGAATACGCCTACAGCGGCAATCAGCATAGGAGCGATAACGGCTTTGAGTTGGATGTCGATGCCTGCAACGGCAAAGGCAGCAGCACCCAGGGCGGCTGTTGAAAGCACAGAACCGCAATAACTCTCATAGAGGTCGGCACCCATACCGGCTACGTCACCTACATTATCACCTACGTTATCGGCAATGGTAGCAGGGTTGCGTGGGTCGTCCTCAGGGATATCGGCCTCTACCTTACCTACGATATCGGCACCTACGTCGGCAGCCTTCGTGTAGATACCACCGCCGACACGGGCGAAGAGGGCCTGTGTAGAGGCACCCATACCGAAGGTCAGCATAGTGGTGGTGATGGAGATAAGTCCGTCTGGATCGAAGCGGTTCAGCACCACGAACCACACGGCGATGTCGAGCAATCCGAGACCTACCACGGTAAGTCCCATCACGGCACCTGAACGGAAAGCAATCTTCAGACCTGCATTCAGACTCTCACGGGCTGCGTTAGCCGTACGGGCTGAAGCGTAGGTGGCGGTCTTCATGCCGAAAAAGCCTGCCAGTCCGGAGAAGAAACCACCAGTGAGGAAGGCAAACGGTACCCAGCGGTTCTGTACGTTCAGGCCAAAGGCCATGAAGGTAAAGAGCACACAGAGCACTACGAAGACGATGAGCACGACCTTGTACTGTTGCCAGAGGTAGGCCATAGCACCTTTGCGCACGTAGAGCGCAATCTCTTTCATACGTGGCGTACCTTCGTCAGCACTCATCATGCTGCGGAAGAAATAATACGCCATGCCTAGTGCCACCAGCGATGCCACTGGCACTAGCCAAAATACTGCGGGAATGTTCATTGTTTTTAATTATTGGTTGGGTTATTGAAATAGATGCTTGTTTTACTCGTCGGCGAAGTCGATCAATCCGGCAGCTTCTTCATCTTCATCGTCACCACCTAGATCCATCATCGTAGAGTAGTTGTCCTCGTTGATATCGTCATCGTCAGGACCCTCTACCTCATCTTCTACTTCGTCGTGAGAGCTGTAGTTATCTTCTACCTCATAGTCTTCATCATCATTCTCCTCATTGACTTCACCATCGTCATTGCTCTGCTTGAACTGCATTCTGAGTTTCTCCTGCTCTGGCTTCAGCTTGGCAAAGATAGCCTCTACCCAGCCGCCCTTTTCTACTTCGAGCACCTCGTAACCATCTTCTACCTTCTTTTCATACATACCGCCTTTCTTGTGCAAACGGTCTTTAGGCAGCGTGGTGGTAGAGATGTCGAAACCGCTCTGAATGATGTCCTGGATAGACTGCGAGAGCGAATCCCAACCGCCACCGAAGTTGCGATCGAGCACCTCAATCAGCTTTGCAGCACTAATATGACGAATATTCTCGTAAGTTAAATCGGTAACACGCATGATAGGACGCTTCTTGACAGCCCAATTAAACTGCATGCCCCCATCAAACTTAAGCTGTAGGATTTTGTAACCGCGAGCCTCGTAGCTCTTCCTGACGAGCATTACATCTTCCTTGATATCCTCAATCAAGAAGGCACTCTTGAATATGTCGAGATAATGATTTACGTTTTCACGAACTTCGGCGTCCTTCACAGCTGCCTCCCACATACGGAAAACATCGTTCTCCTGGATATCCCAAACACTACTCTTTGTTACCGCCTTGATGGATAATGACGGATTGCTTTCTGGTTGTTGTTGTTTTGTTCTTGCCATAAATTTCAGATTAATTTTTCTGCAAATGTAACCACTTTATTTTTTATTCGCAAGTTTTTGCCCGTAATTTTTTGTAATTTTCGCATTTTAACGTACCTTTGTAGGCAAAATGGCACAACCACTGGCTGAAAGACTACGTCCTCGCACGCTAGATGACTATATTGGTCAGCAACATCTTGTGGGTGAGGGAGCCGTCCTGCGGAAGATGATCGACGCAGGGCGAATACCTTCGTTTATCCTCTGGGGACCTCCAGGTGTAGGCAAAACGACACTGGCTCAAATCATCGCCCATAAGCTGGAAACGCCCTTCTACACCCTCTCGGCTGTAACGAGTGGTGTAAAGGATGTACGCGACGTGATCGAGAAGGCACAAAAGGGACGGTTCTTCAACGAGGCTTCACCTATCTTATTTATAGACGAGATTCACCGTTTCTCGAAGTCGCAACAGGATTCATTGCTGGGAGCGGTAGAAAAGGGTATCGTCACGCTGATTGGTGCTACCACCGAGAATCCCTCGTTCGAGGTTATACGTCCGCTATTGTCCCGTTGCCAACTCTATGTACTGAAGTCGCTGGAGAAAGACGATTTGCTAAAACTACTCGATCGCGCCATTCATACCGACAGCATTCTGAAGGAGAAGCATATCGAACTGAAAGAGACAGACGCGCTTCTGAGATACAGCGGTGGCGATGCACGTAAGCTATTGAATATCTTAGAGTTAGTAGTAGAAGCCGAAGTAAAAGACGAGATTATCATCACGGATGAAATCGTGGTTAATCGCTTGCAACAGAATCCACTGGCTTACGATAAGGATGGCGAGATGCACTACGATATCATCTCGGCTTTCATTAAGAGTATTCGTGGTTCTGATCCTGATGCGGCCCTCTACTGGCTGGCCAGAATGATAGAGGGTGGCGAAGACCCGCAGTTTATCGCCCGACGACTGGTAATTAGTGCCAGCGAGGATATCGGACTGGCGAATCCCAATGCGCTCCTGCTGGCGAATGCGGCTTTCGATGCGGTGATGAAGATAGGATGGCCTGAAGGCAGAATACCTCTGGCAGAAGCAACGGTGTATCTGGCTACTTCGCCTAAGAGCAATAGTGCCTATCTGGGTATAGATGCAGCACTCGACCTGGTGCGCCGTACTGGTAATCAGCCTGTGCCGCTGCCTATACGCAATGCACCTACACAACTGATGAAGGAACTGGGCTACCACGACGGGTATCAGTATCCGCACGATTACCCTGGGCACTTTACGCCACAACAGTATATGCCTGACGCCCTGAAAGATGTGAGAATATGGCATGGGCAACATAGTCCGCTGGAAGACAAGCTATACCAGCGCATGGTAAGTTATTGGGGAAAAAGATACGAAGAATAATGAATAACGACTTAATCATAAACTTCATCGAGTTGCTGGGTACGTTTGCCTTTGCGATTTCAGGTATCCGCCATGCAGCGGCCAAACACTTCGACTGGTTTGGCGGCTATGTATGTGGCGTGGCTGTGGCTATCGGAGGCGGTACCATTCGCGACGTGATGCTGGGTACGACCCCATTCTGGATGACCACACCTATTTATTTAATATGTACAGCCGTCGCACTCCTTACCGTAGTGTTTTTCGGCAAGTGGATGGAGCCTTTGAAGAATGCCTGGTTTGTGTTCGACACCCTGGGACTGGCCCTCTTCACCATCGCTGGTATTCAGAAGAGCCTGGCCTTCGGGCAGCCTTTCTGGGTAGCCATCATCATGGGATGTATTACAGGTTCTGCTGGTGGCGTTATTCGTGATGTATTGCTGAACAACGAGCCCGTCATCTTCCACAAGGAGATCTATGCGATGGCATGTGTGTTGGGCGGTATCGTCTACTGGGGCTTGGAGGCCATAGGCCTTTCGGCAGAAGTGAGTGCCATCGTCAGTTTTATCGTGACTTGTCTGATACGATTCCTAGCCGTACGCTATCACCTGTCACTACCCGTACTCAACGAGAAGAAATAGTTAAATAGTAAATAGTCATAAAACAAGATGCCCGAACAGGAAAATAACACCCGAAGAAGACCCAGAAAGGCGCAACCCGTAGACAATACCTACGGCCATTTGCAGCCTCAGGCACTGGAAATGGAGAAAGCCGTGCTGGGTGCTTTGATGATTGATAAGGACGCGTATGCCATCGTGTGTGAGACATTACGCCCTGAGAGTTTTTATGAGCCACGTAACCAGATGGTTTATTCGGCAATCATGCAACTGAGCATGGCTGAGAAACCCGTGGATATCCTCACGGTAACTGAACAGTTGGCCAAGATGGGTAACCTCGACGAGGTAGGTGGTCCTGCTTACGTTACCGAGCTCAGCTCGCGCGTAGCTTCATCAGCCAATATCGAGTATCACGCCAATGTGGTAGCTCAGAAATCGCTGGCACGACAGCTGATATCATTCGCCAGTTCGATAGAGACAAAGGCCTTCGACGAAACCATCGATGTAGAAGACCTGATGCAGGAGGCTGAGGGTTCGCTCTTCGAACTGTCGCAACGCAACATGAAGAAGGATTATACTGCCATCGACCCTGTGATCTCGCAGGCGCTGAAGGTGATTCAGGCTGCTGCTGCGAATACCGATGGACTGACGGGTGTATCTACCGGCTATTACAAACTCGATGATATCACTAGCGGCTGGCAAGCTTCCGACCTCGTGATTATCGCCGGGCGTCCTGCGATGGGTAAGACATCGTTCGCGCTCTCGATGGCGAAGAATATCGCTGCCGATATGCGTATTCCAATGGCATTCTTCTCGCTTGAAATGTCGAACGTTCAGTTGGTAAACCGATTGATTTCGAATGCCTGTGAGATTCAGGGCTCAAAGATTCTGAACGGACAGTTACATCGTGATGAATGGGAGCGACTGGATAAGCGCATTAACAACCTGTTGGGTGCCCCACTCTATGTAGACGACACACCAGGACTTTCTGTCTTCGAACTCCGTACGAAAGCCCGCAGACTGGTGCGCGAGCATGGTGTGAAGCTGATTATGATTGACTATCTGCAGCTGATGAACGCCAACGGTATGCGTTTCTCATCGCGACAGGAAGAGGTATCGACCATTTCTCGTTCGCTGAAGGGACTGGCTAAGGAGTTGGATATTCCCATCTTGGCCCTGAGCCAGTTGAACCGTGGTGTGGAAAGTCGTGAGGGTTTGGAAGGTAAGCGTCCGCAATTGTCTGACCTGCGTGAATCGGGAGCCATCGAGCAAGATGCGGATATGGTACTCTTCGTACATCGTCCTGAGTATTATCATATCTATCAGGATGATAACGGGCGTGACCTGCATGGTATGGCACAGATTATCATAGCCAAGCATCGTAAGGGTGCCACAGGCGATGTATTGCTCACTTTCCGTGGCGAATATACCCGCTTTGAGAATCCAGAGGATAAGAACCTTGGTAATCGTGCACCTATCGGTGGCGGAGAGATTATCGGGTCGAAGATCAATGGCAGCAATATGCCGCCTGAGATGCCAGATGACTATGATCCCTTCGGAGGAGGCACCCCATTACCGCCACCCGACAACACGCAAGTACCATTCTAAAATAAGAAAGCCCTCACCGTTTGGCGAGGGCTTCTATTTTGAGTCTCAATTCTCTTAGAAGAACAAATAGCGATTGTCTACCACACCAGCCTTCTGATAAAGCTCCTGGATAAACAGGCGAGCAGCCTGAGTAGCCTGCATAGAAAGCTGCTGCTCCATCTGCTTCTCGTCGAACTTCACGCCCTCACGTTCAGCCTTCTTCAATACCTGGAAGAGGTAAGCACCACCGTTACCCTTTACCAGAGCCTTGCTGAAGTCGCCCTGCTTAGCAGCTGCTACAGCACCAGCAAGAGCGGGCTCACTGGCACCAGTAGCCTGTACGAATACAGGAGCGGTGAAAGTAATCTGGTTTACTGAGTCAACAATAGCACCCTTAGCCTTAGCAGCAGCGATATCTGCGACACCAGCCAACTTAGCCTTAATTTGCTCAAACTTCTTATCGCGAACAACCTGACTCTTTACCATATCCTTCACTACACCGTCGAGTGCACGATAGCCTACAGGGTGAACCTTTGTCAGCGCTACGACGAGCAGGTGGTCGTTGTTACCACACTCATAGAGAGGACTAACCTGACCCTCTTTGGCATCGAAGATCCATTTCATCGTCTCACGAGTAGCACGAAGACCAGCTACATTGTGCTCAGAGTTAGCAAGGTCAGCACGAGGTGTTACCTTGTAACCGAACTTAGCGGCGTTCTTCTCCATATCAGCGATGGTCTTGTTCTCGCTTACAAACTGACTGAACTTGTTGTAAGCCTCAGAATAAGTACCCTTAGAGAAATCGATGGTATGCTTTACTACAGCTACATCATACTTGTCGACCATAGCCTTGCGAGCGGTAACCTGAATAATGATGTTACCCTGAGAGAATTCGAGGTTCTTCAACTCGTTAGCACCCAGATTGTTGATGGCGTTCAGATAGTTCTTTGACTCCTCGTCCATGGTGTTTGAATTCTCATACATGGCTGAGGTGAGCCACTGCTTCTGACCTGTCTGACCGTACTTCTGTGCAAGTGCATCGAAATCAGCACCAGCCTTCAGAGCGTTGTAGATGCTATCAGCTGTCTTGTGAGCAGCCTCTGCAGAAGCACCACCTACCTGAATCTGACGATACTCGATAGAGTCAGGCATCTGAGTCTTAGAAATCAGCTTCACTACATTCAGCGTATTGTCGTATGCAGTCTCAAAAGGCGCTGTGGTCTGACCTACTGACATAGAATCGAGCTTAGCTGCGATGTCAGAAGGATAAGCGCGCTTTGTTGCGGCAATACCTGTGTAAGGGAACTGAGACTGAGCCTTGCGAACAACCTCTGCAGGGTTAGCACCACTCTGGAGCTTGTTAGAAGCATCTGTCATGGTCTGCATAAGTGCCTTGCGGTCAGCGGCAGAAGCTACAACCTGGAAATCAACATACTTGATGTCGCGTGTTTCTACCTCCTGCTTGTATCTCTCCTTCTGCTCGTCATACTTAGCCTTCAGGTCGCTCTCCTCTACCTTTACGTCGTTATCGTTAATGGTAGAATAAGCCATAGAAGCCAAGAGGATGTTGCTCTCCTGATTCTGACCATCGAAAGCGATCTTAGCAGAAACAGGGTTAGAGATCAAGCAGTTTGAAAGCAGACTCTGATACTTCTGAGCCAGACCCTGGGTACGAAGCTGCTTCTCGATAAATTGCCAGTACTTATAAATCATCTGGTATGACTCTGAAAGCTGAGGATTAGTTGCGTTCTTCTTATAGTCATCCAAGAACTTGGTAAGCATGGTTACATCGAAACGACCAGTCTGCTGATTAACGAAAGGAGTCTGCATCAACATAGGGTTAGTACCCTCCTTCAGAATATTCTGAAGTTCCTCGTCGGTAACAGTCAGACCGAGTTTCTGTGCCTCGTCCTTAATAATCTGCTCATTGATGTATGAGCTCCATACCTGATCCTTAATCTGATTCAGTTCTTCCTCTGTGAAGTTGTCACGGTTCTGAGTCATCTTGAGTACATCCTGGTACTCATCTACCATTGCCTGGAATTCCTGAACGTTGATTTTGTTTCCTAATACTTCGCCAATCTGCTGACGCTGCTGGTTCTTAGTTGCTTCACAAGAACGGAAAGCTTCTTCAGCAATGAAGGCGAAAAGGCCAAGACCGATGATAATCACCAGTGCGACGCCTCTTTTTCTGATTTTTCCTAATGCTGCCATTTTGTTATTTATTATTTTTAATTATTATTTTCACAATCAGCGTGCAAAATTACATAAAATGAATGAAACTAACGAATTTTTTTGGGAAAATTAGCTTATTCTATGATGTTTAGTCGCACCAATTCGATTTTTGTAGCTGTATTCTTAACGATTTTGAACTCGTATTTGCCAATTTTGATAATTTCATTGAGTTTGGGAAACGACTGATACTCATGAAGAATCAAGCCTCCTAATGTCATATATTCGTCACTTTCCGGCAAGTTAAGATCGAACATTTCATTCACTTTTTCTATCTCGAGTCGAGCTGAAAGCATATACTCATGGTCGGACAGTTGCTTAGCCACGAGGTTGGTGTTATCGTGCTCATCTTCGATTTCACCTGTTATCTCCTCCATGATATCCTCTAGTGAGATGAGTCCTGACGTACCACCAAACTCATCTAACACGACGGCAAGCGAGCGCTTGGTCTGCATCAGTATCTTCATCAGCTTCGAGGCTAGCATCGTTTCTGGCACATAACTGATTTCGCGCACCAAATCAGCACAGATGCCACTGCTGGGGGCGGTAAACATGTCGGAGGAATGAATATAACCGATGATATGGTCGATATCCTCGTGATAGACTACGATCTTACTGTGTCCACTCTCGATAAATACTTGCTTCAGTTGCTCGATGGTGGCTGTATCTTCTACCGCATCTATCTCAGTACGAGGCACCATACAATCGCGAATCTTCGTCTCTGAGAATTCCAAGGCATTCTGGAAGATCTTCACCTCCTCGCCTATCTCGTCCTCATTGTTGGCATTATCGATACTGCTCTGTACCAAATAGTCGAGATCGACCTTGGTAAATTCGTGCTCCTCGTCATTCTTGCTCATGTGGACACCCAGAAGTCTGAGCAAACCTTTGGCAAGAAGGGTTGCAAAGCGCGAAATAGGATATAGCACGATATAGCAGATATAAGCTGGTACGGCAAATACCGTCAGCATCGTGTTTGGATTGTTCTTAAAGATGGTCTTAGGCAGAAATTCGCCCGTAAATAGCACCACCACGGTAGAGAGCAGCGTATCAGCGGTTACACGCATACCGTCGCTCAAAGAGGCAAACAGCGTCGCATCGAAGATACGGGCAAACAAGATACCATAAGTAACCAGCGCTATGTTATTGCCTACCAGCATGGTAGATACGAAATTATTCGGATGCTGATAGAAGAGCGCAATAGCTTTCTGCGATAGGCCATTCTTGTCGCGATCCATCTCTGCCAGAAGGCGATTACTTGATACGAAAGCTATCTCCATTCCAGAGAAGAATGCAGAGAAGAGCATCGACACCAGGAGCCAGATAATTGTACTTGTCATATCTCAGTCCTCCTGTGTTTCTGTGCCTGCGGACGAAGGTATTCTGGCTGCTGAATGGTATCATTAGGCGATTTTGTCTCTTCCTCTTCATTCTTTTCGCCAGTCATATCTTCACGCTCAAATGAGCCTTTCGAATTGCTTACGGTATAATGGCTCATGTGTTCATCGCTCAAGAAGTAAGTACCTTCCATATAGCGTTCTGGTGTGGTAACCTTCGAGAATACATTCGAATAGAACTCGTGTCTGTTGCCATCCCAAAACAGTTCTTCGCTTTCGTAAAGCAGACCATTGATGTTGCGGATACGTACACGACCACGCAAGTGCCATAGTTTCTGCTGGTCGAAATACCAAGCTGTATCTGCTTGGATATACGCTTCAACGTGGAAGCGCTCGTCGAACTGCTCAAAGAACACCCCTTTCTCGAATGTCCAGCGCGAAGGGTTCTTGACCATATTCACATCCCAACGCTCAGTGACGATTCTGTATTTAATGACACCAGAGTCACTAATCAGGGTATTCACACCATAGGTTGTCATCATGGAGGCTGAGTCACGATCGTATACAGGAGGCGCAATATGCTCTTGAGCCTCACTGCAAGCAATAAGCAGCGAAAGTTGAAAAACGAATAATAAAGGTAGAAGCCTTCTCATTTTTATTCGACCTTCCATTTTGCGAACCATCTCTCGTTGAATGTCAAGCCTATACTGATACGGAAGCTGTTTTCTTTAATGAGGTTCTCGGCAGAACGGTGTACGTACTGGGCACTGATATTCAGAATGCTGCGATTGTTATAGCCATTCACAATAGGAATACCAAAACCTATGCTCGCACTCAAATCTTTAGGTCCTTCCTGACCATTTATATAATAATAAGGTGTAGCATAGCCTACGCCAATACGATAACGTACACGCTCAAAGAAGTTGCGGCTCATTAACTTAGGCAACCACTCCACACCAGCATTCAGACGGAAATTGTCCTTCAGCAGCCCCTTTTTCAATTCGTATGTATTTCCGTTGTCATAAGGAAAATCTATATTACCCCATTTCTGCATGGTGAAATCTACACCAGCACGCAGTTTTTGAGCGTGGTTATAGCTCAAACCTACACCAAAAGAGGTGGCCAGCTTATAGGCGTCTTCAATCTTTAACGTCGTGGTATCATTCTTACTAATCGTAGAGTTGTAACTGATAATACTACGATAGGCATCTGACTTTAGCGAATGACCAGGCGACCATGTAGCACCTATCGTCAGATAATCGTTTTTGCCTACTTTCTGCTCAAACTGCAAGCCTACATCTAACTTGAAATTGCTAATGTCCGCAGAATATTCTTTCGAGAGCATATTAATAGTGGTGTTAGTAGTAGAAATCGTACGCTCGTACTCACCCCAGAGGTAGGCGATGTTAAAACCTAACGAAAGCTGCTTGAAGAATCGGATACCCGTACCCAGGTAGAGCTGATGAACACCACCATTACCCTTATTTTTAATCAATTCGTATCCTTCCGTATCGATAGGTTCATTAACATAGTAATTATAGCCAATATTCGAAAAAGGCATGATACCAAACGAAACACCTACGTTCTTCGCCACACGGAACAGAGCTACAGCATAGTCGAAACTACCATTCTTGGCATTCACTCGAGTGCCTTTCTCATTGAAATTAGTCAGCTGTCCTGTAAGACCGGCATCAAAAATCATAGATAGAGAGTCTACCGACGAATACGATGCTGGGTTCATGGGGTTTACCTCATAACCTTTTCGCATGGCAAGTCCCACGCCGTTCATACCCTTATTGAATCCCACACTTTGGTCCGTCAGGTCGCCAAGACCATACTGACTATAAGGTGAGTTTGAGCCACTTTGGGCGAGAGCCGTTGTCGTCATGGTAGCCAAGACGAGTCCGACGATCATTTTATTCATATTCTGCACTTTATTTCTATCGAAAATCATTTCAGCGTGCAAAATTATTGAAAAAAATCGAGAAAAACGCTTTTTAGTGAAAAATATAGAGTAATTTTGCATCATGAAACAAAAAAATAGCTTTTTTAGTAGATTATTCCTGTTAGTTTGGGGTATTCTTTCCACCTTTCAGGTGATGGCTAACGCAGAAACGCCTCAAGACAACTTGGAGAAATACGACTCTATTGAGGTGAGCTTACTCACCTGTTCGCCTCACGAAGAAATCTACAGCCTCTATGGTCATACCGCGCTTCGCTGGCACGATTTACATCAGTCTGGTCCTTCTGCAGGTAACGATATCGCTTTCAACTGGGGAATTTTCAATTTCAACAAGCCCTATTTCGTACTACGGTTTGTATTCGGACTGACGGATTACGAACTCGGCATCATGCCTTTTCAGTACTTCTGCACCTATTATGAGAAATGGGGTAGCAGCGTGACAGAACAGGTGCTGAATCTTTCAAATGAGGAGAAGATGAAACTGGAAGCAGCACTCCAAGAAAACCTCCAACCAGAGAATCGAATTTATCGTTATAATTACTTCTACGACAACTGCTCTACGCGCCCTCGAAATATCATAGAGGAATGCATTAACGGAAAAGTGGAATATGCTCAGCGCGAGGATTATACACCTTCTTATAGAGAGATGGTAGGTGTCTGTACACGTAATCATCCTTGGGGCACGTTTGGTAATGATATTTTGCTAGGTATCAAGGCCGATTTTAAGACGGATATGCGCCAACAGGAATTCCTGCCCGATAACCTCCTATACGATTTCGACCGTGCCCAGATTTATGCAGATGGCACGTACCGTCCATTAGTGAAGGAACGCAGAATGGTTGTTCTTCCTGGTGTGCAGATTATTGAGAAAGATTTCCCGCTGACGCCTACTGAGTGTGCCGTCGTCCTGCTCATTGTAGCCCTACTGCTACGTGGCTTGGAGTGGAAGTTGAAGAAAGTGTTTGTATGGTGGGATGTGCTCCTAATGCTTGCGCAGGGATTAGCCGGTTGTGTGCTTTTTGCCATGATATTCTCGCAACATCCTACTACCAGCTTGAATCTGCAGATTCTGTTGCTCAATCCCCTACCCTTATTTTTCATCCCATCGATAATCAGGGGTAAAAAGACAAAATGGCAGAATCTGTTGCTCGTGTTAGTCGTTTTGTTCTTTATAGGCAGTCTTTTCCAGCACTATGCTGAGGGCATGCTTATTTTGGCACTATCTTTGCTGTCTAGATTCAGACGATGAGGAATAAGTATCTCTATATCACCCTTCTGGCAGTACTCGGCTTTAATTTCGAGGCGCAAGCCCAGACGAATCCAAAGCGACCAAGGCTGGTGGTCAACATTACCATCGATCAATTAAGGAGCGACTATCTGGATTTGTTTGAGCCTTCGTTTGGAAATGACGGCTTGCGTCGACTCCTGCAAGAAGGTATGGTCTTCGAGAATGCCTCTTATCCCTTCCGTGACATCGACTTTGCCTCTGCCATATCGTCAGTCGTATCAGGCACAACTCCTTATTATCATACGATTACAGCCCAACAGTGGATTGACCGTCAGTCCCTACGTCCTGTATTCGCCTCCCCAGAGCACTTAGCTGTTTCCACGATTGGCGACGAGCTGAAGATGGGTACCCAGGGACTTGGCAAGGTGTATGCCGTAGCAGCCTCTAAGGAAATCGCTTCGCTCTCTGCAGGTCATGCGGCAGATGGTATTTACTGGAATCAGCACCCCAAGAAGAAATGGACCTCTGGCGATATTACAGCACAAGCGATTCAATGTATCTCTGCTGGCAATTTAGGTCAGGACACGATACCCGATATCTTATTCCTGAATTACGAAGCTGGTGGTAATGACGCACTTTCGTACACCTCGCTCGATGAAGAGATCGCCCAACTGATTGGTCATACTGACAGTACCATCGGCAAAGACAATACTTTGTTTATAGTAACGAGTACGGGCTATTCCGACATCAATTTCAGTCAGTACGAGAACTACCATATCCCTACAGGAACTTTCTATATTAATCGTACGGGCAATCTGCTCAACATGTATTTTGGTGCCTTATGGGGCCAGGGCCAATATATCGAAGCCGCCTTTAAGAACCATCTGTACCTGAATAGACAGCTCTTTGAAAGTCGTAGGATTAACCTTTCCGAAGCCATCCAGAAGGCCGAAGCCTTTATCATGCAACTGGCTGGTGCTAAGAAAGTTGAGACACATTTCTTCGAGCCCCATACGGGCGATTTGGTGATAGAGGTTGCCCCAGGATGGCAATTACAGAATGAGGATACCCGCGTAACGTATCCTTATCACTATCCACTTGCTTATTTTCCCATTATTATATTTGGAGCAGGGTGCCCACAGCAAACAGTTAAAACACCCGTATCTATCGACAGAATAGCCCCTTCTATCGCGAAGGCTATTCGCATTCGAGCCCCCAATGCTTGTAAGGCAGAACCATTGTTCTAGTCTTACAGAACTATGTTCTGAGCTTTTTCTTTGGCGGTTACAAATATTTTTTGTAATTTTGCCGCCGTTTTTACATAGTCAATAATAAAAATACGATAAAAAGATGAATTTCAACAAGATTTTGAAGTCATTGTTCGGCGATAAATCATCGCGCGACATGAAACTGATCCAGCCATTGGTGGAGAAGGTTAAAGCAGTATCTCCACAGATTGAACAACTGGATAACGATGCGCTCCGTCAGCGCACGAAAGAACTGCAGAAGCAGGTTCAGGACTCTGCCAAAGAGCAGAAAGCCCGTATTGAGGAGTTAAAGGCAACCATCGAGAATACGCCTATTGAAGAGCGTGCCGACATCTTCGACAAGATCGACAAGATTGAGAAAGAAGTGCTCGAGATTTACGAGAAAGCCCTCGACGAGGTGATGCCCGAGGTATTTGCCATCGTTAAAGAGACTGCCCGCAGATTTGCTGAGAATGAAGAAACCATTGTGACAGCTACCGATTTCGATCGTGAGTTGGCCGGCGATCCTAAGAAAGACTTCATCACCATCGATGGCGACAAGGCTATCTATCATAATCATTGGACTGCTGGTGGTAATGACCTGAAATGGGAAATGATCCACTACGACGTACAGCTCTTTGGTGGTGTCGTTCTCCATCAGGGTAAGATTGCCGAGATGGCTACTGGTGAAGGTAAGACCCTCGTGGCTACCCTGCCAGTATTCCTCAATGCCCTTACAGGTAATGGTGTTCATGTGGTAACCGTGAACGATTATCTGGCTAAGCGTGACTCTGAGTGGATGGGACCTCTTTATATGTTCCATGGCCTCTCAGTTGACTGTATCGATAAGCACCAGCCTAACTCTGAGGAGCGTCGTAGAGCATACCAGGCAGATATCACCTTTGGTACCAACAATGAGTTTGGCTTTGACTATCTGCGTGATAACATGGCGATTTCGCCTGCCGACCTTGTACAGCGTGCCCATAACTATGCCATCGTCGATGAGGTCGACTCCGTATTGATAGATGATGCCCGTACCCCGCTGATTATCTCTGGTCCTATTCCCAAGGGCGACGATCAGATGTTCGAGGAATATCAGCCGCTGGTAGAGCGTCTCGTGGGTGTTCAGAAACAGTTGGCTACCCAGTATCTGGCTGATGCCAAGACCCTGATAGGTGAAGGTAATAAGCTGATAGAGGCTGGCAACAAGAAAGAAGGTCAGGAAAAGCTCGATGCTGGTTTCCTCTCGCTCTACCGTTCTCATAAGGCCATGCCTAAGAACAAGCCTCTTATCAAGTTCCTTTCTGAAGAAGGTATTAAGAGTGGTATGCAGAATACCGAGAACATCTACATGGAGAACAACAATCGCCGTATGCCAGAGTGCGTAGAGCCATTGTATTTCGTGGTAGATGAGAAGCTCAATTCTTGCGACCTTACCGATAAGGGTACAGCATGGTTGGCTAAGCAGGTGAACGATGCTGAGCTGTTCGTACTGCCCGATATCACCTCAGAGCTTTCTGCGCTGGAGGCTGAGGAAGGTTTGAGCGATCAGGAGCGTCTTGACAAGAAAGACGAGATGCTGAACCACTATGCCGTTCAGAGTGAGCGCGTACATACCCTCCAGCAGTTGCTGAAGGCTTACTGTATGTTTAATAAGGACGACGAGTATGTGGTTATCGACGGCGAGGTGAAGATCGTTGACGAGCAGACAGGTCGTATCATGGAAGGTCGTCGCTGGAGCGATGGTCTCCATCAGGCTGTTGAGGCCAAGGAGCACGTAAAGGTTGAGGCAGCTACCCAGACCTTTGCCACCATTACCCTGCAGAACTACTTCCGTATGTATCATAAGCTCGCAGGTATGACAGGTACCGCTTCTACCGAGGCTGGTGAGTTCTGGGATATCTACAAGCTCGATGTAGTTGAGATTCCTACCAATCGTCCTGTGATTCGTAACGACCAGGATGACCGTGTTTATAAGACAGCTCGTGAGAAGTACAAGGCTGTTATCGAAGAGATTGTGAAGATGCGTAATGCAGGTCGTCCAACGCTGATTGGTACCACATCGGTAGAAATCTCTGAGTTGCTCAGCCGTATGCTCGATATGTATGTAAATCCTGAGACTGGCAAGCGCGAGGGTATCCCCCACCAGGTGCTGAATGCCAAGCTGCACCAGAAGGAGGCAGATATCGTAGCCCTCGCTGGTCAGAGCACCAATGGCAAGGGTGCCGTTACCATCGCTACCAACATGGCTGGTCGTGGTACCGATATCAAGCTCTCGCCTGAGGTAAAGGCCGCTGGTGGTTTGGCCATCATCGGTACCGAGCGCCACGAGAGCCGTCGTGTTGACCGTCAGCTGCGTGGTCGTGCCGGACGTCAGGGCGACCCAGGTTCATCTGTATTCTATGTATCACTCGAGGATAAGCTGATGCGACTGTTCGCCTCTGAGCGTATCGCATCAGTCATGGACCGTCTGGGATTCAAGGATGGCGAGATGATCGAGAGTCCGATGATTTCGAAGAGTATCGAGCGCGCCCAGAAGAAAGTTGAGGAGAACAACTTCGGTATCCGTAAGCGCTTGATTGAGTACGACGATGTGATGAACAAGCAGCGTACCGTCATTTACGAGAAGCGTCGCCACGCTTTGATGGGTGAGCGTATCGGTATGGATATCGCCAACATCATCTGGGACCGTGTGGTGAACATCATCGAGAACTCAGGCGATTATCAGGGTGTTAAGGAAGAGTTCCTCCACGTACTTTCGATGGAAGTGCCATTCACATCCGAAGAATACATCAACCAGCCTCGCGAGGTGCTGTATGAGAATGCTTTCCAGGCTGCTATTGGTAATTTCAACCGTCGCATGGAGCGTATTCAGACCGTGGCTCAACCTATTATTAAACAGGTATATGAGAACCAGGGACAAATCTACGAGCGCATCATGGTGCCCCTTACCGATGGTCGCAAGATGTACAACATCCCTTGCAACCTGAAGGACGCTTACGAGAGCGACTCTAAGACGATTATCAAGGAGTTTGAGAAGAGTATCCTGCTCCATATTATCGACGACTCTTGGAAGGAGAACCTCCGCCAGCTCGACGAACTGAAGCACTCTGTACAGAACGCCTCTTACGAGCAGAAAGACCCATTGCTTATCTTCAAGCTCGAGAGTGCAAAGGTATGGGATGATATGATTAACGAGATGTATAACCGTATCTGCTCTATCCTGACGCGCGCCCAGATTCCTGAGATGCAGCAGCAGGTTCAGGAGGCAGCTCCTGAGCAGCGTACCCAGCGCCAGCAGTATGTAGAGAGCAAGCAGAACATTGGCGAGGAGCAGCTCGTAGACCGCAACCAGCAGGCCGCTGCCCAGCACGATACGCGCGCCCAGCAACCTCGCACCCCAGTCATCAAGGATAAACTGCCCGGACGTAATGATCCATGTCCTTGTGGCTCTGGTAAGAAGTTTAAGAACTGTCACGGAAAGGGAATCGTATGATCACAATAAAAAATCTGAAAAAGGCATTTGGAGAGACTGTAGCTTGCGATATTCCTGAGTTTACAGTCAACAAAGGCGATATCCTGGGCTTGGTAGGCAATAACGGTGCAGGAAAAACCACCATGTTCCGTATGTTGCTCGACCTTTTGAAGCCCGATGAAGGCCAAGTAGCCCTCGATGGAATCAATCCCGCAGAAGATGAAACGTGGAAGGCTTGGACGGGCGCCTATATCGACGAAGGTTTCCTCATCGATTTCCTCACGCCTGAAGAGTATTTCGCCTTTCTGGGTAAGATTACCAATATGACGCAAGAGCAAGTCGATGACCGTTTGAAGGACTTCGACCGTCTGGCTGCAGGCGAGATCTTCGGTCAGAAGAAGTTAATTCGTAACCTCTCTGCTGGTAACAAGCAGAAGGTAGGTATCATGTCTGCCCTCTTCAATAAGCCCCAGCTGGTTATTCTCGACGAGCCCTTCAACTTTCTCGACCCCTCGTCGCAGAACACGTTGAAGCATGTGCTGACACGTTATCAGCAAGTAACTGGCGCTACGATTCTGATTTCGAGTCATAACCTCCAGCACACCGTTGATATCTCTACACGCATTGCCCTCCTCGAAAAAGGCCGTATCCTGAAAGATATGCCAAATGAAGAAGGAAGTGCCCGTACTGAACTCGAAAATTACTTCGAAACAGAGTAATTGATACTCAAAAGTAGGTATTTATAAAAACTTGCGGCTCTTTGCAATGGAGTTGCAAGTTTTTTTATGTACCTTTGCAGGCAGAATATATATAATAAGGTGTATGAAGTTATCTGAGCTTAAAACAGGCGAGAAAGGTATTATCGTAAAAGTGTTGGGTCATGGCGGATTCCGTAAGCGTATTATCGAGATGGGATTCATCAAGGGCAAGGAAGTAGAGGTATTGCTGAACGCCCCCTTACAAGACCCTGTAAAGTATAAGCTGATGGGTTACGAAGTGTCGCTTCGCCATCAGGAAGCCGATAATATCGAGGTCGTATCTGCAGATACCCCTATCGAGGCTACCCATTTCTCGGTATCCGAAGATACCAGCATCCACGAAGACGACTATATCCATCACGAGGCGATGCACGAGCGCCGTATGATCAATGTCGCCCTGGTAGGTAATCCAAACTGCGGTAAGACGTCGCTTTTCAATTTTGCCTCTGGCGCCCATGGCCATGTGGGTAATTACTCTGGTGTAACCGTCGATGCTACCGAGGCTCATGCCTCTTTCTTTGGCTACGAGTTTAATCTTACCGACCTGCCCGGCACTTACTCGCTCTCATGCTATTCGCCTGAAGAGCTCTACGTGCGCGAACATCTTACAGAACAGATGCCCGATGTCGTTATCAATGTCATCGATGCCTCTAACCTGGAGCGTAACCTCTATCTGACCACCCAGTTGGTAGATATGAACATCCGCATGGTGTGCGCTCTGAATATGTACGACGAGTTTGAGCGTCGTGGCGACCAGGTGAATATCGAAACCCTCAGCACCCTGTTTGGTATGCCTATGATACCCACGTCGTTTAAGAATGGCGATGGTGTGAAGGAACTTTTCCGTGCCGTTATTCAGGTGTACGAAGGTGCCAGCAAGTCCTCGCGCCACCTGCATATCAATTATGGCCACGAAATAGAAGACGGTATCAGTCATATCCAGAAATATCTGAAGGCCGACGAACATATTACCCAGCACTACTCTACCCGCTTCCTGGCACTGAAGTTGCTCGAGCACGACAGTCAGGTGCTCGATTATCTGGGTCATCACATGGCTGGCGAGCAGCGCATGAAAGATTTCCACGAGCTCACCCATGCGCGCGACAAAGCTTCTACCCGTGTAAAAGAAGAAACGGGCAACGATTCCGAGACGGCTATCATGGACGCCAAGTACGGCTTTATTCATGGTGCGCTGAAAGAAGCTAAATACAAGACGGGCACCAAAGAAGACACCTATCGTACCACCCATCTGATCGACGGCATCCTCTCGCATAAATACTTCGGATTCCCCATTTTCTTCCTCATGCTCTACGTCATGTTCGAGACCACCTTCACGCTGGGTCAGTATCCCATGGACTGGATTGAGGAACTTGTAGCGTGGATAGGCGATCAGATAAGTGCGACGATGCCCGATGGTCCGCTCAAGGCCATGCTGGTCGATGGTGTCGTAGGCGGTGTAGGCTCTGTTATCGTCTTCCTGCCTCAGATTCTGATCCTCTATTTCTTCATCTCGCTGATGGAGGATTCAGGCTATATGGCGCGCGCCGCCTTTATCATGGATAAGCTCATGCACAAGATGGGACTCCACGGCAAGTCGTTCATCCCCCTGATTATGGGCTTTGGCTGTAACGTACCGGCTGTGATGGCCACACGTACCATCGAGAGCCGCCGCTCGCGTATCATCACCATGATGATTCTGCCCTTTATGAGTTGTTCCGCTCGCCTACCTATTTATATTATGATAGCGGGCACCTTCTTTACCCTCCAGTATCGCTCCGTGGCGCTCTTGTCACTCTATGCTGTCGGCATCCTCATGTCTGTCATTGTCAGCAAACTCTTCTCTTCGTTCGTCATCAAGGGCGAAGACACCCCGTTTGTGATGGAGCTGCCCCCATACCGCTGGCCTACGCCAAAGTCTATCTGGCGCCACACGTGGGAGAAAGGTAAGGAGTATCTCAAGAAGATGGGAGGCATCATCCTCGTAGCTTCTATCATCGTCTGGGCTCTGGGTTACTTCCCCCACAATGAGGAACTCGAGCGCGAGCAACAGCAGGAGCAGAGCTATATCGGCCGTATGGGTAAGGCTATCGAACCCGTCTTTATGCCTCAGGGCTTCAACTGGAAACTCGATGTATCGCTCTTGGCTGGTGTTGGTGCCAAGGAGATTGTGGCCTCTACCATTGGTGTGCTTTACTCGGGCGATGACAGCTTTGGCGATGATGATGAGTTTAGCGACGATAGCGAGAAGTACACACGCTTACGCCAGCAGATGATAAAGGAAGGCATCACGCCACTCGCGGCTTACGCGTACCTAATATTTGTATTACTCTACTTCCCCTGTATCGCTACCATTGCCGCCATCAAGGGCGAAACGGGCTCTTGGCGCTGGGCACTCTTTGCCGCTGGCTATACCACCGTGGTCGCCTGGATTGTCTCAGCTGCGATTTATCAGATAGGAAGTTTGGTTTTATAATTTCTTTTTTGTACCTTTGTGCCCGATATGGAAAAAATCATATTGGGCATCGACCCAGGTACCAACCTCATGGGCTACGGCCTGCTGAAAGTTGTCGACGGCAAGGCACAGATGATGACGATGGGCGTTATCGATCTGCGCAAGTTTCCCGATGCCTATCTCAAACTTGGTCATATCTTCGAGCGCGTAACCGGTATCATCGATGGTTACCTGCCCGACGAGATGGCCATTGAGGCCCCCTTCTTTGGTAAGAATGTGCAGTCGATGCTGAAACTTGGTCGCGCACAGGGTACGGCTATTGCCGCCGCTATCCATCATGGCGTACCTATCCACGAGTATGCCCCTATGAAGATTAAGATGGCTCTTACGGGCAATGGTGGTGCTTCGAAAGAACAAGTGGCCGGTATGCTCCAGCGCCTGCTCAAGATACCCAATGAAGAGATGGGTAAGTTTATGGATGCGACCGATGCCCTGGCAGCAGCCTATTGTCATTTCCTGCAAATGGGTCGCCCTGAGAGCGAGGTAAAGTATCGCGGCTGGAAAGATTTCGTAAATAAAAATCAAAGCAAAGTATCTAAACGTAAGACGAAAGATGAAGACGATTGAACTCATCAATGCCAGGGCCAGAAAGCCAGAATGGTCGATGGCCGAACCCGTAAACTTCTGCCTCGACGAAGGCGAACATATAGCCATCGTAGGTCGTAATGGCGCTGGCAAATCCATGTTTGTCGACATGCTGACAGGTCGCCACCCTGCCTTCCCCGATATGGTGAAGTACGGTTTCGATGAGCCTTATAACAATCTGAAACACATTACCTTCCGCGATACCTATGGCGGCGATAACGACCGCACGTACTTTCTGCAACAGCGTTGGAATCAGATGGAAATCGACGAAGAAACGCCAACCGTTGGCAGCAAGTTAGAAGAGGCCTATCAGTTGGCTGGTGCCGACACCCCCGAACGTCGCAAACTTCAGGAGCACATCTACGATCTGTTTAACCTGCGCCCCTTGCTCGATAAGTATATCATTCTTTTGTCGAGTGGCGAGTTGCGAAAATACAAATTGGCCTCCTCGCTTTTTACCGCCCCAAAGGTGCTGATTATGGAGAATCCCTTTATCGGCCTCGATGCCACCACGCGCGACCAACTAAAGGCACTCATGGCGTCGCTCGCCAAAGACCAGGGCCTGCAGATTATCCTCGTTCTGGCCAAGAGCGACGAGATTCCCGACTTCATCACCCACATCGTCGAGGTGAAGGATATGAAGGTTTTACCTAAAGTGAATAGAGAAAACTATCCACTAAACGAAGTCATTCGCTTCAACAATGTATCCATCCGCTACGGCGCTCGTACCATCCTCAAAGACCTCAACTGGACCGTTCGTCAGGGCGAGCACTGGTCGCTATCCGGTCAGAATGGCTCTGGCAAATCCACCCTGCTCTCGCTCGTCTGTGCCGATAATCCTCAGAGTTACGCTTGCGACATTTCCTTATTCGGCCACAAGCGAGGTTCTGGCGAAAGTATCTGGGACATCAAGCGCCATATAGGCTATGTATCGCCCGAGATGCATCGCAGTTACAAGCAAAACATCCCGGCCATACAGATTGTAGCCAGCGGACTGAAAGACACCATTGGTCTGTATGTTCGTCCTAACGAAGCCGAGAAAGAGCAATGTCGCAAATGGTTAAATATTTTTGGTATAGGTCATTTAGCCGATCGTAAGTTCTTGGAGATGTCGAGTGGCGAGCAGCGCTTGGTACTTCTCGCCCGTGCTTTCGTGAAAGAGCCCGACTTGCTGATTCTCGACGAACCCCTCCATGGTCTCGACCTCGACAATCGCAGCATGGTAAAGCGCCTGGTAGATGAATACTGTCAGAATCCAGCCGTTACCCTTATCTTCGTCACCCACTATCAGGAAGAACTCCCCTCCTGCATCGACCATTCCCTCTACCTCGAGCGCCAGACATAGCAACGATCGAGGCATCAATTCCAAAGAAATTCGGGAATCATGATAAGAAATCTATTTTTTTGCTTACCTTTGCAGGCATGATATTCTATTTTTCAGGCACAGGTAATACAAAGTGGGTGGCAGAGGCGATAGCAAAGGCCATCGGTGAGGAACTTTACTACATTCCCGACCTTATAAGGGAGGGGCGGTATGCGTTTCATCTGAAAGCGGGCGAGCGACTGGGCTTCTGCTTTCCGACGCACGGCTGGCAACCGCCACGTATTGTGAGAGATTTTATCGGACAGCTGAATCTGACGGATGATGGCGGGACGTATTGTTGGGCACTGACGACATGTGGCGACAATATGGGCGAGGCCATGACGATACTGAACAAAGAACTGGCGAAAAAGAGTCTGGAGGCTGAGACGCAATTCTCAGTGATCATGCCCGAAAGCTACGTTTGTCTGCCCTTTATGAAGACCGACCCTGAAGAGAAAGAGCGCTGGAAAATAGAGAATGCCAAGCATCAGCTGCACCATATTATCAGCATACTGAAAGACCAGAAACGGGGCATCGTAGAACTGGAAAAGGGTGCCACTCCCCGACTCTACTCTTACGTGATAGGCGGCTACTTCAACAAGCGGATGATTACCGATAAGAAGTTTACGGTAGACGCAGCAGTATGTATCAAGTGCGGCAAGTGTGCGAAGGTGTGCCCTGTAGACAATATAAAAGGTACACCGCCCGTATGGTTACATAACGGAAAGTGTACCTGTTGTCTGGCCTGTTATCACTATTGTCCTGTACACGCCATTAACTACGGCAGCATTACGCGCCAGCGCGACCAATACTACTTTAATAGACGCGGGGACCAAAAATAGTGGTGCCGATACGAACCATCGTAGAGCGCGTTTGGATGGCGACGAGATAATCGTCGCTCATACCCCAGGAACGCTCGCAAAAGGCGTCATCATCGTTAAAATATTTGGCTTTTACTTCATCGAAGAAATCAGCGGCTGTCTGCATCTCGCGGCGCACTTGCTCATGATCGCTGGTAAACGAGGCCATCATCATCAGGCCACAGATACGCACATGCTGCAAAGAGCGCCACTCGCCATCGGCCAACAACTGGCGACAGGCATCGAGCGTTAAGCCGTACTTGGTAGATTCTTCAGCAATATGGAGTTCGAGGAGCACCTTGATAACACGTCCGCACTTCTCGGCCTGCTTATTAATTTCTTTCAGCAACTTTAAGGAGTCAACTGCCTCAACCATAGATACATAAGGTGCGATATACTTTACCTTATTCGTCTGGAGATGGCCAATAAAGTGCCACTCGATATCTTTAGGCAGCTGCTCGTGCTTGAGGCGCAGCTCTTGCTCATGGCTCTCGCCAAACACGCGCTGACCTTCCTCGTAAGCGGCCATGATATAGTCATTAGGGTGATACTTGGAAATTGCCACAAGGCGCGTACCCTGTGGCAATGTATCGAGAACCTGATGAAGATTTCCTTTAACGTCGTACATTACTGTTCGTATTCAGGTTTATCGTTTACCTTGTCAGCCTTTTTGTACTCAAACACATCCATGAGTGTGGTCTCGGCTACTGAGGCTACCACGTAGTCGATCATGGTACCACCCATCACCTCGTCGATATTCTTCACGGCACCATTAAACGTACCTGCCTGTACGAGGTAGTTGACAGAACTGCGCTTCTCTTTCTCAGTCTTCTCGTCGATGGTGATAAACTGGAGCTTGGCCTTATACCAGCGGTCGGCCATCTCATCGTCGGAGAAAAAGATTTCTTTATAAGGGGCCTTCTTGATATCGGCTACATCGAACTCGCCACTGATATAGGATGACATTTCTTCTATAATACGCTCCTCGGCCTCGCTGAAGCTAAGGGCATCGACGACATACGATTCAGTCACTTTCTTCTGCAAGCCATCTTCCATTACCTTTTCGTAACGAATCTTGCATTCAAACCAATTTGCTGTTCTACTTCTCATTTTTTCTTATTGTTGTCTTTATTACTATCTTTATCCAATTCCTTCATTTTACGGTTTGTAATCTGGTCGACAATCTCGGAGGCTATTTGCTGAGAACGACCGCCAGTGAGATTAGCCTCCTTGGCCAGCTCGAGCTCTTTCTTAGCCAACTCTTCGGTCATAGCCCTGCTACGAACCATGAATTCATTCTCGCTCAGATTCATCTTATCGCGATTATAAACCTTCGACAGGATTTGTTCGGCGGCCTTCGTAAACTGCTTGCGGAAAATCTGTTCGGCCTTGGCCTGATACTCGCGCATACGCTTCTCGTCGACGCTGATGGAATCTTTGATGGCCTGCTGGCGCGCCACGGCTTTGGCGATGGTGGCAGAATCGGCATCGGCACCGATATCGAGGAGTAATTGCTCATCGTCGAGCATATCGTCGGGAATGGGCTCCTCAACGGGCTTTACATACTCTACGACCTCAGGACTTGGCAAGAGGTAGAAGAACAAGCCCAGAGCGGCAAAGGCAATGGCAAAAGCCGCAACGGCCAGCGTACCTGTACGGCGCGCAATGGTAGCCTTCTGCATGGCCTGTTGAAACGCCTTCACAGAGGTATAACGCTCGTCGGGATTCACATCGGTAGCCTTTGCCAACACGTGTTTGAGCTCGAAAGGCAGTCCTGCTGAATGATAGAGCCAGTCTACGAACTTAGCGAGCGAATAGACATCGGCACGCTCATCTATTTGACCGTTCCCCTCTAACACCTCGGGGGCCACGAAATCCTCTACCCCCTCGAAAAGCACTTCGGCATCGAGTCTGGCATAAAACGACCCGTGGCAGAGCAGGCGCACGGTGCCATCGTTCTTACGCACAAGGACATTGGAGGGTGCATAACAGAGATGATAGATTTGCTTTTCGTTAAGCATTTCTGTAAGCTCTACCAAATCGCTGATCGTTTCATTGATAAAGTTCTTCTTCGCTACAATGGCGGGATTCTCATTGATAAACTGGTCGAAGGTCATATAATTGCCTACCTCGACGGCTATCGCATAAACACCATCCTCGCCCTCGTTGGCAGTAAACTTTAGCTGGTGCTTATTGGAAATCTTGGCCATCTGCTCAGCTTCGGTCCTTACACAATTGCTAAAGGCCACATGATCGGCCACCTCGTCGTGGAACTCTACGAAATTAGAGTATTTACCATCGATCAGGCGCTTATAGAAGAAGCCGTAAGGCAACCTCATCTTTGTAGTTTTACGGACGTCGCGCGTCTCTAATAGCTCCTCGAAATTCACCTTTTTACTGACGATTTACTTATTTACAATTTACGATTTGAATACTGCAAGCAGAAAATTCGTTGCAAAAGTAAACAAATAAATCGAAAAAAAGCACATTTTAAAATTATTTTAGTACCTTTGCACCCGAAATAATAAAATCGTAAATCAGTAAATCGAAAATAAGTAAGATGCCTGAAATATCAGTTCGCGGCCTTGAGATGCCCGAGTCGCCAATACGAAAACTCGCCCCGCTTGCTGCCGCTGCAAAGAAAAGAGGTACGAAGGTGTATCATCTGAACATCGGACAGCCAGACCTGCCAACACCACAGGTAGGACTGGATGCCCTGAAGCAGATAGACCGTAACATCCTGGAGTATTCACCATCGCAGGGTTATTTGAGCTATCGCGAGAAACTCGTAGACTATTACGCCAAGTATAATATTAAGGTAACAGCCGACGACATCATCATTACATCGGGTGGTTCGGAAGCTGTGCTTTTCGCGTTCTTGTCATGCCTGAACCCTGGCGACGAGATTATCGTGCCAGAGCCTGCCTACGCCAACTATATGGCCTTTGCCATTTCGGCGGGCGCGAAGATTCGTACCATCGCCACCACCATCGAGGAAGGTTTCTCGCTGCCTAAGGTGGAGAAATTTGAGGAACTGATTAATGAGCGTACGCGCGCCATCATGATCTGTAACCCCAACAATCCTACAGGCTATCTTTACACACGCAGGGAAATGAACCAGATTCGAGACCTGGTGAAGAAGTACGACCTGTACCTCTTCTCCGACGAGGTGTATCGCGAATATATCTATACGGGTTCGCCTTATATCTCAGCCTGCCATCTGGAAGGCATAGAGCAGAACGTGATTCTGATCGACTCTGTATCGAAGCGTTATTCTGAGTGCGGTATTCGTATCGGCGCCCTGATTACGAAGAATGCCGAGGTAAGAAAGGCGGTAATGAAATTCTGTCAGGCCCGACTCTCACCTCCATTGATCGGTCAGATCGTAGCAGAAGCTTCGCTCGATGCGCCTGAGGAGTACTATCGCGACGTGTACGATGAATACGTAGAGCGCAGAAAGTGTCTCATCGACGGACTGAATCGTATTCCTGGTGTTTACTCGCCTATCCCGATGGGTGCTTTCTACACGGTAGCCAAACTGCCTGTGGATGATGCGGAGAAGTTCTGCCGTTGGTGCCTTTCTGAATTCGAATATGAGGGCGAGACGGTGATGATGGCGCCAGCTGCCGGTTTCTATACCACACCAGGTGCGGGCATTAACCAAGTGCGTATAGCCTACGTGCTGAAGAAGGAAGACTTGGAAAGAGCGCTCGTCGTTTTGCGTAAAGCACTCGAGGCTTATCCCGGACGCGTAGACGAATGAATCTACCACTATTCATAGCCAGAAAGATTTATAGCGATCAGGGCGACAAACGGAAAGTGAGTCGTCCTGCTATTCGTATAGCCACTATTGGTGTGGCTATCGGACTGGCGGTGATGATCGTAACGGTCAGCGTGGTGCTGGGATTCAAGCACACCATTCGCGACAAGGTCGTAGGATTCGGCAGTCATATCCAGGTACATCACGTACTATCATATAATGGCTCTACCCCTCACTCTATCTGCACAGATGACAGTCTGCTGAAGGCAATATCGGGCATACAGGGCGTTCAGCATATAGAGCGCTATACCAACACGCAGGGTATTCTGAAAACGGACGACGACTTTCTGGGTGTGGTAATGAAAGGTATCGGACCAGAATACGACACCTCTTTCTTAAAGCGCCATTTGGTAACGGGCGAGATACCGCAATTCAGCGACTCCACCTCGAAATACCAGTTGCTGATTTCGCAAATGATAGCCAACAAGCTACAATTGAAAACAGGCCAAAAAGTGTTTGCCTACTTCATAGACAATGGTGACGTCAGGACACGAAAGTACACGATTTGCGGTATCTACCAGACGAACATGACGCGCTTTGACGAAACGCTGTGTTTTACCGACCTCTATACCGCCAATAAGTTGAACGGTTGGCGCCAAGACGAGGCATCGGGCATCGAAGTGATCGTGAACGATTTCGACCTGTTACCAGCTACGGCCGACCATTTCGTAGAGAAAGTAAACCGTGCGTGCGATCATCGTGGCAACATCCTGACATCGGAAACCATTTATGAACTCTACCCTCAGGTATTCTCCTGGCTGGAATTGCTGGATATCAACGTTTGGATTATCCTGGTGCTGATGGTGTGTGTAGCCGGATTTACCATGATTAGCGGTTTGCTGATTATCATTCTGGAGCGCACACAGATGATAGGTATCCTGAAGGCATTAGGCACGCGCAACAAGACCATTCGCCACACCTTCTTGTGGTTCTCGGTCTTTATCATAGGTCAGGGCTTGTTCTGGGGCAACGTTATCGGACTGGGTATCGTGCTACTTCAGAAGTATACGGGATTCATTACCCTCGACCCTCAGACTTACTATGTAAACGAGGCGCCCATGGAGCTGAATATTCCGCTGGTAGTCTTGATTAATATCGCCACACTTTTCATCTGTGTGTTTGTTTTGATAGCCCCAAGCTATCTTATTTCGCATATTCACCCCGCCAAATCGATGCGATATGAGTGATTTTTGGTCGATTTAGCACTAAAAATGATTTTTTTTATACCTAAAAGCGAAAAATTGCACATTTTTTTTTGAAATGTGCAGAAAATGACTTACCTTTGCACAAAATTTAAAAATTTGTGCAATTTTAATGGAATCGTTTAGCAGTTTCAATGCTTATATCCAAAATGCCATCGTAGGCAACTGGGATCAAGATGCCCTCACCGACTATCAGGGTATCACACTCCAGTATCACGATGTGGCACGAAAAATAGAAAAGCTGCACATCCTGTTTGAGAACAGCAATGTAAAACAGGGTGATAAAATCGCACTTTGCGGTCGCAACTCGGCTCATTGGGCTGTGGCTTTTCTCGCTACACTTACATACGGAGCCGTAGCAGTACCTATCCAACACGAATTCAACGGAGAACAGATTCATAACATTGTAAACCACTCAGACGCCAAGCTTCTTTTCATTGGTGATTATGCCGTAAAGACCATTGACCCTGAAAAGATGCCAGCGCTGGAAGGCATTATCAATCTTCCCGATTTCTCGCTGCTGATTTCTCGCAAGGAAGCCCTCACGTACGCGCGCGAACATCTTAATTTAATGTTTGGCAGCAAGTATCCGATGGCCTTCAGGAAAGAGCATGTACATTACCACGTAGACAAAGCTGACGAGTTGGCGCTCATCAACTATACCAGTGGTACAACGGGATTCTCGAAAGGTGTGATGATACCCTACAGGGCCCTGTGGAGCAATGTGGAATTTATCATATCAAGGCTGAAGACAAAGGTAAAGGCTGGCGACAACATGCTGAGTATTCTGCCTATGGCGCATACCTACGGCATGTCGGTAGAATTCTTGTTTGGTTTCTGCCACGGTTGTCATCTATTCTACCTGACACGTCTGCCAAGTCCTGCGATTATCGCACAGGCTTTCGCCGACTTACATCCGTCAGTCATCATCACCGTACCGCTAATTCTTGAGAAGATTGTGCGCAAGCGTATCTTCCCAAAGATAGAGAGTCTGCCTATGAAGTTACTGCTCAGCATGCTGGTAGTCAACAAGAAGGTTAAGGCCCATATTTGTCAGGAAGTGCGCAAGGTGCTGGGTGGAAACTTCTACGAAGTGATTGTTGGCGGTGCGCCACTATCAATGGAAGTAGAGAAATTCCTCGTAAGTATCGGATTCCCCATCACCGTAGGCTATGGCACGACAGAGTGCGCTCCACTCATTTCCTTCAGCGACTATAAGGACTTTAAACCCAGATCGTGCGGCACACCCGTAGACCGTATGGAAGTGCGCATTAACAGTCGCGACCCAGAGTTTGAGGCTGGTGAGATCCTGACCAGAGGCACGAACCTGATGCTGGGCTACTATAAGAATGAAGAAGACACCAAGCAGGTGATCGACAAAGACGGCTGGTATCATACTGGTGACCTGGGAACGATGGACAAGAGTGGGCATATCTTTATTCGCGGACGCATCAAGAACATGCTGCTTGGCAGCAACGGACAGAACGTATATCCTGAAGAGATAGAAGATAAACTCAGCTCTATGCCGATGGTATCAGAGTGTATCGTGGTACAACGAGGCGACAAGCTCGTAGCCCTGGTATACCCAGACAAGGACGAACTGGTAAGTTTTACCAGAGAAGAACTGGAGGGCATTATGGATCAGAACCGTCAGGAGCTGAACAAGCAGTTGCCCGTCTACTGTCGTATTCAGGCTATCGAACTGCAAGAAGAAGAGTTCGCAAAGACACCTAAGAAGAGTATTAAACGCTACTTATATAACTGAGTATGAAACAAGATAATAAAGCCTATATCCCTAGCAAGGACATTCCCAGTTTCAACGCTCTTATTCAGAAAAGTATAATCGACAACTGGGATTACGACGCACTAACCGACTTTAAGGGTCAGACGTTGCAGTATCATGACGTAGCAAGAAAGATAGAGAAGTTGCACATCCTTTTTGAAAACAGCGGTATTCAGAAGGGAGACAAGATTGCCCTTTGTGGGCGAAATTCCAGTCAATGGGCTGTGGCCTTTATTGCCACGTTGACATACGGAGCGATTGCCGTACCCATACTCCATGAGTTTAATGCGGAGCAGATACACAATATCGTAAACCACTCAGAGTCGCGTTTGCTCTTTGTAGGCGATCATGTGGCTACCATTATCGATCCGCAACAGATGCCTACCTTGGAGGGAATTATCAACAATCCTGATTACTCGCTGATGGTCAGTCGTACGGATAAGTTGACTTACGCCCGAGAGCATCTGAATGAGCTCTACGGCAAGAAGTTCCCCAAGTATTTCCGCAAGGAGCACGTGAACTATTATATAGAAGAGAGTGCCGACCAGTTGGCTGTGATTAATTACACCAGCGGAACCACAGGTTTCTCTAAAGGTGTGATGCTGCCCTATCGTGCCCTTTGGTCGAACTATGATTTCGCCATTCATGTTCTGGGCTCGAAGATTAAAGCTGGCGACAAGATCATCTCTATGTTGCCGATGGCCCACATGTACGGTATGGCTTTCGAGTTTATCTTCGAATTCCTGCATGGCTGTCATGTATATTATCTTAACCGCATCCCTTCACCAGCCATCATCGCTCAGGCCCTGCAAGAAGTAAAGCCTGTCATCGTGATTGCAGTACCGTTGATTATCGAGAAGATTATCAGAAAGAAGGTATTCCCAAAGGTGCAGAACAACCGTATGCGACTGCTCCTTCAGATGCCTGTGATTTCAAAGAAGGTACGCGAGATGATTTGCCAGGAAGTTCTCAAGGCCTTTGGTGGCAATATGTACGAGGTGATTATCGGTGGCGCTGCCCTGAATCAAGAGGTAGAGCAGTTCCTGAAACGTATCGAATTCCCCTATACCGTAGGTTATGGCGCCACAGAGTGTGCACCAATTATCGGCTACGAAGACTGGCATACATTTGCACCAGGTTCGTGCGGAAAGGCTGCTTACCACATGGAAGTAGAGATTGATTCGCCTAATCCAAGAACCATCCCAGGCGAGATTCTGACACGCGGACTGAACGTGATGCTGGGCTACTTCAAGAATCCGGAGGCTACAGCTGAGGTGATAGATAAGGAGGGCTGGTATCATACTGGCGACCTCGGTACGATGGACGAAGAGGGCAATATCTATATCAACGGCCGTTCGAAGAACATGCTGCTTGGACCTAACGGACAGAATATCTATCCAGAGGAAATAGAAGACAAGCTGAATTCGATGACCCTAGTAGTAGAAAGTATTGTCGTACAGCGCGACACGAAACTTGTGGCACTCGTACACCCAGATATGGACGAGGTGAAGAACCTTGGTTTAAGCATGGACGATCTGGAAAATGTAATGGAGCAGAACAGAAACGGCTTAAACGAGCTGATTCCTGCCTACGAGAAGATTACAGAAATAGAAATCCACGAAGAGGAATTCGAAAAGACGCCAAAGAAATCTATCAAGCGTTACCTCTATCAATAAATAAGAAAGCCCTCTGAAAGGAGGGCTTCTTTATTTATTATTTCTCATATTTGTAATAATACCAATACGTTTCGCGATATTTTTCTTCTACCTTACCTTTGCGCTCCGTGGCATCTTTATAGTCGCGCTCTAACTCCTGAAAATTGTCGTAATCCTCATCCATTACTGCATTATGATAGACCACTCTCGGACGCGTGCGCATGTGGGTATAAAGGGTCAGGGCTTCGCGATAATGTTTGGGCAGGCTGTCGTTGATATGGTAATAACGACCCACCTCCTTGGCAAACTGATCTATCTGGCGATCGATCAGATAACCACAAAGCAGATAGTCTTGAACCGTTTGATTGGGCAATGTATCCCTACGCTCCAACAACTGCAAATAGCGCTCGGGCGACATCAGACCAGCAGGACGCGCACCCATGAACTTGTAAAGGCTGTCTACAGGATACATCATAAAACCTGTTGACGTTTTAGCCGTAGGGAGCATATCCTCACGCTTACCCGTAATCGGATATTCGAAGAGATGCTCGCCCAAAGCATGTGCTCTCGCCAAGGCATACATACGCAACATAAACAGTTCTTTATCGCTTTCGAGCGAGCGCTTGCCAGCCTGTAAAGCATCGGCTGCTTCGCCTTCGATCAAGCATCGCTCCACCTTCATGCGATAATGGAAAACGGCATTGGTATTACCTACCCAAGCCGCAAGCATCATCATCAGCGACATGAAAAGCAAATTAATCCACATGGGGCGAGAAAAGAGTCCGAAACGAACATCACTTTCTACATCCTGAGTGCTACGTGCCACAAAGGCCATCAGTCCCCATACGGCAAGGATAAGCAGAATAGCCCACCAAGACATACTAAAACTAATGCCACTATCACCCTCAGGCACAATCGACGACAACAGCGCCAAAATCAGTATCGAAGGCAGATAAGTTAATGCGTGGGAACGTTTCTTCAACTTCAGAAAACGATACAACACTTTCTGCAACAAATACAGAAGAAGGGTTATCACACAAGCCCCTATCAAGGGGTTATAGTGGGTAACACCATTGCTCAATACATGCTGGGCCATCATCAGTACATCGGCCTGAAAGAAATACAGCCAGCAGAAAGAGAACAAACTAAAAACAATAGCACACATCACGTGAATGGCAATGGTGCTACTGTTTTTATCACGATGATTATAATTCATTGTATTATATCTTCTTCAAGACAACGGCAGAGCGTGCTGGGATATACAACTTCAGCCATTCCTTATGATCGTTTACATAGAGCGGATCATAATTGGTAAGATGGGTCATTGTATCGTCAGCAAAACCATTGCCGCCAAAATCTTTCGAATCGGTATTGAGAACTACCTGATAGCTGCCTGTAGGTACGAGGAAGCCATAGTCGGTATAACTTCTCGTGGGCGAGAAATTGAATACAAACACGAGGTCGCCACGCATAAAGCAGAGCACCTGGTCGCCATCATCGTGCCAGATTTCTGTTACAGGTGTATCCTGGAAGTTCTTCACGCTCTTGATGGTCTTCAGCATCTCGCGATCGAAGTCGCCAAGCCAATGATAGCAAAGATCTTTATTGTCAACCAAGTTCCACTGACGACGCGCATACTTATAGCTCCAGCCATTACCATCGCGTGGGAAGTCGATCCACTCTGGATGACCAAACTCATTACCCATAAAGTTCAGATAACCACCATTGATAGCAGCTGCTGTCACCAGACGAATCATCTTATGAAGGGCGATACCACGCTGAGCCATATCGTTCACATCCTTCTTGGCAAAATGCCAGTACATATCGGCATCAATCAGACGGAAGATGATGGTCTTATCACCTACCAGAGCTTGGTCGTGACTCTCGCAATAAGAAATGGTCTTCTCGTCAGGACGACGGTTCTTAACCTCCCAGAAGATAGAGCAAACGTTGATGTCCTCATCGCGTACCTCTTTAATCGTCTTAATCCAATAGTCGGGAATGTTCATCGCCATACGATAGTCGAAGCCATAACCGCCATCCTCGAACTTAGCGGCAAGTCCTGGCATACCAGAAACTTCTTCTGCAATCGTGATGGCATTTGGATTCACCTCATGGATCAAGCAGTTGGCAAGGGTCAAATAGCAGATGGCATTATCATCCTCATGGCCATTAAAGTAGTCACCGTAGCCGCCAAAGGCCTCGCCCAAACCGTGGGAATAGTAAAGCATAGAGGTGACACCATCGAAGCGGAAACCATCAAACTTAAACTCCTCGAGCCAGTACTTACAGTTAGAGAGCAAGAAGTGGAGCACATCGTCCTTACCATAATCGAAGCAGAGTGAATCCCATGCCGGATGCTCATGACGATCGCCAGGATAGAAGAACTGATTAGGATCGCCAGCAAGGTTACCCAGACCCTCGACTTCGTTCTTTACAGCATGAGAGTGAACGATATCCATAATTACAGCTACACCATTCTTATGGGCGGTATCGATTAATTCCTTCAGTTCCTCAGGCGTACCAAAACGACTTGAAGGTGCAAAGAATGAAGATACGTGGTAACCAAACGAACCGTAATAAGGATGCTCCTGAATAGCCATAACCTGAATACAGTTATAACCATCCTTGATAACACGTGGCAACACGTTATCCTTAAACTCAGTATAAGTGCCAACCTTCTCTGCATCCTGACCCATACCTACGTGGCACTCGTAGATAAGCAGCGGATTCTTCTTAGGCTTGAAGCTTTTCTTCTTCCACTCGTAAGGCTTCTCTGGATTCCAAACCTGAGCAGAGAAAATCTTGGTATTATCATCCTGTACCACGCGACGGCACCAGGCAGGAATACGCTCACCTTCTCCCCCATTCCACTTTACCTTCATCTTATAAAGTTGTCCGTGTTTCAGGGCTTTCTCTGAGAGTTTCAACTCCCAGTTGCCTGTGCCTTCGATACGCTTGCAACGGTATTTCTCGTCTTCTGTCCAATTATTGAAGTCACCAATCAGATAAATGTCTGTAGCATTTGGTGCCCACTCGCGGAATACCCAGCCCTTGGCCAACTTATGGAGTCCGAAGTACAGGTGACCCGTGGCGAAGTCAGAGAGTTTTTTCTTGCCATTCTGAGTCAGCTGACCTATTTTCCACAAAGCATGATCATGACGTCCGCGGATAGCGCCCTCGAAAGGCTCCAACCACGAATCGTTACGTACCAGTCCGATATGTTCCGGCTCCTTAGGAGCCACAACTTTCTTCGCGGCCACTTTCTTAGCACAAGTTTTTTTAGCAACTGCAGGCTTCTTAGCAGCAGGCTTCTTAGCGGTAGTTTCTTTCTTCGTTGCCATATCTATTTCTTTACTTTAAAAATTGCTTTCTTAATCTCAGCATCATCGGTAATACAGGGTGCATGTCCATCCTGAGGGAAGAAGATGGCAAACTGGCCTGGCTTTACTGTTACATAGGTCTGAGCCTTGGTGTCGCCATACTTCGTAATGTCCTTCTCTGCGTTGTACTCAAATGGCGGCAAATCGCACAGCGGCGTGTAACCAAAAGTCTCTGCACCAGAGATAGGAATCTGTATATCGATCATGTCGATGTGAGTCTCAAGGAAGGCGGTATCCTTTGTACGCTGCTTGGCAAACTGCAGGTTCAAGAACAAGTCCTTATCCTTAATGGGATACTTGCCAGCCTCCATCGTCTGGAGGTCATTAGCTTTTAAAAACGCTACTACGTCAGCAAACAATGGGTTCAGCGCCACATATTTGCCCAGATTGTCGATTGTGTCAATGATCATACGATTATATTTTTAAGAGTTCGAAATTTACTTTGTTATTCTATGTCCACGCGTATAGGTACCAGAGGCTTTTACCTTGCCATTACGGTCTTTCTCGACGAAATTACCATCACGAATATCGTCTTTATAAGTACCCTCAAAACGGTTACCGTCTTTATCTTCCTCGATACATGGACCATTGCGCTTACCGTTTTTAAATACGCCCTTGAACTTAGCGCCATCGGCAAAGCGAGCGACACACTCACCATGAGGCTGACCTGCCTTAAACTGACCCTCTACCGTATCGCCGCTCTTCTTCGTCAGTTTACCACGTCCGTCTTGCTTATCAGCTTTCCACTGACCTACGTAGGTATCGCCATTCTTCCATACGAATGTACCCTGACCTTGCTTGTCGCCTTTATGGAACTGACCTGTATACTTATCGCCGTTGGCATACTTAAAGATACCCGAACCCGTGCGAGCACCCTTTTCATATTCGCCCTCATATACGTCGCCATTCTGGAACTTATAGATACCTCGGCCGTTCATCTCGTCTTCACTCCATTGACCAATATAGCTATCGCCATCGGCATATTTAAAGGTACCTTTACCCCAGCGCATATTTTCCTTCCAGTCGCCTTCGTAGGTAGAGCCATCGCCCCAGTCGAAGAAGCCCTTTCCTTGCTTCTTGTCGTTTACCCAGTCGCCCTTATAGAAAGCACCACTGGCAAAGGTGTAAATACCCTTACCTGAGCGTTTATCCTGTTTCCAGTCACCATCATACTTATCACCATTATAATAATACATCACGCCATGACCGTGCTGATAGTCGCGAAACCACAGTCCATCATAGCGGTTATTATTCGAGAAGTAATAAGTACCTTTGCCGTGTTGCTGATCCTGGAACCACTCGCCCTCGTATTTCTCACCATCAAAGAAGGTGTAAATACCAAAGCCTTGGCGCTTGCCTTTTACGTACTCGCCCTCGTAAACATTACCATTATTATAATTGGTAGTACCCTTACCGTGGGGCTTGCCCTGCAACAGTTCTCCCTGATACGAACCTCCGTCTTTTGTAATAGCCGAACCCAATGTAAGTTTCTGAGCGGTCATTGTCAGAGGAAGCATCAGCATGAATATCGAAAGTTTAAATATAGGTCGTGTCATAATTGTCTTCAATAAAATCTTTGCAAATTTACAAAAAAATCTGTAAGGTGAGCTACTTTTTAAAACATTTTTTGTTAACTTTGCAGCCGTTATGAAATTTATGTCGATAATTCCCGCCCGATATGCGTCTACACGCTTTCCGGGTAAGCCTCTGGCAGTTCTCGGGGGAAAGACTGTCATTCAAAGAGTCTACGAGCAGGTGAGTAGCGTGCTAAGCGATGTGTATGTGGCTACCGACGATGAACGTATCTTCAAATGCGTAGAATCGTTTGGCGGTAAGGCTGTGATGACGCGTGCCGATCACAAGAGTGGCACAGACCGTATTCAGGAGGCTGTTGAGAAGATAGCCACAGAGGCTGATGTAATTATCAATGTACAGGGCGATGAACCCTTCATCCATCCCTCGCAGATTAAAACGCTCATGGCACTTTTCGATGCACCTGAAACACAGATTGGCACCCTGGGGAAGCCTTTCGATAACATCGAGGCTGTCAGCAATCCCAATTCGCCCAAGATTGTTACCGACAATCGCGGTTTCGCCCTCTACTTCAGTCGCAGCATTATACCTTATATAAGAGGTAAGCAACAAGACGAATGGTTTGGAGAATATCCTTTCCTCAAGCATCTGGGCATATATGCCTATCGTCGCGAGGTATTGAAAGAAGTAACACAACTGCCCCAAAGTTCTCTGGAAAAGGCAGAGAGTCTAGAGCAACTCCGATGGCTGCAGAATGGCTATCGCATCCGTGTGGGTCTTACCGATATTGAAACAGTAGGTATTGACACACCTGAAGACCTTGCCCGTGCAGAAGAATTCTTAGCCCAGCAATAATCCAAAGAAGGGAACGCTTAAAACGTTCCCTTCATTTGTCTTAGCAATTCTTTTTGGCGTTCAGTAAGGTTGGTAGGCAACTTTACCTGATACGTAATAATTAAGTCGCCAAACGTACCATCGCCACGATCGTAGCCTTTACCACGCAAGCGCACTTTCGTACCTGGTTGTGTTTCTGGCTTGATTTTCATCTTCACTTTTTGTCCGTTCGATAACGTCAGCATCACCTCGCCACCAAGAAGTGCTGTATAGAGATCGATGGATACATTCGCATTCATTTCGCCAGAATTGGTACGCGATTTCGTGTTAAAGCCCTGGAATCCGCCAAAGCCACCACCTTGGTGACCTTTGCGCCCAAACAGGTTTTCAAAGAAATCGCTAAAGCCACCGCCTCCACCAGAAGAAAAGCTGCTAAAGTCGAAACCACCAAATGGATTGCCTCCACCAGCACCACCGCTACCAAAGCCATTAAACTGATCAGCTTGTTTCCACTGTTCGCCATACTGGTCGTATTTCTTACGCTTTTCTGGATCACCTATCACGTCGTAAGCCTCCTGAAGCGCCTGGAACTTCGCCTGCGCCTTAGGATCGTCTGGATGCAAATCAGGGTGAAACTGCTTGGCGCGTTTCAAATATGCCTTTTTCACATCTTTCTGCGGAATCGTCTTATCAACGCCTAAAATCTTGTAATAATCTATAAATGCCATTTTTATGTCCTCCTATTCTTTTATTACTTTCTACAAAAAAAGCAGCAAAAATCGTGCCTAAAACAAAGGAGCGTCATCTTTGTCTTATTCAGATAATCTTTACGGCTTGTTCAGATATCTTCCATGAGGGAAAGAGATAATCTTCGTTATATAAAAGGGATTATCTCCGTAAGTCATGGAGACTATCTGAATAAGGGAAAGAAGGCATCTTTATGAAAATAATAACTGAAATATTTGGAAATCGAAGATTTTTGTTGTATCTTTGCACCGTTAATCGAAACTCTAATACGGAAATGACAGATATGACAGATTAATTTCAAGAAACCTCACGCGTACCGCCTGCGCGTATACGGTACGCGTGAAGATTATACATATTAAAGTGTCATATCTGTCAATAGTATATTATTAGAAACCCTATTTAACAGCATTATTTCCTAGACTTAATTCCAGCAATTGCAACATTTAAATGTAACAAGTTCCAGAATTAAATTGCGCAAATGGCTGTCTTAGCTCAAAAGTTACGAGGTACGTAGGTCGAGGGGCGCGAGGTACGTGGGTCGAGACCTTCGAGCTACGTGCCTCGTTGGCTTCGAGCCTGATGGGGTAAAAAAGTAACTGTCTGAATGACACACACTTTTCAAGAAATAGTTAGCCACAAGAAGAAACTTCAAAAAATTATAGCAGAATTATTTGGAAATCGACGTTTTTTGTTGTACCTTTGCATGCAAATAATTAAATGAATCAAGAAAATGAGGACAACTATTATATCAACTATTATTGCTGCGACGCTGACACTTTCAGTGCAGGCACAGCAGACATCGAAGACCGTCACGCTGAAAGTCATTGAAACCAGTGATGTTCACGGACATTTCTTCCCTTGGGACTTCATGGAAAACCATCCCATCGAAGGTACACTTACCCGTGCGAACACCTATATTAATAAAGAGCGTCAGAAGTATGGCAAAAATCTACTGCTTATCGATAATGGTGACATCCTTCAGGGGCAACCTTGTATCTATTGGTCAAACTATGTGATGCCCGAAAACGAGAACTTGGCAGCCCAGGTAGTGAACTACATGAAGTATGATGCAGAAACCGTAGGCAACCACGATATCGAACCAGGTCATAAGGTTTACGACAAATGGATACGCGAAGTGCGCTGCCCTATTCTTGGCGCAAATATTGTAAAAGAGGAATACAAGAATTCAGAGGCTAATCCCTCACACATTTACACTGGCATCCAACCTTATTCCACCCATTATATCGATGGCGTAAAAATCTGCATCATCGGCATGCTTACCCCAGCTATACCAAATTGGCTTAACAAGTCGATTTGGAAAGGTTTGGAATTCGAAGAAATGACCAGTTGCGCTAAGAAGTGGATTAAATACATTAAGGATGTAGAGCGCCCAGATCTGATATTCGGTTTGTTCCATTCAGGTTTAAATGGTGGCATAAAAACCGCTGATTATGAAGAAGATGCAACCGAAGCAGTAGCCAAAGAAGTTCCTGGTTTCGATGTCATCTTCTTCGGCCACGACCATCAGGTACACAACGATTTCGTGGTAAACAAAGAAGGTCAGCGTGTACTCTGTATCGACCCCAGCTGCTACGTCAAGAATGTAGCCGAGGCAGAAATATCGCTTACCTACGAGAAAGGCAAACTTACAAAGAAAGAAATCAATGGTAACATCATTAATGTAACCAATGAGGCCATTGACCAGCAGATGTTAGATCATTTCCAGCCACAGATTGATGAAGTCATGTCTTATGTCAATCGAAAAATTGGTCGATTTGAGCGTCCCATTTACTCACGCGAAGGGTTCTTCGGCAACTCTGCTTTCACTGATTTAATTCACAATCTTCAGTTGCAGATTTCAAAGGCCGACATCTCTTTCAATGCCCCTTTGGCTTTCGACAATGTTATTAAGGCAGGCGATGTCACTCAGGCAGATATGTTCAAACTCTATCGTTTTGAAAACCTCATGTTTGTACTCCGTATGACGGGCGAAGAAATACGCAAGCATCTGGAGTTCAGTTATGATATGTGGACAAATACAATGACCAGCCCCGATGATCATGCCCTGCGCCTAAACGACAACGCAAAGGAAGACCAACAGCGTACGGGATTTCAGTATTACACTTTCAACTTTGATTCAGCTGCTGGTATCGACTACGAGGTAGACCTTACCAAACCAGACGGTCAGAAAGTTAGGATCATACAAATGTCGAATGGTGAACCTTTCGATGAGCACAAATGGTATAAGGTGGTTATGAACAGTTACCGTGCCAATGGTGGCGGCGAGCTGCTTACACGTGGTGCTGGTATACCTCAGGATTCGCTAGAGAATCGTGTTATCTGGCACACAGATATGGATCAGCGCCATTATCTTACAGAAGAGATCCAGCGCCAGGGTACTATTAATCCACAGCCTAATAAAAACTGGCGCTTTGTGCCAGAGGCTTGGGTAAAGCCAGCACTTGAGCGCGATCGTAAACAATTATTTGGAGAATAATGAAAACGTATTATTTCGTATTCTGCAAGGAAGACCTGCTACTCGAAAAGGCTGCCGACGGCGAATATACGATTCCCTTTCAGGAAGAGCCGCCTACAGAGGTAAAGCCTTGGACGCATCAGATGAACATCACCCCGATGGCTGATGGTAAACCCGTTATCACCTATCGTATCGATGAGCCAATCACGGATAGCGAACGTTTCGAGATGGTTGGTCTTCGTCAGAGCTACTACAAGCTTCCTCGCCCCCTCTATCTCAAGGCTGGTAAATGTCAGGAGTTGCTCTACTGGGACCAGAATACCAAGTTCTGTGGCATCTGTGGTGCTCCCATGCGAATGGATACCGATATCTCTAAAAAGTGTACCGAGTGTGGCAAAGAAGTATGGCCCCAGCTAGCTACAGCCGTTATCGTTCTGATTCACAAAGGTGACGAAGTATTGTTAGTGCGCGCCAAGAATTTCCGTCGCGACTTCTTCGGACTTGTAGCAGGCTTTGTAGAGACGGGAGAAACACTTGAAGAGGCCGTTGCACGCGAGGCTTTCGAAGAAACTGGCGTTACCATTACCAATATCCGTTATTTCGCTTCGCAACCATGGCCCTATCCATGTGGTCTGATGGTAGGCTTTAATGCTGATTATGTGTCGGGCGATATCCATCTGCAAAAAAGTGAGATTGCCAAAGGCGGTTGGTTCCGCAAAGACAATCTCCCTAATATTCCCGAAAAGCTCTCTATCGCCCGCATGCTCCTCGACGCCTGGCTTGAAGAACAAAAGCTCAATACTCTACTAGTTTCATCGTCATCTGACCTTTATAGGAGATAAGCGATTCTACCAGATAGCAACTAGCGCCATCTGGGATACAAAGCGTGGCATTAAAATGCAGACCTTGAGCATCGATATGACTAAACTCCATTTTGCCAAGAACAGCCTCTTCTAAGAAATCTGCCGGAACCTTGTCAGCATATTGCTGTTTACGGAAATCGCTGGAATAAATACAATTTGCACCCTTATATACGCTAATGTGCATGATATTATCGTAATACACATTTTCAACCTCAATACCATCTTCGCTATAAGAATGCTTTGTTACCTTGTATTTCGTGGGGTTGATGGCGATATACCAATGGTAACGCTCACCACCATACTGAACAACTGAATCAGATTTCACCTGATGAGTATAACTAAGAACCGTAGGCGTGTCGTGTACGAACGCTTTTTCATCGTCAGGGTTTTCACTCTTTTCGAGTTTTACCACATCGCCATTCTGATTATTAAACCAGAACTGATGTTCTGATTGCTTTACAATGCTATATTTAGTGCCCGAGGCCAGTACAAGCGAATCTCCCACTATCTTGAAATAGGAAGGCATACTGGTAGAATCAGCATAAAAGATGGTATCGCCCTCGACACGAAACGACACAGAGCCGTCTTCTGTATCAAGCCAAACGCCCTGGAGCATAATCTTTGCGCTCTTGTCTTCAGTAAGGCGCGCACCATCATTCTTACCGTTACAGGCCACCAAAAGGGCAGCAAGAATACTTATAATTGTTATTTTCTTCATTTACCTATGCAATGATACTCGAAGTCAGCCTCAGCCAACTCTTCTGTATCGAAGATATTACGTCCGTCGATAACCAAGCGACGCTTCATGGCCTTGCCAATAACGCCCCAGCCCGGCAAGCGGAATTCTTTCCACTCTGTAAGCAGTAAGAGAGCATCGGCATCAAGCACAACATCGTACATGTCGCGGCAATAGGTAACAGTATCACCGATACGACGCTTACACTCGTTTATAGCAATGGGGTCGTAAACACGCACATTACAGCCTGCCGCCAAAAGTTTCTCAATCATAACGAGTGCTGTAGACTCGCGCATATCATCGGTTTCCGGCTTGAAAGAGAGGCCCCACATAGCAATGGTTTTACCCTTAAGCGCAGCCTCGCCACCAAAGGCCTTCACCAACTTCTCGAACAGCACACTCTTCTGCTTCTCGTTCACACGCTCAACGGCCTTGAGCACCTCCATGGAGTATCCATTCTGGTCAGCAGTCTTGATAAGGGCTTTTACATCCTTTGGGAAGCAACTACCACCATAGCCGCAACCTGCATAAAGGAACTTACGACCAATACGGGTATCGGAACCTATGCCCGCGCGTACCATATTTACATCGGCACCTACACGTTCACAGAGATTGGCAATATCGTTCATAAACGAAATACGTGTGGCCAACATAGAATTAGCAGCATACTTCGTCATTTCTGCCGATGGAATATCCATGAAGATAACACGGAAATTATTGATTAAGAAAGGCTTATAAAGTTTGGTGAGTACTTTTTTGGCATGCTCACTCTCAACACCTACTACCACGCGATCGGGCGACATAAAGTCTTTGATTGCGTTACCCTCTTTCAGGAACTCGGGATTAGAGGCAACATCGAACTCAATATTAACACCACGCTTCTGCAGTTCATCCTCGATAGCCTTACGCACCTTCTTTGCAGTTCCGACAGGTACTGTACTCTTGGTCACTACAACCACATACTTATTAAGGTTCTGTCCGATAGTCTTTGCTACTTGAAGCACATACTTCAAATCGGCAGAACCATCTTCATCGGGAGGAGTGCCCACAGCCGAGAAGACAATCTCTACATCACCGAGTACCGAAGCTAAATCGGTAGTAAACTTCAAACGTCCTGCTGCTACATTTTTCTTAACGAGCTCATCAAGACCAGGCTCGTAAATGGGAATCTGACCGTTCTGAAGACGTTCTATCTTTTGCGCATCAACATCAACACAAGTAACGTTAGCACCAGTATCGGCAAAACATGTACCAGAAACTAAACCTACATATCCTGTTCCTACAATTGCAATATTCATAACTTTTTCTTTTTTTACTCAAATAGTTCTGCTTCTTTGAAAAAAGGCTGTTTTAAATCTTTCTCACTGGTTTGAACCGTAGACAAATCTACAGGCCACTTAATAGCAAGATCGGGATCGTTCCATCGAATACCGGCCTCGGTCTTTGGAGAATAAGGATTATCTACCTTATAAGTAAAAATAGCCTCATCACTCAACACAAGAAAACCATGGGCCATACCGCGAGGAATAAAGAGCTGTCGCTTGTTTGCATCGCTCAACTCTACCATAATATGCTTTCCGAACGTAGGACTCGACTTGCGGATATCGACAGCTACATCGAGCACCTTACCCTTAATTACTCTCACTAACTTAGCTTGAGAGGTATTGCCTTTTTGATAATGAAGGCCACGCAATACACCATAAGAAGATTTTGACTCATTGTCTTGAATAAAATCCACTTTGCCAACATGTTCATTGAACTCGGCCTGTTTCCAAGCTTCAAAAAAATAGCCGCGTGCATCGTCAAAAACTGTTGGCTCTATCACGTAAACGCCTTCTATATCAGCCTTGATATATTTCATCTAATCAGAATTTTGGGGCAAAGATACATTAAAAAAACCACTTATTCAAACATTTTAAGTATCTTTTATTTGTTTATCTCAAAATTTTGCTGTAATTTTGCACTCGTGATTGAATTAGAGAGACATATTGAAGTTTTATTGTTAAACAACGACTGCGTCATAGTACCCGATTTAGGTGGTTTTATGGCGCATCATGTTGAAGCAGAATACAGTGAGGAAGAGCAGACCTTTCTCCCACCCTTGCGTACCCTCGGATTCAACTCACAGCTAAAAATCAATGATTCTCTGCTAGTTCAATCTTATATTGAAGCTTACGATATTAGTTATCCCGAGGCACTACAGCGCGTAGAAGACGAGGTAAACGAATTGAAAATGCACCTTAAGACAAAAGGCTCGTATACGATGAACGACATTGGCACGCTGGCTGTAAACGAAAGTGAGAATTATGTATTTACCCCCTGTGAAGCTGGACTGCTTACACCTAGTTTATATGGTTTGGGGTCTTTCTGCGCTACTCCGCTAACAGCCAAGGCAAGCATCCATGAAGCGCTGAGCAATAAGCCAGAGACAGAAACAGCCAAGATTCTAGGTATGTCGCCGATAGTAGACGAGACAGAAGATAGTGATGAAGATGTCGTGAAAATTAAATTCTCCTGGATCCGTAATTCAATTGCTATTGCAGCCGTATTGCTCGCCATTTTCCTACTGGCACTGCCCACAGGAAAGACAGAAATGATGACGCGCACCATTAGTAATCTGAACAACAACATCTTGTTTGGCATGATGTCAAAAGATACGAATACCAGTAAAATAGAAATCAAAAAAACTGATATTCAGAAAACGCCTGTTAAAGTTGATACCATCCTAAAGAACGACAACACAAGATCTGCAAAAGTTCAGAAGAAAGACTCCGTAAGGAATGGTTACTGCATCGTTTTAGCTAGCTGTATATCAAAGAAAAACGCAGCAAACTTTATAGAATCTCTTCAAAAGAAAGGCTATCAAGAATCTGAAGTTTACATTCATAACAATATGACCCGTGTAGTTTTTGGAAATTTTGAAACGCAGCAAGACGCTTATAATATGCTGCGAAAAATCCATAAAGACAAGGCATTACAAGATGCATGGGTTTACAAGTATAATTAAGTATGAAACGAGTACGCTGTCCCAAATGCGACCAATACATCACCTTCGACGAGACAAAATATACAGCCGGCCAATCGCTCGTCTTCAAATGCCCTGATTGTGGTAAAGAATTTGGCATTCGTATTGGTGTAAGCAAACTACGCGAGCGCCAGAAAGACGAGAGCCCTGACGAGCAGGCGAACGAGGATGGTTGTGGAAGTATCGTAATTATCGAAAACATGTTTCATTACAAGCAGGTAATCCCCTTGCACATGGGCGACAACGTTATAGGCAGATACCAGAAAGGCAATCCAGCCAACTGCGCTTTTGAGACCGTGGATCCCAGTGTAGACCTGAATCATTGTACAATCATTGTGGGCAGAAACAAACAAGGCACCTTAAAATACACCTTGAAAGACAACAACAGTAACACAGGCACCTTTGTAGATAATGTTGAACTTACGCCAAAAGAGCGTAGAATCATAGCAGACGGAACACTCTTTACAATCGGTGCAACGAGCATTATTTTGCGCTCTGCCGACAATAAAGACGAATAATTATTCATAATTTCTTAAGAAATTAAGGCAATACGAGTAATTTCTCGAAAATATGACACTTATTTACTTTTTTTTTAGTAACTTTGCCGCTTGAAATTTCAAAGTAAATAAAGAACAATGGATACAACGGCAATTTTGCTTTTACACTGCCCTGACCAACAGGGTATCATCTCTGAGGTAACTAAGTTTATTACGGATAATAAAGGAAACATCGTTTACCTTGATCAGTATGTAGACAAGGTAGAAGGAATGTTTTTCATGCGCATAGAGTGGGAACTTGACGGATTTCTCATTCCTCGTGACAAACTCTATGATTACATCACAACACTTTATGCCCAACGCTATCAAATGAAGTTTAGCTTGTACTACAGCGATAAACGTCCAAGAATGGCCATTTTCGTATCGAAGATGAGTCACTGCCTTTACGACTTGCTGGCTCGATGGAAAGCTGAAGAATTTAACTGTGACATTCCATGCATCGTGTCGAACCATGAGGATTTGCGCTATGTAGCCGAACAGTTTAACATTCCCTACTACGTTTGGAGCATTAAGAAAGACCATTCTAACAAGGCCGAAGTAGAGGCAGCAGAGATGGAACTTCTGAAGAAAGAGGATATCTCATTTATTGTGCTGGCCCGCTACATGCAGATTATCAGCGACGAGATGATAGCAGAATATCCACATCATATTATTAACATACATCACTCTTTCCTGCCTGCATTTATCGGTGCCAAGCCTTATCATCAGGCCTACGAAAGAGGCGTGAAGATTATCGGCGCAACCAGTCACTATGTAACAGCCGACCTCGACGCAGGCCCAATTATTGAGCAGGACGTGACGCGTATTACGCACAAAGATACGCCAGAGAGTTTAGTTTTAAAAGGAAAAGATCTAGAAAAGATTGTGCTCTCGCATGCAGTATCAAAACACATCCAGCGTAAGATTCTCACCTATAAGAATAAGACTATTATTTTCTCATGAACGTTGCAATCGTAAAATATAACGCAGGAAACATTTATTCGGTGGTAAACGCACTGAAGCGATTGGGAATTGAGCCCTTATTGACGGATGATGCAGAGCTGCTGAAGAAGGCAGACAAGGTGCTTTTCCCTGGGCAAGGTCATGCGGCGGAAGCGATGGACTATCTGAAAGCCCGCCGATTAGACGAGGTTATACGCGACCTTAAGCAGCCCGTATTCGGTATCTGCGTTGGACAGCAACTACTTTGCAAACATTCTGAAGAGGGTGACGCGGAGTGTATTGGCATTTTCGACGCTGAGGTAAAGCGCTTTCAGCCTGAACGCCACGAAGATAAAGTGCCCTGCATGGGATGGAACAAGCTTATCGACACAAAATCGCCCTTGATGGAGGGACTTGGCGAGCATCCGTATGTCTATTTCGTACATAGTTATTACGTACCGATTTGCAAGGAAACTATCGCAACGGCAGACTATATTATACCCTACTCTGCCAGCATGCACAAAGACAACTTTTACACCTGTCAGTTCCACCCGGAAAAAAGTGGGAAGGTAGGTGAACAGATTTTAAAGAACTTTTTAGCTCTATGATAGAATTGATACCCGCTATAGATATTATCGATGGTCAGTGTGTACGCCTGACGAAAGGCGATTACGACCAGAAGTCGGTGTACGGAGCGCCTCTGGATATGGCCCTTGAATTTGAGCGCATCGGCTTTAAACGTTTGCACATGGTAGACCTCGACGGCGCCAAATCGAAACATATCGTAAACGATGCTGTGCTGCAAGTCGTTACGACCAAAACTCAGCTTTCTATAGACTTTGGAGGCGGTATTAAATCTGACGAAGATATCGAAAAGGCTTTTGCAGCCGGAGCCTCGATGGTTACAATAGGTTCTATCGCCGTTACCCAGCCTGACCTATTTATGGGATGGCTGAAAAAATATGGTACAGAGCGAATTATTTTAGGTGCCGATGTGCGCCATGGGAAAATTAGCATCAATGGCTGGAAAGAGGATTCTACAGAAGATTTACTCCCCTTCCTTCAAAAATACGTAGAAGCAGGTGTAAGAAATGTACTCTGCACAGAAATCTCGAAAGACGGCACATTAGCAGGACCAGCTATCGATCTGTACAAGAAAGTAATAGAGACTTATCCGCAGTTACATTTGATAGCAAGCGGAGGCGTTTCATCGATAGATGATATTAAGGCACTCGAAGCTGCAGGCATACCAGCTGTAGTATTTGGAAAGGCTATCTATGAAGGTAAAATTGACTTGAAGGATTTATGGGACTGGCAAAACGAATAATACCCTGTCTGGACGTGAAAGATGGTGAAACTGTAAAAGGCACCAACTTTGTAAATCTGCGTAGTGCAGGAGACCCTGTAGAACTTGGCAAAGCTTACAGTGACCAGGGGGCTGATGAATTATGCTTCCTTGATATCACTGCCTCATTTGAGGGTCGCAAGACTTTCACCGAAATGGTTACTCGAGTAGCAAAAAAAATCAATATCCCATTCACGGTGGGTGGTGGCATCAATGAGCTTGCTGATGTAGAGCGATTGCTTTATGCCGGAGCCGACAAGGTAAGCGTAAATAGTGCCGCTATCCGTCGGCCAGACTTGATAGATGAGATTACCAATCGTTTTGGTTCTCAAGTGTGTGTATGTGCCATCGATGCTCGACTGGATGAAGATGGATGGCATTGTTATCTTAAAGGTGGTCGCGAGCGTACAGAGCGTGGACTCTTTGAATGGGCACATGAAGCGCAGGAACGTGGTGCTGGCGAAATTCTCTTTACTTCGATGAACCATGACGGTGTGAAAGAGGGTTATGCCAACGAAGCGCTTCGCGAACTGGCCGATCATCTGTCAATACCGATTATCGCCAGCGGCGGTGCTGGTAAAAAAGAACATTTCAGAGACACCTTCATCGAAGGCCATTCTGACGCAGCACTCGCTGCTAGTGTGTTTCATTTTGGCGAGATACCTATACAAGAGCTTAAACAATATTTGAAATCAGAAGGAATAAACGTACGTATATGAAAATAGATTTTGAGAAAAGCGGTGGATTAGTACCCGCCATCATTCAAGACCCAAATACAAAAAATGTGCTGATGTTGGGCTATATGAACCAAGAAGCATTTGAAAAGACTGTAGCCACAAAGAAGGTTACTTTCTGGAGTCGCTCACGTAATTGTTTGTGGACTAAAGGCGAGACTTCGGGTAATTATTTGAATCTTATAGATATAAAGGTCGATTGTGATAATGACACACTCTTAGTGAAAGCTATTCCTGACGGACCAACATGCCACACTGGAACTGACACCTGCTGGGGTGAAGACAATAAAGAGAATCCGCTGGCTTTCCTAACAGAGCTGCAGGACTTTATAGATAAGCGTCATGAGGAGATGCCCGAGGGTAGTTACACCACAAAGTTGTTTAAAGATGGTATCAACAGAATAGCGCAGAAGGTGGGCGAAGAAGCACTGGAAACAGTAATAGAAGCCACTAACGGCACTTCTGATCATCTGGTGTACGAGGCCAGCGATTTGCTGTATCATCTCACCGTACTATTAACAAGCAAGGGGCTGCGTATTGAGCAAATAGCAGATGAATTACATAAGCGCCACGATCCAAACTGGGATAAGAAGCGTAGAGAGGCAAAAGCTAAAGGAGAAATGAAATAAAATAAGCCATATGAAGCTGATTAGTTTTAAGAATGCCAATATTTATCAACGACACGGGATTTGCGTACTGAAGAACGTTAATTTCGAAGTAGAAGAAGGGCAATTTGTTTTTCTGATTGGTCGTGTAGGATCGGGTAAAACCACCCTACTCCGAACGCTTTATTGTGAACTAGATATCGATGAAGCAGAAGAAGCAACTGTACTTGGTAATGATTTATTGACGATTAAACCAAAAGAAATTCCTGCGCTAAGAAAACAACTCGGTATTGTTTTTCAGGATTTCCAACTTTTGGCTGATCGAACCGTTTATAAGAATTTAGAATTTGTATTGAAAGCCACTGGCTGGAAAAAGAAAGAAGAGATAGACGAGCGCATACACAAAGTGCTATCAGCTGTGGATTTGGATGAAAAGGCAGAAAATCGGCCTTTTGAACTTTCTGGTGGTGAACAGCAACGTGTGGCCATAGCCAGAGCCATCCTAAACAATCCGAAACTTATCATTGCCGATGAGCCAACAGGTAATCTTGATCCAGAAACATCAGACGATATCATGAAATTGCTGTTTAAGATAGCAAAGACTGGTACAGCAGTTATCATGTCTACGCATAACATCCCGCTGGTGAAAGAAAATCCAACCATCACATTCCGTTGTCAGAACGAGAAACTTGAAGAGATCACCACAGACTTCCATAATCTTGTGATGATTGACGACACACCAGATGTTGATGAAACGAAAGTGAGTTATTCAGAAAGAGAAGAAATTTAATTAAAAGAAGAATAATATGAAGGTAATGAAATTCGGCGGTACTTCCGTCGGCACTCCACAGAGAATGAAAGAAGTAACCAGTTTAGTTACAAAGTCAGGCAACCCCGTATTCGTTGTTTTGTCGGCTATGTCGGGAACAACGAATTCGCTCGTAGAGATTTCTGATTATCTCTATAAGAAGAATCCTGATGGTGCCAACGAAGTGATTAATCGTTTGGAACAGAAATATGCCAAACACGTAGAGGAACTTTATTCTACTGAGGAAATGAAAGCTACCACACGTGAGTTCCTGCGTGGAGAATTTGATTATTTGCGTTCTTTTACAAAAGAACTTTTTACTAGTTTTGAAGAAAAAAGCATCGTTGCTCAGGGCGAGATGATTTCTACCAACATGGTAGTAAACTACATGAAAGAACAGGGTATCAATGCCGTATTACTGAATGCTCTCGACTTTATGCGTACTGACAAGAACTCTGAGCCAGACCCTGTATATATTAAAGAGAAACTGAAGCCACTATTGGAAGAAAATGAAGGTGCGCTGGTGTATCTCACTCAAGGATTTATATGTCGTAATGCCTATGGTGAGGTAGATAATCTGCAGCGTGGTGGCTCCGACTATACTGCATCACTTATTGGGGCTGCTATCAATGCTGAAGAAATTCAGATTTGGACTGATATCGACGGAATGCACAACAACGATCCAAGAGTGGTAGACAAGACTGAGCCCGTACATCAGCTACATTTTGAAGAGGCTGCTGAGTTGGCCTACTTCGGTGCTAAAATTTTGCATCCTACATGCGTACAACCTGCAAAATATGCAGGTATTCCTGTACGTCTCTTGAATACAATGAATCCTGAAGCAGAAGGTACTACCATTAGCAATAAGACCGAATACGGGAAGATTAAAGCCATTGCCGCTAAGGACAATATTACAGCTATTAAAATTAAATCGAGCCGCATGTTGTTGGCAACAGGTTTCCTACGCAAGGTATTTGAGATCTTCGAGAGCTACCAAACAAGTATCGATATGATTTGTACCTCGGAGGTGGGTGTTTCTATGAGTATCGACAACTCTGCGCATCTTGGTGAAATTGTTGACGAGCTGAAAAAATATGGTACAGTAACTGTTGATACAAACATGTGTATTATTTGTGTTGTAGGCGATCTCGACTGGTCGAACATCGGTTTTGAGACACTAGCGCTCGATGCATTGAAAGATATTCCTGTTCGAATGGTTAGTTATGGAGGTTCTAATTACAATATCTCGTTCTTGATTCGTGAGGAAGACAAAAAACGTGCACTCCAGAGCCTCAGCAATACAATTTTCAACAAGTAATAAGTATACAACACAACAAAAGACTAATATGGCAAAAGGATTATTCCCAGTAGAGAAGTTGAAGTCGATTGAGACCCCTTACTACTACTACGATACAGAATTGTTACGCCAAACGTTACGTAAGATTAATGAAGAAGCCAATAAGCATGAAGGCTTTGTTGTACATTATGCAATTAAGGCCAATGCTAACCCCAAGATTCTCCGCATCATACGTGAAGCGGGGTTAGGCGCAGACTGTGTCAGTGGTGGTGAAATCGAAGCATCTGTCAAAGCTGGATTCCCAAGTAAGAAAATAGTGTTTGCTGGTGTAGGAAAGAGTGATTGGGAAATCAATCTAGGACTTGATAATGACATTTTCTGTTTCAATGTTGAGAGTATTCCAGAACTTGAGATTATCAATGAACTGGCTGCAACTAAAGGCAAGATTGCTAACGTAGCCTTTCGTTTAAACCCCAATGTAGGTGCTCATACACATGCCAATATAACGACAGGTTTGGCAGAAAATAAATTTGGGATCGCCATGCAGGACATGGAGAAGGTAATTGCAGAAGCCAAAAATATGAAGAATGTGAAATTTGTTGGACTTCACTTCCATATTGGTTCACAAATCCTCGATATGGGCGATTTTGAAGCGCTATGTAACAGAGTAAATGAATTGCAAGACCTGCTGGAGAAGCACTATATACGAGTAGAGCATGTCAATGTCGGAGGCGGACTCGGCATTGACTATGCCCACCCTAACAGATTACCTATTCCTGATTTCAAGGCTTATTTCGACACTTATGCTAAAAAGCTAAAGTTGCGTCCTGGTCAGACACTTCACTTTGAATTAGGTAGAGCAGTAGTCGCACAATGTGGCTCACTGATAACAAAAACGCTCTATATTAAAGAAGGTGCATTAAAGAAATTCGCCATCGTAGATGCAGGATTTACCGATTTAATCAGGCCTGCTCTTTATCAAGCTTATCACAAGATAGAAAATATCATGAGTGAAGAGCCAAAGGAAACATACGATGTAGTGGGTCCAATCTGCGAGTCGACAGATGTCTTTGCCAAGCAAATAGACCTCAATAAGACAAAACGAGGAGATTTGTTGGCCATTCGTTCTGCTGGCGCTTATGGTGAGATAATGGCTTCACAGTATAATTGTCGCAGATTGCCTATTGGCTATATGAGCGATGAGATTTGAAATAGATATATGAGTAAAATAGATCATAAATTCTCCGTTATCATGACTGTCTATGACCAGTCGGAAGAATTGAAGGAGAATCTGCCCTTGCTCCTCCAGCAAGAATATGAGTCAGGAGGATATGAGGTAATTGTCGTGGATGAGTCTTCGACTGATAGCACACCCGATGTGCTTAAATTATTAAAAGGAGAATATCCGCACCTTTATTCAACATTTCTACCAAAACCTGACAGAAAAAGGTTTCGTAAGAAGCTTGCACTGAATATAGGTGCCAAAGCTGCAAAAAACGAATGGCTAATAATTTCTAGCACAAGAAACAAGCCTGCTGGTTCAGACATTTTAAAAGCCATCAGTGAAGTGCTCAATGATGATGCGGACATCACACTCGGCTATGCTACAAAAAAGGGCGTTCGTTTACAGCCTTTTTATGATATTGAAGAAACTGCGCATCATATTATTAGGATAGAGCGTAAGTTAACAGTTGTTCGTGAAAGGAAAAACGCCAACTATTTTTGGGGCAGATATAGTTTCATTATAGTGAAGAAAGATAAAATTTATGATCTTCTAAACTATTATGAGCATAAAATTTCGCGATGGAAGCAGATGGGTATTCTTATAAAGATTATCTTTGATAATATGTTCAGACGCTCATCTACTACACTTCTAGTTACGTCGTAAAGTTAAGATTTGAAAAGCCAATGAAAGTCCTACATCTATATCCTAAATCAGACAGCCTTATCGAGCGTTATGTCACATGCCTTGTAAAAGGCATGCGACAAAGTGCTCAGATTAAGAAAACTGATAACATAGCTATTTTCAGACAATTACTTAAGGAAATGGAGCCGGATATTGTACATGTACACGGATGTTGGCAATATGGTATAGCAAGAGCAGCTTCCAGTGCTATCAAACGAGGAGCCAGACTCGTGATTACACTTCACGGACAGTTAGAGCCCTGGATTATTAAGCAAAAAGGCCCTCAAGAGAACATCTGTAAGACACTATTATGGCAACGTAAATATATTGAGCAGGCTTATTCTATTATAACACTAGGCAAACTTGAATTGGACAACTTCAAGAAACTAGGATGGAACAAAAGAACAGAAGAGATACACAATGCTGTAATTACTAACACAATTTCAGAAGCAGCAATGTGTAGTAAGTTATTTGCTGTATACCAGAAAGTGATGGACTCCAATACATTGGAGCAAATGAACAAAGATAGTGAGCTTGCGCTTGCCGCCATTGTTAAAGCAAGTATAACGGGAGACCGTAGGTGGCTTGACGGTACCCAACACTTGCAATTTGACACCAAGCAGATTAATTGGCGACACCTATTAGTTTATGCAGAGCATGAGAACATTAGGAACTATATTGATTATGGTATAAATATACTAGGACTCTCTACCCCATTAATCGAAACAAAACAGATTAATGCATACTTCCCTGATTATTATACAAAGCCCCTACCGATAAAGGAATTAATCGGAGACTATAACGGCAACGAAAATGATTATCTGATGCGAATCATCAGACAAATTAATAAACAGCCTCTACTACTGCATCTCATCGAACTAACACGCGAGTTATATCGTAACACAGTTAATGATGAGCAACTTATTGATCTTTTAGAAGAAAAAGGCCTTGCCTCATATACAGCCAGACTTATGCAAATTCTTCAAGAACAAACACTTATCGACGAAGGTTTTATGCCAATTGCCCCTATCGATGATAAACAAACAAAACATATTCGTAATCTTCTAACTAATCATTTAAAGATATGACAAAAATACCTCATTCTAAAATAGATGCAGACATGCACTATCTGCAACTACTTGCTCAATCGTTTCCTACGATAGCCGATGCTTCAACAGAAATAATTAATCTTGAAGCTATCATGGCTTTACCTAAGGGTACGGAGCATTTTTTGGCAGATCTTCATGGCGAGAGTGAAGCTTTCCGTCATGTATTAAAAAACGCATCAGGTAATATCAAACGAAAAGTAAATGAACTTTTTGGTAACGATATACGTGAGGTCGAGAAAAAAGAACTCTGTACACTCATCTATTACCCTGAGCAGAAACTTGAACTGATCAAAGCTCAAGAAAAAGACATCGAAGATTGGTATCGCATTACCATCCACCAATTGGTAAAAATATGCAGAGACGTATCTTCAAAATATACGCGCTCAAAGGTTCGCAAGTCACTCCCTCAGGATTTTGCATACATCATAGAAGAACTGCTCCATGAAAGTTTAAGTGATAATGACAAGGCTGCTTACGTAAGTGTTATTGTAAATACAATTATTTCGACTGGACGCGCTGATGACTTTATTTGTGCTATCTGTAATGTAATACAGCGTCTAGCCATTGATCAATTGCATATTTTAGGTGACATCTATGACAGAGGACCTGGTGCCCATATCATTATGGACACATTACGCCAATATCACTCATGGGACATACAATGGGGTAATCACGACATCTTATGGATGGGCGCCTCAGCAGGAAATAATGCATGTATCTGCAACGTACTACGTCTTTGTTTACGTTATGCCAACCTTACAACCATCGAGGAATATGGTATTAATCTTGTGCCCTTAGCAACATTTGCGCTTGAAGCATATAATAACGATCCCTGTGAGGAATTTATGCCAAAATTACTCCAGGGCAACGATATGGACGAAAAAACACGATTACTGACAGCTAAGATGCATAAGGCTATCACCGTGATTCAATTCAAGGAAGAGGCTGCTATTTTTTCACGTCATCCAGAATGGCAAATGCAAGATCGAATCTTATTCAATCATATAGATTATGAGCGTGGCATATGCATTATTAATGGTAAAGAATACAATATGCGTAGTTGTAACTTCCCAACGATTAATCCTGAAAAACCTTGTGAATTAACAACAGATGAGGCTGATTTGATGCAAAAGTTACACCACTCCTTCCGTATATGCGAGAAACTTCATAAACACATACGTACCCTACTCTCTCATGGTTGTATGTACACTATCAGCAACTCTAACTTGCTGTTTCATGCCTCCATACCTCTTAATGATGATGGTTCCTTAAAAGAAGTTGAAATATATCCAGGCATAAAATATTCCGGCAAGGAACTCATGCACAATATTGGCATGATGATACGAGCTGCATTCGAAGAACCTACTGAAGATTATTCTCGCGATTATGCACGTGACTATTTCCTTTATCTTTGGTGTGGTAAGAACTCACCTTTGTTTGATAAGTCGAAGATGGCAACCTTTGAACGTTACTTCTTGGATGAAAAGGAAACATATAAAGAAGAAAAAGGTAATTATTTTAAGCTTCGCGATTCTGCTGAAATTTGTGACCGTATTCTCGATGCGTTCGAAGTTGAGGGACAAAATCGTCATATAATCAACGGACATGTACCTGTGCATGCATCAAAAGGCGAAAACCCCATTAAAGCCGGAGGCAGATTGATGGTGATTGATGGTGGATTCTCTGAAGCCTACCATAAGGAAACTGGTATAGCAGGCTATACCCTCGTATACCACTCACGTGGTTTCCAATTGGTACAGCATGAGCCATTTACATCTACTCAAGATGCTATTGTGCAAGAGACCGACATTAAATCAACCACACAAATTATCGAGATGTCGGCTCATCGTATGCTCGTAGCAGACACAGATAAAGGCAGAGAACTCAAAACGCAGGTAGCAGACCTAAAGGAACTTCTCTATGCATACAGACATGGTATTTTGAAAGAGCGTCGCAGATGAAATGTCGATATTTGATATTGCTATTGTGTCTCGCCATCGAGATACAAGCTAAGAATACTATCTATAGTCCACAGATTAAGACACTCCAATCTGTAGTCAATAAAGACTGGCTCGCTCCTACTGTAATGCGATTGAATTCAGATGATATTATTAATATTGATTTCGATGATCTTTCTGATAATATAAACCAATACATCTATAAAATAGAACGATGTGAAGTTGATTGGCGTACATCAACAGAGGTTTTCGAAAGTGATTGGTTAGAGGGTTTCAACAACAATAGCATCGATGAATTTGGCTACTCTACCAATACAACAATCCCCTATATTCATTATCATCTTCAGATACCAAATGATCAATGCAGATTTAAACTGAGTGGCAACTACCGATTGAACATTATCAAAGAAACAAACGATGAAATAGTTGCAAGTGTAGAATTCATGGTATCAGAACAGTCCATGTCACTCGCTTTGCAATTATCTGCCAATACGGATATAGATTTCTATAAGAGTCATCAACAGATAACAGCTAGCCTAAACTATAACAAAGAGCAAATAGCGAACGCAGAAGAGCAGATTATTTTAATAGTTACCCAAAACAATCGTGATGACAATAGTCGCAAGAACATTCGACCAACTTATGTAAGTGAAAAAGGTATGGAATGGACACATTGTAGTGATTTGATATTTGAGGCAGGTAATGAATATCACAAATACGAGATATTGGATGTGAGCCACCCTACAATGGGTATTGATTTTATTCACTGGGATGGGAATCATTATCAGGTATATCCTTTTATTAATAATCCTCGTCTACAATACATCTATGACCAAGATGCCAATGGCTCGTTCTATATTAGAAACAGTAATAACACCGAAAACGAAACCACCTGCGACTATGTATGGGTAAACTATCGCCTTCATACGCCCCAATTACTAAACGGCAACATATATGTCCATGGTCGATGGACTACAGAGAAGGCTGCAAACTATCTTATGCATTATAATGCAGAAGAACAAGTTTACCAAACTTACATCTTACAGAAACAAGGCTATTATTCTTATCAATATCTGTGGCAGAAAAATGATGGTACAAGCCACTTCCTTCCTTCTGAAGGAAATTTTCACCAGACAGAAAATCGCTATCAAGCATATATTTACTACAAGAAACTTGGAGAACGTACGTGGCGACTTACCGCTGTGCGCGAAATTCTTTCGGAGTAATTTTATGAACACGATAAAACAAAGCGATGAAGTAGTTGGGTGAAACAAAGCCACATTCATTAGAAATCTCCTCAATACTCTTATTTGTGGTTTGCATCAACTTGACTGCATGGTCCAACATCATCTTTATAGCTAAAGGACGAGGACTCTTGTAAATATTCGAAGTAACCAAAGAATAGAATGCTTGTACCTCTAATCCGGCTTTCTCACTTAGCAATCTCATAGACAACTGTTTGGCATTCGTATTCTGAACAGTTGGCATTATCCTTATCATCATATCAATAAATTCGGGCGTTAACTCGTTCTGCTGTAAGATCTCATCACCAACAACTTCCTCAGATATAGGCTCCAATAATTCATGTCCTTTCAAACTGCAGCGTTCTGAGAAATTCACAATACGTTTTAGCACATTCACTTGTCCACTATTACGCATAGCCTTCATATTGGTGTTCTTAAGATAGAAATATGTATTGACACCCATAAGAAGAAGCAAAATAAAGACATAAAGCACAATCATTACAGAAGTTCGCCACCAAGGCTCATGAACATTAATAACCCATTTATAGGGTGTAGTATCCCATTTATATGGATTCATAGATGCTTGTAACTCCACCTCATAAGTTCCTGGCCGTAATGACATCATTGGCAGATGAAGCATGCCTCTAGGATCGACCATACCACCTGAATTATAAGGTGCAAATATCTGCCAGTCGTCAATCAAGCCCTTAACTCGAACTCTATAAAACGTCTGGTAAGGGCGGAAATAATTCAGGGCAGAAAAGGTTAGTGATAATGAGTTCTGATTATAATTAAGATTTATCTCATATACACGTGTAATTGCTTTCTCAAGTATCACATTACCATCTACTTCGTCTCCTGTTTTTATATCAATACCATTCACCAACAATTTGGTCAGCTTTGGATAGAGTTTGATAGGAGTATCATCCTTAATTGTTGACATCTTTGCCGGATTAAATGTTACAACATGATCAGTTGCAACCATCACAATTGTGCCATCGTTCAAACACAAGGCCTGTCCATTGAAGAAAGACTCATTTGGAACATGATCGTATTGATTATAGGTATTGACAAAATGTATTTCTCCATTTTTTATCTGTACACAAGCAATACCGTAGCTCGTAGATACCCATATATTGTGCATTTTATCTTCAATAACAGCATGGATGACATTATTTAATAAACCATCACGCTTTGTAATCACCTTGGGAAGATGATCATCCTCTGAGCGATAATATTGAAGACCATAAGCCGTACCTACCCATGTCCAACCTCGCGAATCACGATAAACACAATTAACTGACTTTCCTCTATACGTATTAGGTTGAACTGAAGCTGCAGCCATATTACCATATTCAAGAGCAAGAGGATTATCCCAAGTGAGCTGAATAAAGGGAGCAGAGAATGGTCTTGAATAGAGCAAGCCAGAATGCTCTGTTCCAACCCATAAACCCCCTTGGCGGTCAAAGGCCATTACATTAACAGAGGTCTTAACTTCTCTGCCATTTTCAAGCCTCATTGCTTCATGGTGTATAAAATCTCTACTTTTTAGATTATAGATCCAATAGCCATATTCACAAGGAATATATAGCAATGAATCCTTACTTGCAAGATTAGATAGCTTATAGGGCGTACGGAGAAGTTCATTCCATTGCTGTTTTTGAATATCATATCGCAAAAGGATACCTTCTTGACTTCCATTCCTGGTTTGGTATATGATATTATCCTTAAGAAGTAACACACTTGTTTTATTATAGCGTGATGCATCTTGCTGATCGTATGGTTTATTTGCAACAATTTTTCTACCAGTCTCTACATTATATGTTTCTAGCAAACCCGATTCATAAAAAAGCAACAATGTCTTCCCATCATCAATAGTTTCTAAATCTTGTAGATTCTGTTTTTGGAAAAGTTTAATGATTTTATTGTCTTTTACACTGTATAGACCATCCTCTAACAATAGCCATGCATTTCCATATTGATCAACAAATAAATCTTTTACTTCATCTGTAACACCAAACTCCTCAAAAATATCAGCAACAGATGGAACAAAACGCTCAGTAGTAAGGTTTACACATACAAGACTATGTGTATTTTTTAGCCATAAATGATGGAATTGATCGAAATACAAATGATAATTACCAAAATAAGCAGGCAATGGATAGACTTCCTCATCAATAGAATTGATATACGAAAATTTTTGTCCATCGTAGAAATTGATCTGCCCCATCGTGGTAATTACCATACGGCCTGTTTTGGTACAGTGAATGGTATGAGCACTATTGTCAGCCAGACCATCAGCAGCACTATATCTCATGAATGTATGTTCTGATGTCTGAGCCAATAAGTTCAGAGTACACTGCAGAAGCAGAACAATCAATACCAAACCACTATACCTCCTCATTACCGTATCGTTACTATACCACTTCTATTCCCAACTGTTTGCAAAGATCCAAGCTCATTTCCTTTAATTTAAACTTCTGGATTTTTCCAGAGCCGGTCAATGGGAACTCCTTTATAAAGAATACATACTTAGGAATTTTATAACGTGCAATTTTTCCACGACAGAACTCTTGTACATCTTCAGCTTCCATCTTTACCCCCTCTTCAAGGATAATAAATGCGCCCACAGCTTCACCATATTTCTTCGAAGGAACCGCAGCTACCTGCACATCACGAATCCCAGGCATATGGTAAAGGAACTCTTCGATTTCACGTGGATAAATATTCTCACCACCACGGATAATCATGTCTTTGATTCGACCCGTAATCTTGTAGAAACCATTTTCATCCTTCACACCAAGATCGCCAGAATGCAAGAAACCATTTTTGTCGATGACTTCCGCTGTTGCTGTAGGATTCTTATAATAGCCCTTCATCACGTTAAAGCCCTTGCAACACATTTCTCCCTGAACACCAACAGGACATTCATCACCTGTTTCTGGATCAAGTACTTTAACTTCAACAAAAGGATAGTCACGACCTACTGTCGTACAACGTTGCTCAAAACTATCATTCAAACAGGTCTGTGTCATACCTGGTGATGACTCTGTAAGTCCATACACACTAGTAATAGTCATAAACATCTTCTCAGACACCTGTTTCATAAGTTCTACAGGGCACAAAGATCCTGCCATAATGCCAGTACGTAAACTACTTACATCAAACATGTTAAACATTGGATGATTAAGTTCTGCAATAAACATAGTAGGTACACCATAAACAGCCGTACAACGTTCCTTATGGATAGAGGCCAACACTACTAATGGGTCGAATTTTTCTACCATCACCTCGGTACAACCATGAGTCAGACAGTTCATTGTAGCTAGAACCACACCAAAACAGTGGAACAGAGGTACACATACACACAGTTTATCGTCGGCTGTAAATCCCATATTCTCACCAGTAAAATAGCCATCATTTGCGATGCCATAGTGTGTAAGCATTACTCCCTTTGGAAATCCTGTTGTACCTGATGTATATTGCATATTGCAAACATCGTAACAGCTTACTTTACTCTTCATTTCCTGAAGGGTTTCATCTTCAACATTCTGCCCCAACAGAAGCAACTCTGCAGTATTAAACATACCACGATACTTCTCCATACCGATATATACTACATTTTTAAGATATGGAAAACGCTCACTATTAAGATGACCACGCTCACAAGTCTTCAACTCTGGCAGCATTGTATATGTCATATCAACATAATTACAATCCCACGTTCCATCGGTGATACAAAGTGTGTGCATATCGCTATCTTTACAAAGATATTCCAGCTCATTCTGCTTATAGTTAGTATTTACCGTAACAAGCACCGCACCAATCTTTGCAGTCGCATAGAGAAATGTTAGCCAGTCTGGAACATTTGTTGCCCAAATACCAACATTAGAACCTTGCTTCACGCCAATAGCAATCAGACCTTTAGCAAGGTTGTCTACTCGCTCATTGAATTTACTCCAAGTAAAACGGAGATCACGATCAGAATAAACGATATATTCTTTATCAGGAGTTGTCTCTGCCCAATATTCAAGCCATTGGCCAAGGGTGCGCTCAAATAGTGTATAACCAGCACTTCCAGTCTCTGCAGGATATTTTCTGTCTGGCAGTGGTCTGCCTGCCATGTCATATTTTACATTGCTCATGCCTTCTAATCAATTAAAAAGGTATATATACCACTGCGAGAATTTTAGCACTCTTACCTGGGGCACCATGTACGTGATGCTTTACAATCGAATCGTAGAAAATGGAATCACCCTCTTTCAGCAAATACGTGTCCTTACCATACACAATTTCCACCTCACCATCCATCACATAAATGAACTCCTCTCCTTCATGAGCAGAAAGTTGGAAGTTAGGTGCATCCTCGGGATTTATATCAATGATAAAAGGCTCCATATGCCTGCCAGCTTTCTGCTGTGCCAATGGATGATACTCCATGTGCTTACGAGCATCTACTGCATCATTTGAAAAGCTGATACTCCTATTTTGCTCACGCTCTTCAGCACGAGTAACAACTGGACCCAGGGCATCATTATCATCCATGAATGTTCCCAAGCGAACACCCAAAGCTCGGGCAATCTTAATTAAAGGGCCTAAAGATGGTAGGTTCTGACCATTCTCAATATTATTAATTTGGTCTACCGACAAACCACTTCGCTCTGCGATTTCCTCAACAGACAAACCCTTAGATTCACGAAGGCTCTTAATTTTGAAGCCCACGACTATTTGTTCTCTTGACATAATTTAGTACTATGTTAATTAACCTAATTATTTTTTGGCCGCAAATTTACTAAAAAATATCAAAATAACGTTCACTTTTTACATCATTAACATAAAAAACTAATTATTCTGGTGGTGAATCGATCAAAAACGTCATAAAAACAACCTGTTTTTCCAAAAAGAGGTAGGGGAAAATGCAGGAGATTTCCCCCTACCTTCAGCGAGATTTTACATAGACGCAGTCAGACTCGCTAATGGCAATACCTCTGCTCTACCCCGACTGCCAACATTTGCCGGTAATAAGTTCAAATGACGACTATAGACGACAAGCGAATCCGGCTGCTTCGTCTCATCCTCCTTAATATCTTCTAATTCTTCAGGTATAGGTAAGACTCTTCCTAACAAACGTATTGTTGCGATTTTTAAAATCAATTACGAAGGCAAAGATAATAAAAATGTGCTAACAGAGATCTCGGAATTAACAATTATTATAGAGTATTATAAAGTGTTATGCGTAAAATCGAGGAAGTGTGCTTGCAAACTTTATAGCGATTATCCACACGACGTCCCACAACCCATAAAATATTCCCCTTTGCATCAGTTACAACTAACTGGCGACGTTTTTCAAGAAGAGGCACTTTCAAATCCGTCAGAAAATCACTAACCAATTTATGTCCTTCCATACCTAAAGGACAAAAAATATCACCGTTCTCAACTATTCTTACTATTAAAGGAAACTCTACAATATCTTTATCAAGAGTAACACAATGATCTGATTTTGAAATTATTACGTCGTTACTATATTCAAATCTCATGGATAGATTATCTGTAATATTATAGAATCCTACTTCTGGTATTTTTAACGGTTTAATCAGACTTCTACGAAGTTCCACAATGACACAAGCTCTATCAATAACCAAATCAAAAGAAGCGCTCTCAAATACACGTCCAGATTCTCCGATGAGATGGTGAAAAATCTGCTCAATCTGAGTACGATTATACCCTAATGGAGACAACCATTCATAAAGAAAAGTCTCAGGAGATGGCAACTGCATAAGTTCCAAAACTGAAACAAATTGCCTCCCATTAGCCCTATCATGTTTAACATATCTCGCCAACTCACAAGAAACTTCTTTGTTGAATATTTTCTCCGCTTCCTTAAGATATTCTGCCGTTTTATCGATATTTTCAACCACAGAAGGATTGATGTCTTTTAAAAGAGGAACCACATTTAGACGTATTTTATTACGCAGCACATCGTCTACAAGGTTGGAAGAGTCCGTAACATAGTCTTGTCCGATAGAATCGAGGTATTTTAATATATCTTGTCGACTTAAGCACAACAATGGTCGGACAACAATCCCATTTTGGGCCCGAATACCAGTCAAGCCATGTATTCCACTCCCTCTAAGAAGATTCATCAAAAATGTTTCAACGACATCATCCCTATGATGTCCCACACATATTGATGCAGCACCGATATCCTTACACAGCTGTCGAAAATAAGAATAACGAAGATCTCTAGCAGCCATTTCAATACTTACTTTATGTATACTAGCATAATCTTCTGGTTTAAAATGAACTAAATGCAATTTAATATCAAGAGAATCACAAAGATTCCTAACAAAAATCTCGTCCTTATCGCTCTCTAATCCACGTAAATGAAAGTTACAATGTGCAGCCTCTACACGATAGCCTAATTGCTTTAAAATGTGTAACAAAGCAACGCTATCTGAACCTCCACTCAATGCTACAACATGCAGCTCTTCATGGGACAACAATTCGTTTTCATCGATAAATTTAGAGACCTTATTCAACATAAAGCACAAAACCCTTCAAATATTCACCCTCAGGATGGTATATATTAATCGGATGATCGGCAGGCTGATGCAGTTGGTGAAGGATACGGACTTTGCGACCTGCTTGAGCAGCTGCAGTAAAGACTGCATTGCGGAAATGTTCCTTTGTAACGACCTGAGAACAACTAAAGGTGAATAAGATTCCATCAGGCTGAATCTTCTGGAAAGCCTTACTATTTAATCGAGTATAGCCCTTTAATGCATTATGAAGAGCGCCTCGATGTTTTGCGAAAGCTGGAGGGTCTAAGATAATAAGATCATACTGATCGCCATCCTGTTCCAAGAACTTAAAAGCATCCTCACAGAAAGCCTGATGGCGATGATCTCCTAAGAAATTCAAACCCACATTTCTATTCGTGAGTTCAATAGCTTTTGCGCTACTATCAACCGAATGTACCAATTTTGCGCCTCCACGCATCGCATAGAAAGAAAAGCCGCCAGTGTAACAGAACATATTCAGAACCTTTCTCCCCATTGCAAAATGCTCTAAAAGCGCACGATTCTCGCGCTGGTCCACAAAAAAGCCTGTTTTCTGGCCACGCAGCCAATCCACATAAAACTTCAATCCATTCTCAATAGCTATATTATCATCACTACCGCCAAAGATAAAACCATTCTCCATATTATCCATAAACGGCAACGTGGTTTCACTTTTATAATATACATTTTCCAAACGACGACCCATCACCTTGAGCAATTGCTCTGCTATCATATTCCTACAATTATGGATACCAATGCTATGAGCCTGCATAACAGCAGTTTTCCCATATACATCAATAATCAATCCAGGAACCATGTCTCCCTCGCCATGAACCAATCTATATGTATTGTTATTAGGATTATCAGCCAGACCGATAGCAATACGCATATTCAAAGCAGATGCCAATCGAGCAGACCAGAAATTTGCATCAATCTCAGTATCTCTAAACGATAAGACACGAACAGCGATGGAGCCTTTCTGATAATGACCTACAGCAATAAAATCGCCTTCATTGGAAACGACACGCACAAAGTCACCTTCTTCTATGCCATCATCTGTTTTCAAGATAGCTCCAGAGAACACCCATGGATGAAAGCGACGAAGACTCTCCTCCTTACCACGTTTAAGATATATCTGTTTCATCATTTTCTATTTTTGGTTCCTCTTGCACGACAACCATTTCATAGTCATTGGTTTCTTTTAACCGTACAAGTTCATTATAAATCTTAACACATGCCCAAGCATCAATTGCAGCATACATCTTCTGACTTTCCTTTAAAATATCACGTTCCCAGTTCGACAGACGTTCTGCCTTGCTGATTCTTTCATTAAAAAGATTTGCGTATATTTTAACGAGACTTTGATCTTCTATTCCGATTTCATTCACCATATTTTGAAGATCAATAAAGCTACCTGATTTAAAATCTCCCAACTGATGGAGCGAGAGAAGATCATTTTTCCAAGCCAAACCAACTTTTATCACTGTTTCATCACTTAACAATCGGATAATAGCAGGTGTCAAACCCATATAATTCAGGCGGAAGAGAAAACAACTATCTTCTGCAGCCACCTGAAGCAAGGAACATTTAAAATGCTCACCTCTTTTAAACGCAGGACGTGTTTCAGTATCAAAACCAAGTACACGTTGAGAAAGCAGATAGTCAACACACCTTTCTGCTTCTTCAGGAGAGACCACCACTACTATTTTGCCAGGAAAGACAACTCTTTTTAGGCGAGCAATGGCATCCTTTTCCACCTTATTATATATTAACTTTTTCATTTCTGAGTGCAAAAATACAAAAAAAACTGCGATTTATGATGAAATCTAACTTTTTTCGACTACTTTTGCATCAAATTTTGCAAAGTATATCAAAGATGGCTAATAAAAAGAAGGTAAAGAGCGAAAAAAGTAGTTCTATTACATCAGGGTTTCGTAGTATCAGAAATTTCTTGGAGAATGAAATCTTCAAGGGTATTATTGGTTTGATACTGATTTTTGTAGCTGGATTCATGATTTATGCATTTATCTCGTTTTTTTCTACAAGTGCAGCTGACCAAAGTCTTATAGAAACTCCTAAAGATGGAGAATTCCTTAACGAGCATCATGAATTCGCCAATGCCTGTGGTAGTGTTGGTGCATACATCAGTTGGTATTTTATAAAATGCTGTTTTGGCATACCAGCCTTCTTAATACCATTGTTTATTATCCTTTTAGGCATCCATCTAGTCAGAGCTTACCATATCAATTTGCTAAAATGGTTTCTCTCATTAATGATTGTTATGATTTGGGGATCTGTCATGATGGCCAAATTCTTCACACCACTCTTTGAAGATGCCTGTTACTGTCCTGGAGGCGATCATGGTTTGTATATATGTCAGTATATTGAAAATTTAACCGGTGCCCCTGGTCTCATCGCAATTCTTGCTCTTACCGCTATTGGTTTCATGACATATATTAGTGCAGAAACCATCTTCTTTATACGTCATTTGCTTCATCCTACGAAGTTCCTCGATAAAGTAAAATTTGAAATCGCCAAAACAGGAGGTGAAGACATTAATTATAAGGAAAACGAAACTGAAATCGATTCTGAAGAAGAAAAACTCGTTTTTGATGACCCTGCCACACAAATGGTAGATTTCAAGAACAATGGCGAAGCTGTCATCATTGACGACGGATATCAGAATGAAGATAATGGAGCTTCATCTACGACAAAAAAGACACAATCGAACGACATTGACATGAAGGTTGATGTAGCTGAGGGCGAAGAAGCCGCTGACTCTTCTGTGCTTGTAGATACAGAAGACCTTGAACCATACGACCCCAAACGTGATTTGGAGAATTATAAATATCCGACCCTCGATCTCTTGAAAAAATACGAGGATGACGGTAAGCCTTATATCGATATGGCAGAGCAGACTGCTAACAAGAATCGCATTGTTGAAGTTCTGCGTACATTCGGTGTTGAGATTGCTAGTATTAAAGCTACAGTTGGTCCTACCATTACGCTTTATGAAATCACGCTAGCTCCAGGTGTTCGTATTTCTAAAGTGCGTTCACTTGAAGACGATATTGCCCTGAGCCTCTCAGCTCTTGGTATTCGTATCATTGCACCAATTCCAGGAAAAGGAACCATCGGTATTGAGGTACCTAACGCCAAACCATCTATCGTGTCGATGGAATCTATTCTTAATTCCAGAAAATTCCAAGAGTCGCAGATGGAATTACCTTGTGCAGTAGGTAAGACCATTACAAACGAGGTATTCATGTTTGATCTTGCTAAGGCGCCTCATCTTCTAGTCGCTGGTGCAACCGGTCAAGGTAAATCGGTCGGATTAAATGCCATTGTGACCTCTTTGCTTTATAAGAAGCATCCTGCAGAATTAAAGATTGTTCTTGTCGATCCCAAAAAGGTCGAGTTCTCAATATACAATCCACTTATCAACCACTTCCTTGCTAAGGTTCCTGATGAAGATTCAGACCCAATCATTACCGATGTAACAAAGGTTGTCCGTACACTGAATTCTCTCTGTAAATTGATGGACACCCGTTACGATCTCTTAAAAGAAGTAGGTGCAAGAAATATTAAAGAGTACAACAAGAAATTCATTGATCGCAAGATTCCTCCACGTGGCGGTCATGGTTTCATGCCATATATCGTTGTTATTATCGATGAGTTCGGCGATTTGATTATGACTGCAGGTAAAGAAATAGAGTTACCCATCGCACGTATTGCCCAGTTGGCACGTGCCGTTGGTATACATATGGTAATCGCGACACAGCGTCCTACAACGACTATTATCACTGGTAATATCAAAGCAAACTTCCCTGCTCGAATCGCCTTCAAAGTATCAGCAGGTATCGATTCTAAGACCATTTTGGACCGTACTGGTGCCCAGCAGTTAATCGGACGTGGTGATATGCTTTTCCTTAATGGAGCTGAACCTGTTCGTGTACAATGTGCATTTGTTGACACACCAGAAGTTGAACGTATCAACAACTTTATCGCAGATCAACAAAGCTACAATATGCCATTTGAATTACCAGAGCCCGACGCGCCAGAGGCAGACTTTGGAGATGGCGGTAGTGGAGCGGATGTTGATATGCAACATCTTGATCCTCTCTTTGAAGATGCCGCTCGCCTGATTGTAATCAACCAGAGTGGTTCTACTTCGTTGATTCAACGTAAATTCGCAATTGGTTACAACCGTGCAGGACGTTTGATGGATCAATTGGAGAAAGCGGGTGTTGTTGGTGCCGCTATGGGATCAAAGCCTCGCGAGGTAATGATTCAAGATGAAATGAGTTTGAATAATCTTCTAAATAATTTGAAATGAAAAAGATTTGTTTTCTAATAACTACAGCACTTATCTGTGCTACTTCTTTCGCTCAAACCGCTAAAAGCGTGCTTGATAAAGCAGCATCAACCATCACTGTAAAAGATGGTGTAAAAGCCAATTTCAAAATGACAGGAAGTCAAGGTAGTACCAGTGGAACGCTCCTCATTAAAGGAAAGAAATTCCATGCCATCACGCCTGTAGCCACAATCTGGTTTGACGGCAAAACGCAGTGGACTTATATGAAGAATAACGAAGAGGTGAATATAAGTACACCTAAAGAGACTCAGTTACAAGCCATCAACCCTTACAATTTTATCAATCTCTACAAAAATGGGTATGATTTGACACTGAACAAATCAGGCAACGACTTTATCGTTCATCTTACAGCAGATTCTAAAACAAAGAAGATTCAGGAGTTGTTTATCACCATTGACAAGACATCATATCACCCCAAACAGGTTAAGATGCTTCAAGGAAAGAAGTGGACTATCTTCGATATTACAGATTTGAAGAAGCAAGTGATAGCTGACAACCAGTTTCGTTTTAACGCTAAAGATTTCCCTAAAGCAGAAATTATTGATTTACGATGAACAAATTTCAATTATACAAACTCCTGCGCAAGAATACCAATCTGAGTTATAAGCGCAGTCCTGCTTTCGAGCAAAACAAATGGGCTAAGGCCCTTATATATATAGGTGGTGGATTCTTTGCCACCTATTTAATTATGTATGGCGCCATTATTGGTATGGCAGCAAAAGGAGAAGCAGGAATGATGATTGCTTTTGCACCCATCTGGATGGCTATCGACTTTTTGCTTCGTTTTGTCTTGCAGACCACACCTGGCATGATGGTAAAGCCCTATATTCTGCAACCAATATCCAGGTATACGGCTATAGAGTGTTTCTTGGTTTCTGAACATATCAGCGGCTATAATCTTTTATGGTTATGTATGTTCCTACCTTATTCTATCATCATTCTAATTGCAGGCGAATCGTGGGGATTGGTACTGTTAGAATTGGTTACTACCGAGCTATTAATCATTCTCAACAGTCAGATTTATCTATTCTTCCGTACACTTATCAATAGAAATGTGTTATGGCTTATCCCATCACTGGTGCTCTATGCCCTGCCTTTCATGCCATTGATAATCAAACTGAAGGAAAGCACGTTCGACTGGATGATTAAGACCTACTCAAGTATCGGTACATCATGGTTTTTCTTACCCATATTACTATTGATTATTGGTGGTTTTTTCTTTATAAATAGATTCTTCCAGTTCAAATACGTCTACGAGGAAATTTCGAAGAAAAAGGAAAAAGCGCTCAAACACGTTTCACAATTTAAGTTCTTAGAAAGGTTTGGACTTATTGGCGAATATATGAAAATCGAAATCAAGTCGAACTTACGCAATAAGACAATGAAGTCGCGTTGCATCATGAGCCTGGCATTGATTGTTATCTTCTCAACCCTAATAGCATATACCCATCTCTATGATGGCGAGTTAATGCTCAATTTCTGGTGTCTTTATTGCTTTGCCATCTACAGCATGACAACCCTTATAAAGATTATGGGTCAAGAAGGTAACTACATCGACCTATTAATGATGCACAGAGAGAATATCATTGCACTGTTGAAAGCAAAATTCTGGTTTTATAGTTTAGTGCTGGTTATTCCCTTCCTCATTATGCTTCCTGCAGTTTTTGAAGGCAAGTACACGCTATTGATGCTTTTGGCTTATATGCTTCTAACATCAGGGTTTCTTCATTTCGTCATCTTTCAGTTGGCTGTATACAATAAACAGACCATTCCTTTGCAACAAAAAGTAACAGCTAAAGGAAACTTTGAAAATGGCATGCAACTTTTCATAGAATTATTTGCACTGATTGGCCCGATACTCATAACTGGTATAGGCTATTTGTTGGTTGGTTTAACCAGAACCTATATTTTCATGTGCGTAATAGGACTTGCTTTTATTGTTACCCATCCTCTCTGGATTCGAAACATTTATAAGCGTATGATGCTTCGTCGCTATGAGAATATTGATGGTTTTCACAGCACCAGACAATCATAATACAGCAAAGGTGCTAACTTTTTTAAAGAAAAACAATAAAAAGTTTGGTGGATTCAAAAAAAGTTAGTACCTTTGCACCCGCAAAACAAAAAGATGCACCCGTAGCTCAGTTGGTAGAGCACCTGACTCTTAATCAGGGTGTCCAGGGTTCGAGCCCCTGCGGGTGTACAAAGAGGAGGCAAGAGAACCTCCTTTCTTTTTGAAAGAATATTATGAGATGCACCCGTAGCTCAGTTGGTAGAGCACCTGACTCTTAATCAGGGTGTCCAGGGTTCGAGCCCCTGCGGGTGTACAAGGCAAAAGGTTGCCGATATGGCTCAGTTGGTAGAGCAACGCATTCGTAATGCGTAGGTCCCCGGTTCGAGTCCGGGTATCGGCTCACAAATAATCAGGAATCTTATTAAAAAAATGCGGAATTAGCACATCGGTAGTGCACGGGCTTCCCAAGCCTGGGAGGCGGGTTCGATTCCCGTATTCCGCTCCCTCAAAAAAACGGCTAAGGACTATCTCAGCCGTAATGCATCTCCTACCTTTATTTGATAATCAGGTGACATATGGTTCATCTTATACAGATTCTTCAGTCGGATACCATAGTTCTGGGCTATACTATACATCGATTCTCCCTGACGCACATAGTGTAATCTGCCCTTGTAGTCCTTTGGTGCTTTGCGCTGCTTTTTCTTCAACCAAACTATTTCACCTTCTTCAAGAGCATCTCGTTTATCGCGCTCATTATACTTTGCTATTTTACGATAACTGATACCTACCTCTTCGCCAATACTCTTAAAAGTATCTCCACGTCTGGCTATCAGATAATAGTTCTTATTAAAAATCTTGATGACATGTAGTTCACCGCCTGCAGAATGTTTTGCATGTTGAGCAATGAACTTACTATAGCCTTTGCCTTCATCATATTCATATAGCTTATACAATTGTATGATGTCTATCAGGCGATGGGCATACTGAGGATTCGTAGCATAACCAGCAGCTTTCAAACCATGCGCCCAACCTTTATAATCGTTGGTTTTCAATTTAAACAAACTACTGTAACGCTTACTGCCTACAAGGAATTTTGAATGATCCTCATACGATTCATAAGCAGAATCATAGGCACGAAAACATTCATTTCTGGCATCATCGTCATGATATACAGCACGACCTGTCCAACCGTTACATTTAATTCCAAAGTGATTATTACCTTTACGGGCTAATTCACTTTTTCCTGCGCCACTCTCAAAAAGTCCTTGGGCCAATGTGATTGAAGCAGGAATATGATAACGATGCATCTGCTCGATAGCGATGTCCTTATATTGATCGATATATTGCTGATAAGTCTGATTCCACTGTGACTGGGCTTGCATGCCTAATGACATGAAAAGACCTATAATAATACAAAATTTCCTCATAAATCTGATATTTCTGTGCAAAAATAGTGATTTCTCTTGAATTATTTGTATATTTGCCGAAAAATATCGCAATTTATGAAGGAACTCGAACTAAAATCAGTGATAAAGGTCTGCCAAATGGAGGAATTGACTCAAGAAGAGCAGCATTTAATAACACTGGCCATTGAAGGCACAAACCGCAGTTATGCCCCCTACTCTAAATTTCATGTAGGCGCAGGTGTCCTACTCGATAATGGCATTGAGGTAATAGGCTGTAATCAGGAGAATGCAGCCTACCCTTCTGGTCTCTGTGCGGAACGTACAGCTTTGTTTGCCGCAGGAGCCCAGTACCCCGATGTTCCTGTAAGAATGCTTGCGATAGCAGCTCGTGGTACTGATGGTAATTTAGTAGAAGAGCCTGTTGGTCCTTGTGGAAGTTGTCGTCAGGTAATCATCGAATCAGAAACACGTGCAGGAGGCCCTATCCGTATCTTGCTTTACGGACAAAGACATGTCTATGTGATTGATGGAGTTAAGGAACTGATGCCTCTCACTTTCTCTGAGTTCTAGTAGCATCCCAACCCTACTGCTGGCGATTTTGGTACGAGGTGGAAATCGTAATAGAGATTTTCCTCGTCAATTGTCACAAAATGTTTCGTACCTTGTATGGAATCGTTTATTGATTCCCAAATAATATCGCTGTAATGTTTAGCATCATCAACCATAGGCGTACGTAACAAACAGTTTTTAAAACTGTAGTTAAAAGCCGTATCATCACCTTTCTGTGACCCCATTACCACATCCTCTTCATACCCTGTGATAATACTTCCCTCACAAATAAAACGCTCCAAAGACGAATATTGGTTAGTAAGATACAATGCCGCACCACGATTAGCCGAGAATGGATAAAACTGAGCTATCGTACAATATTGTATTTCTGCATTGCCACCTGATATCGACAAACAATCACCCAGGGTATTCGTTAGTTGACAATTCTCCAAAAGTGCATAAGCCTTGTTCAGTTCAACACCAACACCTTTACAATTATGAACCACACACCTTAGCATTCTAAGGCGATAAGTATCACCGATTGCTGCAGAGTCACAGATTATACCATATTCAGGATTACGTATTTCTGTATCAATGAGTATATTTTCCGTTGAAGAGGTATAAAGATGGATACCTTTCCACTGACCGCAAATTCGATCGTAAGGCAGATAAGAAAACATGCGATCCAAACGATCACCACGCATCAAACAATTCTCCGTATTTAACCTACCATACACCTCTAAGCCTGAACCTTCGTGAAAGTAAAACGAGGTGTTTCGGATGGTAAGCGTAACACCCTCCTTCACCGTCATATCACCATATATTATATAAGGTACGCGAGAGTCAATGACAGAATCTTCCCCTATCACGGGCGAATAGAGTTTTATAGCATCCCAAGCCCAAGCTTGCAAAAGCACCTTCTGTTCTGCCCCACTCTCAAGCAAGAATAGCAAATCATCTTCCACCAACGTTGGAGTCTCTCTATATACCTCTGGTGCTGTTAATTCTACAAACACAAGAATACTGTCTTTTTTTCGAATCTCTACATTATTCGTCTGGGCACCATTGCCATTATCGAGATATATTCCATCTACATTCACACGGTAACCCGACTGGTTACCTCGTTTTAATCTGATACTCTGCAAACGGATACCATCGTTATTCCGATTATGAACCCAGAAAGAATATGTCGACGAAGGAGTACGACTGAAAACGGTATCAAGTTTCAGGGTATCAACAGTAAACGACAACTTCAGCGATGAACTTGCAGAAAACGAATCATCGTCTTTACAAGCCACCACCATCAAGAGTATCAGAAAATAAAAAATCCGTTTCATCGTAATGATAAAACGGATTCTCTATCGATTTATTGTGTGATTACTTGCCGAAATAGCGCTTCAGCAGTCCTGCAAAGCCAGCACCATGACGAGCCTCGTCCTTTGCCATCTCGTGAACAGTGTCGTGGATTGCATCGAAACCAGCAGCCTTTGCGTTCTTTGCGATACGGAACTTATCCTCGCAAGCACCAGCCTCAGCAGCTGCACGCTTCTCCAGATTGGTCTTGGTATCCCAAACGCACTCACCGAGCAACTCAGCGAAACGAGAAGCATGATCTGCCTCCTCAAAAGCATAACGCTTAAATGCCTCAGCAATCTCAGGATAACCCTCACGATCAGCCTGACGAGCCATTGCCAGATACATACCTACCTCACCACACTCGCCATTAAAATGGTTACGCAAATCGTCAATCATCTCCTGTGAAACACCCTCTGGCTTACCGTCGCCAATGCGATGTACAGTAGCATAAGTGGTTTCGCCCTCATCCTTCATTTCAGAGAACTTGCTGGCTGGAGCCTTACAAATTGGGCACTTTTCGGGAGCTGCATCGCCTTCATAGATATATCCACAAACGGCGCAAATAAACTTTTTCTTCATAATCGTATTTGTCTTTTTAGTTATTAATAATAAGAATTCTACTTATCACGTCTGCAAATATACAGATAAAAATCCAATCTCACAAGTTTTTTGCAGGATTTATTTTTCTTTTATAAAAAAAGCATTAAAAAACCTGAAGGTTAGCGAACCTCCAGGTTATCGTGCTTTGCCATCCAAGCGCTAAACACTGTTCCTGCTACGAGCAATGCGCCCATCTCCATAAATGTAATCATAATACCAATCTCCTTTTTCTTAAAATACTTTCTTTTGATGGTGCAAAGTTACTGCATATTTATCAAATTTACAAGTATTCAATTACATTGTGTGCGATAACAGCCAATGTTTTGACCCATATCAAGTGGAGATGATTTTCATGTATTCTTCATAGGAAATAAATCGTCCTCCCATAGAACGAAGGTGTGGTGTTTCAAATTGGCAATCAATGAGTTTTCCACCATGTGTCTCAAACATACGAGCCAGATAGATCAGTGCTATTTTAGAGGCATTAGGCACAAGTGAGAACATACTTTCACCAAAGAACGCTTTGCCAAGACTTACACCATACAAGCCACCAACCAAGCGTTCCTCTTGCCAAACCTCAACACTTGCCGCAAAACCTTGGCGATGCATTTCTGTATAAGCCTTGATAATGTCCGGTCCTAGCCAAGCCCCTTCTTCTTTGTTGCGATTCTGAGCTGTGGCGCAACCTCGTATCACACCATCAAAATCCTTATTGATAGTTGGTTTTAGTTCGTGTTTGCTTATTAGTTGCTGCATGGAGTGACTTATATGTATCTCGCTGGGAAAGATTACAAAACGCTGCATTGGACAAAACCATAGAGGTTCTTCGTTATCACGAAACGAGAACCATGGGAAGAAACCATAAGAATAGGCTAGCAACAGTCGATCTACTGAAAGGTCGCCTCCTACTGCTATCAATCCGTCTTCCTCGCCCTGATGAGGGTCAGGAAACCAAAGATCATTGTCTAATTGAAAAACTGCCATCTTTTGTTTCTACTAAGACATCTCCTCCTTGTTTCAGACTACCAAAGAGAATCTCATGCATCAGTAAGGGTTTAAGTCGCTGGCCGATGACACGATCCATCTCGCGAGCTCCATATTCTTTGGTAAAGCCTTCTTCGAGAAGTAATGCGAAAGCCTCATCGCTCAGGGTCATATTTACCTGCTTTGCTGTAAGTTTCTCTTGCAGTTCACCTAGCTTCTTGCGCAGAATCAGTGTGGCCATCTCACGATTCATATCATTAAACACAACCGTACCTGTCAAACGATTGATAAATTCTGGCTTAAAGGTCTTCTTAACCTGCTTCAACATCGCCTCTCCACGAGATATTCCACCAGTAAAACCTACATTCGCTTGCCCTGCAAATTGGGCACCTGCATTAGAAGTCATTATGAGAATCACATTGCGGAAGTCGGCTTTTCGTCCCTTGTTGTCTGTAAGTCGGGCGTAGTCCATCACTTGCAACAAGATGTTGTAGATGTCTTGATGAGCCTTCTCAATCTCGTCGAGCAATAATACGCAGTTAGGCGTCTTTCTAATAGCATCTGTTAATAGTCCGCCATCTTCATAACCTACATAACCAGCTGGAGAACCGATCAGTTTTGCCACTGTATGTTTCTCTGTGTATTCGCTCATGTCGAAGCGTAACAACGTGATACCTAACTCCTTAGCTAACACTCTTGCAACTTCTGTTTTACCCACGCCAGTAGGCCCTACAAATAGTAATGAGGCCAGTGGTTTATTATCATCGAGCAAACCGGCTTTCGCCATCTGTACGGACTCAACTACCTGACGGATAGCCTCATCCTGACCATAGATTTTTGCAAGCAATCGAGGTGCCAATGTTTCCAACTGCGAGATGTCTTCATCTTCTTTCATAGCCAGGGCATCTACCTTACAGGTTTTCGCCAGTACATCGGCAATTTCTGCCTTCGACACTCTGACATCTTCCGTTTTACCTCTAACCTCAGCACTTGCACCAGCTTCGTCTATCAGGTCAATGGCTTTATCAGGCAAGAAGCGATCGTTTACATGCTTATAACTTGCATCCACAGCAAAATCTAGTGCGGTTTCATCGTAAATTACATGATGGAACGACTCGTACTGTGAGCGCAATTGTCGCAGAATATATTTCGTCTCCTCTAGCGTAGGTTCTGGGATGTCAATCTGTTGGAAACGACGCACCAATCCTTTCGATCGCGAAAAGTGGCGATTGTATTCTTCGTAAGTCGTAGAGCCGATAAAACGAATGCTGCCTATTTCCAAATAAGGTTTCAGCATGTTCGATGCGTCCATCGAACCTTCGCCCGTAGCACCAGCACCCACCAAAGTATGGATTTCATCGATATAGACGATATTCTTATCACTTTCCTCTTTAATACCATCCATAATCTGCTTGATACGATTCTCGAAATCACCACGATACTGGGTTCCTGCCAACAATGTACCAATATCTAACTGATAAATCTTACTACCTTTCAGGCGCTCTGGTACATTACCTTCCTCAATCATTCTTGCCAATCCCCAAACCAATGCCGTTTTGCCCACGCCTGGTTCGCCTACATGCAAAGGATTGTTCTTGTCACGTCTGCAAAGCACCTGAATCGTTCGTTCCAACTCTTGCTCACGTCCTATCAGTGGATTATGGTTCTGGTAGAGATCGTTCATACAGGTGACGAGTCGTCGCCAAGCTGCTTCATGCTTGTGTTCGCCTGTTTCTTCTTCATCCAAACGATTGTTATATTCATAACCACTAATCAAATCGCTTAAGAATTGACTTTCGTTATCGCCCAATGCTTCTTTCAGCAGATAGCATGCCCACGACTCTTGCAAGTGAAGAATGCCCATCACAAGGTGGGGCACATCCAGCGCCTGAGCACTACTATTGAATACTTGTTGACAAGCATAATCAATCACTTGTCCCATCTGTACAGAAGTCTCAGGCTCATACTCTTTATCTTCTGGCATCACCTCGATCTCCTCAAGTTTTTGTTCCAGATGCTCTGCCAATGTTTCTATAGAATAATAGGTACTAAAAGCCTCTTCGAAAATATCATCGTCTACTAGTATCCACAAGAAGTGTTCTGGCATCACGAACTCATGCCTATATTCCTTGCAGCATATCATGGTTTGATGCAGTAGTCTGGCTACACGTTTGGATTGTTTGATAGTTGCCATAATTACTCTTTCTCTGGTTCAACGGTTAAACGAAGTGGAAATCCTGCCTCACGGGCCATATTTGTGGCTTTCAATGTTTTCGAGGTCGCCACGTCAAAACTATAAATACCAACCACAGCCTTATCAGAATGGTGCACCTTAAGCATCAGTGTCTCAGCCTCTGCTTCACTCTTTAAAAATACCTGCGTCAGAATCTTAACCACGAATTCCATTGTCGTGAAGTCATCATTATAGATGGTCACTTTGTATCGTTTCGGCTCCCTCAGATTTGTCCGTTGCCGTTCTCTTGTAGATGATTGTTCTTTTGCCATATGATTATCTCCTTTTCAGCAACTTTTGTATTTCAGGAAAAATGGTCCAGTCTTCATTATTGTGAGGACAAAGGGTCTGAAAGCCTAATTGCTGGGCCACCTTTACGTTTACCTCACCATCATCGACGAAAAGCGTTTCTTCTGGTTTGGCTTGCTGGCCTTCCAGCATCATGTGGAATATCTCGGGTGCAGGTTTCATCACACCACATTCATAGCTGAGATAGAGCTTATCGAAGTAATAATTGATGGGATGACCTTTTCCATCGAATTCCGGACTATCTGCCCACATGTTCATAAAAGGATTAGTGTTTGAAAGAAGACAAACCTTATAACCCTTCTCTCTTAGACGGAGAATCGTATCGAGATTCTGCTGAGGCACGTAGTCTACATAGCCATGCCAAGCCTCGTAGCAGTCTTGCAGAGTGATTTCCTTATTGGTAAGTCTGCACATCTCCAATCGGAATTCTTCCATCGAAATACGTCCTGACTCCAAATCAGCAAACACACCCTTTTGCACAAAGGCATCCAAGCGCTGACGGGCATCGCTCACGCCCATCTTCTCAAATCCTCTGATACCACCTTCGAGGCTCAATGCCAACACCACGCCCCCAAGGTCGAAAGCTATATTTTTAATTTCATTCATTTGTTGGCAAAAGTACGCAAAAAAGCCGAAAAATCCAAACTTTCAGTCTTTTTTCTTTTATCACAAAAAATTCTTAATCTTGATTTAAATTTTATATCTGTAAGGTTTTCTAAGACTAAAAATGGTGATGATTCGCAGGAATTGGCTTATATTTGCAGCAAAAAGTGTAAAAAGATTGAAGGATGGTTCGTTTGTGCTTTATCATATTCATCATGCTGTGTTGCGCCAAGGTATCGGCTCAGCGCAGCTTGGTAGTGATCAATGCAGAAACGAAACTCCCTATGCGTGACGTATTGGTAAGAGTAGATAATGGCGAAGAAAAGCGTACTGCCTGGGATGGACGCATCGCTGTGCCAGATAGCTTTAGCAGAGCTGACTTCTGTCATCCTCGTCTGCAACGACGCTATGTACTAGGTTCCGAGTTAAAGAATGATACCGTTTATCTCCTACCACAGATGAACGTCATCGACGAGGTCGTCGTGATAGGTCATGATCGCTCTAAAGAGCATATTTCCAACATCTTGCGCCCTACTACACCCAAGGAAGCACCATTGCCACAGGTAATTCCGTCAGGACCTAATGTGCTCGCGATGTTAGGTTGGGTTTTCGATCACACAATTGGTCCTAAGCTTGAGGCGCGCCATAAACGCAAAAAAGCCCTGAAGAAAATCAGGGCTCAAGAGGCGGAGTACGAGCGCATGTGGGAGTTGATGGAATCACCCCACCAAAACTAACGCCCTACTCGATGTAATATTTCTCCAAAACAGGAATTTCTTTCACGATGGCTTCAGCAAGAAGCTTGGCAACTGCATGGGCACCATAGATATTATAATGTGTATTGTCTTGGCGACCCTTTGGCAAACTGGGATGCTCACCAGGTTTGTACCACATGTGAAGTTTCTTTGAACCCTCTACTCCCAGAGACTGCTCCAATTCGTGCGTAATCTGGTTGGCATCTACAAAATGACAATTCATACGCTTGGCCACATCCCTTGGAGCAACACGATAAAGTCCGTGGGTATCAACGAGCGAATCACCCTCTACCACCTTGCCTCCATCAGCAAAAGTGGTATTGCGCAACTTCTCATCGTCATCGTTCTTTAACGGTTTCACCGCAAAATTTCTGCGCACTACAGAGTTCATCAAGATAGGAATGCCCCCACGCTCTCTAGTTTCGCGAACAAACTTAGCCAGATTATAATCAAAGGTAGAACCTGGATCAGTGTGACGATCTAAAGCTGGCTTTTCATCGTTATGACCAAACTGAATAATCACATAATCGCCTGGTTTCATTGCAGACAAAACCTTATCCCATCGTCCTTCATCGATAAAGCTCTTAGAGGAACGACCATTCACAGCATGATTGTCTACTCGGATATAAGTAGAATCGAAGTAGGTTTGGAGAGCCATCCCCCAACCTCTTTCTGGCGAACCCGTTGAAAGGTCTTTTTTAGCTGCGGTAGAATCGCCAATAATGAATATGGTGGTCGTCTTATCTGGCACTGCAGCAGTAAGTACAAACAAGGCTACGGTGATGAGGGCGATAAGTTTCTTCATTGCTTAACGGTATTGATAAGTTCCTCAGCAGTAAGCAGTTGCTGCTCACCAGTAATCATATTCTTCAATGTCAATTTACCCTCTGCCATCTCATTCTCACCAGCAAGGGCTACGAATGGAATCTGCTTGGCATTGGCATACGACATCTGCTTCTTCATCTTCGATGAATCGGGGAAAATCTCTGTGCGAATACCTGCTGCACGTGCTTTGGCTACAAAGGGCAGACAATAAGCCGTTTCTTTCTCTCCAAAGTTGATAAACAGCAACTGAGTACCGTTTACAGCATCCTTAGGATAAGCATCGAGGGCATTGAGCACATCGAAAATTCGATCGATACCGAACGAAATACCTACACCAGAAATACCTGGCATACCAAAGATACCAGTCAGGTTATCGTAGCGTCCACCCCCAAGGATAGAACCCATAGGCACATCGAGCGCCTTTACCTCGAAGATGGCTCCCGTGTAATAGTTCAAACCACGAGCCAGCGTCAAGTCAAGTTGTATCTCATTGTTCAAGCCCAGCGTTTTAAGGGTATCGAGGATATAGCGGAGTTCCTCTACGCCCTTCAAGCCTGTCTCACTCGAAGCCAGCACCTCAGCGATGGTATTCAACTTTTCATCGTTACTACCCTCAAGGGTAATGATAGGCTGAAGTTTGGCTATCTGCTCGTCGGAAAGACCATCTTCGCGAAGCTCGGCATTCACATTTTCCAAGCCGATTTTGTCGAGTTTATCGATGGCTACGGTGATGTCCACAATCTTCTCAGCAGCACCTATCACCTCTGCAATACCAGAGAGAATCTTGCGATTATTGATCTTAATCTGAACACGAACGCCAAAACGGGTAAATACCGTATCGACAATCTGCATGAGTTCCACCTCATTGAGCAGAGAGTCTGAGCCTACAATATCGCCATCGAATTGCCAAAACTCGCGATAGCGACCCTTCTGCGGACGATCTGCTCGCCAAACTGGCTGCATCTGATAACGCTTAAACGGTAACTGCAACTCCTCGCGATGCATCACCACATAACGGGCAAAAGGTACGGTGAGGTCGTAGCGAAGTCCCTTTTCGCAGAGTTTAGCCGCCAAATGAAGGGCATTGCGCTCCTTCAGTTCCTCATCGCTCACTTTATTTAGATAGTCACCGCTGTTGAGTACTTTGAAAAGCAGTTTATCACCCTCTTCGCCATACTTTCCCATCAGTGTGCCGAGGGTTTCCATTGCAGGCGTCTCTATCTGCTGAAAGCCATAGAGCTGATAAGCCTGCTTGATGGTATCGAAAATATAATTGCGCTTGGCCATCTCCATCGGAGAAAAGTCGCGCGTTCCTTTAGGTATACTTGGTTTCTGTGCCATTTACTTTCTTACAATTGTCTGGTCGCGATCAGGACCGATAGAGATAATCTTAATAGGTGTTTCGAGCTGAGCCTCGAGGAAAGAGATATAATTCTTGAATTCCTGTGGGAACTGATCCTCACTAGTAAACTTCGTCATATCCGTCTTCCAACCAGGGAGTTCCTTGTATACAGGCTCGATACCTTCTTCAATATTATAGGGGAAGTAATCGATTTCCTGACCATTCTGCTTATAAGCCACACAAGCCTTGATGGTATCAAAACCATCAAGCACGTCGCTCTTCATCATAATGAGTTGGGTAACACCATTCACCATAATAGAATACTTCAGAGCCACAAGGTCTATCCAACCGCAACGACGCTCACGACCTGTAACAGCACCATACTCATGACCAAGGTCGCGAATCTTCTTGCCCGTTTCATCGAACAGCTCTGTGGGGAAAGGACCAGCACCTACTCGTGTGCAATAAGCCTTCATGATACCAAACACATCACCAATCTTGTTAGGACCAATACCCAGACCTGTGCAAGCACCAGCACAAATGGTATTTGAAGAGGTTACGAATGGATAGCTTCCAAAGTCAACATCGAGCATCGTACCCTGAGCGCCCTCGCAAAGTACGCTCTTTCCACTCTTCAGGATATTATTGATCTCATGCTCAGAATCTACGATTGGGAACTGACGCAGATACTCAACGCCCTCCAGCCACTTCTTCTCGACCTCAATGATATCGTACTCAAAGTTGAGCGACTTCAGTATAGCCTCGTGGCGAGCCTTAGCCTTAGCATACTTCTCCTCGAAGTTCTCGAGGATATCGCCCACACGAAGACCATTACGACTTACCTTATCAGTATAAGTAGGACCAATACCCTTTCCAGTTGTTCCAACCTTATTCTTACCCTTCTGGGCCTCGTAAGCAGCATCGAGCACACGATGGGTAGGCATAATCAGATGAGCCTTCTTTGAGATATGCAAACGAGAATGCAGATCATGACCACTTGCCTCAAGTGCCTTTGCCTCCTCCATAAAGAGATCGGGAGCCAGCACCACACCATTACCGATGATATTCACCTTTCCACCCTGGAAGATACCAGAGGGAATAGAACGAAGCACGTACTTCTGACCTTCGAACTCAAGGGTATGACCAGCATTAGGACCACCCTGGAAACGTGCTACTACATCGTACTTAGGGGTTAGTACGTCAACCACCTTACCTTTTCCTTCGTCGCCCCACTGCAATCCCAGCAGGACATCAACTTTACCTTTGTTCATAATGCATTATTATTCTGTTTATCTTTCTTTTCTTTCAATTGTTTCTTCTGCCTGGTTAGCTTCGTCTGGCAGCTACTGCAAACACCATAGACATAGAGCGAAAAGCCATCTTTCCTAAATCGCTTTAAGCGAATACCCTCTACGGCTTCAATAATCTCTGGCGCCTTGACCTCAGTGACCTTGCCACACATCGTACAGATCTGATGGCAATGACTGTTGTTATCGTAACAGGCCTCATACTTAGTAAGACCATGAAAGCGATGACGAATCACAAGGCGCAGCTCCCGGAAGAGATTCAGCGTATTATACAAGGTGGCCCTGCTAACTGGAAAGTTCAGTTCACTCTCAAGTTTCTCGTTCAGTTCTTCGACTGTAAAATGACCACTGATGTCATAAATGGCTCTTAAGATCTTGTAGCGCTCAGGCGTCTTGCGATGATTGTTCATCTCAAGATAGTTGTTCAAGATACGTTCTACAGCCTCGTATACACTCTGTTTCATCTGATTTCCTCGAAAACCGCACAAAGGTACATATTTTCAGTCAAACGAAAGAATTATAAATTATAAAAATTCCAAATTGATGGTTTTAAGGGCACTTTTAGTAAGTCGCTCATATACAAGACCTAGGTCAGCAAAGTGCTGCAAACTCGAATAAGCGGCCTTTTTTACAGCGATACTGTCACCCATCAGAGCCACCAGAGCCTGATCGATAAATTCGTTGATACCTCGCTCATTAGGTTCCTGACCATTCATAAACAAGCGCGACAGGATATGAAAACCGCAAAGCTGATACAATTCTTTATCAGAAGCGATCCAGGTGTAGGCCTTATCTGCTGCAAAAGGCAGATACTGAAAGAGGTTAAAGGTAGCTTGCTCAGCGATTTCCTGTGTCCCGATTTGTTCCATCCAGATATCGATTACTTCAGGCAAAACCTCATCTGCCGGCATGATCATCGTGGCCAGGAGTTTACATTCGCGAACATTCTCCTTCCAAAGGGCGATGGCCAAATCGTAGTTCTTGCCATATTCGTTAGCTTTATCATGGAGACGAGGCAAGGTAGCCCCCCAATTGAGTTTATAATCGAGCCCTTTATCGCGCATCGACTTTGCAATCGCCCCATCCATCATTAATCGGAACGACTGCTTAATCTCCTTCACACATTGGGCAATAGATTCTTTATCTTTTAGCTGTTCCATAAAGCCATTTAAATTAAGGTACCATATTCCGAACTATAGCGTAACATCTGGTGGGCATAGCTCTCACCATAGTTTATTTGAATATCGCAAATGTCACCCTTAGCATCGTAAACAGGCAACAGTTGTGGATTGATAAAGCCTTTATAAGGTGCAAGGTTCAGTCGCTGATAGCGCTTCAACACCTCTGCATGAAGTTCGGGGTCAATCTTCACGGCATAGCACTCTACCAATAATCTGGCCGCTTCATAATCGCCCTCACTCTTAATACGCTGGATTTCAGCAAGAAGTTGCGCGATCAATTGGCGCAGACCTTCATAATCTGTGATTTCAACGTAGGTCTTACCCTCGCGCTTCAGCATCTTGATAGCATCACCATGCTCATAGCACCATCTGGCTATCAAGGCCCGATTCCTCATGTGGGCCTCTTCTATCTGATTTCCCGGAGTGATACGAATCAACTGGGTCATTAAGCCATTCATCATATAGGTATAGTACTGCGACTTATAAGCCTCTGCATCAGGTACTAAACCCAATTCAATGAGTTTGGCATCAGCGATATAATAGAGTCCGAACAAATCTGCCCTCGCCTCCTCGATGGTACTACTATAGGCCTTCAGGGCATCAGGAGAGACACCCGGCAGGAGTTGTCCGCTACCATGTCCCAAACACTCATGCAAATCGGTATGCAGGTCATCACACACATCACCGTATTTTTCGATTAAAGCGAGTGTTTCCGCGTCAATCACAAACTCTTCCTTGAACCCATTGCCATGAGCGGCTTTGTTATAGGCATCGGTAATATTACTAATCATAATACTTTTTGAACCATATTGCGCCCTTATCCAATCAGCATTAGGAAGGTTGATGCCAATGGCTGTAGAAGGGTACTCATCGCCACCCAGCATCGCCGCACAGATAACGTTAGCCGAAACACCCTTTACCACCGATTTCTTAAAACGGGGATCTACGGGCGAGTGGTCTTCAAACCATTGGGCATTCTTGCTGATGGTCTGGGTACGACGACTGGCCTCTTCGTCGATATATTCTACCAATCCTTCCCACGAGCCTTTCAGGCCTAAGGGATCGCCATATACCTCAATGAATCCGTTGATAAAATCAATGGCAGAATCGTGCTCTTTCAACCATTCAATACAATATTCATTAAAAATACGCAAATCGCCTGAATTATAATAACTTATAAGCAACGAAACAACACGTTTTTGTTGTTCATTCTCAGCAACCTCCAAAGCCTTTTCAAGCCAGAACACTATATGACGGATAGCATTCGCATATCTACCTTCCGACGACCATAACAGCTCTTTTACCTCACCGTTCTCCTTTACCAATGTGGTATTAAGACCATAAGAAACAGGCGTATCAGGATGGCTATCTACTTGTTTCATTTGCAGATAGAAAGCCTCTGCCTCAGCTTGTGTCACACCATCATAGAAATTACAAGCCGAAGTTTGGATTAAATCTTCGCCATCTGCCTGATTAACACGTTTAGGGAATACGGTTTCATCGAAGATCACAGGGAAAAGCTCCTCACACATCCCGTCAACCGTCTCTCCCTCTTTCAACGGCAGTTTTTGCGCATCTACCTTATTTAAAATATTACGAAGATACGTCTCAGAAAAGCCTGGTTTAAACTTCTCCGAACCATAATGATGATGGATACCACTCGAAAACCAGATACGCTTTAGATAAACCTCTAAAGCCTTGAATTCATCGGTATCATGAGGAATGGTCAAATCAGTATAAACCACCTCCAGCATCTTACGGATACGGAGATTGTATTTACCAAACTGATCGAAGGTGATATCGCGACCAAAAAGCGTCGCTTTAGAAAGATAGAATATAAGTTTTTTTTGCTGTAACGAGAGTCGTTCAAACCCATTCAACTTATACCTCAACAATTGCAAATCTGCAAATCGTTCATCCTGATAATTAAATTCCACTTGTTGCATCATATTGTTTTGTTGTGCAAAAGTACCAATAATAAATAAGTCGCCAAAAAGAAGGGCTGTAAAATAAGTAATCTTTAATACTCTTTGTGAATTATTTGTAATATTAGTCACTTTTTGCTAAAATCCGGCACCAAAACGCTGATTTGTGCAGAATTCTTCGTACCTTTGCAAAGCAAAATAAGCTAAAGATGGCAAAAAAGAAGATTTTATTTATCAATCAGGAGATTTCTCCCTACGTCCCTGACACCAACTTATCGCTCATGGGAAAGAGCGTACCTCAGGCTTTGCAAGAGCGCAGTCACGAAATCCGCACCTTCATGCCTAAATGGGGAATCATTAACGAACGTCGTGGACAATTACACGAGGTCATTCGCCTTTCTGGTATGAATCTGATTATTGATGATACAGACCACCCGCTTATCATTAAAGTAGCTTCGATTCAATCAGCAAGGATTCAGGTATATTTCATCGACAATGACGATTACTTCAACAAGCGTCAGATGGGAAAAGACGAAAATGGCATCGATTACCCGGACAATGGTGAGCGCGCTATCTTCTTCGCCCGTGGTGTGCTTGAAACAGTGAAGAAGCTCCGCTGGGTGCCCGATATCATTCATTGTCAGGGCTGGATGAGTGGCGTTGTGCCCCTCTATGTAAAAACAGCCTACCGCGATGAACCTTCGTTTGCCGATACGAAGGTGGTGACTTCACTCTTCGCTAAGGACATCGATAGCGATCTGGGCGAGAACTTCAAAAAATGTCTGGAGTTCCGTGATGCTAAAGAAGAACTTTTAAAGGATTATAATAATAAATTCGATTTTGATGAACTCGGAAAGTTGGCTATCGATTACAGCGATGGTGTAATTGGAGCTGATCCTAACGTCAATCCGGCGCTTCTCGATTATGCCAAGCAAAAGAATGTTCCGCTGCTTGGTTACCAAGAAGATTTCGCTGATGGTTACGAGGACTTCTACGAGAAACTGTTCTCTGCAGAGTAAGCTCCGGGTTAAGAATAATATAAACGAAACTCTTAAAATGAAAATTATTTCGACGACAGCGATTGCAATAGCTGCAATGGCGTTAATATCTTGTAGTGAAGAAACCATTGCCATAGGAGAATCACTTACCAACGAAACAGATAAAATTGATGTATCTTCTGGTACCTTTCGTGCCACATCAAGATCAATTATGGCAGATTCTGTTTATGCTCACGATTACAGCTGCTATTTTGGCAAAGTGAAGGATCCTGAAACGGGTTCTTATGTAGAAAGTGAATTCATGGCACAGTTTAATATGCTTGAAAACACAAAACTGCCTGATAAGAGTAACATCTTAAGCACTTACGATGGAGAAGTCGCAGCCGATTCTTGTCAGATTTGGATCTACCTGGATAAAGGCTCAAGTTATGGCGACACGCTTACACCAATTAAGATCAATATCCTCGAGCTCGACCATCCTATGAGCGAGAAAAAGAAGTATTACAGCAATTTTGATGTGAAGGAGCAAGGCTATATCAGAACCAATGGGCTTAAGAAGAGTACGATGTTCTCAATGAAAAACCTCATGTTGTCCGACAGCTTGCGCTCTACTTCTACTTTCTCGGAGCATGTACGAGTTAATATCAACGACCCCTACACAGATAAGAATGGGGTAACCTATAATAATTACGGTACCTACCTGATGCGTAATTATTACCTGCATCCTGAATACTTCAAGAACTCCTATAACTTTGTGAATAATCTCTGCCCTGGTTTCTTTTATGAAATCAACGACGGTTTAGGTGTGATGACCAAGGTTGTAGAGGTCGATATGCGCGTTTACTATCGTTACAAGAAAGACGGCGAGACCAAAAATGGCGTTCTCATCACATCAGCAACGTCGGAGGTGCTTCAAACCGTTATGGTTTATAATGATAAGGAAGCCCTGCAAAGACTGGTTAACGATAACAGCTGCACCTATATGAAGTCGCCTGCTGGTATCTTTACCGAAGTAACATTGCCTATCGAAGAGATCACAATGGCGCACGAAACCGACTCATTGCTTTCGGCTACCATTTCTTTCAATCGACTGAATAGCGGTATAGATTTGACGGAATATCCTGTCGATGCACCAAGTACGATTCTGATGGTGCATAAAGACAGTCTCGATTCGTTCTTTGAAACCAAGACGCTTTACGACAATACCACTTCGTATATCACTTCTCTGTCGGAGAATGCTTATTCATTCGGCAATATCAGTAACATTATTACACTGATGGCTAAGCAGAAAGCGAATGGCCTGAAGAACGACCCGCAATGGGTAGAAAAACATCCTAACTGGAATAAGGTTTTGCTGGTACCCGTCAACGCCATCACTTCCCAATCTACCGATGCCTATGGTTACACGACGACGTCAACCATCGCCTCTATCGCTAACCAGATGGGACTAACGAGTACAAAACTCGTAGGTGGTATCGGTACCAAGATAGAGCTGAAAATAATATATGGTAAATTCAGAACGCTATAGCAATGGCCGACGGATATTTGGAAAAGCATCATGAGGAGTACGAGGCCAGAAAAGCTGCCTGGCTCCGAAAGCAGAAGCATCTTCCAAAAGCTAAAAAAAGACAATTAGAGCGACCCGACGATGAGTCGCTCTAATTTCTTATCCTATAATCTTGAACTTTGCAAATTTCAATAGCAGTTGCTTTGTACCGGCATTTCGGAAAGCAACGGTAGCTTTGGTGTTTTCGCCTGTACCTTCTATCTTTACCACCTCACCGATACCAAAACGCTGGTGCTCTATCCGGCAACCTTCACGCAGATCGCTGGCACTGGGATCTGAAGCCATCGGACGTGGGGCGACTGCATTATACACACGCTTGAAGTTGGGGCCAAAGGGATCCACGGGCTTTTCTGGTTGTCGGGGCGCAACGGCCCTCGGCTTAGGATCGGCTCTGAACTGCGTGGCTACAGGACGAGGGTTCTGCATCCATTCTGGGCCTTCACTTTCGTACCGGCTACTGCGGCTATAACCGCCAGTGTTGCCTGTGCCGTACGCACCGCCATCGTACCGATTGTAGGCTTTATGCCCTTCTGCCCCACCCGCTTCTGAATGTGTATCGAGCAACTCCGGATCAATGTCTCGGATAAAGCGCGAGGGGGTATCATACTCCAACCGTCCGTAGCGGAACCGGTTCTGCGCACACGTCAGTATACAGTGTTTCTCTGCACGTGTAATGGCCACATAGAGCAAACGGCGCTCTTCTTCGAGTTCACGCATCGAGTTGGTACACATCGGACTTGGGAAGATATTCTCTTCCAGTCCCACCACAAAGACCGTCAGAAATTCCAATCCCTTGGCAGAGTGGATGGTCATCAGCGTTACCTTATCATTCTCGTCGCCTGTATCGCTATCGAGGTCTGTCAACAGCGCCACTTCTTGCAGAAAATCAGGCAAATACACTTCGTCGGCCATATCCTCCTCACGACGACTCTCCACAAAATCCTGCATACCGCTGAGGAATTCTTCAAGGTTTTCCTGACGAGAAATATCCTCAGGATTACGGCCACTATAGATATCCTTACTGATACCGGAGTTCATAATGATATCATGACCCAGCGTATAGGCATCTTCCGTATTCACACGACCTATCCAACCCTCTATCAACTCACGGAAAGCCTGAATCTTCGTCATCGTACCCTTGCTCACATCCATCGGAAAGAGTATAGGCTCCTTAATGACCTGCCACAGACTGACGCCATAAGTCTGAGCCGTTTGGATAATCTTACTTACCGTCGTATCACCGATACCACGAGCCGGATAATTAATGATACGCTTAAAAGCCTCTTCGTCGTTGGGGTTGGCTATCAGTCTGAAATAGGCTATCACGTCTTTTATCTCCTTACGCTGATAGAAGCTCAGTCCCCCATAAATACGATATGGGATATTATCCTTACGCATCTGTTCCTCAAAGCTGCGGCTTTGTGAGTTAGTGCGATACAAAATGGCAAAGTCACTCCAGTTGCAACGGTCTTGTCGCTTTAGTCGCTTGATATCCTGCGTCACAATCATCGCCTCTTCCCTATCGCTGTAGGCAGGTTTCAGTTGCAGTTTCTCACCGTGCTCATTCTTCGAATACACGTTCTTCGGAATCTGTCTTTCGTTACGCCTGATAAGCGAATTTGCCGCTTGAACTATCAACTGCGTAGAACGATAGTTCTGCTCCAGTTTAAAGAGCTTCGTGTTATTGTATTGGCTCTGGAAGTTCAGGATATTGTCGATATTGGCACCTCGGAAAGAATAGATACTCTGCGCATCATCGCCTACTACACACACCTTCTGGCGCTCTTTCGTCAACTGGTAAACGATGGCCTGTTGCGCAAAGTTCGTATCCTGATACTCATCTACGAGTACAAAATGAAACTTATCCACATACTTCTGCCGTATCTCCTCATGGTTCTTAAACAGAACCCACGTCTGAACCAGCAAATCATCGAAGTCCATCGCATTGGCTTGACGGCACCTCTCCATATACCTTATATATATATTAGCCACCTGAGGGCGTTTCTGACTGGCATCATCTCTGGCCCAGGCACTCTGCGCATAAGCCTGAGGAAGCAGCAAGTGGTTCTTCGCCATGGAGATTCTGTCGGCTACGGATGAAGGTTTATACACCTTGTCGTCGAGATCCATCTCTTTGATAATGGTCTTCACGAGCGAGCGGGCATCCGTCTGATCGTAAATGGTAAAGTTCGAGTTAAACCCGATATTTTCAGCCTCTGCCCTCAAGATTCGCGCAAAGACACTATGAAAGGTACCCATCTGCAGGTATCTCGCATTTTCCTCACCCACCAAGCGCCCTATTCTTTCTTTCATTTCGCGAGCCGCCTTGTTGGTAAAGGTCAATGCCAGTATCTGCCAGGGCTTCATCCCCTGCATCAAAAGCCAGGCGATCTTATACGTCAGCACACGGGTTTTACCTGATCCTGCTCCTGCAATCACCAAACTAGCCCCATCACAATACTCCACTGCGATGCGCTGACTATTATTCAATTGAGATAATAATTCTGTGTTCACGCTGCAAAGTTACTAAATTTCTCTTATAATTTGCACGATTCTCAAAATAACTTCGTATCTTTGCCCTCGATTTTTTATCAACCATTAAATTTCTATATGGATATGAAGAAAGTACTGATGATGATCGCTTTGATGGCAATGCCATTTGCCATGCAGGCGCAAACAAAGTTCCACGATGTGGAGGCTAACGAGGCCAAGGGCAACGTTAAGACAATGACAATCACGATGATGGGTTTCACACGCACCATCGAGTTCTCTGAGGATGGTAAGATGAAGGCAGGCGAAATCACCGATTGCGTTTATGACGACAATGGCTACCTGCTTTCTGCCAAGATGAATATGCAGGGACAGAGCGTACCCGTTAAGTTCGAATGGACCGACGGTCGTCTCACCGGCCAGACACTGAACGTTATGGGACAGGACATGAAGAGCAACTTCAACTATGACGAGAAGGGCGTTGTGACTTCTGCTTCTGTAGATATGGGCGGACAAAAGATGGAGACCCCCTATACCAACTATCAGTTCGACGAGAAAGGAAACTGGACAAGCCGCACCATGAGCGTGATGGGTCAGGAGATGACAACCACTCGCAGTTTCACCTATTATTAATAGATAGGAGATTGCATAAAAATACCATTTACATATCAATATAGGCTCATTTTCAAGAATGAGCCTTTTTTTAACACAATACTTGGGGAAGATTTTTGGTGGTTTCCGAAAAACTTCGTAACTTTGCACGCGATTTAAGAACAAGGATATCAAAAATCAACCCAAAATGAAAAAAGAACTGAAAAAGGTGTTGGTACTCGGATCGGGTGCCTTGAAAATCGGACAAGCAGGAGAGTTTGACTACTCTGGTTCACAAGCTTTAAAGGCGCTTCGCGAAGAAGGTATCAAGAGTGTACTCGTTAACCCAAACATCGCAACCATTCAAACCAGTGAAGGTATTGCAGACAAAGTGTATTTCCAGCCCGTTAATACACACTTCGTAACAGAAATCATTAAGAAAGAACGTCCCGACGGTATTCTGTTGGCGTTTGGAGGCCAGACCGCACTGAACTGCGGAACAGAGCTCTATTTGAACGGAACGCTTAAGGAGTACGGAGTTGAAGTTTTAGGAACAAGTGTCGAGGCCATCATGAATACTGAAGACCGCGACCTTTTTGTTAAAAAGCTGGCAGAGGTCGATCTGAAGGTGCCTGTATCCCACGCTGTAGAGTCGATGGAAGATGCACTGAAGGCCGCCCACGAGATTGGCTTCCCTATCATGATTCGTTCTGCTTACGCCCTCGGTGGTCTTGGCTCAGGTATCTGTCCTGACGAAAAGAAGTTCAGAGAGTTGGCAGAATCAGCCTTTACCTTTGCACCTCAGATCCTCGTTGAGGAGAGTCTGAAGGGATGGAAGGAGATTGAGTTCGAGTGCATCCGCGATGCTAACGACCGTTGCTTCACGGTAGCTTCGATGGAGAACTTCGACCCTCTGGGCATCCATACTGGTGAGAGTATCGTCGTAGCGCCTACCTGCTCACTGAAGGAAGAGCAGGTGAAGATGCTGCAGGATATCACCATCAAGTGTGTAAAGCACCTCGGCATCGTCGGTGAGTGCAATATTCAGTTCGCCTTCAATGCAGAAACTAACGACTACCGTATCATTGAGATCAACGCCCGTCTGAGCCGTTCTTCAGCGCTGGCATCTAAGGCCACTGGTTATCCCCTCGCCTTCGTTGCTGCTAAGATCGCCCTCGGCTATACCCTCGACCAGATTGGTGAGATGGGTACCACAGCATCAGCCTACGTAGCGCCACAGCTCGACTATATGATCTGTAAGATTCCTCGTTGGGACCTTACCAAGTTTGCTGGTGTAAGCCGTCAGATTGGTTCTTCCATGAAGTCTGTAGGTGAGATTATGAGTATCGGCCGCAGCTTCGAGGAGATGATTCAGAAAGGTCTGCGTATGATTGGTCAGGGCATGCACGGCTTTGTAGGCAACGACCACACCAAGTTCGATAATCTCGACGAGGAGTTGGCTAATCCTACCGACCTGCGTATCTTTGCTATCGCCCAGGCTCTTGAAGAGGGTTACACCGTAGAGCGCATTGAGGAGCTCACAAAGATTGATATCTGGTTCTTGGAGCGCCTGAAGCATATTGTCGACCTGAAGCACGAACTTCAGAAGTACAATTCGCTTGAGGAGCTGTCCGACGAGTTACTGCTCGAGGTAAAGCGTTGCGGCTTCAGCGATTTCCAGATCGCCCGCTTCGTCATAAAACCTCAGGGTGGCAATATGGAAAAGGAGAACTTGGAAGTTCGTAAATATCGTAAGCAGCGCGGCATCCTGCCTTCTGTAAAGCGTATTCCTACGGTAGCTTCTGAGCATCCCGAATTGACCAACTACCTCTACTTTACATACACCCATACTCCAGCCTTTGGCGATCCTACAGGCGAGACCTATGTAGCCGCCCACGATATCAACTACTACGCTCACGAGAAGTCGGTAGTCGTTCTGGGTTCGGGTGCTTACCGTATCGGTTCTTCTGTAGAGTTCGACTGGTGTTCTGTAAACGCCATCAATACCGCTCGCAAACTGGGTTACAAGAGTATCATGATCAACTACAACCCAGAGACGGTATCTACCGACTATGATATGTGCGACCGCCTGTACTTCGATGAGCTTTCACTGGAGCGCGTACTCGATGTCATCGACCTTGAGGAGCCTCGCGGTGTGATTGTATCAGTAGGTGGTCAGATTCCTAATAACCTCGCTATGAAGCTCCATCGCCAGGGTGTACCTGTACTGGGTACAAGTCCTGTTGACATCGACCGTGCTGAAAACCGCGATAAGTTCTCGGCTATGCTCGATAAGCTCGGCATCGACCAGCCTTCTTGGCAGGCACTGACCAGCTTCGACGATGTGAAGGAGTTTGTGGCTAAGGTAGGCTATCCCGTACTGGTTCGTCCTTCTTACGTACTCTCAGGAGCCGCCATGAACGTCTGCTACGACGAGGAGGAGCTGCATCGCTTCCTCAATATGGCTACCGAGGTATCTAAGGAGTTCCCTGTAGTCGTATCTAAGTTCATGACCGAGACGAAAGAGATTGAGTTCGACGCTGTAGCCGATAAGGGCGAGGTGATCGAGTACGCCATCTCTGAGCACGTAGAGTATGCCGGTGTACACTCAGGCGATGCCACGATGGTATTCCCCGCCCAGCACATCTACTTCTCTACCATCCGTCAGATTAAGAAGATTGCCCATAAGATTGCCGCCGAGCTGAACATCAGCGGTCCTTTCAATATCCAGTTCCTGGCTAAGAACCGCGAGGTAAAGGTGATTGAGTGTAACCTCCGCGCCTCTCGTTCGTTCCCATTCGTATCGAAGATCCTGAAGCGCAACTTCATCGAGACCGCTACGAAGATCATGCTCGACGCACCTTATCAGAAGCCCGAAAAGAGCGAGTTCGACATCGACCGCATCGGCGTAAAGGCCTCTCAGTTCTCATTTGCCCGCTTGCAGAATGCCGACCCAGTACTGGGTGTAGACATGAGCTCTACGGGTGAGGTTGGCTGCTTGGGCGATGACCTCAACGAGGCTATGCTCAACTCGCTGATTGCTACCGGTTACTCTATTCCTAAGGATGCCGTTCTGATCAGTTCAGGTGGTGCCAAGGGTAAGGTAAGCTTGCTCGAGCCTGCTCAGCAGTTGGCTAAGAAGGGTTACACCATCTACGCCACAGCTGGTACCGCCAAGTTCTTCAACGATAATGGCGTGAAGGCCGTTAGCGTCGCTTGGCCTGATGAGGATGGCGATAACAATGTCATGGATCTGATTTCTCAGCATAAGGTTGGTTTGGTCATCAATGTACCAAAGAACCATACCAGCCGCGAGTTGACCAACGGTTATAAGATTCGCCGTGGCGCTATCGATCATAATATTCCTCTGATGACGAACGTTCGTTTGGCAAAGGCCTTCATCGAAGCCTTCACCGCCATGAACCTCGACGATGTGAAGATCAAGTCTTGGCAGGAGTATAATAATTAATGATCCTCGACGAGTTTAAAACGATAAAGAGCGAAGGCGAGGGCTACTACACCGAAAAGCGTAGCAAGTTCCTCGCCTTCGCTCATCATGTATCGTCGGTAGAAGAAATCAAAGACATTCTGACTCGTTACCGCAAAAAATACTTCGATGCCCGCCACGTCTGCTATGCCTATATGCTGGGGCCTGAGCGCACCGAGTTCAGAGCCAACGACGACGGCGAGCCCTCTTCTACAGCCGGAAAGCCCATCCTCGGACAAATCAATTCTAACGAACTCACCGATATCCTCATCGTGGTCGTTCGCTATTACGGCGGTGTCAATCTCGGTACCAGCGGACTGATTGTCGCTTATCGCGAAGCAGCTGCCGATGCCATCGCCCACTGCGAGATAGAGACGCGCCAGGTAGAAGAAGTCGTTACCTATACCTTCGCCTATCCGATGATGAACGATGTGATGCGCATCGTGAAAGAGATGCAGCCCAGGATTATCTCGCAGACTTACGACAACACCTGCGAAATTAAGTTAGGTATCCGCAAGAGTGAGGCTGAACAACTCAGAAATCGCTTGCAAAAGCTTACTTTCGAATAAAAACGTAAGTTTTCCCGCAATTCTTTTGGTGGAATCAGGTTTTTGTATTACCTTTGCATTCGCTATTGGAAGGTTCAAATGTATTTGACCTTCCTCACGCTCAGCTAAACGAGCAAGCTCGTTAGCATTCGCTTAATCGGAAGGTTGGCAGAGTGACCGAATGCGCTGGACTCGAAATCCGGTATACCCTTTCCGGGTATCGGGGGTTTGAATCCCTCACCTTCCGCAAAAGGAGCCTCACTCTCCGCAAAAATGTGCAAATGGGAACCATACGGAGTTCCCATTTTTTATGCGTATTCCTAAGCTTTTTCTGTTCGTAAGTCACTGATAATGAGAATTAGAGGTGGATATGAACAGGTTTTAAAATGATGCATTATAACCTATAATGGTTAATAAGCTTCTACACATAATTTATTACCAAATTTATTACCATCTTTTTTCTCAACTTCATTTTGGTAATTAATTTTATGTAAAACTCTAAAAATCAAAAGGATGGAAACAAAAACGAAAAATGAACAACAGTCATTAGAACTGGAAAAGCAGATTGTCTCACTACATGAGTATGCTAGTGAACTTGAAAAGGCTATTGGTAAGGTTGCCGTGGTTAGTATCGATGATGGCAATAATAACGTAATATTCCCCTACAAACTCACTGTAATGGAGAATATGGGGAATGCTGTGAAAAAGATGAGAGAGGTTGCTTTGCTACTGGGCAGAATATCAGACCAGGATAATCATGATATTGAAATTGTCAGTGGCAGAGACGCTGCCACTATGAGCTTCCTCAAGGCCAACTATACTGACTTCCAGAAGAACAGCGAGCGCCTCAGTGTCGTATTGGGTGAACTCGTTCGGATGCTTGATCTCGATGGTACTGGTATTGACATCTATATATTGCATTATGTATCGGACGCCATGGAAATGTTCCGTGCCCTGTTAGAGGAGATAAAAGACATAGATTACGATAAGAAATAGGTGCTTCTTGATGGGCAGTACCCTTACTTTTTGTGCTCGAAAAATCTTAAATGTGTTAAATCAAGACAAAGTTTTAAATTTTTATGGTGCTCTACTGGATATCTTGTTACTTTGCGCAAAAATAACATATTAAAAGGAAATATTATGGAGATTCAACTTTCAGAGAAACAGATGGATTCTTTGGCCAACCGTACGGCCAAGATAGTTGTAAACTTATTGCGCGTGGAAGATCGTCCCAAGCCCAGAAAGAAGTATATAGGCATTAAGGAGGCTGCTGGCATCCTTGGAATGAGCGAGTATCACCTCCGGCGTATCAAAGACAAGTTTCCCCACATCAAGCGGGGTAATAATCAGCAAGCCCGTATATACTTCGATGAAGAAGCTTTGCTGACAAACTTTGCAAATAATATATAATGTACGCGAAGAATTATGAACAAAAGTCCATTATTGAAATTCATCTTCGACAGGAAGCATATCGCAACAGGAGAGAAGGAAGCTCCTGTCGAACTACGTGTGACCGGTGACTACAAGCAGATATACTTTGATTTAGGCGTGAAACTGACCAAGAGGCAGTGGAACCAGAATGCAGCACAGGTCGTCAACCGCCCTGATGCTGCTGAACTTAATCTCACACTTGAGAAGTTCCTACGTAATGTCCGGCAGGTAATCAATGACATGCTGGATGAAGGAAATGTTGATATGAAGGCCATCCGCGACCGTCTGAAACGTAAGCAGACTGGCGTGGTATCATTTATCGACTTCTGTGACAGGCGCTCTAAAGAACGGAAGTTCAACCTTTCCAAGGACAGTAAAGAGAGATATGACCGTTTCATGAAAAAATTCGTAGAATGGGGCGGTATCGAATTTTTCCCCGATGTTACTGAGTCCAGCATCATCGCCTTCGATGAGTGGCTGGATATGAAAAAAATGAAGCCGTACAGTAAGTGGAACAACTACCATCGTTTTCTTAACAGTTTCATCATCGATGCCGTGCGCGAGGGGCTGATGACCAGAAACCCTTATCTTCATGTTCGGATAAAAAAGGAAAAATCTACTGGAGGCATCGGTAAGTATCTGTCGCCGGAAGAATTTCAAAAGGTCAAGGTAGTTGAACTGCCGACGGAAAGCCTTCGTAAGGTTCGTGATGTGTTCGTCTTCCAGACGTACACCTGTATGGCCTATAAAGACCTTGCCGCCTTCAAGGTCAGCAAAATAGTCGAAGTGAAGGGTATGAAGGTCTATGTAGGTCAACGTGTAAAGACTGGACAGACCTTCACCGTCCCCTTGCTGCAAGAGGCACTTGACATCCTTGAGAAATACCATAACAAGCTACCCATAATTACCAACGTAAAGTATAATGAATACCTGAAACTTGTTGCTCAAGCAGCAGGTATTGAGAAACCCATCAGCAGCCACTGGGCGAGACACACTGGCGCTACCCTACTCCTCAATGAGGGTGGTTTCGACATGAAGATCGTGGCCAAGATTCTTGGACACTCGACCACTCGTATCACTGAGCAGGTATATGCTAAACTGCTCGATGAAACTGTGGTAGACGAGATGAAGAAATTCGAAGAAAAGCAGAAACAGAAAAAAGAAAATGATGATGAAAACAATTGATATGGATAAGAAGTGGGCAGAGGTGCTTCAATATGCCCGTGAACATGCCACAGGAAAGGGTATGCATGGTGGCTATAAGTGGCTTCAGGATGCTTTTAACGAATACTTTGACGAACATGAGAGGCGCGTCGAGGCTGGTACCTGGAACTCCTTCGGCGGTGCAGAATGGGGTGAACATAACCGAACGGTGTTCGCTGCCCAGATAGCACGTTCCCTGCGCTACAATGAGAACGGATACGATGGCCCCAGACTGACCAACGAGCAGTTCGAGAAGTTGACGGACACACTCCAATGGATCAAGGAGCATCCAGAACAGAGTCAGAAACTCAATCGTTAGGAGAAATGGCAAAGCTTGAAAGAAATAGCCCCCCATAAGAATAGCAACCCCTGGGCAGTAACCCAGGGGAGTAATTCTTTCTGCAGGAGATTACCTAAATTGCCAGTTAGCGGTGCAAATTTAGGCAATTTCTCGCAATTTTCCAAATTTATAGTAAAATTTTTGAGCAACCAGTCTAAATTTAACACAATATGATACAGATTAGCAAGTTATACGAGGCTACAAATCAAGGCCTTGACATCATAAAGATGATATATCCTCAGGCAGAGGTAGGTAAGAAATTCCGCATACGCGAGAGAGATGACGATAAGACTCCGTCAACCTCGTTACAGAAGAGGAAGATAAAGGCAAACGGAATAGAATGTGAGGTATGGGGACTTACCGATTTCGGTGGCGAAGGAAGTTGGCGTAATCCTATAGAGATATACAAGTATGAGAAGAACAAGGGTCAGGAACAATTGCATGAAGTCATTCAGGAACTGGCACAGCAGTTTAATATATGTGAGACTGTAAATCCCAGGAAGAACATTCCGAGGATAGAAAAGCGTCCTGCACTACCTGATGAGAAGGACGGCACCCGTAAATGGAATGTGAAAGAGAAGGCTACAGCCGCAGAACTGGCCATCATGGGCAGTACTGTTAGGCAAAATGACATGAATGCTTTAGGGTGGAAGTCCGTGGACTGGATAACAAACACCAAGGATGGTCAGACCACCATCAAATATAGCACTGAGGACTATCCCATATTCATCAGAGAATGTGCCATCAAGGATGCAGACGGCAAAAGCCCTGCCGAGAAGTTCTATAAGATCTATGAACCGCTGAACGCTGATAAGGGTTTTCGGTTCCAGACTTATCCCATTGGTGGCAAGCCTAAGGACTATGTCAGTGGCATGTACGAACTTCGTCGAGAATACCAGGCATACAATGACAGTAAGCGAGAAGAGTTTGAGGCGAATGCTAAGAATGATGGCAAGCCGTATCATGAGCAGAAGCTTCCCATGGCTATCATCTGTAGTGGTGAGCGTGATGCATTGTGCTGCCATTCAATGGGTATTCCCCCCATCTGGTTCAACTCTGAGACCGCAAGACTCGAACAGTCTGTTGTGAAAGAGATTCAGGAGTATGTAGGCTCAATCTACAATATACCGGACATTGATGATACTGGTATAAGAGAGGGTAAGAAGCTTGCCCTTCGATTCCTTGACATCAAGACGGTCTGGTTGCCACCCTCTCTGCGGAAGTTCCGTGACCATCGCGGTAAACCCAGAAAGGATTTGCATGACTGGATGGACTTACATCCACATAGTAGTGAGTTCTTTGAGTTGCTGAAAGGAGCTATCTCTGCGAAGTTCTGGGTGAGGGGTGACAAGGGCTTGTCATTAGACGCTGCCAATCTGCACTACTTCCTACAACTGAATGGCTTTGCCACCTTCGAGGACGAGTATAACAAGGACGAGCAGTTGCTAATTCAGGTCAACGGCTATGAAGTGACAAAAGTATATCCAAGAGATATCAGAAAGTTTCTTCGCCACTGGGTTACCAAGAATATCCGTGACCATGAAGTACTTAATCTTATACTCAACAGTACAAAGCTGTCTGCCTTGGGACTGGAAGCGCTTCAGGATAAGCGGTTAGACTTTACCTGTCATACTCCCACCAGTCAGACCTACTTCTTCACAAATGTGGCGGTGGTGGTAACAGGTAAAGAGATAAAACTTGTAAAGAGAGAAGATTATACGACCTCTTCGTCTGTTTGGACAGACACCATCATTCAGCATAGCTTCAAGCTGATAAATGAGGATTTCTTTAACATTGACTGTGAAGTTGATAATAATGGAAAGCCTCATTTTAGGGTACACATTAATAAGGTGCTCAGTAACCTGATGGGCTACTTCATCAACAGTAGCCGTCTGTACTGGCGCAAGGAGATGGAAACTCGCTTCGAGACGCAGGCAGAGCGTGATGCCTATGCAGCAGAACATAAGTTCGACCTGGAGGGTGAGGGTCTTACGGAAGAAGAGAAAGATGAACAACTCCAGAACTTTCTAAACAAGGTCTTCACAGTAGGGTATATGTTACACAATTATAAAGATCCGTCAAAGCCTTGGGCTCCATATGCTATGGACCATAAGATTGGTGAGGAAGGTGAGTGTAATGGAGGAAGCGGTAAAAGTCTATTTTTCAAGGCACTTGAGTGTATGTTATCTTCCGTCACGATCTCAGGCAAGGACCCGCGTATATTTGAAAATAATCACACCTTCGAGCGTGTCACCAGGAAAACACGGATGGTTGTCATCGATGACTGTGCCAAGACTCTCGATGTCGAGCGATTCTATGACCGCTTGACGGGTGACTTTACCGTAAACCCTAAAAGAGAACACATTTTTACCCTGCCGTTCACTGTGTCACCCAAAATGGGCTTCTCGACGAACTTTGTGCCTCAGAGCTTTGATGCCTCTACGCAGCGACGTATGCTCATGATGGTTTTCTCTGACTACTACCATCAGCAGACCGAGGATAACGACTATTTAGAGACTCGCAAGGTCAGCAGCGACTTCGGAAAGAATATCCTTCCTCCGTATTCCACTGAAGAGGAATGGAATGCTGACCTGAACTTCCTGCTCCAATGTCTGCGCTTCTACCTCTCTATTGCCCAGGAGAATATTATGATAACACCACCTATGGCGAATATCATCACAAGGAAGAACCTGGCTGTGATGGGTGATAACTTCTTAGACTGGGCTTCCGGCTATTTCAGTGAGGATAATGTCAACAGGCTCAATACTAAACTGGAAAAGACTGAAGTGTATGCCGACTGCATCAGTGCCATCAACGCCACAAAGATGACTCCACATACCTTTACAAAGAAGCTCAAAGCCTTTGTGGCTGTTGCAGACTGGATCGAGGAATTTAATCCGAAGGAATTGCAGAACAAGGATGGTCGCATCAAGTCTGATGGAAAGGAGTATATCTACCTTCGCACTAAGGACGCTCCCTTCTGAGAACCAACTTGTAACGAGATAAGTGAAGGTGCTTGCCACGAATGGCAAGTACCTTTCTTTTTTCTTTACAAGTTGATTCTTTTTGAAAAAATCGCAAGTTGTTCCGGAAATGACCTATTGATTTTTTGAAAAAAAAGTGGACTTTTGGACTGAAATATCAAAAAAGCCTTTATTTATAAGGGTCTGACGTCAGTCCACTTTTCAGTCCACTTTCAGTCCACTTTTTGAAACTGGACTGAAAAACTGGACTGGAAAATGGCGACTGATGAGCAATGAGGCATGAAATGAAAAACTGGACTGAAAAATTGGACTGCGTTTTTAAAAAGCTATATTGCTGATTTTTAGGCATATAAGTACTAAAAACAGGCACAGTCCAAAAGTCCACTTTTTCTGCAGATTTTTTAAGGGTCATGCCGGAAGGAAATTTTCTCCTTCATACCCAAAGGACTCATAAAGAAGAAAAACACTTTACATCTTTGTTCTTTACAAGTCTAACCTCATAAACATTATCTTTTGGGACCTCTGCTTTGCTGTTGGCTTCTTCTTGGTGGTCTCATCATCTTGCGAGCCATCAGGAAGCAGCGACCACGGAATGTATCATCATCCTCATCAGGACGTCGGCCCCAATTATTGTCAGGACTGGTACCGCCACCACCTCGTGTCTCTGCGAAGTTTATGGCCTGTTCTACGGAACCCATATAGAGTGCAGCTGTCACGGCTATTATTTCCGCCCCACGCTGAGCAGCATCCTCGATGACGGAACCGTCAAGGAAACTATCGTAGAAGTTTTCAAACCATTCTTTTTCTTCACCTGAAAGTGATTGGCGGTAGTCATCGATATTGCCAAAGCGTTGTTGGACTTCAGTGGCAAACTCTCGCCAACCCTGTGCCTGAGCTTCCTCGACAAATCTTGTCACAGACATTTCATCAAGTTTATTCCTTTCTCTATTAATGGCACGCAGAATGTCATCATACTCGTGCCTTACTTCTGCTTTCTGGTCAAGCAGTTCTTCTATCTTATCTTCAATTCTTTCGAGTTCCTGTTTTCTTTCTTTTATTTTATTTTCTACCGTTTTTAGCTTTTCTTCTGTTGTGTCCTTTTCCTGTTGAAGGCCAACGATGTCATTAAGGAGTCGGTCTTTTTCGACTTCCAAGTCTGCCAGATTATTCTTTGCGGACTCAAGCTGTACCATCCGTTGCTTCAGCTTAGCCGATAGTTCATCATGTTCCTGTGTCATAGGTTCCAGTTGTTGCTGAACTTGTTCCAGATTATGTACCATGGTACTGAGACTTTTTATTTTCGTTTCAGTACGTTTTATTTGCATGTTCAGTTCATCTAACGTCTTGCTATTCTCATCGATAGACAGTTTTTGATCTTTTAGCAATTTTTGTTGCTTATTCTCGCGGTCAAGGTCTTCCTTAGAGAGATGTCCTTTCTTTCTACGTTTCTTCTCTTCTTCTGTAAGATCAGCATAAAATTTGCCACGTTCAAGTCCATATTTGTAGCCCACCCGCAAATGATATTCTGTATGCAGATTTTCTAAATAAGCATTTCTCTCTTTTCGTGTGTCACCTACCAGTCCATAGTAACTCACGGTATCTTTTGTCATTCTTTCCTCGCCAAACTTCAAACGTCCTCGTTGCTTCTTTTTAGCAACTGGGATTACCTGCACCTGGGCGTGAGGATTGGTCTCGTCGAGATGCACCTGGAAACCGATAACATTCTCTTCGCCATACTTTCGGCAGCACCAGTTATAGGTGTCTATTGCCCATTTTTCTATTTCTGGCATTCTCTGTATGCCGATATTTTTTCTTGACAAGTCGTAGTATATATTTTGGTTCCCAAAAGCCATCTTTCGCATGATGTCACGATCACCACTGAACACCAGATCGATGATACAGTTTGGTGCATTGTCAGCGCCTTGCTTGTACTCCTTCCAGCCCAACTCATGGAGTCGGTCGTAGAGACGGCTTGACAGTGCTGTCTCATGACTACCGAGAGTTATTACTTTTCCACCCTTTGTTACCTCAAAATTCAGGTGATGTCTTGACCAGTCATAGTGGTTATTCTGGTCGAGGTTTTTGAGGCGATATGTCTCTTCATTCCAGCCCCTTCGTTCAGGCTCATTGCCTTGGGCTGCACTATAAGACTTTCGACTGTCAAATTGAATTGATGCTGCTTTTCCCATTGTCTATCTTCTTTTACCAGTTATTTTTATAGAAGGAGCTTGCTCCGTCCTTCCCTCGGAGAGCGCAATAAGGATTTTTAAGTGATGCTCCTGTAAAGGAGTGAGTCTAAAATCCCATATTGTGCTTTGGGATTTTATTTAAATCCCCTTTTCTGCGACGAAGTTAAGAAAGTCTTCAGGGATCTTAAAAATATTGCAAAAGTAATTCTTGATTTAACGCTTTTAAGACCGCAAAAATCTTAAATGAGTTAAATCGAGACAAATATTTGATTAAATTGATATATATCGAAGGAAATAACTAACTTCGCATCGATAAAAATAACAGATTATGGATACAAGAAAATTTCAAGAGATGAAGCTTAGTCAGCTTCTGAAAATGGAAGCAGAGATTGCTCTGCGTTTCGAACGCGTAGGTAAAGAGCCAGACCTTAGTACAGGTCTACAACCTGCTGAGGTTGAAAACAAGTGGATGTTAGCCGTAGGCATATCTTCAGCTATAACAGCACAGGATATGACGTCTTTGGAGCGAGAGTTTCCAGCCTTCTCTATTTGCATAACAGGTGGAAAAGGTAAGAATGGCATATTTGTGAAACTTGAAGCGGAACAAGAAAAGTTTTTACAACTTATTCGATTGGAACGTAATAACGTGCCATCTTCTGCAGGAGCCAATTTCCGCTGATGAGAAAATAGCATGGAGCACCCCTGGAGCGTTTGTGCAATTGTCCATCGTACCCCTATTCTTTATTTTATAAAGGATAGCTATCATAGAAGCGCCCCGACGGTGATTGTTGTTGAGACACCGTCGGGGCGCCTAAAAGTATTTGGTGGATATCCTTATTGCGCATGTTATTAGCACCATCTCGTACATAGCTTAATAGTAATTCAAGATTTCATCCAGATTCCTTCGTTCTGGACGATTAGGCTCAGCGACACGATAGCCCTGGGCGATGACAGCCATCACGGTTGGTCGCTCATATATAACTGCTTATTTATATTCATTAATTGTTGACTTAATTGTACTTGAAACATCTGGATGTGAACATAAGTAGTCATATAAATATTTTTCCAAGAAATCACCAATAAAGGTGTCGATAGATACACCATTCTCTTCCATTATGTTTGATGATAGTTTTACTTTTGTCGATGAATCAAAGATGGGATCGTCAACTCTAATTGCAATTGCGGCCACCAAACCATAGAGTATGGCATCGTTCTTCTTTCTGCCATAGACTCTCTTCATGGTTTTGATAAAGTGTTTTTCAAAAGCCTCTTGATGAGTGCCCCCCAAAGGTGTATAATGCTTATTCACATATGAATAGATCGTACTTCCACTACGATATGTATGCGTAAAGGCAATCTCTATGTCATTTCCAATGAAATGTATAATGGGGTATATCGCTTCAGACTTAACATCGTCGTGTAACATATCCGCAAGTCCGTTAGAAGACAGCATTTGCATGCCATTATATTTTATGGACAATCCTGTGTTCAGGTATGAATAGTGTCGAAGCATATCAATCAGAATATCTTCATGGAATCGATAGTCCTTGAAAAGTGCAATATTCGGTTCAAAAGATACATATAAACCATTGCTCTCATCTGTAGACTTTGTTATGTCCTCCTTTAATAATCCGTATTCATAAATAACAGTTCTAACTTTGCTGCCATGATAGCTTCTTACTTCAAGATACGAACTAAGTCCATTAACAATTCTAAGACCCAGACCATGTAGGCCAATAGATTTTTTACCTATCGGATAGAATGCATTTGATTCTACTACATCTAAACATTGAGTCAGGTTATCTAATGCTATACCATTACCATTATCGCGTATGGTAATGCGATGTTCATTCATCAAATCCACTTCAATTTGACTATTGGATTTGTTTTCGAGTTCATCAACAGCATTATTAACCACTTCTTTCAACATAACATAGAGGCCATCATCTGGCAAAGCCCCATCACCTAATCGCCCAATATACATGGTGGGTCTTATTTGGATATGCTCCCAAAAAGATAACTTGGGAAAATTCTCGTTATTAGTATTTCCCATATCTATCCTATTTTGTCACAATCAAAGTAAGAACGAGTCATGTTCTGTGTCGCAATCTCGACACCATACTTATTCAGGAAGAGCTGCACCAGCAAAGAGCATTGGCTGCTAACACCGATAGGTGGCACGGGCGAGACCGTGCTTGTTTCAATAAACATGCCTTTTTCAAGGCGTTGCCGCTTGTCTTTACATGCGGCATTGCCGCTGTTTTTAACTACAATTCTCCAAAGTGCCATAATTTTGTAATTTAGGTGAAACATTATTTTAATTATCTCCAGAATATCTCAATCCTATTTATTGCAATATTAAGATAGCACGAATCATTTGTATGGGATGTATTGCCATTCCCCACTTAATCATAAACTCTTCAGGTACAGTTTCAATCCATTCGCTTAATGGTTTCATCTCTTCCATCAGCAATGGCCGTTCTTCGGGGAAGAAGAAAAACACCAAAGCGCGATTATATGGCTCATGACATTTGGAGCTCTTCTTTATCTGCTCCATCAATAGCTGCATCCTGTTTTCTTTATTATCGGGCACAGATACGTCAAATGTATGGAGTCCTTCACCTTCTTGAAATAGGTCTCTGACATCATTTATATCTATATTAACGAGTTTATTGGTTGAGTCCAACACCTCGTTAATAAACCGATTAGTTCTAATATCATTCATATTATACACTTTTATGGATTTCGATGTTGATTTCTGTTTCGAACTCACGCACATAGATGAAGTCTGTAATTGCGAATTCCATGTGTTCATAGATATTGTGGAAGGCACTTGTAAGGTGCAAATCCTTAGTGAGCTCTCTGTCAAGTCCTTCATTCCAATTATTATATTCATCTTCCATTCCGATGAAGCTTTCAAATGACTCGTCATTGTCGGGAATGGAGAGTCTCGTCAGCGATACGCCATCGTCATATAATCTGTTCCAACCAGAGTCACAAATGGAATTCCACAAATCCTGCCTGTCATCACCTTGAACGGGATGAAGTTTCGGGTAATCGTAGCCGAGATAACATTTTGCTTCGATTTCAGCATCCTTGAAATCCACATTGTCTTTGATGCTGTCCCAAATACGATGCGCCCTGTCGTATAATTCTCGTAGGGCGACAGTCAGCGCATCATTGAATGCGATGATGTCTGGGAGGATTTCTTCCTGATTAGCCAGAACTCTTTTGTTTATCATGTTCTTTCGTAAGGATAACAAACAGCCGCAGTTAGGATAATCACATGGTAATTTATCGTACTTCCATAAAATCTCATGCTCAATGCATTGAATGTCGTAATCATGAATGTCAATCATATTGCTACTTATGTTTGATTATATTATTAATTCGTCTCCACAGTTTATTAAATCCAAAGACATTTTCCTTTTCTATTGATGTAACAGCGAAGTCAAGTAACGTCATTAGCAATATTTCCATATAACTCTTTTGTGGAACGTATTGCTGTCGAACATAGATCTCTACATATGCTTCAATTTTTTCACAGACTTTCTGGGCGGCATCAACGTACCTTTGTTCTTCCCCTTTGGGGACATTCACTTCTAAATCCCAGTCGTAGACGTGAAGGGTCATCTTTTTCTTTTCTGTGTTCTTTAATTTAATCATATTGCGCATTGTATTCTTTTTTTTGCAAAGGAAATAAAGACCCCTGCCAACTGGTGGCAGAGGTCTAAGAAAAATGCTATTATTCACGAAAAAACTATGCTATTGGGTCTAAGCAGAAGTCTCTACGTTTACAGGTTTTACAGAATTTACCCATCCATACTTCATCAAACTGGTTCATTGCCTGTTCAACAATATCAGGGTCATCTGTCAGGATGCCAGCTTCAAAGTTGCGTTTGAAGTCGGTTTTCATTCCGATACCAGCACCTGTAAGGTTTGCGCTACCGACATATACTTCTTTTCCGTCGAACACAAGCATCTTGAAATGAACACGTGGACAAAGCACTCGCTCCAAGCGGTCATATAGCACTGGGTATTTATCAAAGTCCTCCCGAAAGTTCGGGCCAGGTTCTTTGGCATGAATGAGTCGTACCTCCACACCACGCCGTATGAGATGAGCAATGAGGGCAAGAAACGGTTTTTTTTCTTTGCCTACCTCCACATAGAGGTCTTTTATATCAGCGGTTCCAATCCAAAGCATGTGCTTCACGGACTGCACCCGTGAAAGCACTTCCTTGTAATGGTCGGTGTTAGAGATATAGGTGAGCATTGGCTATTTCTTCTCAAAGTCAAGTCGTGTCACATTGATGAAGCCAATCTTTTTGAGGTCAACACCATACTTACTCTTAAAGAGTTGGTTAACCGCATCATGATGGGTTGTTTTGTACAAAGGATGATCTAATGTTGGGGTCACATACTCTACGAACATTCCTTTCTCTAAGTGAACTCCATTGTAAGTGATGGTGTCTTTTACTGTGATCTTCCAAGTTGCCATAGTTATTATTGTTTCATTTTTGATTGATATTTTAAAAACTCTCTATAATGATACATAACACCGTTATCATAGAAGTTACGGGATGTTTTTCTGTCGCTCGGATGATATGAAAAGAATATCAGTGTGCCTGTCGGTGTATGTAAACGCATTTCTTGGAGCCCTTCAATGGTTATGAGTTCCTCTTGTGGATATAATTTGTTGATAGCAAAGTCATATATAGGTCCTCCAGCACATACTATCATTGTCGGTGACAGTATTTCTATTTCACGTATGAGCAAATCCCCATAGTCAGCAAGATGTTGCTTAAGTTTTTTGTCTTCGAGTTTTCCTCCACCTGGTTGTTTTTTACATTCAACAATTGCGAAAGGTTGGGTATTGAAAAAATCTTTTACTTCGTCAAAATGCTTTATGACCTCATCATACCACCATGGGTTGTCTTTGTCGGCCTTTGACAATCCCCAAAGGAGATATGCGAGATTTCTAATAAAACGAGGAGATAAATTTCTATTAGCCTCCTTTATCTTCAGTTGGCTTTCGGTCTTGTCATTTACTGTATCTATCAACCACTCACGGATGTCTTCATCCCACTTCTCCATTCCTTGTTGATTCTGATCTTTCAACAAAAACAAGACACGCTTTGATGAAGAAAACCAAAAGTCCTCATTTTGCTCATTGGGTAAACTGTTATACATCAGTCCATCCCTCGTGAAATGGGACGTATTGTCATTCGCCTTCATTTTGGATTCCCACTCTGCAAAAAGGACATTTAACTCATGTTCAATACTCCTGTTCATTGACAATAAGTATTTTCATTCAAAACGAAACGTACAAGCATTATTCGGTAAAAACTGCTACGGCAATAGACCTTTTTCTTTTGCAGCATGGTAAAGTGAAGTGAACCTTTCAACTCCTTTTTGGGTAGTATACCATGCTATAAACTCTTTGTTATCCGCTTGGAACTTATTGATTCCTGCTCCTGTGATTAACGTCTCAACACATTTGTACAATTCGGGATTATCATCCTTTTTATATGTAGTGTATTGAAATCCCCAGTACGGTAGATGATTAGCAGAATCGTAGCCATCCCATACCCCTAACCACACTTTGTTATTGAGTTGTACACCAAAAAAATGATCGTCTTGTGAGAGTTTTATGCAGAGTTGCTCTTCTATCTGTCGTTGCCACTCTCTCATCATCTTATGTGACAGTTCTTTTCTCAGTTCAATTTTGAGACTATCTATAGAACTGAGAAGTTCCTGTGTTTTGTTATACTGACTGTCAAGAGCTGACAGTTGTTCTTCCAACGTACTGTTGTCCACTTTGAGTTCCTTTAACAGAAAATCTTTAATTTCGTTGTTCATGTCTATATCTAATGAAGTTGTGTGAAATTTATTCTCTAAAAAATCTATATACTGGTCTAATGCGCTAACGATATGTGGCTCATTGTTAACCGATATACTGCGAAGCCAATCTGTGACATCATATTTATATGACAGGACTTTATAGTGATCCTCACCCAATTCTTCAAAAACGTTGTTTTCATTATTTTCGTCACAGAGAGAATACTCTGAGGGCGGATTATTATTAGTGGGATTCAAATATAGCACATATATCTGAGATAGGTCGTAGCTATACTTGTCTATGGCAATTTCGTGTACGTATCTGTATACTTGACAGTTTTGCTCTTCTGCTGCATTTACTTTGTTCTCCACTATAACAAAGATATCATCACCTTTGAGGGCAACGTCAACTCTATCAGTTTCTGCTGTGACCTCCATATAGTCATGGCTTAGTCCAAGAAGATGTTCCATAAATGAATTCTGAATAGCTGGATGCCTGAGCATGTCTGCAAGTACAAGGCTATGTCCTGTTTCCTTAAATCTTCCGTGACATGCCGCCTCTATGACATTGAGATGAAACGGGCGACGAGACAAATGTCTTGCAATTATATCAGATACTTGACAGCCACATTTGATTCCCATTTTCATGCCATCAAGTTTATACTGAAATATATTATTGCTAAGTTGTAGTGTTTTAATCATTTTCTATAATGAATAATAGTTACAATACTTCTCTGGCTATCCAAGCACAGGCTTCTGCATCAGCAAGAGCGTTATGATGATTCTCTAAACGGTAACCACACTCAGCTGCAACAGTGTGCAACTGATGGTTCTCAAGATAGCGGAAGGCTCTGCGTGAAGCTGCAAGCGTATCGTAGAACTCATAGTCAGGATAGTCCATCTGATATACACGGAATACGGCCTTCAGACAACCCTCATCGAATGGCTTGTTGTGGGCAACAAGAGGTAAGCCTTCTATCAATGGTTCTATTTGTGACCATACTTTGGGGAACACAGGAGCATCGTCAGTATCTTCATGACAGAGACCATGAACCTGAGAACACCAGTAGTTATAATAGTTTGGCTCTGGCTGGATGAGAGAATAGAACGTATCTACAATCTCGCCATTGCGAACAATGACAATTCCAACAGAACAAACAGAGCTGCGCTCATTGTTGGCCGTTTCAAAATCTATAGCTGCAAAATCTTTCATTTTTGGTCATCTTTGTATTTGTTCCACATTCTCTTAATCTTACCGGCAATCTCTTTGCGGAGCCAGTTGGGTTCAAGTACCTCCATGTCTTCACCATTCCAAAGCAGTTCCTGTTGGAAGTCAAACTCTGGACGGAGGTTGAAAGTAAAGATGCTGTATTCTTCGTTGCGCTCTATCTCTTCCTGCGACTCGTGCATCTTCAGGTCACGGATGTAGTTGGCCTGTCCTGCTGATACTTTCAACTTAACAGGCTGGACTTTGACAGACTGTTCAGCAATGATTCCAAAACAGCCATCAAAGAAATCCTCTGCTGACCAGTCCTTCGGCATTTCAAATGTCTCATCTGTTGCATGAAGATATTTGATGCGATCAAGAGAATAGATGCGTGGGCCTTTCTCGTAATAGTAAGAATATGTGCTGCGAGCCACCATATACCAACGCTGCCGGAACAACTTTACACAATACGGCTGCACATCGAAATTGTTTTCATCATCCTTCCAATAACTGTGATAAGTCATGTTTAGCACAAGGTTTTCTTTCATGGCCTCAATGATGGGCTGAAGATAGTCCTGACCAGACGGCACGTATTCCAGAATAATACGATCTTTGATGCTCTGGCTGTTTGCCAAGGCATTGCTGACACAGAATGTATTATAGAGCCAGGAACGGAGTCCGTTTTTGCTAATATCCTCTTCATTCTCAATGAAGTAACGGTATTCTCCACGGTTCTCATTAACGATGTTGATACCGAACATATCCCAGATGACATAGCGCCAGTTGTCGAAGGTGCGTTTAGGAATATCCACACCTCTGCTGATATCATCGCGAAGCCACAGCTCATTCAGCTCCTTGAACGAAATCTTACGTTTGCGATAGATGGTCTCTATCACCCAAACGTACTTGGCTATTAAACTCTGTCCTCTGTCGTTGTCCATGTTTTTTTGATTTTTCTGCAAAAGTATGACAATGGTACGCCAAACTGTGGCAGAGGTTAGATGATTTTTGATTATTGTGCGCTCTTAAGTAATTTCACTTTAACAATAATCGGTTTGCCACAGTGAGGACATGTTTGAATGTTTACTTCGTCCTTGCTATTGCTATATTTTTTTATGATGTCTTCGGGAGAGACCAGAAGCTCCCACACTTCTACATCAAGTGCCGATGCTATCTTTTCTAATGTTGTATAAGATGGTTTGCCCGACAATATTTGCGACAATCCGATTGGAGTCATGCCAAGCTTCTCGGCAAACTCCTTCTGAGTAATCCCCTTTATTTTTAGTAGCTCTTTTACCCTCATATTAGTTCGTCTTTTCTCTTTTATTTTGCAAAGATAATGAGAAATATCAATATTAAAGTATTTAGTTTAATAAATAATGTTAAATTAAAGTATAAAATTGAATTTTTGTTTTGAAAATTAAAGTATCTTGTTTAACTTTGCATCAGAAATAATAATAAAAGCTATAATAATATGACACAGTACAGAGAACTTAAGAATTTTGAGAAGGCAAGAGCAAAGAGCCAGCCGCGCAAACGTACCATCGAGGAAATGTGGGCATATTGGTACTTGCCTGAAAGTATGAGAAGGCATGTGTTTAAAAACCATGCAATAGCTTTTGTGGGTGAGAGTGCATATTATCCAGACCTTGTGTTGTTTGACGAAAAAATCATTATAGAAATCGATGGTGGATATCATAATGGAGAAGAGCAAGTTTCGTTTGATGAGTATCGTGACTTTACATTTTGCGCCAATGATTTCTGTGTAATAAGAATAAAAAACGAAGATACCTGTGTCAACGTGGCCTTTTGGGAAAGGATGATAGAGCACCTTTCTAAAATTGCGCCAGTTGGATGTCGGACAACACTCCCTGGATATATTGAAGAACTAAAGGCTATGCATGATGCAGAGATACGCAGTTGGACATCACTTAACTGTATGCCAGAAATTAATATGGCAAATGTTCATAGGCACCAGCGTGTAAGAAACCTTTATGAATTGGTTGCTTGAACACCTATATATAAATAAAGGAGAGTGTAAAACAAAATAAGTTGTAGGTATGGAACTGATACTTTTAGGTCTGCTTCTTTGCGGTTGGCTCGATGGGGATAATAAAAACTCTTCCAAGAAGAACTGTAATAAGGCTGCCGAGTGCAGGAATCGTGAGCGACGTAAAAGGGAGCGTTACTGGGAGGATGCTCACTGGTGGTCTCTGAATCGCTGAATGAAAGGAAAAGTCGATGATTTTGGTAACGTTAACACAATTGCTTTGGTGGTTTCAGATATTATTCGTATATTTGCAGCATAAAACAAACAGATAGCAGCATAAAAGGTGGCAATAGCTACGTAATGGGAGGTGCCTATCTGCTGTTGGTGCCTGGACAGTAGCATGGTAACTGGCTACACGCTTTGACGGTCAAAGTCCAGCCGATTTCAGAAGAACTGAATGGAAAGGCCACAGAGATCCTACGGGATTTCTGTGGCCTTTTTGTATGTATACCCCTGTGGTGCGTAGCGGCCCACTGCGAACGAATTAAATAAGAGTCATGCCATCTCGGCTCCGAGGTTCCGCTACACCTCGCCCAGGGTGGTTTTTTAATTAATAGGGAGTAACAAATATGAGAACACCAAAAGAATATTCGGAAAATCTGAAGAAAGGAATCATCTCACCTTCTATGTTAGAAGCTGTACTCTATTCGTACAACAAGCGTGCTAAAAATTGGCGTGATCAGGAGCAGAAGTATCGGCAAATAAGGCGTGAGAACCGCTTCTGGCACGACAAGTATGACTATGAGGCGAAAGCCGAAGAAAAGAAGGAGATGCTGTATGGAAAGAAGTCCGACGTCCTTTCTTTCTGTTCTGATTACCTGATTTGTATCCACAAACTGTCACGTACCAGAAGAATAAGGATAGAGGACACTGAGGAAGAATATGATGACTATTCAGAGGCCATTCGCCTATATGAGAAAGGTGAAAAGTCTGACGTGGTATACATGAACAGCTACTATGACAGGGATTATGATGATTATGTGACTTTTATCAACGTCATCGTTGAAGAACCAGAGTATTACCTGTACTATGAGTTTCCCAATTTCTCATTCCACAGTCCGATAAGCGAAAAGGAAATGTTAAAGTACCAGAATCTGGAGATTATCGAGCTTGATGACCTGACCACTTATGGTAAGAATATAAATGATCTTCTTTCTCTTCAGTTCTGCGATAAGGTGTGGAATTTGTTAAAGAAATCATTAGCATAATAGGCGGTGCCCTCGACTTGAGAATTCATAGATGTCAATAATCAGTGTAAAATAGATATAACATGATAATAACATAATAACTGACGATTATGAAAAAGAATGTTTTGGACAAAGTAATGTTGCTGGCCATGATGGCAGCAATGTGTGTAACGTTCACAGCTTGTGGCGGTGACAGTGATGATGACGGGACACCCCAGACTCCTACAGGGCCGACGGAAAGTACCGAATATGTGGATCCTTGCCTGGACTTCGGCAGCTCACAGAGCCACGTGAAGGAGTACATGTCCGCCTTTAACTGGGAGCTTAATGAGAACAGTAATGAGTACACCTTACTCTACTCAAATGCAGGTGCATCGGTAGTCATCAACTACATGTTCATCGCCAACGGTAAGGGTCTGGGCATGGTGGGAGTCACCTATGCCGGTGGCGGTGATGCCAAGGCACTGGGCTTCAAGGCTGAGATCGAGAAGCGTTATGGCATCACTATGAATAAGGTGACGAACTCTGAAGACGGTACAGAGTACATCTATGAGGGCCTGGCCACCATCGGCGGCAAGCAGGTTGAGATTATGATGAATTGTTACAAGCAAGGAATCAACATCATCTATGCACTTCCTGATTGACATGGCTATGAAGAAGGACGATAATGCTCCAGACATCGAGCACGATGCCGAGTACCTGCAACACCTGGACGAACATCTGCAGCAGGAAGAACTGTCACACACAGAATATTTAGACTGATGGACGCAAACTATTATACAAGCTATCTTCGGGCATACCTTACCGATGCCGGTGATGCCAGAAAGGATGATGAAGACTTCATCAGTGCCAGAGCCGATGCCGCATCAGAAGAGTACGAGGTGCAATGCCGTGGCGGTGCTCCACCACCATGCGCACAAGAGCTGGCCATGGCAGTTCTGATGGAAGGGCTTACATAGCGATCTTTGATAAATTGAGATATAGCCTGGCATGACGGCACTCGAGCCATGGGAGAAGCGGGAGGCGGTTACGGCGGCCTCGGTATGACCGGCCCATGAGCGTAGCGGTGCCAGGTTCCTTTGGAGAGGGCGGAATAGGTAACCACAGGTGCTTCAGCACGTCTGCGTGGGTCTGAGGAAGAATCCGATAACGACTTGAAAACCGCCCTTTCTTTTGGAGAGTGCGGAATAGGTATTCACGGGTGCATTTGCACGTCTGCGAGGGTCTGAGGCAAACGCCGATAACGACTGGAAAAACGGCTCTCCAATCTTCTGGGGCTGCTGCTGTTGGCTGTGCTATTAAGTTAAGTGTTCTACAGTTCGACGGTGGCAGCTCTTTTAAAGACAAAAGAATTGGGATATGAAATACGAATTTACCGATGGAAGCAAGGTGTTCTTTACGTCAGACACGCATTTCGGGCATCAGAACATCATCCGCTTCTGCAATCGTCCATGGGCGACAATAGCAGAGCACGACCAGGCACTGATCGATAACTGGAATGCAATAGTGCCGGAAGATGCCGTCGTGTTCCACCTGGGCGATTTCTGCTATAAGGGTGGTGGGTTCCCGACCATACAGCATCTCATAGGCCTGCTGCATGGTCAGATCATCTTGATACGTGGTAACCACGACCCAGATACACGCAAGTTGCAGAACCTCCGGAAGCTCCAGCAGCTCTTTGATGGAGTCTTTGACCAGCTTCAGATAGAAGTAGAAGGGCAACGGATAATCATGAACCACTATCCGTTACTGACCTGGCCACATGCCTATGGGGAGCATCCTACCTGGCAGCTATTCGGTCACGTCCATCTGCGTAAGGGTATCACCGGCTCTGATGCCTTTATAGTTGAGCAGTGCTGCAGGCCAACCCAGTACGAGGTTGGCGTGGATCTCAATGGCTACCGTCCCATCAGCTTCCATCGGCTGAAGGAACGGATAGCCTTCCAGGTGCAACATCAATATAATGTAATCTATTGGCTGGGGAAGACTTGACGGAATATCAACTAAAAGTTGACGTAAAATCAAGTTGACTTGACGAAATATCAAGTTTTTGCCCGAAAAATGGTTAAAATACCAATTTTCTTCGTACCTTTGCCAACAGAAACAAGGGAAGACCCATTTGAGGGTAACGTGGTAGATAAAGCGCCAACCTTATCAATGAGTATTCCCTTTTCTATCGGCTGCTGTCGGCTACGCGATTAGGTTCTTTGACAAGCAAAACGTCAGAGACGAAACGTGTTCTGTAGTTCGACGGTGGCAGCTTTTCTTTTTTTTGAGTCTGTGACATATTTATATATTTTAAGGTATATGGCATCAGGCATTACGCAAGAAATCTACCGAAAAGGGCTTTTTACCGATACAGACGGAGATAATGACGCTCAGAAATGGTTTCTGACGGCATTTCTCACCGGTGCCGATATAGTTATACCTCCTATAATTGGGCGAAATAAAAATATCTTACACCCCTGAAAGGCATATTTATTTTGGCTCATACAACTTATTGCGCCAAAATCTGAACTATTTTATTCTGATATTTGAAATTCGTCTGGTGTTATTCCCCATTCCTTTAACCATTCACAAATGGTGTAAGTATGCAATGTCCTGATGGATGACACTATCTCTATTACTTTTGCTTTAAGTATGCCAGCACATTTTACATCTGACAAGTCAGCATCCGATTTGTACTTGCTGAGAATATTTTCAACTTGACTGATTCCATTGGGGTTTGAGGGGAAAATTGGAATATAGGAATAATCTGCGCTTTCTTTCTCCGATAAATCTTCTAAATATGCTATTGCATAAACAATACCTAATTGAATTGCATCGGTTGGATTGCATGCAATATAAGATTTGTCATTATCAAAATTTATATTGGAAACAAGTTCGTTGTCCGATATGTTCCATATCTTTATTGAATAACCATTCTTCTTGCTTTTTGAAGCCTTAACATAAAGTCCTTCATATGGACGACATATAGCAGTATTAAATGCTTCTTTCAGGAATGAACATATATATCTTATATTCTTTGATAAAGACGGATAGTACTCGGCTTTAATTTGGAAATTGTCAATGATACGCTGTAATTGTTTTGGGGCGTATTTGGTGGATGAAATAACATTGTCGATTTCATCAGCTCCAGACCATCTTTTGCATAGTCGTTTCTCGTATAGAAGGCTTTCGGGAGGTAATAAAATTGCATATTCGAGTTCCTTGACACAATACACGTCATATTGTAAATCCAAATTCTTTAGCAGATCTAATGCTTCATCCCATATAGGCATACACATCTCATCTTCGTCGGTGATGAAGTTTTGATAAGAATAAAAAACTTCTTCATTGATAACACGAGGGGGATTGCCAGGCCAGAAGCAAAAATTAGCTGAGTGAGAATGGAATAATTTGTGGCATCCTTCACAAAGTGATACAAGACACTCATTCGGTGACAGCCATGCTTTTTTATCACTCCCGTTCCAATATCTAATATGATGGACAACTTCTGCCTTGTTGCCGCATACTTTACACGTATAGTCATCGCGTCTCAAAATGATCTTTCGCTTTTCAGACCATCTTGGATCATTAAGACTGTCGTAGTACTCTTGAATCATAGAAAACTAATTGGTAATACTTACCAATTTTCCATTCTTGAATAGCAAAAGGGAAGGGTCATATTTTCCATGCTGAAATTGCTCATAATAAGCATACTTGTCTTTATATGTATGTATGCACTCAAAGTAATAGGGACCGACAGCTTCTCTAACCTCTTCAACAGTCCAGCCGATTTCATATGCCCCTTTCATCATCTTGGCCGCTTTCTTTGCACCATATTTCTTCCGGAGCCGCTGCTCTTTCTCGGCGTTTTCCTTTTCACATCTTTCATCAAAAGCTTTTTGACTGGCCTGCCAATCTCTTTGGCGTGCAAGGAAATCTTCTTCCAACTCAAAAGGATGATTTGTGAACTTATTATCTGATAAGTCAATCAAATCAAGCGGAATCTGGAATTTCTTACCCAGGCTGTCTGTCATAACAGCACACAAGCCGAAGTGGTCAGCATGTTCGTTAGACAGGTCAATAGCTTCACAATTATATGCAGTTTGATTCTTGATATAATATTGCTTGTTGTTGTCCCAGTATCTTATTTGTTTCAGTTTGTAGGAATCCATCGTAGAAACTCCTGTTCCGTCATATCTCAGACGCTTTCCCGGCATAGCAAGAAGCTTTGCTGGATAATCCTTACTGTTGATCAAACCGTCACGAACACTACCTTTCCTTGCAAAGAAATCAGCAAGTGTAAACCCTTCTCCGTATGTAGAATTTCCTGCTCCCCTAAAATCAAACAAAGGAAGGATTACGTTTCTATTATCATACTTACAATAAGCTACGGGTTGCTTGAAGAAGTAGGATTCTATATTCCTGAATCCGACACTATCGCAAGACAATTCATATCCGCTTTTGGTGAACAATCCTTCTGGAATAAAACCACCAAGGAAATCAGACTGTTTCACTAAAAGATCCTTTGCTTTTTCCAGACTTGTTCGTCCACGATGGTAGGATATGATATTCTGTCCAGAGATATAATCGGCAGCTTCGTTGTATTTGCTAACAGGACAACACGGAATATTTATTTTGTAGTTTGACTTACCCGTTGTCGTTTTGAACAAAAGAGACATCGCCCGTGTCAGTGTATTGTCCTCTTCTTTTCTTATATAAGGGACGCGGAGAAACAATTTCTCGCCATCATCGCGAGTTAAAAATAAGATACAGGCCTTCTTTTCCAGTTTTTTCTCGTTCTTATTTTCAATGACAGAAGAAATCATTGTGAACTGGTGGCCTTCTATCTCGGAAAAAGGAGTAAGTTCATTGTCATTCACCTTAAAACGAAACTTGGGTTTTATCTTAAACTTATCGTTTTTGTAAGCAAGGTCTGTTGAGTAAAAACAGTCATAGCCGTTAACCGTATTGGCTATATTGTTAGAAACAGGATAGAAAAAGAATTTCTCTCCATCTTTTGGAATATATGCTTGTGCATGAACATAAGTAGAAAGCAAAAGCATAAAGATGGTAACATATAACTTTCTGAGATGTATCATAACTATCTGTTTTGAATTACTGTCGTATGTACATTATGGTTGCAAAGTTAGTCATTTTTTACGAGATTACGTATTATTCGCTATACCTTTTAAAGATTATTGGCGATTCTTCCACCTCAGCTGAAAATGAATTATCTATTTTGCCCAAATTATATAGTTGTATTCGGTTAGCGAAAGTAATGGTTATATGCGCCGTTCGCTCTCACCGCTTCCGATATGTTTATACCCCCGTTTATAGTTTAAAATTAAATTTCCTTATACCCTGAAGGGCATTACTTTGACCGCAGTCCGCTAAGCACGGCTAACTATATTATCATTCATGAATTGAGATAAGGTACAGAAAAACAATCTATAGGGATTTCCCTATCAAATAGTAGGAAAAATCTATTGGAATGATGTTGCATTTTACTTAATTTTGCAGCATAATTGATAGCGAAAGTCACAATTTTGAACAGATTTTGCTTTTAAAAGGCTGAAAAAGTTCATTTTCCTTGGTAAGTCGACATAAAATGTCTAATTTTGCCTCGGAATTTGCCTCGAAGAGGTGTGTTCTATAACATCGTGGGTGATAAATAGAAGCGTTATGCTCGTCTGATCGTTGTAAAGCCTGAGAAACTTGACAATATATAGCACAGATGACTGCATGATAGCTTCCACGTACAGCGTGGACTGCTATTATTGTGTCTTGTGCTATTGGGAATTCTCAGGCCCCATCAACGAAGACACGAAACAGTTCACGCTTCTTTTGTGCCCTGAAGACAAAAGATAATAACTAATAATTTAGATTATGAATATAAGAGTTAAAAGAGTATTATCAATGCTGACTATGATCTTTATAGCAGTAAGTCTTTATGCTCAGCAGCCAAAAGGCATAAGCTATGAAGAAGCAAAAAACGCCCCGTCAATGCAGTGGGTATGTCCTGAGATAAGCAAGTACCAGAATCTTATAAATTCTTTACGAGATGATGATTGCTTGGTATATGCTAATAACATCAAAGAGAAGATTGAGCCGGTAACGTCCCCTTCTTCGCCTAATGAAAAGCTACTTGTGACACAGGCAATTCTTACAATCAACAACCCTTTGTTTCACACAGAGAATCTGCTGAACTATATAGAAGCATGGATTAAGAAAAATAAGGGATGGGAAAAGACTAAAATAGAGGTCGATAAGGTTAATAAGAAAATTACCATAGTTACAGCAACGGTTCATGTAGCCAGTCACGCTGCATTTTTGGATACATATAAGGTGTCTATCTTACCTTCCCTTGTCATACTATTAGAGGATGATAAACTCATTATTTCATTTGCAACTAAAATATATAAGAATGACGAGTACAATAAAGATAATAAGTTTGTTCGTACATATTATGCGAATATCTCAGAAGTGTATCCTTTTGTCCCCAAATCGTCCTATAAGAAGACTTACGCTAAGGCATACGTAGGAGCATACCAGTATTTTTGGGACTTCATATCACGGCTTTGCAATGACTTGAATACTAACTTTTCGAGAGACAGTAAAATGTTGACGCAGTTACACTATGAATACTCCAAGGACTCGCTGTTTGCAAAGTATGGTGAACCGACAAAGGTTATCGCAGACCAGACGCTAACTCCTGACGTCAACAAAGAGCTACGCTTCTATGAAGAAGCACAGAAATTCGTATTCATGGGTAAGACTATAAATTTTGAAGATGTCGTTAGTTGCGAAATTGTAGATGATCCTAAATTTATTCCTGGGCGCTCTACTACATTAGGAGCTGGTATTTCTTTCTTCGGCTTCGGTTTTGGCGGCGCAGAAACCCATAGGACTCCAGATAAGACCATCCATAATTATGTGGTCGATGTAAAAATCGATAATATGGGTACTCCTTTTATACGTATAGCGACAGGTCAGAATGAGCATAAGGCAACAGAAATTGCCTCGACCTTTGAATATATACTACGGCACCAAGAAAGCAACAAGGTAAATGATACTACTAAAAAGGTAACTATAAAAAGAAGAAAAAAATGATGTAGCAGACTGACGGTACTACTGACTACAATAATTTTAAAAACTATCTAATAATATGATTATGAAAAAGAATGTATTCTACAAAGTGACGATGATGGCTTTAATAGCCGTGTTTGCAATTTCTTTCATAGCCTGTGGTGGTGATAGTGATGATGGTACACCCCAGGTACCTACAGGACCGACGGGTAGCACCGAGTACGTAGAACCTTGCCTGGACTTCGGCAGTTCTCAGAGCCATGTGAAGGAGTGGATGTCAGGCTCTAACTGGGAGCTCAGTGAGCATAGCAACGAGGCCGTTCTGCTCTATACGAACATCCAGACGATGACTGTGCTGAACTATATCTTCATCGAATCGAAGTTGCACATGGTGACGGTGGCCTATACCGATAGCGGTGAGAGTAAGGCACTGGCCTTCAAGAGCGAGATCGAGAAGCGGTATGGTATATCAATGACCAAAGAGACAGACCCATCAGATGCCAGCCAATACAGTTATTATGGCACTGCAACTATCGGTGGTAAGAAGGTAGTTATTATGCTCAATCACTATAAGACTGGTATCAGTATTGTCTATGGCTTGCCGGATTAATATAATGAATGTACTTCAAGGACGTAAATGTCTAACCTCTCGTAATTAAGTAAATCTTATGCATAATACAACGTGAATAGTTTAATCTCTAAATAACACTATTATGGAACTGATACTTTTAGGTCTGCTGCTTTGCGGTATCTTGGGTGGGGATAACAACACTGCTAAGAAAAACCGTAATAAGGCCCGCGATCGCAGAAATCGTGAGCGCCGTAGAAGGGAGCGTTACTGGGAAGATGCTCACTGGTGGTCTCTGAACCATTAAGCATATCCTGTAATCGCTGACGGGTGCACAGATGGGGTTTCTCTGTAATAGTGGGAGCAAAATTTCTCACAGTTAATTGATATAACATTAGTGTCCCGAAATAAATAGGACACTAATGACTTGATAGCAATAAGGAAATAAGAAACAAATTATGGAAACGATACAGCAGATAACGAAAGACACTCCCATTGTAATGATGACCCTTGGTCAGCTGGAGGAGCATCTGGCGGAATACCTGACAGCGCACATGAAGACTGCCTTGTTCCCAAAACCTCTCCTTGACCTTCTTGATAAGTATGTCCTGATAGAGGAGCGGAAATCAAAGCGTTATGAACATGGTGTAGCTGGTATAAAGAGAATATTTAACTGTTCATACCCCACCGCCCACAAACTCATGAACACTATCATCAAACCTGCTGTTTTCCGACAAGGGCGTGTTATAGTGACGGATGTTGACCTTGCTTTAAAACTGTTTCAGGAAAGTAAGCAGATAAAAAGTATTAAGGACATGTGATATGAGACTCCTTATAGCATTGCTACAAACAATTCTGAGAGGTACACATAAGATATCTACAGAAAAATTTGGTTATATCACAAGAAATGCCTACCTTTGCATTGTCATTACTAATTTATGACTCAACGCGATCAAAAAACTCAGTGACAAAACCAATAGAAGCACTGGTTTCCACGCATAAAGAGGGTATCTGGGCTACAAGCCCTCACCTTCCGCTTGAATAAGAAAGCAATCATAGTTGGTGCCAGTTCTGGTATAGGTTTGGAAGTAGCAAAGCTGCTGCTTTCCGATGGCTGGTACCTTGGTGTGGCCGCCAGGCGCGAAGCACCCCTTCAAGCATTGAAAGCCATTGCGCCAGAACGTGTAAAAATATTGACTATCGACGTAACCGAATCTGATGCTGGAGAAAAACTTCTAACCCTCATTGATCAGTTAGGAGGCATCGACCTCTACTTCAATGCTTCAGGTATAGGCAAGCAGAACCGCACCTTAGAAGAAAATATCGAACTGAAAACGATGGAAACCAACGCCATTGGTTTTACAAGGATGATAGGCACGGCTTACAGATATTTTGCGAAGCAAGGCAAAGGACATATCGCAGCCATTACGTCGATAGCAGGCACAAAAGGCCTTGGACCAGCGCCTGCATATTCCGCTACTAAAGCACTGCAAGCCAAGTATTTACAAGCATTAGAGCAACAAGCCCACCAAAACGGATTGGATATCCGCTTTACAGACATCCGACCCGGTTTCGTAGATACCGCCTTACTCAGTGGCACGTTCAAGTATCCCATGCTGATGAAGCCCGAAGCAGTTGCGTGCGATATCGTTAAGAGTATCTACAAAAAACGTCATGTACGGATAATCGATGCTCGCTATCGCGTACTGACGTTCTTCTGGCGTTTGATCCCTAACTGCCTCTGGCGCAGAATAAGACTTTAGAATCATAAGATATAATATGACATTATCCCCGCACTACTGATGAGTGCAGGGATAATTATTTAGCCTTTTAAATTGCTTATTTTTCGGCGGTTACCCGTGGGAAGATGCCGAAAAAGTGTGCAAGGTGTTGGTAAATCGTCATGCAGCAGATGCAAAGAAACGGGAACATGTACTCTTTATCGGCATGGAACTGAAGGACCAGCTACAGCACTTTATAGTCAACTCGACAATCGCCCTCACGCACTCACGCCCTCACATCTGCAATTTGCGTGGATGATGGAGATGAGGGCGTATTTATCTATTAATTTATATATTATTATATATATATTATAATATATATATAATAATATATAAATATAAGGTATATTGAGATGGAAACGATGAAAATCTAAAAAACTGAAAGTGAGGGCGTGAGTGCGTGAGGGTGCCAAAATAGCAAAATTCTGCTTCTATTACAATTTAACACTTCAAAATAAGTCGGAAAATAATTCGAAAAATGTTTGGTTTATATCTGAATTTTTTGTACCTTTGCACTGTCATTTAGAAACAGAGGTTTTGAGGCCTAAACGAGGAAAAATAATTTTTCTAGTGCACGAGAAAAATTTTCCTAACTAGGGAGAAAAAATTTTCTAGTCTGAGTGACAATAGAGAACTAAACTTAACTAATTATTAACTATTAAAATTATTATTACATTATGGCACTTAAAGTAAAAGCACAAGAGAGAATTCAGAAGATTGGTAAGTATGCTGGCACCTACCGCTACGTGATGATGCCCGACCTGTACATCGCACTGACGCAGGACAAGGTCATCAAGGAGGCAGCCCTCCGTTCGGGAGTAAGCAAGGGAGTAATGCAGGCTTGCTGGGATGCAGCTGGCGAGGTGATCAAGGCATGGGCCACCGAAGGTCATTCTGTAGCAATCCCTGGTTTGGGAACCATGCGATTCGGACTGCGCGCCAAGAGCGTTGAGAAGGTTGAGGAGGTAAAGGCAGGTCTGATTACAAGCCGCAGAATCATCTTCACCCCGGATGTTGACCTGAAGGACGAGTTGGCAAATACCTCCGTTCAGATTACCTGCTATGACCGAGACGGTAAGGAGGTGAAGCGCGTAACCTCAACCGACCCAGGCACTGTAGAGGACAACGAGAACCAGGGAGGTGACGACGACAACGGCGGCAATGGTGGCAACCAGAACGGCGGCTCTCAGTCTGAACCCCCGGCAGCCCCCACGATCAGCGGTAAGACCTCGTTCTCAGATTCGACCACGGTGAGTTTGAGCGGTCCCGACGGCGCAGATATCTACTACACCCTCGACGGCAGCACGCCTACGGATGAGAGTACGATGTATACTGAGGAGTTCGGCCTGAGCGAGACCACGACCGTGAAGGCTATAGCCATCAAGGACGGTCAGAGCAGCCAGGTGGTCAGCAAAATCTTCACCAAGGGCTAGCGATCAGTAAGCGGAGATTAGGGGCCTTGTGCCCCACCCCGCTTAAACATTAAAGTTAAACCATTAAACCTAGAAAATTATGACTAAAAAAGAAACTTTTAAGTGGATTGTGCAGATTATTGCCTCCGTAGCCACTGCCATCCTCACCGCCCTTGGCGCAACAAGTTGTATGGGCGTCTGATAACCCCATCAACACTAATAGAAATCCCCGGCTAATCAAAGCTGGGGATTCATAATTTATTATTGTGGTATACTTTTCAATTATTTTCTTCATCCTTTATTGCTATTTTCTACTAATTCTCTCGGAAGCGTAATGATTTTCAGACGTTCATACCAGATACGACTGGAGTGCACAAAGTGTTTCTGCGTATGACTACTGATGATGTAATAGCCTTGTAATGAAGGCTACCTATATTTAAAGAAAGCTTGCTATTCTTAGTGAAGGCTGCCTACTGATTCCTTTTCGTCGGTAGTGGTCAGTTTCGTGGCATACTCACCGATGAGCTTGGCCATTGTGTCGAGTTGCTCTTGTGTATAGAGTGCAGCGCTGGCATCGGTGGCCATCTCGTACTCATCGCCTCGGAGCAGAATACAGGTCGAGAGGTGTTGCTTCGATTTGTCGGTTTCTATGTGGTAGGTTGGATATTCCACATCGTCGACAGTCACGAATTCATAGATATACAAGCCCTGAGGACTGAGCTCTGTACCTACATCGACGAGGTTCAGGTCGTGCTGCATGTGATAGAGGGGATAGGCGCGATTTCGCATCGAGGTGAACAACTGCGTTTTCGTTTGCTCGAGCAGTGCCATGATGGTCTGATCCGGTTTCGTGTCGATGATGATGGGCAGACAACTCAAGAAGTTTCCATACACGCGATTGGTAAGTTTCTTGTTGGCGCGTCCATGCGTGACGGTACAGAATAACACTTTCTGCTCTCCCGACATGTCGGCCAGGGCCAGCGCATAGGCAGCATAGAAAACGACGGCAAAGGATACATTGAGCCGCTTACATCCCTCATCGATAGGCCTGGCAGGAACGTGTGGGCGCGCAACGATGGTCTTGCCCCATGGCGAATCGGTCTTTTTGCAGATGTCTGTGAATTTCAGTTTCCCGATTTCCGCTGCATAATATTCCTTGGCCTTGTTGTAGGCAGGGCCGTTATAGTTACTCAGCTCTTCGCGGTTGAACTTTTCAGCCAGATTACCTTGCGGATAGAGCATTTCTCCTTGCAGTTGGGCCATCATGGCGAAGTGTACGGCTTTATGGGCAATGCCGTCGAACAGGATATGGTCGGTCTCCACGATGAGGATGGTCCTAGTCTCGGTGCCTACCACATGGAGTCGCACCGCTGCTTCGTCGAACAAGTTGAACGGCTTTATCAATTGCTCTTTCTTAGCATCCCATTCTGCATCTGTCGTATCATAGCGGAATACGTAGTTGGGCATGGCCCAGTCTTCGCAGACGACTACCTCGCCGTTCTCCATGGCCAAGTGACTATGCAGGTAGCGCTGGCCATCGAGCACCAGCTGGCAGGCACGTATTACACGCCCCATAGTCACGCTCTCACGTGGCATATCTACTGCTACCGTCGTGTTATACTGAGTCATGGTTCTGTTTTGATTCCAGTTTTCGTACATCTCCTTCTGCATGGCATTCATCGGATAGGTGATACAGACATCGCATATCAGGTGCTTCTTCGGGCAGTCGTCTTCTTGAATCGCTTCAGCACAACTGAAACCGACGGTCGAACAGAACGCCTCTCCATAGGCATCGTCTTCGTCGATGAGCATACCTACACGCGGCAGTTTCAGCTTGCCTGCCCGCTCCTTCGTGGCCGCAAGCAGTCGGCGAGCGACGCTCTTGTGACGAAACAGCGGATGCACGGTCAGGCAGTCAAGGATGAGTTCTCCGGCCAGGGTCCCTTCTCCTTCAAAACTGACGGCTATACCGGCAATGTCGTCACCGTTCATTGCAACCAATATGTTTTTATAACTATAGGGTGAATCCTCAAGATCCACCTCTTGGGCCACCTTCTCCGTACCTTCGTTAATACTTAAGCACTCAACACCCCTATACCTCGAGTAGGCTTCTGAATTCGCCGCTATCATCAAGTCTTTTATAGCGGCCGACTGTTCTTTCTTAGCATAATTTACAATAATCATAACAAAAAATTATTATATTATTCCTAAATTCCGCAGCACTTTAGTTTAACTTTGTTATAAGTTCTTGAGCAACAAAAAGTTCTTGCTGGGGCAAGCGGCAAAGCCGAGCGGCCCAGGATGGCATGGCAAAGGTAAGCATAAAATATGAGAAAATCACTCCTTTTGGAGGAATATTTCACGTGAGGGAGCAATTTTCCCGAATGGATTTTGGTGAAAAATATGTTTTTCACAAGGCTTGTGGACTAGGTAAGAGGTCATTTGGCGACAGGCGACAAGGCGACAATTTTTATCGAATTATTTGTTTGTTTCGTTTATTTATCGTAAATTTGGAGCGGAATTAGAAGCATACTAATAATTTAACAACAGACAACAGATTATGAAACAATTCTACGCAAAAATTTCAATGATGGTTTTAGGCCTGATGGCTTGGAGCCAAGTACAAGGTGCCGATTACGTGGTGGATTTCACCGTAGACGGCGTGAACTATGAGAAGACCTCTGATACGGAGGTAAGAATCGTAAAAGCTGATGAGTATGGAAAAAAGAAGTACGGTGGTGACTTCGTTATTCCCGACGAGATTACGCAGGACGGCAAGACCTATAAGGTGACATCTATAGCCGACTTCGCACTTCGTAGTAGCGAAATTACATCACTGAAGATTGGCGCCAACCTGAAGGTGATTCCAGACAATGCTTTCAAAAATTGCAAGCAGCTTGTGACTGTTGAGATGACCGACAACACGACAGCTATCGGCGAGAATGCTTTCGATGAATGCGTAGTCCTTCAGAGCGTAAAGATGAGCAAAGGACTTGTTTCGCTGGGGAAATCTGCTTTCTATACAGATGCAGCCCTGACAAGTATTGAGTTGCCCGGCGGTGTAGAAAAGATTGATGAATATACATTTTACGGCTGCAAAGGTCTGAAGAGCGTCTCCCTTGGCAACGGTGTCAAAACTATTATGAAGAACTCATTCGATCTTTGCAGTTCTTTGGAGAGCATCAGCTTTCCTGCAAGCGTGGAGTCTATCGGATTGTCTGCCTTCTACCGTTCTGGTCTGAAGAGCATCTATGTAGCAGGTAAACCTGTGTGCGAAGAAAGAAAATCGAGCAGCGGTATTCGCGTTACTCCCTTCAGTACTACAGGCAATAATAACGATTTTGATTTATTCTCCACATGTACCCTCTTTGTGCCTAAAGGGAAGGTTGATGAGTATAAGGCTCTCGATATCTGGAAAGAGTTTACCAAGATGGAAGAGTATGATCCAGCTTCAGGTATTAAGAGCTCTGCTTCTGCACGTGCAGGCGAGAGTGCCCGGTTTACCCTCAACGGCCAGCAAATCCGAACAGCTAAGAAGGGCATAAACATCATCCGCATGAGCGATGGTAGCGTTAGGAAGGAGGTTGTGAAATAATTTATGCACTACAAAGTTACTGAGGGCCCTGCTCAAAATGAGCATGCAGTGATGCATGCTCATTTTGCTTTATCAGGGGATTGGCGACAGGCGACAAATCCCTTTGTTTCAGTTACCAAACCAAGGCTCTTTTCTCCTTGGGGATAAACATCTTGTTAGTGGGCTGGATGTTGAAGGCATCGTACCAGCTGTCGAGCATCGGCAGGGCGGCATTCACACGGAGGTAGTTGGGTGAATGAACGTCGCTATTGACGATGTAGGCTTGGAACTCAGGCGTTATGTTGCTGGCCCAGATACGGGCGTAAGCCAGATAGAAACGCTGAGCTGGTGTAAAGCCTTCTTTTGCCTCCAGCGGTTCCTGCTTCATGCGGTTCTCAAAGGCGCGGTAGGCTACCTGCAGTCCACCATTGTCACCGATATTCTCGCCCAAGCACTTCTGTCCGTTCACAAAGAGTCCGGGCAGTGCCTCCTGCTGAGAGAACCAGTCGGCGAGTACCTTGGTACGCTCATCGTATTTGGCCTTGTCCTCGGCTGCCCACCAGTTAATCAGATTACCGTCCTTGTCGAACTGGCAACCCTGGTCGTCGAAGCCGTGACTCATCTCATGGCCGATAACGGTTCCTACGGCACCGTAGTTGCAAACATAATCGGCTTCCGGATCGAAGAACGGAGGCTGGAGGATGGCAGCGGGGAAGTTGATACTGTTGAACAGCGGGTTATAGAAAGCATTCACGGTCTGAGGCGTACAACCCATCTCAGTCTTATCTACCGGCTTGCGCCAGTGCTTACGGAAATTAGCAGCACGTAACTCCTGTTTGATGCGGATAAAGTTCTCTACGAGATTCTGATCCTCGCGGATGTCGATAAACTTTTCCATATCCTCCCACTTGTCGGGATAACCCACATTAATATAGATAGCGTGCAGCTTCTCTATGGCCTTCGCCTTGGTGGAGTCGCTCATCCAGGTATTCTCCTTCAGGCGGTCCTCGAAAGCCTGCTGCAGGTCTTTCACCATACGATAGACACGCTGTTTGCTGGTCTCTGGGAAATATTCTGCCACGTAGAGCTTACCGATGGTCTCACCCAGATTGCCACTGATGGTATTGACGGCACGTTTCCAGCGAGGCTCCTGCTCCTGCACACCGCTGATGGCCTTGCTGGCCTCGAAAGCACGGTCTGTGAAAGCATCGCTCAAGAAACGACTGTAGGCTTTTACCACCTTCAGCTCCATATAAGCCTTCAAATCGTCAACACTCGTCTCGGCCAGTACTTTTTCCACCTCGTGGAGCGGCTCCAACTGACTCACGTCTACCTTATCGATATCCTTAGGCATATCGAGCGCATCGCGATAAGCTATCCAGTCAATACCCTTGAAGTCGTTCAGGAGCTGCTCCCACGGCATAATGTGAATGGTCTTCTGCGGATCGCGGCTATCCACCTGGTTCAGCGTCTTGATGCCAATCCTGTATTCGATGGCCCATGCAGCCTCCATCATACGCTCGGCATCGGCATCGCTGTTGCCCACCATCTTCAGATAGTCCTTGTTCAAGCTCTTCATAGCCGCTACAACGGCCTTCTGCTGCTCGTTAGGCTGAGTATAGTATTCCTGAGGCAGTGAGGCTCCGCCATGACCTGCGTCAATCAGATATTCCGATGAGTTGAAGGCGTTCAGACCGAGACTCAATCCGTAGGGAGCGGTGTTGAAGCCTTTGGCGTCGAAATCGGCCATCATCTGCAAGGCCTCCTCGCGGGTCTTGATAGCGCGTACCTGCTTAAGATAAGGCAGGATGGGTTCATAGCCCATCTTGTTGCGGCCCACGCTGTCCATATAGAGACGATAGAACGCACCGATCTTCTGTCCGTCGCTGCCCTGAGGCAGGTTCTTCTCGTTGGCATACTTCATAATCAGGGCGTTGATACGCTTATTGTTCAATTCCTCCAGATCGACGAAGGCGCCATTCATCGGGTGCTCCTTGTCCAGCGGATTGTTCTTCAGCCACGTACCTACGGCATACTGCCAGAAGTCGTCACCTGGTTTTACACTCTCGTCAAGATTCGCTTTCAAGCTCTGTGCCGTACCTGCCATACTCACAAAGGTGAGGGCTACGGCGATAAAAAACTTTTTCATCATCAATCAATTTAAGTTTTACTCTAACGGTGCGTTTTTCAGTTGCTCCAAGGCGCGGCATAACTGATCAGGACAGGATGTGCCCTTAGCACCACAACGGATGCCGTTGATCTTGGGGATTACATCGTCGATCTTCTGTCCGCGCACCAACTGGCTGATTCCCTGAAGGTTGCCATTACAACCTCCAAGGAAGAACACCTGCTGTATCACGTCGTTCTCATCGGCAGTCACATCAATCAGCTGTGAACACGTGCCGTGAGTCTGATATTGTACATGTTTCGTTTTCATCGGCTTAACTCAGTTTATGGATGACCAGTCCTGAACGTAATTTTGGCTCGAACCAAGTAGCCTTTGGTGGCATAATCTTACCGCTGTCGGCGATATCCATAATCTGCTGCATCGATACAGGATAGAGAGCCAAAGCGGCACGCATCTCACCAGAATCGACACGACGCTTCAACTCGCCAAGACCGCGCAGACCGCCTACAAAGTCGATACGCTGTGAAGAGCGCAAATCACCGATGTTCAGAATCTCATCGAGAATCAGACGGCTGGAGATATCAACATCAAGCACACCGATAGGATCGGTATTGTCGTAGGTTCCTTCCTTGGCCTTCAAACTGAACCAGTGCCCGTCGAGGTAGAGCGAGAACTCGTGAAGTTGCTTAGGCTTGTAGATGTCGGTACCCTTATCCTCTACCATGAAGTTGACCTGAAGGGCTGCGAGGAACTCTTCTGACGACAGACCGTTGAGATCTTTTACCACACGGTTGTAATCGAGAATGGTGAGCTGCGATGCCTGGAAGCAAACGGCCATAAAGTAATTATACTCCTCGGTACCATTATGGTTGGGGTTCTGCTGCTGCTTTTCTGCACCTACGAGGGCTGCTGCAGCCGAACGGTGGTGACCATCGGCGATATAGAGCGAAGGCATCTTGGCAAACTCGTCGGTAATCGTCTGCATATCCTGAGCATCGCTGATGACCCAGAACTGATGGCGGAAACCGTCGATAGGAGCAATGAAATCGTACTCGGGCTCGGTAGCGGCATAGCGCATAATCAACTTATCGAGCACGGCATTATCAGGATAAGCAAAGAAGACGGGCTCGATGTTGGCATTGTTCACACGAACATGCTTCATGCGGTCCTCTTCCTTATCGCGACGGGTGAGCTCGTGCTTCTTGATGTTGCCCTTCATGTAGTCGTCAACATAAGCGCCAACCACCAGACCATACTGCGTCTTGCCATTCATCGTCTGCGCATAGATGTAATAGTGGTCGTCGGCATCCTGAAGCAGCCAACCTTTATCCTGGAACTTCTGGAAATTCTCTGCGGCCTTCTCATACACACGGGGGTCGTACTCAGAAGTGCCTACAGGGAAATCAATCTCGGGTTTGATAATATGATAGAGGCTCTTTTCGTTATCGCCAGCCTCTGCCCTCGCCTCTTCACTGTCGAGCACGTCGTAAGGACGGCTCTCTACTTGCTCTACAAGCTCTTTTGGTGGGCGAATACCTTTAAAGGGTTTTATAATTGCCATGTTATAGATTAAACATTAAAGATTAAACATTAAAGATTGGCCTTAAGCTTTTCAATCATTTCGGCATATTCGGCATCGGAAAGATACACCTTGCCTGGATTCATCTGGAACACACCGCCGTAATCGGGTCCATCGACATACTTTGGAGCGAGATGGAAGTGGAGGTGCGACAACTTGTCGCTATAGGCACCGTAGTTAATCTTTTCGGGATTAAAAGCCTTCTGCATCGCACGGGTGACGCGAGCCACATCGGCCATAAAAGCATTACGGTCTTCATCTGAAAGCTCGTTCAGGTCGTTTACATGGTCTTTATAAGCCACGAGACAACGGCCACGATAGGTCTGCTCCTTAAAAAGGAAGGCACGCGATACTGACAACTGGGCAAACTCAATCATCAGATCATGAAGCGTCTGATTATTTGTGCAGTACAAACACTGCTTGGGATCACTTTGCATAATAAATATAGGTTTTAGGAGAATACAAAAGTGCACAAGTAGGGCTAAAACCCTCCTGTGCACTCCTTATTTCTGTGAATTACTTGTTCACCTGGAACTTGGTGTCGCCATCCTTGAAGAAGGCGTTGATCTGCTTGGCAGCAGCGATACCAGCGTTGATGTTGGCCTCGGCTGTCTGAGCACCCATCTTCTTAGGCGTTGAGAAGTAACGGCCCTCGAACTTAGCGAACTCGTCGTTGGCATCGGGCATGATGTCGGTCACGAACTTCAGGTCCTCACGCTCCTGCATCAACTTAATGAGCTCAGGCTCGTTGATGACTTCCTTACGGGCTGTGTTTACGAGTACGCCACCCTTCTTCAACTTACCAACGAGGGCAGCATTAATGCTCTGCTTGGTCTCTGGTGTAGCAGGGATATGCAGCGATACAACGTCGCAGGTCTCGAACAGCGCATCCTGATTAGCAACGGCGTGAACACCAGCAGCTTCGATGACCTCTGCAGGGCAGAAAGCGTCGTAGGCATATACGTCCATACCAAAGCCCTTGGCGATGCGAGCCACGTTACGGCCTACATTACCGAAAGCAAGGATACCCAGTTTCTTACCGAGCAATTCACTGCCGCTCTTACCATTGTAGAAACCACGAACGGCCATTACCAGCAGACCGAATACGAGTTCGGCTACAGCATTTGAGTTCTGACCTGGAGTATTCTCAGCCACTACGTTGTGAGCGGTGGCAGCAGCGAGGTCGATGTTATCGTAACCAGCACCGGCACGAACGACGATCTTCAACTGCTTAGCAGCGTCGAGCACCTCAGCATCTACCTTATCCGAACGGATAATCAGAGCATCTGCATCCTTTACAGCCTCGAGGAACTGAGCCTTCTCTGTATATTTCTCGAGCAGCACGAGCTCATTGCCAGCTGCCTCAATCTCTGCCTTGATACCATTGACAGCGGCTGCTGCGAATGGCTTCTCTGTTGCAACTAATACTTTCATATACCTTATTATATATAATTAGTGATTAGCTTCGAATTCCTTCATGCAAGCTACGAGTGCATTGCATCCCTCGATGGTCTGAGCGTTGTAGCAAGAAGCACGGAAACCACCTACAGAACGGTGACCCTTCACGCCAACCATACCCTTAGAAACGGCGAAGTCGAGGAAGTCCTTCTCCAGCTCCTTATACTCGTCGGCCATGACGAAGCAGAGGTTCATGACTGAACGGTCCTCTACGTTGGCTGTACCACGGAACATCTTGTTGCGGTCGATCTCACCATAGACGATCTCTGCACGCTGCTGAGCCAACTTGTCCATAGCCTCAACACCACCGTTCTTCTTGATCCAACGGAGAGTCTCAAGTGCACTGTAAATAGGTACTACTGGAGGTGTATTGAACATAGAACCCTTGTCTACGTGTGTACGATAATCGAGCATTGTAGGAATCTCACGAGGAGCCTTGCCCAGCGCATCGTCCTTTACAATCACGATCGTTACACCAGCCATAGCAAGGTTCTTCTGAGCACCAGCATAGATGGCATCGTACTTCTTCACGTCGATAGGACGGCTGAAGATATCTGATGACATATCGGCAATCAGACGAACGGGAACATCGAGGTCCTTACGAATCTCTGTACCGTAGATGGTATTATTAGTGGTGATATGCAGATAGTCGGCATCTGCGGGAACTGTCCAATCCTTAGGAATGAAGGTGTAGTTGGCATCGGCTGAAGAAGCCACCTCTACTACCTCACCGAAAAGCTTTGCTTCCTTCATAGCCTTCTTAGCCCAAACACCAGTGTTCAGGTAAGCAGCCTTCTTAATCAGGAAGTTGTAAGGAATCATACAGAACTCCAGACTGGCACCACCGCCAAGGAAGATAACTGAGTAGCCCTCGGGAATGTCGAGGAGCTCCTTTACCAAAGCTACAGCCTCGTCGACAACGGGCTGGAAATCCTTTGCACGGTGGCTGATCTCCATCAAAGAGAGACCTGAACCATTGAAATCAAGACACTGTTGAGCGGTCTTCTCGATCACTTCGCGGGGAAGCATAGAAGGACCGGCGTTAAAGTTGTACTTCTTCATTTTGATTGTTATTTTATTAATGTTTAAATACTCTTGTTTCTGAAAAACGCTGCGAAATTACACTTTTTATTTCAATTAACCAAATAATCTAGCAGAAATTCACAAAAAAGCCACATTTTCTTTCATATTGTCAAGTCGACTTGTCAGAATTCAGCATCATATTTGGATATCAAATGCAAAATTAAACAAAATCTTCGAATAACTGATGTTTCTATGTCTTTTTTTTGTTATCTTTGCAAACGTTATGAATAAAGAAGGACATGTAGTCATCCTATCTCTGGCTTCTAATGTTGATGCGAAAGAGAATCTGGAAGCTGCCAGAAAGCGTATCGGCTTTCTGCTGTCAGACTGTAGGTACTCTAAGGAGCACTGGACTAAACCTGTAAATACTGATCATAAAGAAAAGTACCTGAATCAGGCCGTAAAAGGCAGAACACACTTGGATTCAGAACAACTCAATGTCTTCTTGAAGAAAATCGAGGAATCGCTTGGAAGAAAGCATGATAAGAGCGGTATCGTAACCATAGATATCGACCTGCTTGAGTTTGATAAAGTCAGATTCCACGAAGCTGATTGGGAACGCGACTATGTAAAGAAATGCATAAAGGAAATATGAGAATCACCTTGTTATCTTTAGCATTGCTGCTAACGACATTCAGTGCCGATGCACAAAAGTTCGAAGACTATTTTGAAGACCGTACGCTACGTCTGGACTATACTTTCTCAGGTAATCAGGCACATAGCGAGATTTACGTAGATGAACTGGTATCGATGCCTCGCTGGTATGGTAAACGGGAGCGTCTGGCAGAAGTGCCACTGAGAGGTAATGGACAAGTGATAGTTCGTACGACATCCGACGACCAGCGTATCATTTATCGCAACTCCTTCTCTACCCTATTCCAGGAATGGCTTTCCACTGAGGAATCGAAACGCGTACAGAAGTCGTTTGAAAACGTCTTCCTTGTGCCATTCCCTAAACAGCCCGTCAGCATTACCGTAGAACTCTATGATTATCACGATAAGACCGTTTGCAGTATGACGCACACGGTAGACCCTCATGACATTTTGATTCGTAAGACTGACCAGATAGCGCAGACACCTTTTGTGACACTCCAACAGGCAGAAGATACAACCCACTGTATTCATATCGCTTACGTGGCAGAAGGTTATCAGCAACAGGAAATGAACACGTTCATTGAAGACTGCAACGTAGCAATAGAGGCACTCTTTCAGCACGAGCCGTTCAAGCAACTTCGCAACCGCTTTAATATTGTAGCTGTTATGTCGCCTTCTGTCGACAGTGGTACAAGTGAACCTGCTAACGGCATCTGGAAAAATACCGCACTGGGTTCACACTTCGACACTTTCTACAGTGACCGTTATCTGACGACGCTCCATCTGAAGAAACTGCACGATGTACTATCGGGCACGCCTTACGAACATATCATCATCCTGGTGAATACGGAGAAATATGGTGGTGGCGGCATCTACAACTCATACAACCTTAGTTACACGCGAGGAAAACATTATCGTCCTGTAGTGGTTCATGAGTTTGGTCATTCCTTTGGAGGATTGGCTGACGAGTATGCTTACGGCAACGATGATCCGATGTATTTCCCGGATACAGAACCTTGGGAGCCGAATATTACCACCAAATGCGACTTCAGCAAGAAGTGGGAAGACCTCTATCAGAAAGGTCAAGCAGGTTTGCATGAAGGAGGTGGCTATCTGACAAATGGTGTGTGGCGAGGATTTGAGGATTGTCGCATGCGCACGAATGAGGAACCTGAGTTCTGCCTCGTTTGCAAACAGGCGCTAATCAAACTCATTGATTTCTACACAAAATGATTCAGGAGATTACCATACTACAAGATGAACGCATCGCGATGTTCAGTTCGATGACTGAAGCCCAACTTCGTAATCGGCTGAACGCAGAACAGGGCATTTTCATCGCAGAGAGTCCGAAGGTGATTCACGTGGCACTAAAAGCCGGTTATGAACCTTTGGCTTTACTTTGCGAACAAAAACATATTCTTGGCGATGCAGCTGACATCATAAAGACTCATCCCGATATGCCTGTATATACAGGTTCGCGCGAATTACTGGCGCAGCTAACTGGCTATACCCTTACCAGAGGTGTACTTTGTGCGATGAGGCGCAAGCCGGAACCTACACTTGAGGACGTATTACAGAAGGCCCACCGTGTCTGCGTCATCGACGCCGTCTGCGACACCACAAATATCGGTGCCATCTTCCGCTCTGCTGCCGCATTGGGAATAGATGCGGTGCTGCTGACACGAAGTTCGTGCGACCCGCTGAACCGTCGCGCTATCCGTGTTTCGATGGGAACGGTTTTTCTCGTTTCTTGGACGTGGTTAGATAATTACGATTCGCTGCATCACCTTGGTTTCAAAACAGCAGCAATGGCACTTTCTGACAATTCAATCTCACTTGATAACCCCATCTTAAAAGCACAAGACCGTCTGGCGATTATCATGGGTACAGAGGGTGACGGACTACCCCAAGAGACCATTGACAAAGCAGACTATACCGTGCGCATTCCGATGCAACACGATGTAGACTCACTCAACGTGGCAGCAGCGGCCGCTGTTGCTTTCTGGGAACTCAGGAAGTAAAAACTTATTTCTTTTCAGACAACTTTTCGACGTACTTCATCTCGCGAAGGATACGAGACTGGCGCTTGAGCATATAGCCTGAAGGATGCTTACTCGAAAACTTGCGAGGGTTAGGCAGTGTGGCAGCTATCAAGGCACACTGCGACTTGGAGAGATCTAAGGCCTTCGTATTGAAATGCTCTTCTGCCACAGCTTCTGCACCATAGATACCATCGCCCATCTCAATAGAATTCAGATAGACTTCCATGATGCGCTGTTTTGACCACATCAGTTCAATCAACGTCGTAAAATAGACCTCAAAGCCTTTGCGAACCCATGATCTGCCTGGCCAGAGAAAAACATTCTTTGCCGTCTGCTGAGAAATCGTAGAAGCCCCTAACTTACGCTTTTCAGGATGTTTCTTGTTGCGTTTAGCCGCATGCTCAATGGCTTTGAAATCAAAACCATGATGGCTTAAGAACTTGGCATCTTCACTGGCCATCACTGCTACAGGAAGACTGGGTGATATCTCATTTAACGGCACCCAATGATGGGATAATTTCAAATCCTTTCCCTCTTTTACCTGCTGATAACAACGGATAAACATCAACGGCGTAAAATAGACGGGCAAGAACCGTAGGGCTACAACTGAAAGAATAGTGGAAGCAAAGAATGCTACCACTATCCATTTCAATGTCTTTTTAATGAAACGTTCTATTCGCTTCACTTTTACTTTTTACTGAGCCTGAGCATTAGCCTCCTCAATCATCTTCTGTGAAGCATACATGTAAACCTCAACACGACGATTCTGAGCCTGGCCTTCCTTAGTAGCATTAGAAGCTACAGGATTCTGCTCGCCAAAACCTTCAACGCTCTTAATCTGAGTAGCAGGAACGCTCAAACCCAGAAGGTATGTAGAAACGGCTGATGCACGATCCAAAGAAAGCGCCTGGTTCTTCTGAGCACTCTGCTCGGCGGTAGAGTTCTTCCAACCCTGGTTATCGGTATAACCCTGAATAGCCACATCGCAATCGCTGTTGTTCTTCAGAACGGTAGCCAACTCCTGCAATGAAGTCTTAGCTGTAGATGAAAGCGTAGACTTACCAGTGCCAAACAGAATACCAGAATCGAAAGTCACCTTCACAGCATCAAGGCCATTATTATCTTTTACTTCCTCAACCTGAGCGTTCTGAATAGCTTCAGCCTCTTTCTTGGCCTTATCCATCTTCTTACCGATAATGGCACCAGTACCTGCACCTACAGCTGCACCAACGACAGCACCAATAGCAGTGTTACCAGCCACTTTACCGATAATAGCACCCAGAACTGCACCACTACCAGCACCAATAGCAGTACCCTTAGCAGTGTTATTCATGTTACAACCCATCAAAATAATAGCAGCACACAAAACTGCCACAACAGATTTCATACTTTTCATTTTTCAACAAATTTAAATTGTTAAACCTTAATTTGGGTGCAAAGATAGCAATTAATTTAATAATATGTATACGTGTTTCATATTTTTTATGTAATTTTGCACGCAAATTTGAACAATACCTTATTAAAATGGCAAAAGAATTAAAAGAATTAACTAAAAGGGCCGACAACTACAGCCAGTGGTTCAATGACCTCGTGGTAAAAGCCGACCTTGCTGAGCAGAGTGCCGTGCGTGGTTGTATGGTGATTAAGCCTTACGGCTATGCTATCTGGGAGAAAATGCAGCAGCAACTTGACAAGATGTTCAAGGAAACAGGTGCACAGAATGCTTATTTCCCTTTACTGATTCCTAAGTCTTTCCTCAGTCGTGAGGCTGAACACGTAGAGGGATTTGCTAAAGAATGTGCCGTAGTAACTCACTATCGTCTTCGTGCAAAGGAAGATAAGAGTGGCGTAGAGGTTGATCCTTCAGCAAAACTGGAAGAAGAGCTGATTATACGTCCTACTTCAGAAACCATTATCTGGAATACATACAAGAACTGGATTCAATCATGGCGCGATCTACCATTGATGTGTAACCAGTGGTGTAACGTGATGCGCTGGGAAATGCGTACACGTCCATTCCTGCGTACATCTGAGTTCTTGTGGCAGGAAGGCCATACGGCTCATGCTACCCGCGAGGAGGCTGAAGAGGAAGCACAGAAGATGCTGAAAGTTTACGCCAAGTTCGCTGAAGAGTGGATGGCCGTGCCTGTTATTCAGGGTGTAAAGAGTGAGACAGAGCGCTTTGCCGGCGCACTTGATACCTATACCATCGAAGCCATGATGCAGGATGGTAAGGCACTTCAGAGCGGAACGTCTCACTTCCTGGGTCAGAACTTTGCGAAGGCTTTCGAAGTGACTTATCTTAATAAGGATAACAAGCCCGAGTATGTATGGGCTACATCATGGGGTGTTTCTACACGTCTGATTGGTGCTCTCATCATGACCCACTCTGATGATAATGGTCTTGTATTGCCTCCAAAACTGGCACCTATCCAGGTAGTGATTGTACCTATCTCTAAGGGTGACGACTTGAAGCATATCTCTGAACGTCTGGCTCCAGTTATCGACGAACTGCGCAAGGCTGGCATCACTGTAAAGTATGACGATGCTGACAATAAGCGCCCTGGCTTCAAGTTTGCAGACTACGAGTTGAAGGGTGTTCCTGTTCGCTTGGTAATGGGTGCCCGCGACTTAGAGAATGGCACGATTGAAGTAATGCGTCGTGATACACTCGAAAAGGAAACTCGTCCTATCGATGGTATCGTAACGTATGTTGAGCAGTTGCTCGAGGATATCCAGAAGAATATCTTTGAGAAAGCAAAGTCATATCGCGATTCACGTATTTACGAGTGCGATAACTATGAGGAGTTCAAGGAAAAGATAAAGGATGGAGGTTTCTTCCTCTGCCACTGGGATGGTACTGCCGAAACAGAGGCTCAGATTAAAGAAGAGACCCAGGCTACGATCCGTTGCGTACCTTTTGGTGTAGAACAAACGCCAGGTGTCGACATGGTAAGTGGCAAACCCTCTAAGGCACGTGTCATTATAGCTAGAAGCTATTAATCAAATCATAAACAACAGAAAAAGGGAACCTTCTCAGGCTCCCTTTTTTTGAACCAAATGCATTACAATAAATTTTGTAGTGCTTTTGGAGGTCGAATATTACTTATCTCTCGATAAATAAGATTCCTAATTAACCTTAATAATCTAATACCATGAAAAACACGTTGCAAATGTACGAAGATTTTTTATACGTTTTAAAAAATGAGGCTTAAAAGCGCCAAAATTTAACGTTTGTTTATAATTTCTTCATCTCGTTTAAATAAATTTTGCAAACAGTGTTTCTGTATTCTTTGCTTTTGTTCCTCACTCAAAACGGGTTCACGCTTAAGCAACTGCCATGTAGGTGTATAATAATTCACTTTACTTTCACCATAAATGGAATCTATGCGAAAAGTTTCAATCACTACGACTACCTGACTAACAGAATCGACTGGCTCAACAGGTGACAATAACAACATGTCTGTTTCTGTTGAGGGATTCATCCGAATACTAAGACTGTCATCTGCCAAGGCAATCATCTCACTATTGCCACCAAGCTGATTCTGGACCTCAGCTTTCATGTTTGAATCCATGAAATCGATAAAGTCCAATCGGTTATTTTGAGTAAGATATGGTAACAGGGAATCAGGCATCTGCTTGAAGACGTCACGCATCTTCAACTCCTGAGCAGATGCCTGCCCCATCATCAGCACCAATAATATAGCTGTTATCCAGCGCTTCATCCTCTGCCTGGTCTTAAATCCTTTACACGAACAGCCTTACCCTCGCTCATGGGGAGTGAACCCTTCTTGACAAGCTTCACCTGTGGTTTCAGCAGGATTTCACTCTTCAAAGCAGCCTGGATGTCTTTGGCCATATTCTGAATCTCAGGCAGGATATCAGACTCCAGTCCTTCGAGTTCTACTTCAACCGTCATCACATCACTGTCATCAATGGTATCCAAGGTAATCAGATAGTTACTACCCAGACCAGGATACTGAACAAGAACCTTCTCCACCTGCATGGGGAATACATTAACACCCTTAATGATAAACATATCATCAGTACGACCCTTGATACGGTCAATACGACGATGGGTACGTCCACACTTACACGGGCCAGGGATGATACGAGTAAGGTCGCGCGTACGATACCTTAATACTGGCATCATATCACGGTCGAGCGTTGTCAGCACCATCTCTCCCATTTCACCATCGGGCACAGGCTCCAAGGTGTCAGGATCAACAATCTCTACGATATAGTTGTCTTCCCAAAGGTGCATACCTTCCTGATACTTACACTCAAAAGCCACACCAGGGCCATTCATCTCTGTCATACCAAACGAGTTGTAGGCCTTTACATTGAGTACGCGCTCAATACGACGACGCTGCTCCTCAGTATGTGGCTCTGCTCCAATACAGAGCGTGTGGAGTTTCAGATCTTTTGGATCAATACCTTCATCCTTAATGGCCTCTGCCAGATAGATGGCATAAGAAGGAATAGCATGGAGAACGGTGGTACCAAAGTCCTTAATGAACTTAATCTGACGCTTTGTATTACCTGCAGCAGCGGGAACAGTCATCGCACCCAGCCACTCAGCACCATACTGGAAGCCCAAGCCACCTGTAAACATACCATAACCAGATGAGTTCTGGAAGATATCACTCTTGCGACAACCTACCATATAGAGGTTACGAGCAATCATGTTGGCCCATGAACAGATATCATGCTCTGAATAGACTACAACACATGGATTACCCGTAGTACCACTAGTAGAGTGGATACGAATAGCATCATCCAAGCTTCTACCTACAAGACCATAAGGATAGTTGTCACGCAGATCCTGTTTCGTAGTGAAAGGAATCTTGCGCAGATCTTCCAGGCTATTGATAGAATCAGCTGTGATACCCAGGTCTCCCAAACGCTTCTTATAGAAAGGAGATTGCAAGGCAACGTTAATACTATCCTTGAGTTTCTTTAACTGCAACTTTTCAAGCTGCTCTCTCGGCATGGTTTCTAATTCCGGCTGCCAAAACTCACCATCAGGTTTGATGGTCGACATAATTTTCTCGTCAGTCATAATATCTAATGTTTAATCTTTAATGTCACTACTTCGCCAGTTGCATCATCATCACTGCACTCAGGCCTGCTGTCTCTGTACGCAAACGACTCTTGCCTAAATGAACAGACTGATAACCTGAATCGATGGCTAATTTCACCTCATCGATAGAGAAATCACCCTCAGGACCTACCAAGACGGTAGTCGGCTCTTCTTGATGACCTTTCTTCAGTTCGTCAAAAAGATAATCACGGGGGATTTCTTCATAACAGTGAGCAATAAATTTGCGACCTTCCCTGGGCGTTTCCAGGAAATGTTTCAATGGTGTAATCTCATTCAGAACTGGCTTCCAAGCTTTTCTGCTCTGCTTTACTGCCGATACAACAATCTTGTCGAGACGGCCTGTCTTTACCAGCTTGCGCTCTGAAAACTTACAATTTAGAAACGATAGCTCGTCAATACCCACTTCTGTAGCTTTTTCTATGAGCCACTCCATCCTGTCCATCATCTTTGTAGGTGCAATGGCCAGATGAATATGTCCCTGCCACTGTGGTTCCTGAGGCAATTTCTCAAGTATCTCATAATAGCAATGATGCGTAGCAGCAATGGTAACGCGGGCATGATAGTAATTCCCCACCCCGTCCATAAGAAACATTTCGTCGCCGCTCTTCAACCTCAATACACGCATCGCATGCATAGCTTCATCAGTAGGCAGTTCCTGCTGATTAGCGGCATCTGGAACATAAAAATATCTTTCTTCTTTCATCTTCTTTTATTTCTTTTCGGGATGGAATACCAAAGCAAATGATACACCTACTACGAGTGCAAATGATGCGAAGATATACCAACAGGTGGTCCACTCTCCCTGCAAATAGCCATTCTCCCAAAAGCAATAATGGTTCACAATCTCTCCTGCTGCCAATGTTCCAAACGTAGCACCGATACCATTGGTCATCATCATAAACAAACCCTGAGCCGATGCCTTGATTTTCGGGTCACACTCCTGATCTACGAAGATACCACCAGAAACATTAAAGAAGTCGAAGGCTACACCATAGACGATGCACGACAGGATGAAGAAGATCACACCTGGCATCGTAGGATGGCCTACACCGAAGAAACCAAAGCGGAATACCCAGGCAAACATCGACATCAGCATCACCACCTTAATGCCAAAACGCTTCAGGAAGAACGGAATCATCAGGATGCACAAGGCCTCACTGATCTGAGAGATACTTGTCAGCAATGTGGCATTGTCAGCTGCAAAAGAATCTGCGATGGCAGGATCTGGACTACTATTAAAATGAGTGAGGAATGGTCCTGCAAAGCCGTTGGTAACCTGCAGACACATACCCAGCAATGCCGAGAAGATAAAGAACAAAGCCATCTGCTTACGCTTGAAGAGCTTAAAGGCATTCAGTCCAAGACTCTCAACAAGCGAAACCTTGTTTTCTTTCTTTTGTAGTTTACACTCGGGCAACGTAAAGCAATAGGCAAAGAGCACAAGGCTCAGGATGCCTGATACCATAAACTGCAAATAAGTATATTGGAACTTATGCGGATTATCACCCAACGTAAATCCGAAACCTGTCTCATCGATGAAAGCACAGTTCACAAACCACATGGTAGCGATGAAACCTACGGTACCCAGCACACGGATAGGCGGGAAATCCTTGACGGTATCCAAACCATTATTTTTCAGAATGGTAAATGCTACCGTATTGGTCAGTGCGATAGTAGGCATATAGAAAGCCACACTCATCGTATAGAGTGCAATAAATAACGACTTGTCACTGAGTTCGTTACCGAAACCTGCCTGTTCGCCCATCCACCAGCAACTCAGCATGAAGCCTCCTGCCAACAAGTGACAAAGACCTAATACACGCTGGGGTTGCATGTACTTATCAGCCAAAATACCCATCAGGGTTGGCATAAAGATACTTACAATACCCTGAATAGCATAAAACCAGGAAATCTTATCACCCAGACCGGCTACGCCAAGATAATTACCCATACAGGTTAGATACGCTCCCCATACTGCGAACTCCAAGAAGTTCATCAATGCTAAACGGCTCTTCATATTCATAATTTTATTGTATTATTGGTTTATGTTCTCCTAATCGATGCCTCTTAGGTTTCATCGAGTCAGGTAGTAGCGTGTCAGACTTTTCTGCCTTCACGCCGTCTATAGCACCCGTCTCAACTGGGTCAATCTTATTATGAAATCTTATCAGCTGAATACGGTTCAAAAAGAGTAAACCGATATTATCCTCATTCGACTGAGAGTTGTTTGGTTCTCCTATATGTATAAAGCCCTTTATCTCCTTCACCTTTTTATTATATGGCATGATACGGAGACTAGTAGGACCATAACCCGATACAGACATGTGCTGCGTAATCGTTGTATCACTACGATAGGTAACAGCCAGATAAACCGTTGTTGGTATACGGTTGGAATTCTGCGTCAGCCATGTGCCATTAAACGTCAGCAGGAAACTGTCATTAGCACGAAAAGCGGTATCTGCTTTCTGATAGAACTGCACCACATGATATGGTCTGCGCGACATGAGCAACATCTGTCGCTTTCCATCCCAGATATCTGTGGTATCTCCAGTGAGCGAAGTGGTAGTAAAACGCTCTACTTCAGTATTTGAGGAACCAAGCGCTAACGCCTCATCGCTCAAACGATCCTGCACACGCTTGTAAATCTCATAAAACTGATCTGCACGGTTGTAGTAATACACTAACGACGAGTCGAACTCCGCACGCGTAACCCCATGTTTTTTCAGCACACTTGCGAAATACAGATGGTGCTTATAGACATCATCCAGACCTTCATCATTGGCCATACCTCGCGCTATGTGATAGTCGTACAACAAGTCTTCCATATCCCCTGGCTGGATATACTGCTCCGGCACTGAAGGCTTACAGGCATTCAGCAGCAGTATCGTAACGACCAGATAGAGAATATGGACAGCCTTTTTATTCATGAGCTTCTTCTTTTGCCATCTTACTGATATCCTCACGGAAGAACAACAGAATCAGAACCACACTGACACTGATACTGGCATCAGCGAAATTAAATACCGGACTGAAGAACACGAAATGCTCTCCGCCAACAAAAGGCATCCACAATGGCCACTCCGTCTCTATCAATGGAAAGTAGAACATATCAACCACCTTACCTAACAGCAAAGGCGCATAGCCTGTACCAAAAGGTACAAAGAAAGAAACGTAATAAGGCGATGACTCGTTGAAAATAAGTCCATAGAACAAGCAGTCTATCAGATTACCTGCAGCCCCGGCAAGCACCATAGCCAAACAAACAATATAACCTGTTCTTGCCTTACGTTTTACCTCTAACCATATATAATAGGTAAGGGCTACAATCGCTGCCATACGGAAGAGCGAAAGAATAATCTTGCTTCCCAACTCCATACCGAAAGCCATACCATTGTTTTCGATAAAGGTGATATAGAACCAATCGAACACATGGATACTTTCATGCAACGACATCGAAGTCTTGACCCAGATTTTGATTGCTTGGTCTATAAGGAGAATGGCGACTACTATCAGTGCCGCCAGCCTGCCTTTGGTCATGAGTTTCTTACTGCTCACTTTTTCTGACTCATCTTCGACTCCACACTCAGTGTAGCATGGGGTACTACGCGAAGGCGCTCCTTGGGAATCAACTTGCCGGTAATACGATCGATACCGTAAGTCTTATTCTCAATACGAACAAGTGCTGCCTTCAGACCCTGAATAAACTTCTGCTGACGAGCTGCCATACTGATCAGTTCCTCCTTTGTCTGCGTTGCACTACCCTCCTCCAAGGCCTTGTAGGTGGGTGATGTATCATCCACATCGTTAGAGTCCTGGTTAGTCAACACGCGCATCATTTCATCATAGTCGCGCTTGGCTAATGCCAATTTCTCGTTAATAATCTGACGGAACTCTTCAAGTTCCTCATCAGAATAGCGTGTCTTTTCTGCCATAATGTTAAGTTGTTATAAGTAATTGCTGATAATTTATTGTTTTGTCACTTTAATATTCAGTTTAAACTCATCGAACTCAATCTCCTGTCCGTCATTGACCACGATAGTAATCTCGTTAGCCAGAACCTGACTCTTGATATAGTCGCCAAAGCTGCTAACAGCCTTCTCTACATCGGTTTGAGGCGCCAGAACGACATTAATGCGGTCTGTTATCTCGAAGCCACTCTCCTTACGGATGTTCTGAATGCGGTTGATGAGCTCGCGGGCCATACCCTCGTTCTTCAACTCTTCAGTGAGTTCTACCTCAAGGGCTACGGTAAGGTTGCCTTCGTTGGCTACCAACCAGCCTGGAATATCCTCGCTGATGATTTCAACATCTACAGCCTCTACTGTGAGAGCCTGACCCTCTACCTCGATGGCGATAGTGCCCTGCTGCTCCAGCTCGGCGATCTGCTCCTGACTCAGGGTATCCATAGCGGCAGCCACACCCTTCATGAGCTTACCAAACTTCTTACCCATCGTACGGAAGTTACACTTTACCTTCTTAACCAACACACCAGCACCTTCTACGAAACGGAGTTCCTTTACGTTCACCTCGTTCATAATCAGGTCTTTTACAGCCTCGATGTGCTTCTTCTGCTCAGCATCAACAGCAGGAATCATGATAGCCTGCAGTGGCTGACGCACCTTGATATTCACCTTTCTGCGAAGGGCGAGTACCATAGAGGTAATCTTCTGGGCCATCTGCATACGAGCCTCCAAGTCCTTGTCTATCTGGGCCTCGTCGGCTACTGGGAACTTATCCAGGTGTACAGAATCGAGCACACCACCCAGATCCTTATACAACTGATCGGCATAGAATGGTGCAAATGGCGCCAACAACTTAGCGATAGTCATCAAGCAGGTATAGAGTGTCTGATAAGCTGAGAGTTTATCCTCACTCATCTCCTTACCCCAGAAACGCTTACGGTTCAGACGAACATACCAGTTCGAGAGGTCATCGTTGACGAAAGCATCAATCAGACGACCTGCACGTGTAGGATCGTAACCGTCGAGTTCTGCCTCTACACCCTTTATCAGCGTGTTCAGACAAGAAAGAATCCAACGGTCAATCTCTGGGCGTTTCTCGAAAGCGACCTGAGCTGTTGCAGGATCGAAACCATCTACGTTTGCATACAGTGCAAAGAAACTATAGGTATTATATAAGGTGCCGAAGAACTTACGGCGCACCTCGTCTACACCCTCTGGGTCGAACTTCAGGTTATCCCAAGGCTCTGAGTTGGTCATCATATACAGGCGAACGGCATCGCTACCATACTTGCCAATCATATCGAAGGGGTTCACCACGTTGCCTACATGCTTCGACATCTTATTACCCTTAGCATCGAGCACAAGTCCTGAAGAAATAACATTCTTGAAGGCAACAGAATCGAAAATCATCGTAGCAATCGCATGAAGTGTGAAGAACCAACCACGTGTCTGGTCTACACCCTCATTGATGAAATCGCATGGGAAAGCAATACCCTTATCAATCAAATCTTTATTTTCGAATGGATAGTGCACCTGAGCGTAAGGCATAGAACCAGAATCGAACCAAACATCAATCAGGTCGGTCTCGCGCTTCATAGCCTTACCACTCTCGCTCACCAATACGATATTATCAACATACGGACGGTGTAGGTCGATCTTATCGTAGTTCTCCTTGCTCATGTCGCCAGGCACGAAACCATTGTCCTTCAGTGGGTTGCTCTGCATAAAGCCAGCCTTAACAGACTTCTCGATTTCATTGTAGAGTTCCTCTACTGAACCGATGCAGATTTCCTTGCCATCCTCGTCGCGCCAGATAGGAAGTGGTGTTCCCCAGAAACGGCTACGCGACAGGTTCCAGTCGTTCAGGTTCTCCAGCCAGTTGCCAAAGCGACCTGTACCCGTTGACTCTGGTTGCCAGTTGATGGTCTTGTTCAGTTCGAACATGCGGTCTTTCTTCGCTGTAGAGCGGATAAACCAAGAATCGAGCGGATAATAAAGCACGGGCTTATCTGTACGCCAGCAGTGTGGATAATTGTGTACGTGCTTCTCAATCTTCAGCGCTGTACCCTCCTGTTTCATCTCCATACAGATCACGATATTCAGGTCTTCTGCCTTGTTGGCAGCCTGCTCGTCATACTTACCGTCCTTATTAAATTCTGGCGCGTATGCATTCTTAACATAGTCACCTGCATGATTTGCGTAAGCCTCTGTATTCAAGCACTTTGCAACAAACTGTTCGTCCAATTCTGCAATCTCATAATACTTACCCTGAAGGTCAACCATCGGACGTGTTTCGCCCTTCTTGTTAATCAGGAACAGGCTTGGGATATGGGCATCCTTAGCCACCTTGGCGTCATCAGCACCGAAGGTTGGCGCGATATGTACGATACCGGCACCGTCCTCAGTCGTTACATAGTCACCAGGGATTACTCGGAAGGCCTCGCTCTCCATTTCTACGAACTTGTCCTTGCCGTTCTCACCCGTAAATACCTTTTCAGGATGAGCCTCGGCGTATGCCTTCACGTAATCGGCAGCATTCGCATCAAGCTTGGCAGATGGCTTTACCCAAGGCATCAGCTGCTGATACTTTAAACCTACCAGCTCTTCACCAGTATAACGACCTACGATACGATAAGGTACGAACTTCTCGCCCTTATTGTAGTCTGGCATCTCGTCGCCATCGGTAATATTACCCTCTGGTGCGAGATAAGCGTTCAAACGGCTCTCAGCGAGGATAATAGTCATCTTCTCGCCATTATAGCTATTGTATGTTTCTACAGCTACGTAGTCAATCTTCGGACCTACGCAAAGGGCTGTGTTTGATGGCAATGTCCAAGGGGTAGTCGTCCATGCTACGAAGTAAGGTGTACCCCACTTTGTCCATTCTTCCTTTGGATTCAGCGCTTTAAACAGGGCTGTGACGGTCGTATCCTTCACATCGCGATAGCAACCAGGCTGATTGAGCTCGTGGCTCGAAAGACCAGTACCGGCAGCTGGCGAATACGGCTGGATGGTGTAGCCCTTATAAAGCAGCCCCTTCTTGTAGAACTGCTGGAGCAACCACCACAACGTCTCGATATACTTATTGTCGTAAGTGATATAAGGATTGTCGAGGTCTACGAAGTAACCCATCTTCTCTGTGAGGTCACGCCATTCCTGGGTGAACATCATCACGTTCTCGCGGCACTTCTTGTTGTAATCCTCTGTCGAGATATACTTCTCGCTCTCCTTGTTGTCAATATCAGCCTTTGTGATACCGAGTTCTTTCTCTACGCCCAACTCTACGGGCAGTCCGTGGGTATCCCAGCCAGCCTTACGCTTTACCTGGAAGCCCTTCATCGTCTTATAACGGTTGAATGTATCCTTGATGGTACGAGCCAGCACGTGATGGATACCGGGGTGTCCGTTAGCCGAGGGAGGACCCTCAAAAAATACGAATTGGGGACAGCCCTCACGCTCATCTACCGAGCGCCAGAACACATTCTTCTCTCGCCACATCTCAAGGATGTCATTGTTCACTTGAGTCAGATTCAAGCCGTTATGTTCAGCAAATCTCTTAGCCATTTTCTATGTTGTATTTAACTATTCTTCTTTTTAGCGTGCAAAGGTACGAATAATATTCGACAATCCCAAAGAAATAAATAATTTTTAGAATTAAAAATCCCCTCGCCGCTTGGCAAGGGGACTATTTTCATTCAAAAAGTCTTCTGCTGCTTACAGATTCAGGCTCTTCTTGATAGCTTCGATACGCAGATCGGCCTTCTTAGAACTAGCCTCGTAATCGGCTGCGCCCTTGAAGTCGGCATCCTTAATCTCGCAGTAGAACTTAATCTTAGGCTCAGTACCTGAAGGACGAACAGAAATCTTTGTTCCGTCGGCACAGAACCACTGCAGTACGTTGGCTGTGGTAGGCATATTCAACTTCTCTACGCTACCATCGGCCTTCTTGCCTTCGAGCGTCTGATAATCCTTCCAGAGTACGATAGGCTCGCCACCAAGTTCCTTTGGAGGATTAGCACGGAAGTCAACCATCATTTGCTTAATCTCGTCGGCACCGCTCTTACCTGGCTTCACCACGTTGATCGTGCTCTCCTTCGAGAAGCCATACTCTGCATAGATGTTCATCAGCAGGTCGTAGAGGGTCATACCATTGTCCTTAGCCCATGCTGCAATCTCACAAATCAAGCAGATAGAAGCTGGAGAGTCCTTATCGCGAACCTTATCGAATGGCAGGAAGCCGAAACTCTCCTCACCACCGCCGATATACTTCTTCACACCCTCAGAGATGCGGATCTCGTTGGCAATCCACTTAAAGCCAGTATAGCAGTCGCGCAGCTCTACGCCGTTCTTCTTGGCAATTTCTGCGATTTCTTCGGTGGTTACAATGGTCTTTACCAGGAACTCATTGCCCTTCAGCTGACCCAACTTCTTCTTGTTGGCGATGATGTACCATGAGAACATCATACAGGTCTGGTTACCATTCAAAATCTCCCACTCGCCCTTCGGATTGCGGCATACGATAGCCAGACGGTCTGCATCGGGGTCAGAAGCGATCACGAGGTCGGCATTCAGACGTGTGCCGAGCTTCATACCCAGTGTCATAGCCTCGGCATTCTCTGGGTTTGGAGAAACCACTGTTGGGAAATTACCGTCGATCACCATCTGCTCTGGTACCACGTGGATATTCTGGAACCCCCAAGAACGCAGTGCCTCTGGAATAATCACACGACCTGTGCCGTGCATTGGACTGTAAACGATGTTCAGGTCTTTCTGACGCAGGATCACGTCCTGATCGACCATAGCCTCCTTCACGGCCTGCAGGTAATCCCAGTCCATCTCACCACCGATGATATCGATGAGTTCCTTGTTGCCTTCAAACTTCACCTGATCGATGGTCACCTTGTTCACCTCGTCAATGATACCCTTATCGTGTGGTGCCAATACCTGTGCACCGTCATCCCAGTAAGCCTTGTAGCCATTATACTCACGAGGGTTATGAGAAGCGGTGACATTAACACCTGCCTGACAACCCAACTGACGGATAGCAAACGAGATTTCCGGGGTAGGACGCAGACTCTCAAAGAGATAAACCTTGATGCCGTTAGCCGAGAAAATGTCAGCTACGGTCTCAGCAAACATACGTCCGTTGTTGCGGCAATCATGACCTACCACTACCGAACTCTGCTTGCCAGGGAATGCCTTCAGAATATAGTTGGCGAAGCCCTGAGTAGCCATACCTACGATATACTTGTTCATTCTGTTGGTACCAGCGCCCATAATACCACGCAAGCCACCTGTACCAAACTCGAGGTTCTGATAGAACGCATCGATCAGCGCCGTCTTGTCAGCGTTATCAAGCATTGCCTGTACCTCTTTTCTAGTCTCTTCGTCGAAGGCGGGATTCAACCATTCCTTCGCTTTTGCCTCACACTGGGCAATCAACTGTGCATTGTCTGCCATAATTTTACTTCTTTTTATTGTTTTAGATTGTTACACACTTACAACCTACAAAGATAAGAAGAAAAACCGATAATCAGCGCGAACAAAGCTCACGAAGCGGTTTAATTATGAAATATTAACAGATAGGACAAACTTTTCACTTTTTGCTCTTCAGCAACTTGTCCATTTCATCGAACTGCTTACCCATGTTCAAGTTGAAATAGATACGATACAGTGCCGTGGCCCATTTCTGTGTCTGCTGGGGTGCCATTCGTCTGTATGCCTCCATATAGGGGAGTGCGCGCTGATACATTTTCTTAATCTGTTTCTTGTTGGTGCGCGAGTCCATCCCGAGGGCCATGTTCATACAGGCCGTACCTGCATTATAGTAAGCCTCTGCCGATTCGTGATTCAGTTTTATCAGCCTGTCGCTTACATTAATACAGTCTGCATAAGCACCCATATTCAAGAGTATCGTAGACTTGGCGAACAGAAACAATTCATTTAACGAATCCGTTTTAAGTGCCTGATCTACAACCATATTCGCTTTCTGATAATTTCCTCTTGCTGTATAACTATCGAGCAGTCGAGGGAAGAAATAGTTCGATTTCGGATTCAACTTGAAGCCCTCCGTCAGGATGTCTTGATAGCGCTCGTCATCGTTTAATTGCTTCCAGGCTTCAGCGGCATAGAGCAAGGTATGTTCCAGTCGGGCTGTGTCTCTGCGTGACAGCTCATGATAGCGCAAAGTAAGCACGGGGTCGTTCATACGATAGCCGCAATAGCCCGTCCAATAGGCTGCCTCCCCTAGCCTTTCGTCGGTGTTCATCAAGTCCTGCGCCACGAACAATGGCTGACGGGCACAGTCGATATAGGTCTCAAACAGGTCGTACGCCTGCTTATAATCCTGCTTTCTCACGTAGTAAGCACCGCCATAAAACAAGTTTGGTCTGTAGGCAGCCATCTTCTGCGAGTTGTCTTTACGATACTCGGGATTCACCTTACCCTTCTTATCGGGCTTCATATCGATGGAATCGAGCTGTTCTGCGATGGTAAACAGGCGTTTGGTGAGTGTAAACAGCTGTGCGGTGTCTACCTTCTGCTTCATATACATCTGCTCGTTCAACTGGGAATACTGCTTTTCTACAGCCTGCAACCAGATATCGTAAATGCGTGTATTCTCCTGATTGGCCGAATCCTTCAGCAGGTCGGTCATCAGTTTCTCGGCCTTCGCGAAGTCCTTCCCTCTCAGCAGAATCGTTTTGGCCTCACCTATCTGTTTACGTTGGGCCATCGCTGGTGTCAGCACCAGCAACATCAGTAATATGGTGGTTGTTTTCCTGAATCTTCTCATCTAGCTATACCTTATTTATATATAAGCGGTTGCAAAGGTAGTGATTTCCGCTTGCTTTAGCAAACTATTTTTTTCTTTTTAACAGATAGCGCACCTTACTTCTGAGAGATTTTTACTACTTTTGCGGAAAAATCAGAGAAAATCGGATGAAACGGCTGTATTTTTGTCTCTTTGTGGCGCTATTGCTATCGGGCTGTGCGCGCCATCATTATCCTGAGGACTACTCGGGAGGATGGCATTTCCCGCTGCCTGGCGCCAAGGTGATTAGCGATTACGGCTACCGCGACGGACGATTACATTCGGGCATCGACCTGAAGACCACCAACAAAGACAAGATCTATGCGGCCTTCGATGGCGAAGTGGTGTTTGCTGGCAAGATGTCAGGCTACGGCAACCTCGTACGCATCGTACATCCCAACGGCCTCGAAACCTACTACGCCCACAACTCTAAGAATCTGGTAAAGAAGGGTCAACACGTTAAGGCAGGAAAGGTCATCGCTTATACAGGTCAGACGGGCCGCGCCTCCACCCCACACCTCCATTTCGAAACGCGCGTCAACGGCAAGGCCAAAGACCCAAAAACCTACATCGACTTCAAGAATCAGAAACGCCGCAAATAAATACACCACATATGAGAACAAAAGGATTATTGATAGGAATGATGTTGCTGATGGCGGGGACGGTATCGGCACAGGAGAATTTGCAAAGAGAGGCGATTGCTTCGCAGGCAAAAAAGACGTTTACAACCGTGAAGGAACTCCCGATTACAAGTGTGAAGAACCAATGGAAAAGTGGTACTTGCTGGGATTATGCCACGCTGGGCTACTTTGAAAGTGAGATTCTGCGGAAAACGGGTAAGACGTACAATCTCTGCGAGATGTTTGTAGTCAATAAAGATTATATGGACAACGCTACCCACTACGTACGCATGCACGGCTACAGTCAGATATCGGAGGGTGGCTCGTGCGACGATGTGCTGGAGGTGATCCGCAACTATGGTATCTGCCCTGAGGAGGCCATGCCGGCACCTGGTTCGCTGACGGGCGACTCGCTGGCAAACTTCGATGTATTCTTCCCCGAACTGGAGAAGAAGGTAAGCAGTATCGTAAAGAAAGATGCCAAAGCACCCCTACTCCACTGGCAAGACAGCGTTCTGGCCGTCATCGAGCGATACGTAGGTCGATGTCCTGAAACGTTCGAATACGAGGGCAAGACATATACGCCAAAATCGTTCGCAGAGAGTCTTGGACTTAACCTCGACAAATACGTGAGTCTGACGAGCTATACGCACCATCCGTTTAACCAATGGTTCGTGATAGAAGCGCCCTACAAATGGCGACTGAAACCCAGCTATAACATCCCCATTGAGCAATTGATGGACGTGCTCGACAAGGCCATCGATGCTGGCTATACGGTGGCCTGGGGTGGCGACGTAACAGGTAATTTCACGCGCACAGGATTGGCGCTTCTGCCAGACAGCATTCAGCCTACGCAACAAATGAGACAGGCACAGTGGGATGACTGGCAGTTTACCTACGACCACGTCATGCTAATCTACGGCAAGGCCATCGACGAAAAGGGAAAACCATACTACATGGTAAAAAATTCATGGGGAGAAACGGGTATGTATAAGGGTAAATGGTATATGTCGCGCGACTTTATCGCACTGAATACAACTTACATTTTCTTGAATCGTGATGCCCTGCCAAAAGAATTGCGCAAGGCAACATCTACTCCCTATATATCCAACTAAGCAGGACGTTTATCCAGCGGATAGAGCAGCGGAACCAGCGATAGGTACTCTGCTCTTTACCACCAAAGCTAAGGATAAACTCTCGGAAGGAATTGTGACGGAAAGGCAAACCTACGTCCATAAAACACATGTGCTGCAATCCGCGATTGTAGGCATCTTTCATGGTGTCCCAAATCACAATGGTATCCGGATGGAGCAAACGGTACGTTTTACGACGGAACGCAAAATACCACAAGTAGGCATTACCCTGACTATAGGCCAAAGCGGCACAGCCAATGACACGTCCACGATACTTGGTAACGAACAGTCGACCATCGTCGCCCTCCATCACTTTCTTAAAGAAAATATCATCAGGAATATAGCGCTTTGGCTTCAGGATATGGTGAGAGCGTAAGAGCTTGGAGAAAGCCTTGAAATCGGCATCACTGGCAACCTGTATCGTTTCAACGCCTCGCGCATGGGCATCGTCGATACGCTTCTGCATCTTTTCAGAAATTCGCTCTTCTGGGGCATGACTGTGGAGCGAGTTATGGATACTCATCCAGTTGACAGGAAAGAATCCTTCATGGCGCAACTGCTTATAACCTAGCATCTTCTGACTCAGGTTACTCACCTCGATATAGAGTACGGTATTGCCCAGCGCACGTTTCAACTCATGGAGCATGAGTCCGAAAAGTTCATCGCGCGGATAACTGCTTTCGGCATACACGCCCTCACCTAATACGCGACAATGGATTAATAAGAAAGGGGGAATCAGAAAAGTGCGGATTCGAACGATACCGAGCATGTGACTTACTACCCTACCCGCCTCGTCAGTAACCACAGCCATATAAGGCTTCTGCCAAGGCGTATGTTCGCAAATTTCGAACAAACGACGACTATGGAAGAAATTGCTTTCATCCAAGGTTGGTAGTTGACTGCTCTTGCGGTATATCGTCGTTTCGAATCCTTTCATACTGCAAAAATACGAAATATTTCTTAATCGCCTCAGTTTTTTTGCAGATTTTCACTATCTTTGCAAACAAAAAATCAAATTTAGCATTATGACAGCATTTAAAGATCTGGCGCAGATACGCCGTAGTCACAGAAAGTTTACGCAAGAGGAAGTGGATGGCGACGACCTGAAGTTGATACTCCGAGCAGCCCTCATGTCGCCTACTTCAAAGAGCCAGCGCGCATGGCAATTCGTGGTGGTTGACGATAAGATGAACCTCGAAAAACTGGCTGATGCCAAGAATATGGGTTCGCAATTCCTGAAGGATACCCCAGTAGCCATCGTAGTTTTAGGCGACCCTATGCAGAACGACTGTTGGGTAGAGGATGGTTCTATCGCAGCGATCTCGATGCAGTATCAGGCAGAGGAACTGGGACTCGGCACTTGCTGGATTCAGATGAGAGGCAGAGGACTGGAGGACGGCACACCTGCCGACGACGTGATTCGTGGCGTACTGAATATACCCGACAATTTCAATTGCATTTGCATTCTGGCTGTAGGCCACTGGACGGACGAGCGCAAACCGCAGTCGGAAGACAAGCTAAAGTGGGAAAACGTACATCTAAATGAGTTCTGATGATTAATTACGACTTGAATAAGATAAAGGCCATCATCTTCGATATCGATGGCGTACTGAGTAGCGAAACCATCACTCTATCGTCGGAAGGTGAGCCGCTGCGCACGGTAAACATAAAGGATGGCTACGCGATTCAACTGGCTATTAAACTGGGTCTGCGCATCGTGATTCTGACGGGTGCTAACACCAAGGCCGTGCTAAAGCGCTACGAGGGTTTGGGCGTTGAGGATGTATATACTGGTTGCGCCGTAAAAATCGAAACCTACAACTTCCTCGTGGAGAAATACGGCTGGAAGGACGAGGAGGTGATGTATATGGGCGACGATATCCCTGATTTGGAAATTATGCGACGCGTAGGATGTCCTGTTTGTCCGAAGGATGCCTGTCCTGAAATCAAAGAGGTATCGATTTATGTGAGCGACCGTATAGGTGGCCATGGATGTGGACGCGATGTGATTGAACAGACTTTACGTGCCCAAGGTAAATGGGTGATGAACGAAAAAGCATTCGGATGGTAGTTTTAGCAAGTAATTCGCCAAGGAGAAAAGAACTGTTGACAGGTCTGGGCATGCCTTTCGAAGTAAGGGTTATGGATGGCATCGATGAGAGCTATCCGGAAGATTTACCTGTATCGAAAGTGGCTCTCTATATCGCAGGCAAAAAAGCTGATGCCTATCGCGAAAAGATGGCTGATGACGAACTGATTATCACTGCCGACACAGTGGTAATCGTAGACGACGAGATACTGGGGAAGCCTCACGATAAGGACGACGCAATACGGATGCTCAAACTGATTAGCGGACGCACGCACCAAGTAACGACAGGCGTTTGTCTGCTCTCAAAAAAACAGGAAAGCAGATTCTCAGTAACAACTGACGTAACCTTCAAAACGCTCAGTGACGAGGAGATAAATTACTATATAGACACTTATCAGCCCTTTGACAAGGCTGGTGCTTATGGCATTCAGGAGTGGATAGGCTACATTGGCGTAACTGGCCTTAACGGCAGCTACTATAATGTGATGGGCCTACCCGTACAGCGCATCTATACCGAGTTGAAGAAGTTTTAATTAGTCTGCTTCTCCTCGCATAATTTTTTCTGCCTCATCATCACTGGCACTCATATTGATGCCATGATCCTGAGGAATAGATGGCACACCATACACACTATCGTTATCGTGAGGATCAATTTGTTTAGCTTCCTCTTCCGCAAGCTTCACTTTATCCTCTGGTGGGGTTACAACTTCAAAAGAAGTTGAATCAGATGTAATTTCAAGATACTTTTGATAACGCTCCGACTCACTGCGTCGGCAACCGCCTAAAACTATCAGCAGCAACAAACCAACAGCCAGGAAATTTAGTTTCTTCATAACATATACTCATTAAATACGTTCTACTTGTTTAACACCTTTCACCGTACGTAGTTTACGAATAAGCGCCTCTAGTCGTGAGGTGTCTTCGAGCATCACTACCAGATTGCCACTAAACAAACCGTCGTGCGAATCAATATTGATGGAGCGAAGAATCAATTTCTCATCCTTCGAGATAATACTGGTAAGATTATTTACAATACCGATATCATCATTACCGATCACACGCAAAGTAATACTATACTGCGAAGAACCCTTGCCGCTCCACTTAGCCTTCACCACACGATAGCCATAACGGCGACGCAGTTCGGGCGCATTCGGACAATCCTGACGATGAATCTTAATGCCACCATTAATGGTAACAAATCCAAAGATGGGGTCGCCATAAATAGGATGACAGCAACGGGCCAACTGATAATCGAGGCCCTTCAAGTCGCGATCGATGACCAGAGTGTCATCAGAGAGTTGAGGGTTGAAAGAAGAGAGTTTTGAGTTATCAAGCTCAAACTCTGCCGCTGAGCGCGCCACATTATCGCCCGTAATCGTCTTCTCGCCCTCGTGTACCTCTATATATTTATCTACGACACTGTTTACATCGAGTTGTCCATCGGCAATGCTCTTATAAAAATCGCTCACTTCCTTGTAACCCAACTTGCGGATAACATGGAACATGGTACCCTCATCGGGTTCTATCTTGCGATTCTTAAACTTACGCTCCAATGTCTCTTTGGCAAAAAGACCTTCCTTCTGCTGGGTTTCCTTCAGTGCCAAACGTATCTTGGAACGGGCACGCGAGGTCTTTACGATATTCAACCACTCCTGACGGGGCTTTTGCTGGGTAGACGTCAGAATCTCCACCTGATCGCCACTCTTCAGCTGCTGACGGATACTCACCACCTTGCCATTGATACGGCCGCCCGTACACTGATTACCCAACTTAGAGTGGATATGGTAAGCAAAGTCGAGCACGGTAGCACCTACAGGGAACTTATGCAGATCGCCATGAGGCGTGAACACAAACACCTCGTCTTCGTAGAGGTCCATCTTAAACTGGTCCATCGCCTCCAAACCCTCAGAGTGCTCCAACATCGAACGAATATTGGTAAGCCACTCATCAAGACCCGTCTCGCCCTTGACGCCCTTATAGCGCCAGTGGGCTGCCACGCCTCGTTCGGCAATCTCGTCCATACGCTCCGTACGAATCTGCACCTCTACCCACTTCTGCTCAGGACCCAGCACCGTAATATGCAGACTCTCGTAACCATTCGACTTAGGCACTGAGAGCCAGTCGCGCAAACGCTTGGGGTTGGGCTGATACATATCAGTAACAATAGAGTAAGCCTGCCAGCACTGCATCTTTTCCTTTTCCTCAGGACAATCGATGATAATGCGGATGGCAAAGAGGTCGTAGATACCCTCGAAACCACACTTCTGCTTCTTCATCTTCTGCCAGATAGAGTGAATCGACTTGGTACGACCCTTGATATGGCACTTGATACCTGCCGCCTGAACCTTCGCCTCAACAGGTTTGATAAAGGCATCGATATACGCATCGCGCGAAGCTTTTGTCTCACTCAGTTTCTCGCGAATCATATAGTAGGCATCGTGCTCCATATACTTCAGCGAGAGGTCTTCTAGTTCGCTCTTTAACTTATAGAGACCCAACTTATGAGCCAATGGTGCATACAGATAAGCAGCCTCTTGCGACACTTCCATCTTGGCCTCGAGATTCTTAGTATCGCGAATCTGACGCATCAGGTTCACACGATCGGCAATCATTATCAGTATCACACGCATGTCCTCGGCAAACGAGAGCAAAAGATTACGGAAGTTCTCACTCTCAATCACTGGGTTCTTCTGATAGAGCTGCTGAATGCGGTTCAAGCCATGAAGAATGCGAGAAACCTGTGGACCATATTCCGCCTCAACTGCTTCGAGCGAAAGATGACCTTCTTCTATTTCGGGGATGAGGTGAACAGCCTGAATAGCATCACCCTTCAAGCCGATTTCTTCTTCGAGAATCTCGGCTGTCTGAGCGGCCATCTGCCGCTTTTCCTCGTATGTAAATGCGAACAATTCTGCCATAATTTAATTTTTTCATTGCAAAGTTACACTTTTCTTGGAATTTATGCACATTTTTAAAGAAAACTTTGTATTTTTGCCACATAAAACAATTAATTTCGTAAAATTATGCTATCACAACAAGACCTGAAACAGATTGCTCAGAAGGGTATCACCCAGGAGCAGATTGAGAATCAACTGAATGAGTTTAAAACTGGCTTCCCCTTTTTGAAGTTGGAAGCTGCAGCTGGCATCGGCAATGGTATCATTGCACCTGACGCTGATGAGCGCAAAGCGCTGGAGGCTGCCTGGAATGCTTACAAGGCAGAGGGCAAGCGCGTGGTAAAGTTCGTACCTGCCTCTGGTGCTGCCAGTCGTATGTTCAAGAACATGTTTGCCTTCGTAGATGCTGACTACGATGTGCCCACATCCGACTTTGAGAAGAAGTATTTCGACCAGATTGAGAACTTTGCTTTCTTCGATGCACTCGATGCAGCTTGTCAGAAGAACGAAGGCAAGGGTATCAAGGCTTTGATGGCTGAGGGCAACTACAAGGCCGTAGCCGCTAACATGCTGAAAGCTGAGGGACTGAACTACGGTCAGCTGCCAAAGGGACTTTTGCTTTTCCATAAGTATCCCGAAGGACCACGAACACCTATGGAGGAACATCTGGTAGAGGGTGCACTTTATGCGGCATCGAATGGCGAGGCGCATGTTCACTTTACCGTATCTCATGAACACATGGAGCTCTTCAAGGCAAAGGTAGCTGAGAAGGCTGACTCGTTTGCCAAGAAGTATGGCATCAAGTACGATATCACCTTCTCTGAGCAGAAGCCATCTACAGATACCGTAGCTGCCAACCCCGACAACACACCTTTCCGCAACGACGATGGCAGCCTGCTGTTCCGTCCGGGTGGTCATGGGGCACTGATCGAAAACCTCAACGAGATTGATGCTGATGTCATCTTCATCAAGAACATCGACAACGTGGTGCCCGATCGTCTGAAACCAGAAACTGTAGAGTGGAAACAGGTGATTGCTGGTGTGCTGGTAACCTTGCAGAAGCAGGCCTTCGAGTATCTGCGCTTGTTGGATGCTGGTGCTACAGAGGCTCAACTTCAGGAGATGGCCAAGTTCGTCAGCGAGAAACTTTGCACAGATGCCAAGGGCAAGAAGGCCGATGCCGCCTATCTGCGTGAGAAACTGAACAGACCGATGCGTGTATGTGGTGTCGTAAAGAATGTGGGCGAACCTGGTGGTGGTCCGTTCTTGACTTATAATCAGGATGGTACTGTATCACTGCAGATTCTTGAGAGCAGTCAGATTGATACTAACAACGAGGCTTACATGAAGATGTTTACCCAGGGTACACACTTCAATCCTGTAGATTTGGTTTGTGCTGTGAAGGATTATCAGGGCAAACCATTCAATCTGCCAGAGTTCGTAGATAAGACCACAGGTTTCATCTCTTCTAAGTCGAAGGCTGGTAAGGAACTGAAGGCGCTGGAGTTGCCAGGCCTCTGGAATGGTGCCATGAGCAATTGGAGCACCGTCTTCGTAGAGGTGCCTCTGGGCACCTTCAATCCGGTAAAGACCGTCAACGATCTGCTCCGCGAACAACATCAATAAAACAAGAATCCCCGCCAGTGCTTTTGGCGGGGATTCTTTATAGCATCTCTTCGATAGCCTTGATGCCCTTTTCTGTTCAATTCGGCTACATATTCAGGATTATTTTTAGTTTTCTGCATTTTCATACAATTTGTGATGCAAAGATACAAAAAAATTCAAAAAAAGAAATGTTTTTCACAAGTTTTTAGTAATTTTGTGGGCGATTTTCAGAATAGAAACCAAATAATAGATAGTTAGTAATATGGTAAAGATCTCGAAAGAAGCCGCTCTTGAATATCATGAGAGTGGACGCCCTGGAAAAATTGAAGTAAAGCCTACTAAGGCTTATCGTACACAAACAGACCTGAGTCTCGCCTACTCTCCCGGTGTGGCTTTCCCATGCTTGGAGATTCAGGAGAACCCCGACAATGCCTATAAATACACAGACAAGGGTAACCTCGTGGCTGTGATTTCAAACGGTACGGCAGTGCTGGGCTTGGGTGATATTGGCGCCATGAGCGGCAAACCCGTGATGGAAGGTAAAGGACTGCTTTTCAAGATCTATGGCGGTATCGACGTGTTTGATATCGAAGTAGCCGAAAAAGACCCGGAGAAATTCTGTGAGGCCGTAGAGCGCATCGCGCCTACTTTTGGCGGTATCAACCTCGAGGATATCAAAGCGCCTGAGTGTTTCTACATTGAGGACCGTCTGAAGAAAACACTCGATATCCCTGTGATGCATGACGATCAACATGGTACAGCTATCATCTCTGCCGCAGGACTGAAGAATGCCATGGAGGTGATTGGTAAGGATATCAGCAAAGTAAAGATCGTGGTAAATGGTGCTGGTGCTGCTGCGATTTCTTGTACCAAACTGTATATGGCCATTGGTGCTAAGAAAGAAAACATCGTGATGCTCGACTCAAAGGGCGTGATCTCAACAGAACGCCAGGACCTCAACGAACAGAAGAAATTCTTCGCTACCAATCGTACGGATATCCACACACTGGCAGAGGCTGTAAAGGATGCCGATGTATTCGTAGGCTTGTCGAAGGGTAACGTTCTCTCTAAGGAGATGGTAAAATCGATGGCGAAGGATCCTGTTATCTTCGCCCTCGCCAACCCTGTGCCTGAGATTTCCTACGAGGACGCCATGGAGGCTCGTCCCGATGTGCTGATGTCAACAGGTCGTACCGACTATCCGAACCAGATCAACAACGTAATCGGATTCCCCTATATCTTCCGAGGCGCACTCGATGTGCATGCCAGTGCTATCAACGAGGAGATGAAACTGGCTGCTGTTCACGCCATCGCCGACCTGGCCAAACAACCTGTACCCGATGTCGTAAACGATGTCTATAAGGTCAATAACCTGACCTTCGGACGTAACTACTTTATCCCAAAACCTGTTGATCCACGACTGATCACTGAGGTTAGCTCAGCCGTAGCCAAGGCTGCAATCGAAAGTGGCGTGGCTCGCAAGAAGATTGAAAACTGGGATGAGTACAAGCGCTCTCTCTCCGTACTGCTCGGACAAGAAACAAAACTAACCCAGAAGCTCTACTCTACCGCAGCTGCCCATCCGCAGCGCGTGGTATTTGCAGAAGCGGTTCACCCCACCATGCTGAAAGCTGCTGCTGTAGCCAATGCCGAGGGTATCTGTCACCCTATCCTTTTGGGTAACGATGAGGTAATTACCAAACTGGCCAAGAAACTCGATTTGAATATCGATGGCATCGAAATCGTGAACCTGCGCCATCCTTCTGAACAGGAGCGCCGTGAGCGTTATGCACGTATCCTCACTGAAAAGCGCCAGCGTGAGGGCTATACCTTCCAGGAAGCCAACGATAAGATGTTTGAGCGTAACTACTTCGGTATGATGATGGTAGAAACGGGCGAGGCTGATGCCTTTATCACTGGTCTTTACACCAAATACTCAAATACAGTAAAGGTTGTAAAAGAGGTGATCGGCATCCGTCCTGAATATAAGAACTTTGGTACCATGCATATCATCAACTCACCAAAGGGCACTTTCTACATCGCAGATACATTGGTAAACGAGAATCCTGATACTGATACACTGGTTGACATTGCCAAACTGGCTGCAACGGCTGTGCGTTTCTTCAATGAGAAACCAGTCATTGCGATGGTAAGCCACTCTAACTTTGGTAGTAACCAGAGCGATGGTGCCAAGAAGGTGAAATATGCTGTCCAGAAAATGCAGGAGCTCTATCCTGAACTGCTGATCGATGGTGAGATGCAGTTGGGATTCGCACTCGATAATGAACTGCGAGACGAACAGTACCCATTTACCAAGTTAAAAGGCAAACAGGTGAACACGCTGGTATTCCCTAATTTGACGTCTGCACGCTCATCTTACAAGATGTTGCAGATGCTGGGCGCCGATGCAGAAATCATTGGCCCGATTCAGATGGGTCTCAACAAACCGATCCACTTTATCGACTTTGGTGCCTCTGTACGTGACATCGTCAATATTACAGCCGTGGCTACGATCGATGCGTATGTGGAGAAGATCAAGAACAGACTGTCAGCCATTCAATAACGACTGACACCTTATTATATATATAAGAGCTGCATCACTCATCACGAAGTTGATGCAGTTCTTTTTTGTGTCCGAACACAAGAAAAACGCATATTTATGACCTTTTGACTTGATTTATATCAATTAAGTGACAAAAAGAAAGAATATCAAAGAAAAAATTGATAAAATGTTTGTTATTTCAGATTTTTGCTGTAATTTTGCAACCAGAAATCGAATAAACAAGTTCATTAATAAACAAAAAAACAAAAAAGATTATGAATGCAGCAAAAGTTGTTGAGGAATTGAAACAGAGATTCCCTAATGAGCCCGAGTACATCCAGGCAGTTTCTCAAGTACTTCCTACAATTGAGGAAGAGTACAACAAGCACCCCGAGTTTGAGAAGGCAAATCTGATTGAGCGCCTTTGCATCCCCGATCGCGTGTGCGAGTTCCGTATTACTTGGGTAGACGATAAGGGTAATGTGCAGACAAATATGGGTTACCGTATCCAGCACAACAATGCCATTGGTCCGTACAAAGGCGGTCTCCGTTATCACAAGTCTGTAAACCTGGGTATCCTGAAGTTCTTGGCTTTCGAGCAGACCTTCAAGAACTCACTGACAACCCTTCCTATGGGTGGTGCCAAGGGTGGATCTGACTTCTCTCCTCGTGGTAAGAGCGATGCTGAGGTAATGCGTTTCTGCCAGGCATTCATGAATGAGTTGTATCGCGTAATCGGTCCTGATGAGGATGTTCCCGCTGGTGATATCGGTGTTGGTGGCCGTGAGGTTGGTTACCTCTTCGGACAGTACAAGAAACTCACACATCAGTTCCAGGGTGTGCTCACAGGTAAGGGTCTGAGCTTCGGTGGTTCACTGATCCGTCCTGAGGCTACTGGTTATGGTTGTGTATACTTCCTCACCTCTATGCTCGCTACACGTGGTATCGACCTGAAGGGTAAGAAAGTGCTGATTTCTGGTTCTGGTAACGTGGCTCAGTATGCCACTGAGAAGTGCATCCAGCTCGGTGCTATTCCTATGACCCTCTCTGACTCAGATGGTTACATCTACGATCCAGATGGTATCACTCAGGAGAAGCTCGAGTATGTGAAGGAGCTGAAGAATGTTGAGCGCGGACGTATCAAGGAGTACGCTGAGGAGTATCCTAACGCGAAGTATGTAGCTGGCGAGCGTCCTTGGCACGAGAAGGCTGACATCGCACTGCCTTGCGCTACTCAGAACGAGATCAATGGTGAACAGGCTCAGGCTCTCGTAGACAATGGTGTGATTGCTGTTGCTGAGGGTGCTAACATGCCTTCACTGCCTGAGGCTATTAAGATCTTCCAGGATGCCAAGATCCTCTATGCACCTGGTAAGGCTTCTAACGCTGGTGGTGTATCAGTATCAGGTCTTGAGATGAGTCAGAACTCTGAGCGTCTGAGCTGGACTGCTAAGGAGGTTGACGACTATCTGAAGCGCATCATGAACGACATTCACGAGAACTGCGTGAAGTACGGTACTCAGGCTGATGGTTACATCAACTATGTAAAGGGTGCTAACGTAGCCGGCTTCATGAAGGTTGCCAATGCCATGATGGCTCAGGGCATCGTGTAAGACATTATATTTCAGAAACATTAAACAGAGGGCTAACTCGAAAGAGTTGGCCCCAGTTTTTGTTAATAATTCATAAATCTTCAAACTATCAACTATCAACTATCAACTATCAACTAAAAAAATTGTACCTTTGCAGCCGCTTTGTCCCCCGTAGGGGGAAATAGGAGTCGGAACAGACGCTAACTCCTATCTAATATGAACCCTTTAAAGATGGCCTGATAAACGTCTGTTCAGGTCCCGCCCCGACAAACAAACGAGGGGCAACAATTTATTTTTATTATGTCAGAATTAACAAAGAACGTTAAGCCACTCGACAATTTTGATTGGGACGAGTTTGAAAATGGCACTGCCGCTGGTGTTAGTAAAGAAGAGCTTGACAAAGCGTACGACGAAACCCTTAACAAAGTAGCTGATCATCAGGTTGTTGATGGTACAGTAATCTCTGTTGACAAGAAGGAAGTCGTTGTAAACATCGGTTACAAGAGCGATGGTATCATCCCCGCTTCTGAGTTCCGCTACAATCCTGATCTGAAGATCGGTGACAAGGTAGAGGTTTACGTAGAGAGCGCTGAGGACAAGAAGGGTCAGCTGATCCTTTCTCACAAGAAGGCCCGCATGAGCCAGTCTTGGGACAAGGTTAACGAGGCGCTCGAGGCCGATGCTATCATCCAGGGTTACATCAAGTGCCGTACAAAGGGTGGTATGATTGTCGATGTATTCGGCATCGAGGCATTCCTTCCTGGCTCACAGATCGACGTTCACCCCATACGCGACTACGACCAGTTCGTTGGCAAGACAATGGAGTTCAAGGTTGTTAAGATCAACAACGAGTTCCGCAATGTCGTTGTATCTCACAAAGCACTCATCGAGCAGGAGCTCGAGGCTCAGAAGAAGGAGATCATCGGCAAACTCGAGAAGGGTCAGATTCTTGAGGGTACCGTTAAGAACATTACCAGCTACGGTGTATTCGTTGACCTGGGTGGTGTTGACGGACTCATCCACATCACAGACCTGTCTTGGGGCCGCGTAGACGATCCTCACAAGGTAGTAGAGCTCGATCAGAAGATCAACGTTGTTATCCTCGACTTCGATGACGAGAAGCGTCGTATCGCCCTCGGTCTGAAGCAGCTCACACCACATCCTTGGGATGCGCTGGATGCTAACCTCAAGGTGGGTGACCACGTGAAGGGTAAGGTTGTTGTAATCGCTGATTACGGTGCATTCGTAGAGGTTCAGCCTGGTGTTGAGGGCCTCATCCACGTTTCTGAGATGTCTTGGAGCCAGCACCTGCGTTCAGCTCAGGAGTTCCTGAAGGTTGGCGACGAAATTGAGGCTGTCATCCTGACACTCGACCGCGACGAGCGCAAGATGTCTCTCGGTATCAAGCAGCTCCGCGAGGATCCATGGGAGGCTATCGAGGCTAAGTATCCTGTAGGTTCTAAGCACAACGCTAAGGTTCGCAACTTCACCAACTTCGGTGTATTCGTAGAACTCGAAGAGGGTGTTGACGGACTCATCCACATCAGCGACCTCAGCTGGACTAAGAAGGTTAAGCATCCTTCAGAGTTCACAAAGGTTGGCGAGCCTATCGATGTAGTTGTTCTCGATATCGATAAGGAGAACCGCCGTCTCAGCCTTGGTCACAAGCAGCTCGAGGATAATCCTTGGGATGTATTCGAGGCTAAGTACACTGTTGGTTCTATCCACGAGGGTAAGATTACAGAGATGCTCGAGAAGGGCGCCGTAGTTGCACTTGAGGAGAATGTAGAGGGCTTCGCTACACCTAAGCACCTCGTAAAGGAGGATGGTTCACAGGCTCAGGCTGGTGAGACACTCCAGTTCAAGGTAATCGAGTTCAACAAGGATTCTAAGCGTATCATCCTCTCTCACAGCCGCACCTTCGAGGATCCCGCTCGCGAGGAGAAGAAAGCTGCTGCGAAGAAGGCTCGTACCACAAAGAAGGAAGAGAGCGCTAAGATCGAGAACGTTGCTGCTAGCACCACACTCGGCGACCTCGACGTACTTGCTCAGCTCAAGGCTCAGATGGAAAAGGGAAACAAGTAATTGTTCTCTAACATACATCACCAATCCCTCGGCATGCCCTGCCGGGGGATTTTTCTTTTTGGCACACTTTTTGCAACCGACTTTGGCAGAACATTAAAAACAAATAAGATATGCAAAAAGGTAACATCGGGGTTACAACCGAGAATATTTTCCCCGTCATCAAAAAGTTTCTCTATTCTGATCATGAGATCTTCCTCCGCGAGATGGTAAGTAACGCTGTCGACGCGACGCAGAAAATGAAAACCCTCGCTCAGCAGGGCGAGTTCAAGGAAGAACTGGGCGACCTCACCGTACGCGTCAACTTCGATGCCGAAAAGGGTACCATCACCATCAGCGACCACGGTATCGGTATGACCGAGGAGGAAATCGATAAGTACATCAATCAGATTGCTTTCTCTGGCGTCAGCGACTTCCTCGAGAAATACAAGGATAACGCCAACAATATCATTGGCCACTTCGGACTTGGTTTCTATTCTTCTTTCATGGTTTCTAAGAAAGTAGAGATCATCACCAAGAGCTATAAGGAAGGCTCAAAGGCTGTGAAGTGGAGCTGCGATGGCAGTCCTGCCTACGAGATCGACGACGCTGAGCGCGCAGATCGCGGCTCGGATATCATCCTCTACATCGACGACGATTGCAAGGAGTTCCTGGATAAGAACAAACTTGAAGACCTGCTCAACAAGTACTGCAAGTTCATGGCCGTACCTATTGCCTTCGGTAAGAAACAGGAGTGGAGCAGCGAGGAGAAGAAGATGGTCGACAAAGACGAAGATAACATCATCAACAGCGTAGAACCACTCTGGACAAAGGCACCTTCATCACTGAAGGATGAGGATTACAAGAGCTTCTACCGTACCCTCTACCCCATGAGCGATGAACCGCTCTTCTGGATCCACCTCAACGTGGATTACCCCTTCAATCTGACGGGTATCCTCTACTTCCCAAAAATCAAGTCGAACATCGAACTGCAGCGTAATAAGATTCAGCTCTACTGCAACCAGGTATTCGTAACCGATCAGGTTGAGGGTATCGTACCTGAGTTCCTCACCCTGCTCCATGGTGTCATCGACTCGCCTGATATCCCACTGAACGTATCGCGTAGCTACCTGCAGAGCGACCGCGAGGTGAAGAAGATCTCTACCTATATCACAAAGAAGGTGGCCGACCGCCTGAGTGCGATCTTCAAGGAAGACCGTAAACAGTATGAGGAGAAGTGGGACGACCTGAAACTCTTCATCAACTACGGCATCCTTTCTGAGGATGGTTTCTACGATCGCGCTAAAGACTTCGCGCTGATGAAAGATACCGAGGGTAAGTTCTTCACGTTCGAGGAGTATAAGAAACTGATCGAGGCCAACCAGAAGGATAAAGACGACCAACTGGTATATCTTTACGCTACCGATAAGGAGGAACAGTATTCTTATATCAAGGCCGCTCAGGATAAGGGCTACTCTGTACTCTTGCTCGATGGCCAACTCGATGTACCTACCATCCAGACGCTTGAGCAGAAGTTCGAAAAGAGTCGCTTTACCCGTGTAGACAGCGATATCATCGACCGCCTGATCGTAAAGGCCGACGCACCGAAGTCTGACCTCAGCAACGAACAGTCTGACAATCTGTCAGCCGTATTCCGCTCTCAGATGCCAAAGATCGACAAGACGGAGTTTATGGTTCAGGTGGATGCACTGGGTGCCGAGGCACGCCCCGTAATCATTACCCAGAACGAGTACATGCGCCGTATGAAGGAGATGAGCCGCTTCCAACCTGGCATGAACTTCTACGGCCAGATGCCCGACAGCTTTAACATCGTCCTCAACAGCGACCACCCGCTGGTGAAGAAGGTACTCTCCGACACCGAGGCTGCTACGACCGAGGCCCTGAAACCTATCGATGCTGAGTTGAAGGGGCAGGAGGCGCGCTTGGCTGCGATCCGTGCCGCACAGGATAAGAAGAAGTACGACGAACTGACACAAGAGGATAAGGACCAGAAGGCTGAAGCCGAAAAGGCCGTTCAGGAGCAGAAGGATAAGAAACAGGCTGTAATTGCCGAGTATGCTGCGAAGAACGACATCGTTCACCAACTGATCGACCTTGCCCTCCTGCAGAATGGTATGTTAAAAGGTGAGGCACTCGATAAGTTCCTGAAACGAAGCGTAGAACTTATCAAATAAGAAATAGGCTCCCAATCGGGAGCCTTTTTTATTGTCCTTTCAACCGGAATCTGTAAGCCTTGCGGAGCTTGCGAACGGCCTTGTCACGTATTTGCCGCACGCGCTCGCGTTTCAAATCCATATCCTCGGCGATCTCAGCCAACGTCTCGTGCTCCTGCGTAAGACCAAAATAGGCGTTGATAACGCGCGACTCACGCGCATCCAACTGACTCAAGGCATATTCTACAGCAGCCTCGATGGCCTCTGAATGGACGCGCTCGTCAGCAAGGGGCGCATCCTGATTAACCAAGACCGACAAGAGACTCATATTCGTACGGTAACCCAACGGGGCATCAACGGATAAGGGCATACTTTGCTGACGGGCTGCCTCAAGGGCCTTGGCTTCCTTAGGCAACTGATAGAGGCCCGCCTGCTGATCGATAGCTTTCTCGATTGCCTGACGCACATGAACCACGGCATAGTTCACAAAACGCGTTCCCTTCGAGGCATCAAACTTCAAAGCGGCCTTCATCAAACCCATATTGCCCTCGCTCACAAGGTCCTCCATCGCAACACCCCTGCCCTTGTACTGACGGGCAATGGTCACCACAAAACGAAGGTTGGCTTCAACGAGCTTGCTGAGTGCCTGCTGGTCACCCTGCAGAATCTTTGCTGATAACACGCGCTCTTCCTCATCAGATAGCAAGGCCTCCTTGCCTATCTCGTCGAGGTATCGGTTTAATACTGAATCTTCCATATGATTTCTCTTTTGGTGCAAAGATAGTGCAATTCGAGCGAAATACAAAATAAATAAGCATTTATTTTTATTTCCGAGAAGCAGCCTATCTTCGAGGCGTAGCCTCAATGATAGTGCAAAGCAGCCTATCTTCGAGGTAACGGAATTGACTTCATCGATCCTTAGCCCTGCCACGGGCTAATCCACAAAAACAAAACAAAAATCCCGCTCGAAAGTAAACTTTCAGCGCGATTTTCATTTCGGTTTTGTGATTCCGGCGGGATTCAAACCCACAACCTTCTGATCCGTAGTCAGATGCTCTATTCAGTTGAGCTACGGAACCAAACAGCTCCTCATTTCTGATTTGCGGGTGCAAAGGTACGAAGATTTTCTGAACCCACCAAATGTTTTGCGAACTTTTTTAGAAAAAAGTGCAAATTTAGATGATAATGCGCGTTTTATGGTAGTTTTCCCTAAACTCCGAAGGACTACAACCCTTGCGCTTCTTGAAGATACGATTAAAATTACTCAGGTTGTTGAAACCGCAGGCATAACCGATCTCTGCGATCGACTGCGAACTGTCTACCAACAATCGACTGGCATAGCCTAAGCGCATGTCGATGATATAATCACTCAGATTCCGACCCGTATGGAGCTTAAAGAACCGACTGAAGGCAGCAGAACTCATGCCAGCCAAATCGGCCATCTGCGACAGTCGGATTTCCTCACGATAATGCTCCGACACGTAACGCCTCACCTTCTCTACCCTGCGGCTGTCACTCGTTACTTCTATCTTGGCATAGCTGCTGGATGCCAACGTACGGGCACCATCGCACTTGGAGAGTTCGTAAAGAAGGGTCAGGAACTGCATAAAAGCGTAAAAGTGGTCTTTCACCGAACTGAGGGTATCTAACAGTTGATACACGCGCATAATGGCATCCATAGGGAAACAGAGGCCTTTCTGGGCGTGAAGCATCATCTGCTTGACCGAGTTGAAAGGATTACGGGCAAAGATACTGTTCTCACTAAAATCGAGCTCAAAATGGACAGTGACCTCTCGGATATCCTCACTCTTACATTCATGCTGCTCCCAAACATGCTCAAGGTCAGGACTGGTAATGAGCACCAGATCGTACTCGCCTATCACCTCACTTGAATCGCCCACCACACGCTTGACGCCAGGGGCATGCTCTACAAAGTTAAGCTCAAAAAACTTGTGGTTGTGGATAGGATAAGTAAACTCCTTCTTCCTTCGTTCTGCGATGTAAAGTACATCCTTGCCCATCAACGGGCTAATCTCATGAAGAACCCTGAGCTCCATACTGAGAAAGATTTTTAGATTTTCAACTCTTTCAGAATCTCCGACATGCGCTGCATGTTACTGATACGCATGGGCACCAAAGGCAAACGCAACACGTTCTGGATAAAGCCCATCTCTGAAAGCATGGCCTTTACACCGGCTGGGTTACCGTCAACAAAGAGCAGAGAGAACAAGTCTGTAAAACGATGGTGGATGGTTCTGGCAGGATCGTACTCGCCACGCATCTGCAAACGAATCATCCTTGAGAATTCCTTGGGCAGGGCATTACCGATAACGGAAATCACACCGACGGCACCACAACTGACCATGGGGAACGTCAACGAGTCATCACCGGATATCACATCAAAGTCGTGGGGTTTGTTCTTGATAATCTCGTCTACCTGCTCCAGATTACCACTGGCTTCCTTAATAGCCACGATGTTCTTGCAATCACGAGCCAGGCGCACCGTAGTAGCGGCCTGCATATTCACACCGGTACGTCCCGGTACGTTATAAAGTACGACGGGCAACGAGGTGGCGGCGGCAATGGCCTTAAAGTGCTGATAAAGACCTTCCTGCGAAGGCTTGTTGTAATAGGGACAAACACTGAGCACACCGTCGATGCCACGGAAATCACCGGTTTTCAACTCTTCTACGATAGCGGCTGTATTATAGCCGCCACAACCCATCAAGATAGGTACACGCGCCTGTACATAGTCCACGACCAGATCCTTGATCTTCTGCTTCTCCTCCTTGGTCAGTGTCGGGGTCTCACCCGTCGTAGCAAGAATACAGAAGAAGTCGGCGCCATTGCTCAACTGATAGTCTACCAGACGTATCAGTGCATCGTAATCAACTGATCCGTCTTCCTTAAATGGGGTAATAAGCGCAATGCCCAGGCCCTTGAAAATATTGTGTACCATATATGAGTTTAATCTTTTCGGCTGCAAAGATACACATTTAAAATGAAAATCGCAGCAAGTTGCTGCGATTTTTTCTATTTTTGTGTTATTCTGCTTTAAACAAATCCTTGATTCCACCAATCGAACCCAACAAGTTGGTAGCTTCATATGGCAAATAGACCGTCTTGGTCTTGTCACCCTCTGCCAACTCTTGCATCATCTGGATATACTTCTGAGCCAGGAGGTAATTGGCGGGATTGGTCGACTTGCCGACTGCCTCTGCAATCAGCTCGATGGCTTTGGCTTCTGCCTCGGCCTTGCGGATACGGGCCTGTGCCTCTCCTTCTGCTTCAAGGATGGCCTGCTCCTTAGCGGCCTCGGCCTTGTTGACGATAGCGGTACGCTCTCCCTCTGAGGCCAGAATCTCTGCAGCCTTCTGTCCCTCAGAGGTCAGAATCTGGGCTCGCTTATTACGTTCTGCCTGCATCTGCTTCTCCATCGCCGTGAGGACAGAATCGGGAGGCGTGATATCCTGCAACTCGACACGGTTCACCTTCACACCCCACTTGTCGGTAGCGTCGTCGAGCACGGCACTCAACTTCTTATTGATGGTATCGCGCGAGGTCAACGTCTCGTCGAGTTCGAGCTCACCGATGATATTACGCAGCGTGGTCTGGGTCAACTTCTCAATAGCATTCGGCAGGTTGTTAATCTCGTAGGTGGCCTTGAAGGGGTCTACAATCTGGAAGTACAACAGGGCGTTGATCTCGGTCTGCACATTATCCTTGGTGATCACGTTCTGCTTGGGGAAGTCGTACACTTGCTCACGCAGGTCGATGGTGGTAGAATACATATAACGACCATGATTCAGCACCACAATCGACTTGGCACGGTCGATAAACGGAATAATGATGTTGATACCTGGCTGCAGGGTGGCATAATAGCGACCCAGACGCTCTACAATCTTGGTTTCTGACTGAGGAATAATCACAAGTGCCATTTTGGCAAAGATAACCACAAGGACGATGATGGCTATCAGAATGTAAGTCATAATATCCATATTTTAATGTTTAATGTTTAATTTCTACTGTGATGATGGTTGAGGCACGATCGATGACCACGACAGGACTGCCTTCGGGAATATCGGCCTCACCATTAGTAACGGCCTTCCAGATGTCACCGTCAATCTGCACACGTCCAAAGCCACCGGCTTTGACGGTCTCTACCACCCTGCCCTGACGACCCATCAGGGCATCGGCATTGCTGACTCGGGAATCTTCTCCCTTGTGCAGATAACGCTTGGCAAACGGACGCACATACACGAGCGCGAGCACCGTAAACACCGCAAAGGCAAAAAGCTGCAGATAGAGACTGTCACTCAACAGGGCAGTAAGAAGACCACCCACAGCACCGATAGAGAAACAGATGATAAAGAAGTCACCGGCCATCAGCTCCAGAATCAGACAGATAACGGCCACTACAGCCCACACCTGCCACATGTTTTCTAAAATATACGCTAACATACCTTATTTATTAAGTACTTTCTTTTTATTAATAATATAAACACCCTTTGGCAAATTTCGCAGCTCAGAGGCCTTACCCACGCGCACACCGCGCAGATCATACACATCGGCATCGGGCGCATCTGCCTGAATAGCCTCAATCGCAGTATCCTCTACCATGTGGAAGATGTGTATATACAATATACTTCCATCATTCCAATTCAGCCATTTAGTATCTTCGCCATCAGGAATGCCAACAAGTATGACATAGGTACTATTTGGGGTCAGATTCTCAAATTTAAATGGAATATCCATTGATTCACCAACGGCTATGTTGCATGTCTTGATAACATGCTGATCGACCTCATACAGGCTTTTATCCTTAACTTCATAGGGGAAGATTCCAACTTTATCATTGTAGGTCTCTACGCCATAATTTGTGAGATGAACGGTACCCTCCAGGGTTGTACCAACCACTTCGCTAGGTGATGTGTAGTTAACCTTCGCTCCTACCACTTCCATTTCCATGATCAATGCCGTACCTTCAACTGTAGCCTCAAACTCATAGAGCTTATGCCCAGTGCCATTCTCATAAGCCTCACCTGCATGTGCAGTGGCAAGATAGAACTTAAATTGACCTGCACGCTGGGGCGTATATTCGAGCACCATATCGCCTGTAGCACCTGGATCGAGCCCACAGCCACCACCACCAAGCAGCTGATAGTGATCTACACCCGCTTCTACACTGGCATTACCCCAAAGAAAGATCGGTTGGTTTGAAATGTCATTCAGGTTCGTTAAATTGATGGTGATAGTGATAGGCTTGCCTAACTCTTTTTCTTCACCAAGTGTAACACTGTTCACCTTTATCTTTTCATACTCCTTTCCAACTTCTGTTTCAGTATCTTTTCCAATGGTCTCAACGGTCATTTTGGTACCATTGATAGTCAATTCAAGATAGTGGAACGTGGCACAGCGACACCAATCCCAATCAGTCTTTCCATGCTCTCTGCTAAGCAATCTTAATTGATAGGTGCCGTCAGCCAATCCTTTACCAAAATCCAACGTACCACTGTAGATATAATAGCCCTCACCATAATTAATGCTAGCACCAATAAGATCTTTCAACGATATTTCTTTGATAATTTTGACCAGATCTCTGCCCCGATAAAGCGCAATAGCTACATCATAATCACGTGACACTTCTGGACTAGAGTTGTTGCAGACGGTAAATGCCGTTTGGGAGATGGTGAAATCTGACGATGTCGATGAACGGACAAATGTATTCTTACCATCTTGAACATAAAAATCAGTTGTCTGAAAACGGGTTGTTTTCTCCAGGGGTGTCTCAGAAGGTTGAATGCCCACGATAGCAGTTTGGTCAATGGTATAACCACTGGAACCGGCATTACCACCTGTACCTTGGTAATCGGGGTTAAGCACCGAAATAAGGAAATAGTCATCACTCATACCATACCATCCCCAATTCACATGGTAATAACCTAATTCGTTTTTCGCCTGATAACCGTCTAGAATAAAGGCATGTCCTTCCAGTCCCTGTCCTGATGACACAGAACCTGCACTGAAATAAACAGGGCGCTTTTCTTGAAGTTCTTGATAGAGCAAAGCATCCCACGCTACAGCTGTAAAATATTCACGTTGTGCCATGTCTATGGCCTTATCGTAACCAAAAGTATAACGTAACGCTTCAGTGGCATCAACGTCCCTTGCATATGATGTCGTACCATATTCCATATAGACAGCTGCACCGGCATCTGCCATCAGTTTAGCAACAGCATCTGCAGCTTTGCCCGTATCCGCCAGATCATAAGTAAGCTTCATGCTGTCCCAATCGTAATTGGCGGGCCATTGATGATAATACATGATTTGAGCCAAAGCAGTAGCGACACAACCAACAGCAGCACGCACATCATTGCCATCTGCATCTTTGACCATCGGACATTGCAGATTGAAAGGTGCAAGCTGACCCCATTTGGTCTCGATAAGCGGGGCGACGTCTTTGTGAACAGGCATACTGATGATTGGCGTTGTGAGACTCTTTGCAACCACACTATAGGCAATAAGCAAATTCCTAAGTGCTGGTGACGCATGTGCGGCATCAAACGACGCGCCGGTACCATAACCTAATACGGCGGGAAGAAGGTCATTACCACTGATAACGACATAACCTTCATCATAATTAAAAACGTAGATACTCGCATCTTCTGTGTCTGTCACACCGGTCTCTGCCCTTTTCAGGTCAAGACCACTTCGCGTGCCGGCTTTTGAGTTGTTCTGCAAAAACTGCAGAGCCTGCGAGCGCGCTTGGTGCTCGTCTACAGGGTTGGCAAACAATGCTAACACGCTGAAAAACAACAGAATAGTAGAAAATATTCGCTTCATATAGGGATTATTTATGATTTATGATAGTGCAAATGTACTAAGAAATATTGATTCCACCAAAGATTTTTCGAGAGTTTCTCAAATAAATCGGTGTTTTTAGCGTTATTTAGGATAATGAAGGTATCTGTCTGGCGATATGGCTTCCTCTTCGTACTCCTGCTGAATGCGCTTTCGGCATGGGGGGATAGCTTTACGCTGAAAGGGAAAGTGGTAGATGAGGATGAACAGGCACTCGAACTGGTCACGGTCTCTTGTCTGGCGCAGGGCGAGGTCACAATGACGAACCTGAAAGGGGAATTTAGCATCAATCTAAAATCTGCCGACTCGGTGGAGGTTCGCTTCTCAATGGTGGGCTATGCCACCAGAAAACGGGTATTCCGAAAACCGAAAGGTCAAATCAGGGTACAGATCGTCATGCACCCGATGGCGACCATCGATGAAATCACAGTGACTGAACGCAGGCGACAGACGTCGCAAACCGAACAACTGGATACAAAAAACCTCCAGTCGCCTTCTGCCTCGGGGAACGCCGTAGAGGAGCTGATCCAACAACAGGCGGGTGTTTCTTCACATAACGAACTCTCCTCGCAATACAATGTCAGGGGCGGCTCGTTCGATGAAAACGCGGTTTATATCAATCAGGTGGAGGTGTATCGACCACTCCTGATAAGCAGTGGCCAACAGGAGGGGCTTTCCATCATCAATCCCAACATGGTAGAGAAAATCGGTTTCTCTGCCGGTGGATTCGAATCAAAATATGGCGATAGCATGTCTTCTGTGCTCGATATCACCTACCGCAAGGTGAAGGGCTTCGAGGCGGCTGTCACGGGCTCGCTCTTGGGGGCCAGCGGCTTTCTGGGCTATGGCAACAAACATTTCTCCATGATGCACGGACTGCGCTATAAAACCAACCGCTACTTGCTTGGCTCTTTAGAAACAACTGGAGAATATCAACCGAATTTCCTTGATTATCAGACATATATCATCTACCAACCAAACAGCAGATGGACGATTGATTTCATGGGAAACATCTCGGAGAATCATTATAACTTCACCCCGGAAGATCGCGAAACGAGTTTTGGCACCTTAGCGGATGTGAAGTCCTTCAAAGTGTATTTCGACGGTCAGGAAAAGGATATCTTCCGCACGTTCTTCGGGGCGGCGAGCATCACCCGACATTTCGGACCCAACACCAACCTCAAATTCCTCACCTCGGCCTTCCACACCAAGGAGAGCGAACGCTATGATATCATGGGACAGTATTGGCTGGATGAGAGCCAGTCGAGCGAACACCTGGGGGTAGGCACTTACATGGAACATGCGCGCAACTATCTGACAGCCGACCGCATCAGCTTCAAACTGATAGGTACCCACAAGACCGCCAGACACTTGATAGAGGCCGGTCTGACCTACAAACTGGAACACGTCAAAGAACAGGCAAAGGAGTACGAAATGCGCGATTCCAGCGGTTATTCCATCCCTCACACGGCCGACAGACTCGACCTCATCTACACCCTCATGGCCAACAATGACCTGAAGAGCCATCGCATCGAGGCGTATCTGCAAGATACATGGCGCTTCTCAAAGGGCGATACTTACTTTACTTTAAACTACGGGGTACGACTGGCCAACTGGTCGTTCAACAAGGAAACCATCGTGTCACCACGTGTCTCTCTGGCCATCGTTCCTTCCTTTAATCAGGATATGACAATTCGCTTAGCCACAGGTATTTACTACCAGGCGCCGTTCTATAAAGAGATGCGCGATACGGTCTTCTTAAACGGACATACCACGGCCCGCCTCAACGAGAAAATCAAAAGCCAGAAATCCATCCAGTTCATCGCGGCAATGGATTACCGGTTCAGGATGCTCAACCGTCCGTTCCGATTCTCGGCCGAGGCGTATTACAAAGCACTCTCCAACCTCATACCGTATAACGTACAAAACCTGAAGATTACCTACGAGGGCGAGAATCTGTGCAAGGGTTATGCCACGGGCATCGACCTGAAACTCTATGGCGAGTTCGTGCCCGGCACCGATTCCTGGCTCACCTTCTCTCTGATGTCTGCCCGACAGAAACTGGGCGACACGTGGATTCCTCTTCCTACCGACCAACGCTGGGCAGTAAACCTCCATTTCACCGACTATTTCCCCGGTACCGACAGATGGAAAATGACCCTGCGACTGGCGTTTGCCGACGGACTGCCCTTTGGTGCGCCTCATCAGGGCCTGGCATACCAGCAGTTCAGGGCACCGGCCTACAAACGGGCGGATATCGGTATGAGCTTCCGGGCCGTCAAAGAGGGCCGCGGCCTGAAAAACCTCTGGATTGGCATCGATTGCCTCAACCTCTTCGGCATCTCCAACGTGGGCAGTTATTACTGGGTCACGGATGTGACAAATCGGCAATGGGCTGTACCAAACTACCTCACAGGACGACAAATCAACGGAAAAGTCACGCTGGAGTTTTAATAATTCTTAATTTCAGCCCACATTCCTTAATTCTTAAGCTAGAATTCGTGATTCTGAATAAGAATCATTACCTTTGCACATCATTTTATAACTATTCTAAAATTATTAGATATGAAGATTTCACACATTGAGCATCTGGGCATTGCCGTTCAGAGCATTGAGGAAAGCCTGCCTTACTTCACGGAAGTATTGGGCTTGGAGTGTTATGCAACCGAAGTAGTAGAGGACCAGAAAGTGAAGACCGCCTTCCTGCGCTGCGGCGAGGTAAAGCTGGAACTGCTGGAGCCCACATCGCCTGAGAGCACCATTCAGAAGTGGCTCGACAAGGGTAACAAGGGCGTTCACCATGTAGCTTTCTGCGTAGAGGATGGGGTGGCCAAAGGCCTGGCTGAGGTGTCTGAGAAGGGCGTTCGCCTCATCGACGAGAAACCTCGTAAAGGGGCCGAGGGACTGAACATCGCATTCCTCCACCCCAAATCTACCTGTGGCATCCTCACAGAACTCTGTGAACACCCTGAATAAATCGTCAAATAGTCAAATAGTCAAATAAAACAATGAGCAAACAATTAGAAAAGATTAAGCAACTGATTGAGAAGCGCGAACAAGCGCGTCTCGGCGGTGGTGAGAAAGCGATTCAGAAACAGCACGAACGTGGTAAATATACAGCGCGCGAGCGCATTGAGATGCTGCTCGATGAGGGCTCTTTCGAAGAGTACGACATGTTTAAGGAGCACCGCTGCCATAACTTCGGTATGGAAAAGAAACAGTTCCTGGGCGACGGTGTCGTAGCGGGTTCTGGTACCATCGACGGCCGTCTGGTATTCATCTTCGCACAGGACTTTACCGTCCATGCAGGTTCGCTCTCTGAGACCATGAGTCAGAAAATCTGTAAGGTCATGGACATGGCCATGAAGATGGGCGCACCTTGTATCGGTATCAACGACTCGGGTGGTGCTCGTATTCAGGAAGGTATCAACGCCCTGGCTGGTTATGCCGAGATCTTCGAACGTAACATTCTGGCTTCTGGTGTCATCCCTCAGATCTCAGGTATCTTCGGTCCTTGCGCAGGTGGTGCCGTTTACTCCCCTGCCCTCACCGACTTCACCCTGATGATGGAGAACACTTCTTATATGTTCCTCACAGGTCCGAAGGTGGTAAAGACCGTAACGGGCGAGGATATCGACCAGGAGCATCTGGGCGGTGCATCAGTACACGCCACCAAGTCGGGTGTAACCCACTTCACCGCTGCAACTGAGGAAGAGGGTCTGCAGATGCTGAAGACCTTGCTGAGCTATATCCCGTCAAACAACATGGAGACAGCACCGCTGAAGCCAACGAGTGATCCGATCAACCGTATGGAGGACTCTCTGAATGAGATCATCCCTGAGAACCCCAACGAGGCTTACGATATGTATAAGGTGATCGCTGCCGTAGTCGATGATGGCGAGTTCTTCGAGGTACAGCCTAAGTTCGCAAAGAACATCATCGTAGGTTTCGCACGCTTCAATGGCCAGAGCGTAGGTATCGTAGCCAACCAGCCTGCATGCTATGCTGGTGTGCTCGATGTAAACGCGTCTCGTAAGGGTGCTCGCTTCGTACGTTTCTGCGATGCGTTCAATATTCCTATTGTATCACTGGTCGACGTGCCTGGCTTCCTGCCTGGTACGGGTCAGGAGTACAACGCCGTCATCCTGCACGGTGCCCAACTGCTCTATGCTTACGGTGAGGCCACAGTGCCTAAGATCACCGTGACCCTGCGTAAGTCTTACGGTGGCTCTCACATCGTAATGGGTTCTAAGCAACTCCACACCGACCTGAACTACGCTTGGCCTTCTGCTGAGATTGCTGTAATGGGTGCCTCTGGCGCTGCTGCAGTGCTCTATGCCAAGGAGGCAAAGGCTAAGAAGGAGGCTGGCGAGGATGTGAAGGCCTTCATCGCTGAGAAGGAGGATGAGTACAACGAGCTCTTCGCTAATCCTTATCAGGCTGCTAAGTATGGTTACATCGATGATGTCATCGAACCGCGCAACACACGTTTCCGCATCTGTCGTGGACTGGCACAGCTCGCTACCAAGCGCGATGCCCTCCCCGCTAAGAAACACGGTAATATCCCAATGTAAATTCGTAAATATGACAAACGAAGTATATGCAGCGATTGCTATGGCGCTCCACGAACATCTGGGCAATAATGTCCACGATGTGGAGCCCGGCATCATTACAATCAACGCGCACCCCACTCAGTGGAACGGCTATGCGCAAACATTCACTCAACATCCGTAAAAACGTATGAAAGAATACAAATATACTATCAATGGTAACAAGTATGAGGTCGTGGTGGGCGATATCAAGGACAATATTGCAACCTTGACGGTCAATGGCGAGACCTATACTGTTGAAATGGAAAAGCAGGCTGAACCCGAGAAAAAGAAGCCGGTGATCAAGGCGGCGACAGCGGCTGAGGGCAACGAGGCACCTGCTGCTGACAAGGGCGCTGTAAACAAGGCCAACGCGGTAAAGGCACCGCTGCCTGGTGTGATTACCGATATCCTGGTAGCTGAAGGCGATGAGGTGAAGGCTGGTGATACAGTGATCGTACTCGAGGCCATGAAGATGGCGAACAATCTGGAGGCCGAGAAAGACGGTAAGGTAACGGCCATCTGCGTGAAGATTGGTGAGAGTGTGATGGAGGATGACGCACTGATCGTAATTGAATAGTCCCTTATGAAAAAGGTCTTAATAGGAATGGCCATGGTAGTCTCTACCATGGCTATTTTTGCCCAGACAGGACCCGACGTAAAGCCTGAAGCCAAAGCGGGTGCCCGCTGGTGGTGGCTGGGATCGGCGGTGGATAAGGAGAACCTGCAATGGACCATGCAACAGTATGCGAGCCATGGCATCGGGGCCCTCGAGATCACCCCACTCTACGGCGTGCAGGGCAACCAACAGAACAACATCCCTTACCTCTCTGACCAGTGGATGGCAATGCTGCGCGAGGTCCAGCAGAATGGCAAAAAACTGGGCATTGAGATTGATATGGCCACAGGCACTGGTTGGCCCTTTGGCGGCCCTTGGGTACCACTCGAGGAATCGGCTTGTAAAGCGGTCTTCGTCGACACGTGTTTCGTTGGCAAGAGCGTCAAGTCACTCTGTCTGGCCGCCCCTGAAAAAGAGGCGAAATTCTGTCGCCTGCACAAGGTGATGGCGTATCACGCCGGTCAGGCCGTCGACATCACGGATCTGGTGCAGGACGGCTGCCTCACCTGGAAAGCGCCCAAGGGCACTAGGAAAGACGATAAGTGGAACGTCATCGCGCTCTACATCCGCTATGGGGTGATGAAGGTGAAGCGCGCGGCACCCGGTGGCGAGGGGTGGGTCATCGACCATTTCGACAAGAAGGCGGTCCACAACTACCTCGCCCACATAGAAGCGGCTTTCGAACGCACGCACACACCCTACCCGCACACGTTCTTTAATGATTCCTACGAGGTGAGCGAGGCCACTTGGACACCGACGCTCTTCCAGGAGTTTGCCAAGCGGAGAGGCTATCGGTTGGAGGAGCACCTGCCGGAACTCATCCACGCGGACACGAAGGTGGTGGCGGATTACCGCGAGACCTTGGGGGATCTGCTCCTCGAGAACTTCACCCAACAATGGACGGCCTGGGCACATAGCCATGGGGCAATCACACGTAATCAGGCACATGGCTCACCGGCCAACCTCATCGACTGTTATGCAGCGGTGGACATTCCGGAGATTGAGGGCTTCGGCCTCTCTGAGTTCGGCATCAAGGGCCTCCGCCGGGATCCGGGGAAGACGCGGAAAAACGATTCGGACTTCTCCATGCTGAAATACGCACCGTCTGCGGCACATATCTGTGGCAAACCGCTCACCAGCAGCGAAACGTTCACATGGCTCACGGAACATTTCCGCACATCGCTCTCACAACTCAAACCTGACATCGACCTGATGTTCTGTGCGGGGGTCAACCGCATGTTCTTCCACGGCACATGTTACTCGCCGAAGGATGACCCGTGGCCGGGCTGGAAGTTCTATGCGTCTATCGACATGAGTCCCACGAACTCGATCTGGCGCGACGCCCCTTATTTCATGCAATACGTGGAACGCTGTCAGACTTACCTGCAGTGGGGACAACCGGATAATGACTTCCTGGTGTACCTGCCGGTACGCGACATGTGGAAGAAAAACCCGGAGAAGTTGCTCATGCAGTTCTCAATCCACGCCATGGGGAAACTCGCACCTGAGTTTATCGAGAGCATTCTCGAGATTGACAAGGCGGGCTTCGACTGCGATTACATTTCTGAAAGACTGCTGATGGGTGTCTCTTATCGGAATGGCATGCTCGAAACGGCTGCCGGCACACGCTATAAGGCGTTGATCATCCCGGGCAGTGGCGACATGCCGGCACATGTCAAGGCACATATCGAGACCTTAAAGGCACAGGGGGCCAAGATAATAATTGGTACACGCGCACGCGATTTACAGGCGGCGGCAAAGCCGGAGGCGATGAAAACGGCAGGCGGCCTGAAGGCGATTCGTCGCAGCCATCCGAATGGCTACCATTACTTCATAGCCAACCTGTCACCCAACGACGTCGACACGCGTCTGTCGTTGGCTGTCAACTTCAAGGGGGCCACATGGTTCAATCCGCTCACAGGCGTCTCCCAACCGGCCGACGTGTCTAACGACAGCATCCGCATCGCCCTCCGCTCTGGCGAGTCGCGAATTCTAATAACGTCTTCGCTGGGGAATGGCAGTTCTTCCTGCGACCTGACCGGACAGGAGAAAACAACCCTGCCGCTCACGAATGCATGGACGCTCTCATTCATAGAAGAGCAGCCCAAGGTGGCCAAGACCTTCACGCTCGAGAAACCGCAAACCTGGGAGGGCCTCGACGATGACAGCGTGAAAGTAACCATGGGCACGGGCGTTTACACCACCCACGTCAATTTAACCAAACAACAGGCCGCTCGCGTCTGCCAGATCGACTTGGGTGATGTGCGTGAATCGGCACGGGTGTATATCAACGGCACCTTCATCGGTTGTGCCTGGGCCGTCCCCTTCATCCTGGATTGTGAAAACGGGTTCAAGGCGGGCGAGAATGTGATTCGCATCGAGGTAACCAACCTCCCGGCGAACCGCATTGCGGATTACGACCGCCGCGGCATCCCCTGGCGGAAAATGGAAGAGATCAATGTGGTCGACATCAACTACAAACGCACCTCTTACGCCAACTGGGAACCGGTTCCCTCAGGCCTCAACGCACCCGTATCGTTGATCCTCCGTTAATGCAAAAGCCCTCCGCGTCGTCGGGGGGCTAATGCGACCCACCCCATCGTACGTCGCAGATTCACTTCGACACAAGGGTGCAACAAATAACCCGTATCGCCTTTCACCACCATCATATCAACCCCGAAACAACCGTCATAGCGGTGGTTGATGATTGGCGCCATCTGTCTGCAAATCTCTGCACGAACAAACTGAAGCAAATCGGCTGAGACATAAGGGGTTAGCATATCAAGCTTCTCGGCTTCCGGCGCCACGATATTGTCCAGATAGGTGCCGTTGCGCGTGGCAAACACCGACAAACCGAGATAGGTCACACGACCGTCGGCATGGGCGTAAAACTCCATCCCGAAATCTTTCACCTTATTATAATAGGGCTCTACAATCACACTCCCCTGCGTCTTAATCACATGGCGCATCCAGTTATTCACGATGAGCGCTTCACTATTCATTAGACGCGCAGCGTCGCAAAACCTGACGCCTCTGCCACTGCTGCTCCAAGGGGCCTTGATCACACAGGGGTACGGGGGGAGCTCGGCGTCAAACTGCTCAAATGACTGCCCTACCAGACCGGGCCCTTGCAACTGCTGCAACAACTGTACGGCGGTGCGGCGATGCGACAACAGTCGGATGGCTGCCAGGGCGTCGTCTGAAGGCAACAGCCCCGCATCGATACCATAACGCATCAACTCATACTTAATGGCCAGATCCCATCCCCAGGGATCGACACAGTCGATAGGAAGCCGCGACAACGCCGTTTTCGCCACAAACTGCCGCGGAGCGTCTGCAAAACCTAGTCTGTCTCGCGCGTGTTCCCAAGATGACATCGCTGTCGCAACATCATTCACGAGAATATAATCGGAGGCAGAGGCCCAGAGTGCTGGCAACCACCCCAGCTCAGCCCGCAATTGCCGACCGGCCAAAGGCGAAGTGAAATGCCGGAGATTGGCGGCTAAAGCAAGGTCGTGTTCGGGATTAAAAACGTATAAAGTTGCCATTTTCATTGATTTTGGTGCAAAAATACAGTTTTTTTTTGAGATTTTGCTATTTAGACTTTGCAATTTGCGAAAAAAGTATTATCTTTGCACCACTTTTAAAAGTAATTAGAACAAATCAAGCAGGAATGGAAGCATTTTTCAGAACGCACAGATACCTCGTTGAGCATGTGAATGCCCCGGTTCGTCGCACCCTGATGGATGAGATCAATTGGAGCGACAGGATGATTGGCATCAAGGGGACCCGTGGCATCGGCAAAACGACATTCCTCCTGCAGTACGCCAAGGAACACTTCGATATACTCGACAAGCAGTGCCTGTATATCAACATGAACAATTTCTATTTTCAGGGACATGGCATCGCCGACTTTGCGGGGGAGTTCTACTGCCATGGCGGACGGGTGCTCCTCATCGACCAGGTCTTCAAACAGCCCAACTGGAGCAGTGAACTCCGGAAGTGCTACGACCTCTTCCCCAACCTGAAGATAGTGTTCACGGGTTCCAGCGTGATGCGCCTGAAAGATGAGAACCCGGAACTCAATGGCATCGTCAAAAGCTACAACCTGCGCGGCTTCTCGTTCCGCGAGTTTATCAACCTGCTCACAGGCAACAACTTCCAACCTTACGCCCTCGACGACATCATCCGGCATCATGAACAGATTGCCCGTCAGATTCTCCCGAAAGTGTCGCCCAACCGCTATTTTCAGGATTACATCCATCATGGCTTCTACCCCTTCTTCCAGGAGCACCGCAACTACAGCGAAAACCTGCTGAAGACGATGAACATGATGACCGAGGTCGACATTCTGCTCATCAAACAGATCGAACTGAAATACCTCACGAAAATCAAGAAACTCTTTTATCAGATTGCTGAAGAGGGACCCACCAAGACCCCGAACGTCAGCAAACTGGCACAGGATATCGAAACGAGTCGCGCCACGGTGATGAACTACATCAAGTACCTCACGGACGCCCGACTGCTGAATCTTATCTACCCCGCCGGACAGGACTTCCCCAAAAAGCCCGCCAAGATCATGCTCCACAACTCCAACTTGATGTACGCCATCTACCCGATCCAGGTGGATAAGCAGGAGGCAATGGAGACGTTCTTTGTCAATGCGATGTGGAAGGATCATAAAGTGAATACAGGCACGCGCGATTGCAGTTTCCTCGTCGACGAGAAACGCAAGTTCCGGGTAATGGATGCCAAGACGGTTGGCAAACTCCGCTACTCGAACGACATCATCTACGCGCGCTACAATACGGAGATTGGGAAGGAAAACCAAATCCCGCTCTGGCTTTTCGGATTTTTATATTAGTAAGTAATATACATTAGGTTTAATCTTTTAATACATTCTAAACAAATGGCTAAAGAAAAGAAATTTATCACCTGTGATGGTAACGAGGCTGCGGCTCACGTGAGTTACATGTTCTCTGAGGTAGCTGCTATCTACCCCATCACCCCGTCTTCGCCTATGGCGGAGCATGTTGACGAGTGGGCCGCCCGTGGTCGTAAGAACCTCTGGGGCCAGACCGTCAGTGTTCAGGAAATGCAGTCTGAGGCTGGTGCTGCCGGTGCCGTTCACGGTTCACTGCAGGCTGGTGCGCTTACCACCACCTTCACGGCTTCTCAGGGTCTGCTCCTGATGATTCCTAACATGTACAAGATTGCCGGTGAGCTGATCCCTTGTGTATTCGACGTATCTGCCCGTACGCTGGCTTCTCACTCGCTCTGTATCTTCGGTGACCACCAGGATGTAATGGCTTGCCGTCAGACTGGTTTCGCCATGCTCTGCGAGGGCTCTGTACAGGAGGTAATGGATATGACCGCTGCTGCCCACCTGGCTTCGCTCGAGACTTGCGTGCCTTTCGTGAACTTCTTCGACGGTTTCCGCACCTCTCACGAGTATCACAAGATTGAACTGCTCGACCAGGAGGATGTACGTCCACTCGTAAAGGAGGAGTACATCAAGCGCTTCCGCGACCGTGCCATGAGCCCTGAGCGTCCAATCACGCGTGGTACCGCTGAGAACCCCGAGACCTTCTTCACACACCGTGAGGCTTGTAATCCTTACTACGATGCAGTGCCCGAGGTAGTTGAGAAGTACTTAGGCGAACTCTCTAAGATCACTGGTCGTGAGTATCACCTCTTCTCTTACTATGGCGCTGAGGATGCTGACCGCATGATCATCCTGATGGGTTCTGCTACCGATGCAGCCCGCGAGGCCATCGACTACCTGAACGGCCAGGGCCAGAAGGTGGGTATGATCTCTGTTCACCTCTATCGTCCATTCTCAGTGAAGCACCTGCTCGCTGCTGTTCCTAAGACAGTGAAGAAGATTGCGGTACTCGACCGTACCAAGGAGCCCGGTGCAAACGGCGAACCGCTGTACCTCGACGTAAAGGATGCCTTCTTCGATGTAGAGAACCGTCCTGTCATCGTGGGTGGCCGCTACGGTCTGGGTTCTCACGACACCACACCGGCTCAGATCATCAGCGTGTTCAACAACCTCGCAATGCCCGAGCCCAAGAACCACTTCACAATTGGTATCGTCGACGACGTAACCTTCACCTCTCTGCCTGAGGTTGAGGAGATCGCCCTCGGTGGCGCTGGCATGTTCCAGGCGAAGTTCTACGGTCTGGGTGCTGACGGTACCGTTGGTGCGAACAAGAACAGCGTAAAAATCATTGGTGACAACACCGACAAATATTGCCAGGCTTACTTCTCTTACGACTCTAAGAAGTCAGGAGGTTTCACCTGCTCTCACCTGCGTTTCGGTGATACACCGATCCGCTCTACCTACCTGGTAACCACACCTAACTTCGTGGCTTGCCACGTGCAGGCTTACCTCCACATGTACGACGTAACGCGCGGTCTGCAGAAGAACGGTCAGTTCCTGCTGAACACCATCTTCGATGCCGACGAGCTCGAGAAGTTCATGCCTAACAAGGTAAAGCGTTACTTCGCACAGAACAACATCACCGTTTATACCATCAACGCTACTAAGATTGCTCAGGAAATTGGTCTGGGCAACCGCACCAACACCATCCTCCAGTCGGCATTCTTCCGCATCACCGGCGTAATCCCCGCTGAGCTCGCTGTGGAGAAGATGAAGGCTGCTGCACTGAAGTCTTACGGTGCCAAGGGTCAGGACGTAGTGGACAAGAACTACGCGGCTATCGACCGTGGTGGTGAGTACCAGCAACTGACCGTGAAGCCCGAGTGGGCTAACCTGCCAGACGATCCTGAGAAGGTTGACAATGCACCTGCATTCGTGAAGGAACTGGTTCGTCCGATGAACGCTCAGGCTGGTGACCTCCTGAAGGTGTCTGACTTCGTGAAGCACGAGACGGTTGACGGTTCTTGGATGGTGGGTACCGCTGCTTACGAGAAGCGTGGTGTAGAGGCCTTCGTTCCCGCTTGGAACAAGGACAACTGTATCCAGTGTAACCAGTGTGCTTACATCTGTCCTCACGCTGCCATCCGTCCGTTCGTTCTGACCGACGACGAGCTGGCTGGCTTCGACGGTCTCGAGACCCTCGAGATGAAGGCGCCTGCTGCTATGAAGGGCATGCACTTCGTCATCGAACCTTCTGTACTCGACTGTCTGGGTTGCGGCAACTGTGCTGACATCTGCCCAGGTAATCCGAAGCTCGGTAAGGCCCTCACAATGGTACCATTCAACCCAGATGCTGCCGACATGAAGAAGATGGCTGCTGATTGGGATAAGCTGGTGAAGGTGCCTTCTAAGCAGAACCTCGTTGACATCCGCAGCAATGTGAAGAACTCTCAGTTCGCTCAGCCGCTGTTCGAGTTCTCTGGCGCTTGCTCTGGTTGCGGTGAGACACCATACGTGAAGCTGATCTCTCAGCTCTTCGGTGACCGTCAGATGATTGCCAACGCAACGGGTTGTTCTTCTATCTACTCTGCTTCTGTACCTTCTACACCTTACACCAAGAACGAGAAGGGTCAGGGTCCTGTATTCAACAACTCTCTGTTCGAGGACTTCTGCGAATTCGGTCTGGGTATGGCTCTCGGTAACAAGAAGATGAAGGAGCGTGTAGCAAAACTGCTCCAGGAGATGATCGACGGCGATAAGGCCAGCGCTGAGTACAAAGAGCTCGCTGCTGAGTGGATCGCTAACAAGGACGACGCCGACAAGACGAAGGAGATTGCTCCGAAGCTCCGCAAGTGCATCGCTGAGAGCGCTGCAAAGGGCTGCCCAGTTTGCAAGGAACTCCAGACACTGGATCACTACCTCGTAAAGCGCAGTCAGTGGATCATCGGTGGTGACGGTGCTTCTTACGACATCGGTTACGGCGGTCTCGACCACGTGATTGCTTCTGGTGAGGACGTCAACATCCTCGTACTCGATACGGAGGTTTACTCTAACACCGGTGGTCAGGCTTCTAAGGCGACGCCGCTTGGTGCGATCGCACAGTTCGCTGCACAGGGTAAGCGCATCCGCAAGAAGGATCTGGGTATGATTGCAACCACTTACGGTTATGTATATGTAGCTCAGATTGCAATGGGTGCTGACCACGCACAGACTCTCAAGGCCATCCGCGAGGCTGAGGCATGGCACGGACCTTCTATCATCATCGCCTACGCACCTTGTATCAACCACGGTCTGAAGGCCAAGGGCGGTATGGGTAAGAGCCAGGCTGAGGAGAAGAAGGCTGTGGAGTGCGGTTACTGGCACCTGTGGCGCTACAACCCAGCACTCGCTGAGGAAGGCAAGAATCCGTTCTCACTCGACTCTAAGGAGCCTAACTGGGAGAACTTCCACGACTTCCTGCTCGGTGAGGTTCGTTACCTCTCTGTCAAGAAGGCTTATCCTAACGAGGCCGAAGAGCTCTTCGCCGAGGCCCAGAAGATGGCCCAGCTCCGCTACAAGACCTACATCCGCAAGGCTGCTGAAGATTGGACTGAGTGAGAGCGATGACAAGCTCGCTTAATCATTGCCGAGCGAAGATTCAATCTCGACGAAGTCAAGATTGGACTGAGTAAGAGCAATGAATGATGAAAAAAAGTTCCTCCCCCACTCGGGGAGGAATTTTTTTTCTGCCTGCCCTGAAAGGGCAATCTACCCCAGCACAGGGGCTCGCCCCTGTGTACATGTACCCGAACATTTTAATAGGACAACCCCAACGGGGTTAAATACCCTAGCGTAGGGGCATGCCCCTACGAAAACGGTTCCCGTTTTAATGATGCCCTGTAAGGGCAACATAAAAAACCGCCCCGCACTTTTGACGGGGCGGGACGGGCGTTCTCAAAGAATCAGATTTCGTTTTTCTTTTTTGAAAAAATCCTCGGTCAACAATTTTTTTTATCTTTCTGTGGCAAAGATACGAACATTTTTTGAATCCACCAAACAATTATTCGAAAATCTGTAAAAAATTCAGATTATTTAAGATTTTACCATGTAATAGACAAAATCCTCCATTTCGTCGATAAAATTCCAGTATTTTTTGCCTTATCATAAAAAATAAACCCCAACGGGGTTAAATACCCTAGCACAGGGGCTCGCCCCTGTGGTACATCGGACGATTTAATAGAACAACCCCAACGGGGTTAAACACCCTAGCGTAGGGGCATGCCCCTACGAAAACGGTTCCCGTTTTTAATAATGCCCTGTAAGGGCTATCTACCCTAGCACAGGGGCGAGCCCCTACGAAAACGGTTCCCGTTTTTAATGATGCACTGTAAGGGCTATCTACCTTACCATTTCGGTACAACCTATGCCCTGTAAGGGCTATCTACCCCAGCACAGGGGCGAGCCCCTGTGGTACATCGGACGATTTAATAGAACAACCCCAACGGGGTTAAATACCCTAGCGTAGGGGCATGCCCCTACGAAAACGGTTCCCGTTTTAATACCGCCCCTGTAAGGGGCTCATAACTAATCCCACGCATACCGTTCGTCCAACCCCACATTGTACAATTGACATATCTTTCGGAACTCATCCTGAAACGACACTTTCTTGTGGTGCTCCTCCTGCCCCTTGATATATCCCACCACCGCATCCACATGGCTATTACTCACACTGAACGCGCCATAACCGTCCTGCCAACAAAAATGATGGATTGGATTCCCATTCTTCTCGTTGATCCATCGCGACGTGCTCGATTTCACCGTACGCACAATCTCCGCCAATTCCGTCGTCTTGCCCAAGAGGAATAGGATATGGATATGATTCGATGTCCCACCCACCTGAATGGCCGGACACCCGTGGTTGTTGAATATCTCCGCCACATAGGCGTGCACTTCCGCTAGATGTTGTTTGGGTATGGTGTCCGTCCGCCCCTTGGTCGAGAACACCAGATGTACATATATCTTTGATAATGATTGTGACATAATATGTAATGTTATAATGGTTCCATCCCCCCTCTGCTCTGTAAGGGCTATCTACCTTACCATTTCGGTACAACCTCTGCCCTGTAAGGGCTATATACCCTAGCGTAGGGGCAATGCTCCTGTGTACACGGACGTTTTAATAGGACAACCCCAACGGGGTTAAATACCCTAGCGTAGGGGCATGCCCCTACGAAAACGGTTCCCGTTTTAATTCCGCCCCTGTAGGGGGCTCATAACCAATGCAGGGTTGTAATACCCCTTATACCATTCCGCAAATTTACGGAGCCCCTCTCTCAACGTAATCTTCGGCACAAACCCGAAATCCCTTTCCAACGCACTTGCATCCGCATACGTCGTCGGCACATCCCCTGGCTGCATCGGCACTAACTTCTTATGCGCCTCAAAATCATAATCCTCAGGCAAAACCCCTGCCCTTACCAACTCCTCCTGCAAAATCTGCACGAAATCCAACAAGTTTTCAGGCTGTCCACCACCGATGTTATAGATGGCATACGGAGGTAATGGCAACCCATCCTCCCCATTCTGCTTCGATGGGGCCCCCTGCATCACACGAACGACCCCCTCTACGATATCATCCACATACGTGAAATCGCGCCTACAATTACCATAATTGAATATCTGAATAGTCTCACCACGAAGCAACTTATTCGTAAAACCGAAGTAGGCCATATCGGGACGACCTGCGGGGCCGTAGACGGTGAAGAACCGCAATCCCGTAGAAGGAATATTATAGAGTTTCGAATAACAATGTGCCATCAACTCGTTGCTTTTCTTCGTCGCTGCATAGAGCGAAACAGGATTATCCACGCGGTCATCCGTCGAGAACGGCACCTTCTTGTTACCGCCATACACACTCGACGACGACGCATAAACCAGATGCTCCACAGGGTGATGCCTACATGCTTCCAGAATATGATAGAAGCCAATCAGGTTCGACTGTATATACGCATCCGGATTCTCAATCGAATACCTCACGCCAGCCTGTGCCGCCAGATTGACCACCACATCGAAATGGTATTGCTCAAAAAGGCCATCAATCACCGCCTTATCCGCAATATCACCTTTCACAAACTTATACTCAATCCCTGCAGGCTTAGCCTGCTCAATCACACTCAGGCGATAGTCCTTCAGCGTCGGGTCATAATAATCATTCAGATTATCCAAACCTACAACAACACCTTCCTGCATCTCTTTAAACAACCGCAGCACCAGGTTTGATCCAATAAAACCAGCACTACCCGTTACCAATACAGCCTTTCCATTCAACACAATTTTCTCCATATCTTATACTATCTTTATTTTCTTATCAACGCGCCAGCCCTTTAATGCTCATCGCTCGCCCTTTAGGGCACAGGCTTCGCGAGCGATACCAAGACCCTGACGCAGGTCGGCTTCCGCCGGAGTCAGTTGCATCCCCCTTTGAAGGGGGCCTTGGGGGTAGCGCCCCTCTTTTGGTTCGTTTTCTCGGAGCGAACGAGAAAATGAACAATCCTTTTGCTCCTTTCCGAAAAGGAGAACTACCCGAAGCGTTTTACCGCTTCATAATACGTATCTAAACTTCCGATATCAAAGCGCCCAGCACTCATAGGCCAAGCGTGCATGGTGGTATGCTCCACCATATAATGCGCCAGATTCCCTGGGGCATCCTTCCCACACCCATTCTCTACCGAGTGGCGAACCAAATCAAGATCACGGCGAAGATATATATAAAAAGGTGGAACGGCCCAATGACTCTTCGGTACCTCAGGCTTTTCCTCCATCCCCAGCACTTTCATCTGACCATCCAGTTCCACGACACCCGTCCTTTGCAGTTTCTCGATCGAAGGCTCCTCATGGCACATGATACACGATGTGCCTTTCTTCCGGGCGAAATCTACAAACTCCTGAAAACTGAAAAACAACAGATTATCCGCTGCCACCACCAACATGTCATCATCTATCTGCAATTGCTCCATCGCGAACAGCAGGTCACACACCGCCCCCAGTCGTGTTTCGTTACTAGATGTCCCATCATCGATGATGGTGATTTTATTTTTTAGATTGGTCGTTTTCGACCAATTTAAAAAATGATCTACAAACCGATGATTCGTGATGATGATGTGTTCATCAATCTCCGGAATCCGATCAATATCATCGAGCATCCGCCCGAGTATCGTCTGCTCACCGATTTTCAACAACGGCTTCGGAAAGTTCTTCGTCAACTCCCCCAGTCTCGTTGCATATCCCGCCGCTATTACAATATTTTTCATAATGATGATATATTTGGCTACAAAGATACATAGAAATCAGAGAAAAACCAAATTTTTTTTGGTTGTATTTAAATAATTGCGTATTTTTGCAAGCAAATCAAATCATAACATGAAGCAATATCAGTATCATATTTTCTCGCCCTATCGTGTTTGTCCCCTGGGCGCTCACGTCGATCATCAGCATGGACTGGTCACAGGTTTTGCCATCAATAAGGGTGTCGACCTCTGGTTCGACATCAACGACGACGCGCATGTCCATCTTGAATCCAAGACCTTCGAAGGTCTGGTCGATTTCGATCTTGAAGCCCCTTCCCAGGTGAAAGAAGGCCACTGGGGCGACTATGCCCGAGGAGCCAAATACGCCCTCAAAAAGCGCTTCGAACTCAAGCACGGTATCACTGGCGTCATCCAGGGTTCCCTCCCGGTAGGCGGCCTTAGCTCCTCTGCAGCCGTCCTCATCGCCTATGTCATGGCCTTCGCCAAGGCGAACGATATCACGCTGCAACCCTTCGAAGTGGTCAAAATCGCTTCCGAGGCAGAGCGTGCGTATATCGGTCTCAACAACGGTCTCCTCGATCAGGCCTGTATCGCCCTCGGCAAAAAAGACGGATTGCTCTTCCTGGATTGCGACTCTAACGACTGGCGCATCATCAAACGTCATCCTGATATGCCCGACTTCGAAATCGGCATTTTCTTCAGTGGATTAACGCGCAGCCTCGTCAACTCCGATTACAACCTGCGTGTCTACGAGTGCAAGACGGCCGCCTGGAACATGCTGGCCTATACCGAACAACCCCTCAAGACGTTCGATAAGACATTCCTCCGCGACATCCCCAAGACGACGTTCGAAAAAACACGTATCGCCATGCCGGCCCGCTTTGCGCGTCGCGCAGAACATTTCTATTCAGAATACCGCCGCGTGCGTCAGGGTGTCACGGCTTGGGAAACGGGCAACCTCAAGCTCTTCGGCAAACTCTCTTTCGACTCTTGCGAGAGCTCCATCCACAACTATGAATGCGGCTCTCCCGAACTCATCGCCATCTACGACATCATGCGTTCTCTCCCCGGTGTTTACGGCGGTCGCTTCTCTGGTGCCGGCTTCAAAGGCGCCTGCATCGCCCTGGTCGATCCCGCCTATAAAGCCGACATCGAAAAAGTGCTCACCGAAAGATATCTGGAACAGTTCCCCGAATACGAGCGCACCTTCCAAGTCTTCTGGGTCCTCCCCGACAACGGCGCCCGATTCGATTAAATCAGCGCCCCCGCCAATTCCTCCAGCAGCGCCTCATCCCCAGCCTTCATGCGAGAACGGATCGTAACCATCGGCTCTACGATCTCGCAGTCCTTTAGGGCCTCAATCATGCCCCTCATCACCTTACCGGCCGAGGGCGCCCAACTGCCGTTCTCGATGATACCAAACTTACGCTTCTGGTAGTTCTTAATCTGCAGATGATACAGGAAGTCGTGCATCACAGGGAACACGCCGGCATCATAACTCGAGGCAGCCACCACCACCGTCGGATAGCGGAACGCATCCTCGATAACCTCTGCCATATCCTCACGACTCAGATCGCTCACAACAACCTTCTTAGCGCCCTTCTCTCGCAGGATCTCCCCCAGTCGCTCAGCAGCAGCGGCCGTACCACCATGGATGCTCGCATAGGCGATCAAAATACCCTCACTCTCAGGCTCGTACTTGCTCCAAATATCATACAGTCGAACGGCCTCTGCCAGGGCCTCTCCCTTCAGCACAGGACCGTGCAACGGACAGATAGCCTGCACATCCAGCGCAGCGATCTTCTTCATCGCCATCTGCACCTGCGAACCATACTTGCCACAGATATTAAAATAGTAACGACGCGCCTCACAAGCCCAGTCGTCGGTCTCATGCACCAGCGCACCAAACTTACCGAAGCCATCGGCCGAGAACAGCACCTTGTCCGTAGGGTCATAGCTCATAATCACCTCAGGCCAGTGTATCATCGCAGCCCCGATAAATTGCAACGCATGCTTGCCCAGCGAGAGCGTATCACCCTCCTTCACAGTCAACACGCGCCCTGTAAAATCGACACCCTCAAAGAAGTTCGACAACATCTTCACGGCCTGCGCACTGCACACCAGTTGCACACCAGGATAAGTCTCCAACATCCAGGCAATCAGGGCCGAGTGGTCGGGCTCCATATGGTGAACCACCAGATAGTCCGGCTGTCGCCCATTCAGCGCAGCCAGAAGATTCTCCTTCCACGCCTCCCCCTTTCTGCGATCAGCAGTATCCAGCACCGCGATCTTCTCATCATCGATGAGATACGAGTTATAACTCATGCCCTCAGGCACCACATACTGACTCTCAAACAAATCGATGTCCAGATCATCCACACCGATGTACTTAATCTTATCGCTTACCATATTCATGTTGTGATTATATTATACCCTACCTGCCCTGAAAGGGCTGTATACTCTAGCACAGGGGCTCGCCCCTGTGGCGTATCCGGGATCCGTTTTAATTCCGCCCCTGTAAGGGGCTCATAACCAAAAATTTATGAATCCAACTTCTCATATACCGAATTATTCGATTTATATTCCGGCACAATCTCCTTCATCTTCTTCACCGTCGCCATATTATCATATTGCTTCGATATCTCGATCAACTCATCGATAGCCTTGCTCACCTGGTCGTAATCATACTCACGCACCTCGGCGATACGAATCTTCTCATGGAACGTCGGCTTCGTCCCCTCCAGTTCATTCAACACCTCCTCATAGAGCTTCTCACCCGGACGCAAACCCGTAAACTTCACCTCCACGTTCTTGGCACCCGACAGCTTGATCATGCGGTTGGCCAGATCGACAATCTTCACCGGCTGTCCCATGTCAAACACGAAAATCTCACCGCCATTGCCCTTCGTTCCGGCCTCCAAAACCAACTTACAAGCCTCCGGAATCAACATAAAATACCGCACGATACGCTCGTCAGTCACAGTCACAGGACCGCCGTTCTTGATCTGCTCCCTGAACAGAGGAATCACCGAACCGTTCGAGCCCAACACGTTTCCGAATCGCGTCGTCACAAACTGCGTCCCACCCGTCTCTTGACGGTCCTTCCCCCAGAAGAAACTCTTCTTGTTCTTCAGATGTTCAATCTTCAGCGACCGGTCGAGGCTCTGCACGTAAATCTCACAGATACGCTTCGAACAGCCCATCACGTTCGTCGGATTCACAGCCTTGTCGGTCGAGATCATCACGAACTTCTTCACCCCGTATTTCACGCTCAGGTCGGCGATGATCTTCGTACCATAGATATTATTGAGCACCGCCTCGCTCGGATTGTCCTCCATCATCGGCACGTGCTTATAAGCAGCGGCGTGGAACACATAGTCCGGCCGGAACGTACGGAATATCTCCTCCATCCTGCGCTGACGACTGATACTGGTCACAATCACGTCGGCATTCACGTGGGGATAGTCCTTCGCCATCATCAGCCTGATATCGTGCTGGGGCGTCTCGGCCTGGTCAATCAACATCAGCTTAGCAGGATTAAACTGCGCAATCTGCCGCACGATCTCACTGCCGATAGAACCGGCACTACCCGTGATCAGCACATTCTGACCCTCTATCAACTCAGCCACCGACTTCAGGTCCACACGGATCTCCTGTCTCGGCAAGAGCTCCTCCACCTGAACCTCACGCAACTGCAACTTTCCGAAGTCCGTCGGGGTAAGGTCTTCCGTCGGATCAAGTTCCCTGGCACTCTGAGCCATAAACACCTTCGCACCGGCACCGATGATGATATCCTGGATCTCCTGATTGCTACGGAACTCCTTCACGCGATAAGGTGCCACCAGAACACCCTCGATATCGTTCTGTTTGATAATCTCAGCCAGGTTGTCACACACCGAATACACACGCTCACCCATAATCTGCTGGTGCTTCGTGTTCCGATGATGCGTGATGAAACCCTTCACCACAAACTTCCTCGGACGCTGCGCCTGGATATTCTTCGCCAGACCTACCCCACCCTGCATGGCACCGTAAATCAGCACGCGGATGGCTCGGGTATTCGAGAAAGCCACGTCATAAAGTGTCTTCACAAACACACGCAAAGCCCACATCAGCAACGTGGAAATAATATAAATCAGACAGATACTCGTCGTGTTGAAGTGCACAAAATACTCCCTCGGCAGGAAGTCCATACCATACTGCGCCAGCAACACCACACCCAGATTCACCAGATTACCATACACCACGCGCATCAGGTCCACAAAACTCGAGTAGCGCATAAAACCCGAATACGTGTGGAACAGTCTGAAGCCCGGAATACTCAACAACGAGAAACAAATCATCGTGGCCAGCACCTGCAGCGTATTCTCGTAGAGTGTGTCAGTCTTGTTAAAAATCCAGTACACCAGAAACCCACTGAACGTCACAAAGCCACAGTCGATCAGAAAGATACACCAGTACGGCAGAGAGTTCTTAGTGAAATACCAATTTAATATCTTGTCAAACGGATTCTTCATACATATATCTTTTCCCGCTGCAAAATTAGTGCAAATCTTGCAAAAAACCAAATAAATCGCCATTTTTTTTATTTTCGCCCCCTATCGCTGGGGCCAGGCCCCACTGATAGGTTTTCAAAAAAGATGTAAAATTATCAGCAATTGCTTGTATATTTGTGAGATAATTGATATTTTTGCAGGCAAATTAATAAAGTATCGCATATGAAACAGTTGTTAAGCAATATCGCCTCGTAATGTTTAACCGAGTGACGCAACGAGAGTTTGCGACCGCTCACAACATTACAGGTAATATGAGTAGAAGTAGAAAAAGATTCCCTGCAGGCCCTTGTGGCGGCTGCAAATCGCAGAAGCGAGGAAAAAAGGTTAGTCATCGAAAATTCCGCCGACTAGAGCATGTGCTGATGCACAACCAACACTTTGAGAAACTACCCGTTCTCCAATGGGAAATTACAAGCCAATGGGATCTTGGTGGTGACGGAAAATGCTTCTGGGGCTGGGCTCCTGAAGAGGAGTGGTTTCAGAAAGAAATGCGAAAATGAAGACAGAACCTATCACTGGGGCCTGGCCCCACTGATAGGTTTCAAGCATTTTGCACAATCGAATACCCCAGCGACGTAATCCGCGACAACTGCCGGATGCTCGCCCCAAACTCCTTGGCCGCTTTAAGGATATCATCACGCCGCGACTTCTCATAGAGAGCGAGGTCCGTAGCACGGTTTAACCCATAATTTAACGACAGAAAAGCCCTCACTTCCTCATCAGAAACAGCTCCGCTCCGACTATCATATTCCAACACCTTAAGAGCCTTCGACAACGGCGTGTTCACCAGTTCCCGCAAGTCCTCCAACGGAAATTTCTTCAGCACTGCCCCAACAGCACAAATTGAAGACACACGCCTCTTATCCCCTGTAAACTCCCGCCAACTGCTCCACGCATACGATTCCGCGTCATTACACAACCCGCCGGCAATCGGATTCTGGTGAATATACCTGATAAGAATCAGAAAATACCCTGCATCGTTTACCGGCTCACTCTTGTACCGATCCTGGAAAAGGTGCCCGAAATGCCCATACTTGTCATTATAATACCGAGCATAGCGCGACGCGATATCCCTCACGACAGCAGCCAGCCCTTCCGCCTTCTCCTGAATTAGCAAATGTACATGATTAGGCATCAGACAATAAGAATAGATTGCACAACGCGGAGGCAGTGGCCGCCTGAGCTGATCATGAGGCAGAACCACATCCTTAAGGATAAACACGAATTTACGGAAGTCATCATCGTCTTCGAACATCGTCTGACGGTTGATTCCCCGAAGCATCACGTGATGGATGCCAGTAGCACTTTGTTTTCTGAGTTGTCTTGTCATAGTTCCTTAGAATTAATGATAACAGCTGCAAAGTTAATCATTTTCCTCGTAACTCCCAAATTTTTCCCCAAAAATCTATCACTGGGGCCACCTATCACTGGGGCCAGGCCCCACCGATAGGTTCTCCCTCACGTGCAAACTTAAATTTAATAATTCCCAAAATTTTCAATCAACCATTCACCCATTTGGTGTCGGTTAACGCCCTGTTCCTTACTGTGTTACAAACACCCTCCAGCTTCCATCTTTCTCTCCTCGTTCTACATACTTCTTCTGAATCAACTGGTCCAGCAGTTTCTGAATAGCGGCGATACTAATGCCCGTCAGGTCCCTCATATCAGCCAGCGTCAGCGTTGGTTCTATCCGCATCGCATTCAATATCTTCGTGTAGTTCGGCGTACGGAAAGCGATCCGCTCTCCATCATACCACCACACGTTTTCATCCCGCTCACTCACAAACAACACGTCATTATATACTTCCGTGGCCACAAGCTCATTGAAGTATTTCAAAAACGGTCTGATGTCCTTTATCTCCGCATAAGCACCGTCACTAGGCACTGGCCCCACTTCAATATCAGCCTGATGTAGTGCATCCAAGTATTCACTCTTCTTACGGCTCCTCACAACTATCATCGGATAATTATGGCGTGTCAATATGAAATTCACCATCAAACGAGCGATACGCCCATTTCCATCTTCAAACGGATGGATGCGAATATAACGATAGTGAAACAATGCAGCCAATTCAACAGGCGACAATTTACCTTCCTTTTCAGCCTTGTTATACCAATCCACCAAGTCCGTCATCAGTCCTGGCGTTTCCTCCGGCGAAGCATACTCGAAGCGGTCTCCATATCTAGTAATCACACTGTTCGGTCGTGTTTTATACTGCCCAGCATGTATCACATAACTGGTCTGTTGTCCTCCTGGAAGGTCGCGATATACCGTATAATCCTCCCTCAGCAGTGTCTGATGCAACGTACGTATGAAATTCTGCGTCAGCGGCAACTCTTTCACGCGCGCCTCCTCAGTCATCATCTTCAGGCCCACATTACTAGCCGTCATCTCCTGCACGTCACGCACATTAGCCTCACCGATCACCTTTCCAAACAGCAGCAGTATTTCCGTCTGTCCATACGTCAACGTATTGCCCTCTATATGGTTACTGTTGTAGTTGAAGTCCACGGTAAATCTCCGGCTCAGCCGCTCCCTGTCCTTCTCCGATAGCGGCAGTAGTTCCTGCCACGCCGCCAATGCCTTTTTAATATTCAGATACTTCATGCCACAAAAATAAATAAAAATATCGAAAATGGTTGTAACACTACAACCTTTTTAAGAATATTTATGTATAATCTATGCCTTCAAGGGCTATATACCTTAGCCCAGGGGCTCGCCCCTTATACCCTCGGTGTTTTAGACAAGGCTGCGATTGAGCGAGCATAATGCAAGGCTTGCTTTAGCATTATCGAGCGTGAGCGAGTGCTCGAGCTCTGCTCGCTTGCCGCTCGACCTTGTCGCTTTTACCAAGCGCAGCGACTAAAAGAACCGCAGGGACGCAAGAAAATGAATAAACAAATCCTTTTGCTCCTTTTCAAAAGGAGAACCTGGGTTCACTTCAGTACCTGTCCCCTGACAGCCCTCCCACCCCTGCGAAATAGTCGATAATGATAAATTATCTAAAAAAACAGAGATAATTCTTGTTTATCTAAATAATATTAGATAATTTTGCAATCGAAACGGTGAGTTCCGAACTAGCGGTTTCGATACCTCAAATAGATGTAACATAAATAAATAGAGTAAGTTATGAAGTTCTTCGACAGGGAATATGAGATTCAGAAACTGCGGGAAATAAGAGACCTCTCGCAACGTGCGGCTCAGTTTACTGTGCTGACGGGACGCAGGCGCATAGGTAAGACATCACTCGTGATGAAGGCTTACGAGGATGAAACGATACTGTACTTCTTTGTGACAAGGAGTACGGAGAGCGTGCTGTGTGAGGAGTTCCAACAGGAACTGACAGAAAAACTGAAGATTCCTATCCTGGGAAAGGTGGAGCGGTTTGCTGACATCTTTGACTACGTGATGGAACTGTCAAAGACGCGTCCCCTGACGCTGATGATAGACGAGTTTCAGGACTTCAATCGGGTGAACAGTGCCATCTTCTCGCAGATACAGAAGATATGGGACAAGAAGAAGGGGGAGGCGAAGATAAACCTGATCGTGTGCGGATCGGTGTATTCGATGATGACGAAACTGTTTCGCGACAAGAAGGAACCTCTGTACGGCCGTCAGACGGAATTCATGAAGATAGAGCCTTTTGCGCCTTCGGTGGTGAAGGAGATACTAGGGTACTACAATCCAGAATACACGAAGGAGGACTTGTTGGCGCTATACACCTATACGGGTGGTGTGGCCAAGTACGTAGAGTTGCTGATGGATGCGGGTGCTACCACGGCAGAAAAGATGCAGGGGCGCATCATTGCCAAGAACTCGTACTTTATTCCCGAGGGAAAGAATATGCTGATAGAGGAATTCGGACGCGACTACGGACGCTATTTCGACATTCTGAAGCTCATTGCTACGGGTCACAACACCAGGGGTGACATAGAGGGCATACTGCATGCGGAGGTGTCTGGCTATATGACAAGGCTAGAGAACGACTACGGGCTGATAGCCAAGAACAAGCCCATGTTCCAGAAATCGGCCAACAAAAACATTGTGTATGCGGTGAGCGACCTGTTCCTGCAGTTCTGGTTCCGCTTTATCTATAAGTATACCTACTTTATTGAAGCGAATGCCTACGGAAAGCTGGCTGAGATTGTGGCGCGAGACTATGAGACCTACAGCGGCAAAGTATTGGAACGCTGGTTCAAGGAGGTGATGCGCGAAAGCGAGCAGTACACGCATATCGACAGTTGGTGGGACCGTAGGGGTGAAAATGAGATCGACATCATTGCGGCTGACGACCTGGAGAAGCGTGTGACCTTCTACGAGGTGAAGCGCCAGCGCGATGAAGTGGATATGAAGGTGCTGGAGGAGAAGGTGCAGCGGTTCAAGGAGGTGACAGGTGAGTATGGAAAGTATAAAACGGACATAGCCGGACTGTGCATGGAGGATATGTAAATGACAGGAAATGACAGGGGACTGGTACGTGTCATAATTCATAGATGCGAAATTGCTTATGACATGTCCCTGTCCCCTGTCAGCCAAAAAGGGAGAAAGCCCTTTTAAGAGCCTTCTCCCTCTAAAATCAAGCGTTCTTTGTGAACGTCTTACTCGCGACTTCACTTGAAGTCTCGCCAATCACGGCAATCGCTTTTACTGTAGCCGTATCCGTCAATTCGAACGCCTCAGTATACATCGTGCTCTCACTCGTCGGCGTCGACCCATCCATGCTATAATAGAGGCTCGCCCCCTCCGGCCCCTCAATCGTCACAGTGGTCGAATCCGTAAACGGCGTACGACCCGAAATCTCAGGCTTCGCAACCACCTCAGCCTGACCGCCTGTCTCTGAGCCAGTCGAAGAAGAACCGCCGTTACCGCCGTTACCGCCATTTCCGCCGTTTCCGCCGCCAGGCACAGTCACGCCATTCGCGTTCTCCTCACTCTTCGGATTCAAATACACACGATTCGAGTTAATACCACCATACGAATCAGCCGATGCCCTCATCGCCTGCAGACTACGATAATACGTCAGAATCTCATTCACCACGAACAGCTTCTGCGTACTTACCAACGTATCGCCGCTCACCTTATCACGACTATGCACCCAGGCCGCACCGCCGTTCTCCAGCGCCGAACCCATCCCGAGGAAACCATCCACCGAGCGGAATCCCTCAGGTCCGACCACGCTCCACAGTGTTGTCACGTCGTCATCCTCACTCAGAATCACCTTCTTCGCCACCATGTTCGCACGCGGCATACCCTGCGCATCCACACTCTGCGCACCCAGAAAGAACGTCAACTGGTCACCGTCCTCAAACTCCAGCGACACGTTATTCGCAATCAACGCCTGCGTAAACGCACCCACTGTCGTATGTTCATCGATCACCAGACGTCCCAGCGAAATCTGACTCACCAGCACACCCGAGCCGTCAACCGTATAACTGATGGGCGGCAGACTGCCAACCGTAAACGTATAGTCCGCCAACACACAACAACCCGACACGCGCATCGTCTTCGTGATATACACCGGATTGTTGTAGTTCACGCCCACATACTGGTTGAAGTCCGAGACGCCAGTACCCTTCCCCTCGAACGCCTGCTTCAACTTACCAGCGTACAGGCGATAGTTGGCACTCGCATTCGCGATGCGACATCTCACCTCAGCCTGTCCCTGCGAACGCTTACGACTCTTACGTCCCGCCTTCGCCATCACAGTCCCATGCGGCGTCTGTCGAAACACAACACCCTTTCCCAGCTTACCGCTGATTTCATCCAACACTGTACTACTTACCTTCGTCATAATCAATTCCTCCTATTAAATTAAAGTTAAACATAATATTTTGTCCCCACCCTCTCGCCCTAATCGATAAGAGCATTGCATGCACATATCGATTACCGAAATAGGTGTCTTTCACTTCTGTGAGAAGAGAAAGCTTTGTATGATTTTCCCCGCTCTGTCGCCTGGCTGCGACCTACGTCCAGAGAACCAATCTTCCTATAGACAACTCAGACCTTCGTCCGCAGCCAACCTCCTTCGCACCCCACCCGCCCTAAATCAGTAACCCGTTCCGGCTGATAGTCGAGACCTACGTCCTGTTTAACAGACCTTCGTCCTCGCCTTTCTGCCTTCACTTCCCACCCACCCATAAAATGGTGGCTCTCGCCCCCCTACCCCTAGGTGTTAATGCATGGCATAGATTATTAAGAAATATAAGGCGCGTCCCGCCTTACCAAAACCCACGGGAAGTCATCGGTCTCTGTGACTTCCCGTTTGCATCCTTCCCATATAGGGGAAGGCCTTGGATGGGGTGGATGCTTCTTTGCTACTTTCTTCGCGCCGAAGAAACGTAGAATTTAAGTCTTTATTTTAAAGACCGCTCGACCTATGGTCGCTTTGCCCTGCAAAGAATACAGAGCCCTATCAGGGCTATAATGATGGCGCATATCCACTTAAGCGCCATCACTACGGGGGAGGCCCTCGCTTCTTTCCCGTTCTTGATAAGAACCGAATCTTTCTTTTCAACAAAGACCGTATCCGTCTTTACCAAAGACCTGGATTTCAGCATGTTATGACGGCTCCTGTCAGAAGCCATCGTTCGGTCAGTAACCACACTCCTAAACAGGGTATCCCCTACAGCCCCCAACTGCACGGTGACCGTCGTCCTCTCCACAACACTATCCCGCACCGCCTCCATCGACCCGATAAAAACCGAGTCCTTCATCTCATAACCATGAACCATGACACGTCTCTCATGCACCAAGCTCCGCTTTGTGCTGCATGCGCTCCCGAACAGGACACCCACTCCTGTAAGGACAATCATTAATCCCCTCCACTGCATCCTTCAACTCCTTTACCTCTTTTCTTAATTCACCAACTTCCTGCTGCAGAGGCTCTCCGATATTACGGCGAAACTCCTCAACATACTCCTTTGCCAGATCCATGTACTTCTGTCTACTCTCGGCCTCTAGAGCCTTCACCTCAGCCTCCAGCCGCCGCAACTCCACTTTATGCTTCTTGCGGTCTATCACCCACCCGCAACCTCCCAACAGGGTAATCAACCCCATAATCACATTCGTCCAATCCATCATCTCAAAATCCTCCTTTTTATATTATCAAACAATCATCACCTGAGCACGCAGTCCCTCTGCCTGTTACTCTTCATTTGGAGACAGGATTCTTACGTTATTACATCTTTTTTTGCCTTTTTTCTATCATTTTCTCATTATTCTCAGAAAAATATTGTATCTTTGCCCAAAATTTAAGAATTCAATAAGATGGAAGTAGTAGCATTCAGTCCGGCACAGATGCATTTGATTACATTGATGTCACATATCAAGTCAGCAGACGCATTAGACCAACTAAGAGATCAGTTGGCAGATTTCTATGCCCGTCAGGTTGATGAGGAGATGGAAAAACTATGGGAATCTGGAGAATGGAACGAGCAAAAACTCGAAAGTCTACAGAATGCCCATTTCCGTACACCTTATAAATGATTTCTTGGATGCGGCAAGTAGTCATCGACACCAACTGTCTTATACAGATGATTTCCCTGCATAGCCCATATCGTCCGATATGGAATGCTTTTCTTGCAGGGAAGTTTCAATTGTGTATATCCAATGAGATCATTGAAGAATACCAAGAGATTATTGAGCAGCAGGCTACAGCACGTATTGCAGAGAATGTGATTCTCCTGATTTTGAACAGAAGGAATGTAACCTTTGTCGATCCTCATTTCAGACTTGGACTGATTACACAAGATCCCGATGACAACAAATTCGTTGACTGTGCATTTGCAGCCAATGCCGAGTATCTTGTATCAGACGACAAACACTTTAAAAGACTGGAAAGAATACCATTCCCACAACTGAATCTTGTAAGAATGGCTGAGTTCCTTCCCATTGTATCACAATTATAGTTGGAATTGTGACCCCGCAGTGCTCAGCCCTGCTAAACATCTGAAGGTGCAACCTTCAAATACCCCGTTGCGGTCTTCCGCAGTATCTGCTTCCTATTTCCTCCAGCCTTCTTAAAGCTAATGTGCACGAACGTTGGATAAAGAATCACTTGATCGAACTTCCCATGCTCAACAATTATCCTCGCCAACCTGCGGTCATCATAACAATGAAGATCCGCAGCCTCCCCCCGCAGATGCTGCGAGTTCGCCACCCCACCAACCGCAGCATTATGTATCGGACACCGATACCCGCTATTCACGATAATCGGACGCCCCAGCCGCTCCCTCACCGGCTCCAACACCTCCCCTACGAGCGCTTGAAGATTCCTCTCCACGCCATCCGGCAACTGCATCGCCGGCTGCACCAGCCTACACCCCCTGCACCGTGCCCCATTCTCCCTGAAGCACGGCACCAATTCCTCCATCTTAAAATATTTACTCATCTCTCAATCTTGCTTATTAACATTAAACAATCAAGTTTTACCCGTCAGGGCGAAAGCTTTGTAAAACTTACAAAGACCCTGACGTAGGCCGGTCTCTGGCCAAAGTCAGTTAAGTCTCCCTTGAAAGGGAGGTTTGGTAGGTCGTGTTTTCTTTTACTTCTTTTCTTTCGCGACAAAAGAAAAGGAGAATTCCTGCAGAGCTCAGCCCTGCAAAAAACTTCTTCTATTCTTCTTTCAAAGAAGCCCCTTCAACAAACCCCATCAGTTCCTTGAGCTGCTCCTCTATCGTCACACCCCAAACTTTCTTGAATTGCTCAGCCGTTACAGCCTTAGCATTCAATTCATCAATCTTGTCCAATAAGTCCATTTCCATATACTAATTAATTTTTATTTATTTCTCAAATCACATCCCCCCATCGCTCGCCCGTAGGGCACAGGCTTTGCGAAACACTAAGGCGAATCCCGCAGGGACGCAAAAAAGCTTTGTAAAACATCCATCGCTCGCCCGTAGGGCACAGCTATAAAAAAACATGGTTCGCCCGTAAGGGCACAGGCTTTGCGAACCATACCAAAAACTTGACGTAGAAGGTCTTCCTTCGGAGTCAATTAAGCCTGTCCCATATAGGGGATAGGTTTGGTCAGGGGTGGATGTCTCTTTTACTTCTTTTCTCTGCGCCAGAGAAAAGGAGAATCCACTGCAGCATAACATGCTGCTTCCCTTTTGCTCCTTTTACAAAAAGGAAAAATGGTTATCTAGGGCTTACCCCTAGAAACCAATTCAATAATTTCTTTCTCCATTTCTTTAATCTCAGAAATCGAAACCCTCATTTTCAACGCAATCGCCCGATAGTCATTCAGATCCCTTACCAGCTGAACGTACAGCGTCAACTTCGGATCATCCTTCACAGCCGCAAACGCAATCTCATAACCTAACTTCCGCTGATATGCTTGAGCCGCCAAATCCTCGGCCAGTTCCAAGTCCGGCTTCACAACAGATCCGCCCCCCATCACGCCAGGCTCAATCCTGCTCGCCGCCACAACCTCAGGCTCCCCTTGTGCTTTCCACGCCTCAATCGCATGGTGCATATCACTCCTCATGATACGAATCAACTGAGTGCTCAGTTTTAAACCCTTCTTCCATTTCCACGCCCCGCTCTTCAGCGCCATATAGGCACGCTTCGGAAAGTAGAGCCTGGCAGGTTCGCCAAGGACCACATCACTGAATGGACCATGCTCGGTGCGACCCTCCAGTTTGTAAGTCAGCCAGAGCGACGCCAGTTTCATCGCCTCCTGCATCTCTTCTGGGCTCACAGCGTCCAGTCTATTGTAACCCTGTTTCAGTTTCGTTCCTCTTGTCATGTACAACCTCCTTTTTTATTTTAATGATTATGTTATTAAATTCCCGGGCTTCCGTT